>OMKS01002866.1_pt1 | contig 14100 bp, 15 predicted proteins | sample 1674721 | NCBI WGS metagenome assembly OMKS01 (sample SAMN06264996, study PRJEB25208) | sediment metagenome | isolation source: hot spring sediment | place: USA: California | collected 2014-09-02 | reverse complement strand
GCGGGGGACGACATGAGGCGCGATCCTGGAGACATCTCTTTCGGCAAGGCCAGCGAGTTCGGCATCGCCGGGATCGACCCCGATGTGCTGGCGCTGCCCGCCTTCGGACCCGACCGGGCGCTGGTGCAGACCGGCGGCGGCGATGCCGACCTGTTCCCGCGCGACAATGGCGATGGCTCGGCCGGGCTGGGCGTGCAGATCCTCGTCAGCCCTGGCGATCCGCTTGCGGCCGTCTTCGACGTCGATCAGACCCTGGCGGTGGTCCTTCAGGCGGGGCCTTCCGTCGATGCGATGGAGTTCCTGCCGGACGCCGTCCCCGGCCATGAGGGTGGCGCGCTGATGACGCTTTCGGGCTTCGGCCTCGGGCTTGATCCCTTCGTCCATTTTGCCGATGCGGCCGGGAACGGGGTCTTTGCCGGTGTCGTGGTCACGGTTGCCAGCCTTGCGGATGTGCAGCCGGTCCCGCTTCCGGCCAGCGCGCTGCTGCTGCTCGGGGGCCTTGCGGCCCTCGGCCTCGCCGCGCGCCACCGCCATCCTGTCCCCCGCCGCTGTCCGGCATATTTGGGGTGCCGGACAGCAGCTCCCTTTTCGCAAGGGAACCAGAAAAAGTCATGAGACAAGCTCTGGGTCGCCAAGAACACGGACAAGTTCGGCTATGACGGCATCAAGGGCGGCGCCTCCGGCGTCAGTTTCGTCATGGGCTGGGTCCATGCCTATGGCGCGGGCGATGCCGACAAGCCGATGAACGGCCCCTTCGGCGAGGCCGAGTCCGGGGCTGGACCGCGGCCTTCGACGATCTGGCCGCCTTCACGAAGACTGCCACGCTGACCGCAGGCAATGCCGGGACGCTGGACATGCTGGCGCGCGGCGAGATCGCCATCGGCCCGGTCTGGGTGGACATGTTCTATTCCTGGCAGGCCAACGGCCAGCTTCCGCCCGAGTTCCGCCTGGTGCTCGCCGCCCCCGGCATGCCCGGCCAGCCGATGCATTACGTCATCCCCGCCAGGGCGCCCCATGGCGACCTGGCGCGGGCCTTCATCGAACTGGCCACCAGCCCCGAGGTGCAGGCCGAGAGCATCGTCAAGCGGTTCAACTGGTATCCCGGCATCGACACCCGGCATGTCGAGGCCGCGCTGCCCCCCGAGACCCGGGCCAGGCTCTTCACCGATGTCGCGCCCGAGGATCTGGCGATCCGGGGCAAGCCCTTCCCGATCGCGCCCTACAACAACGCGATCCTCGAAGCCCATGAACGCCACCTTGCCCAGTGACGGCCCCCGGCCCCTTCGGGTCGGGCCAACCGGCCCCGACCGCCATGCAGACCGCCCCAGGCCGCCCCCCGTTGCGCCGCCGCGCGGCCCTGCCGCTGGCGGGGCTGGCGCTTGTCGCCCCGGCGCTGCTGTCGGTGCTGGTCTTCTTCGTGCTGCCGCTGGCGGCCTCGGTCGAGGGGGCCTTTCGCACGCCCGAGGGGCGGGGGCTGGCCAATTTCGTGAAGCTGGCCGAGCTTTACCGGGCCGACATCCTGTTCACGTTGCTGAGCGTGGGTCTGTCGATCCTTCTGACCGGCCTGATCGCGACCGCCATCGCGGGCTACCTGACGCTGGGCCAGAACCCGCGCGCCGTTGCGATCCTGCGCTGGCTCTGCCGCTGGCCGCTGGATGCCAGCTTCTCGACGCCGGGCCTGGCTGATGCGGCGATGCTTGGCAGCTGGCTCGACTGGTGCGGCATCGTCCTTGCCTTCGTGAGGAAGCAGACACCCGTTGTCACGCCGCTGCTGGCCGGCGCGATGGCCGCCCGCCCTTGACCGCGGCACGATCGAGGCGGCGCGCAATCTCGGCGCCTCGCGGTTTCGCGCGCTGTGGGACATCGTGCGGCCCCAGGGCGCGCGCAGGCTGATGACGGGGCTGATCCTGTCCTTCGTCACGATGATGTCGGTGCTGTCGGTGCCGCTGATGATCAATGCCCAGTCGCCCACCATGATCACCGCCGACATCGCCTTTCGCATCAATGCCTATGGCGATTACGGCGTGGCCAACGCGCTGGGGGTCGTCTCCCTGCTGATGACCGGGGCATTCGCCATCCTCTGTCTGCGCCTCGGCCTGAAGGAGCGGCAATGAAACGTCTGCTGTGGATCCCCCGCGCGCTGGGGCTGGGGGGGCTGGCCTTCCTGATCTTCGGGCCGATTTCCAACCTGCTTCTCTGGGTCTTCGCCGAAAAGTGGTTCTATCCCCACGCGCTGCCGACCGACTGGGGGTTCGGCTGTCGGGGGCGGGTGTTCTCGCCCCGCGGCGGCGCGTGGGAGGCGCTGGCCCGCCTGCCCTTGTCCGCCCGGGCGCTGATCCTGATCTCGTTCCTGATCCCGCAGGCGTTCCCGAACCTGACCGTCCATGTCAACATCGCGCGCGTGTTCTACCAGATCGGGTTGAACGGCACGATCGCGGGGGTGGCGATCGTGCATACGGTGCACGCGCTGGTGCCGCTGACGCTGTTCACCGCGGCGGCGGGCGGGAATTACCGGATCGCCTCGATCACCGCGCTGGTGCTTGTGGTGCCCTCGGTGGTCTTCATGCTGGCGGTCGAGCGGTTTCTCAAGGCCGACATGCTGTCCCGGATCGGCAAGTAGACCGGCCCGGGGGGGCCGGGGCGGCCGCGGGCGCTGCGGCGGGCCTCCGGCTTGCAATCCGGGGCGGGCTGCCCTCTACTGTGGCGACCGGATGGGCAGTCGCCTGCGCCTTTCGGCGCATGGAGTGATGCGGCCGCCCATTGCTTCGCTGGCAGCAGCGTCCTCGCAATCTCGACGTGCGGGCGCGGTCTGTCGCCAAACGAACGATGGAAAGATCAGGGGGAACCTCGTGCAGAACAGAACCTTCGGGGCAATCGCATCGATTGCCGGTGCAATCGCCTTTGGCTCCGTGGCCGCCGCGGATGAATGCGCAAGCGTGTCGATCGCGGAAATGAACTGGGCGTCGGCCGAGTTCATGGCCAATGTGGACGCGCTGATCCTGGAACTGGGATATGGCTGCGACGTCTCGCTCGTGCCGGGCGCGACCGAAACCACCTTCGCGTCGATGGAAACGCGCGGCCAACCCGATGTGGCGCCCGAATTGTGGATCAATTCCGTGCGCATCGCGCTGGAGGCGGCAAAGGCCGAGGGCACGCTGCACGCGCTGAACGATGGCCCGATCACGGGCCTGGGCGAAGGCTGGTGGATTACGCCCGCCTTCGCCGAAGCGCATCCCGAGCTTGATACGGTGGAAAAGGTCCTGGCCCGCCCCGACCTGTTCCCCCATCCCGAGGACCCCTCGCGCGGTGCCTTTGTCGGCTGTCCGGCCGGCTGGGGCTGCCAGCTGGTCAATGCGAACCTGTTCCGTGCCTTCGGCATGGAGGAAAAGGGATGGATCCTGGTCGATCCGGGCTCTGCTGCCGGGCTGGACGGGTCGATGGCCCGGGCCGTCGAACGGGGCGAGCCGTGGTTCGGCTATTACTGGTCGCCCACGGCGATGATCGGGCGCTACGGCATGGTCGCGCTGCCCTTCGAGACCGAATGGGCCGGCTCCGAAAACTGGGACGGTTGTATCGCGCTGTCCGAACAGGACTGCCTCGATCCGCAGCCCACCTCATGGACCGTATCGGAAGTCGAAACCGTGGTGACCACGCGCTTCCTGGAAACGGCGGGCGTTGCGAGAGACTACTTTGCGGCGCGCGTCTTTCCGGGCGACGTGATGAACGCGATGCTCGTCTACATGAACGAGAACCAGGCCACCGGCGAGGAAGCCGCGTTCGAATTCCTTGCCAGCCACGAAGACATCTGGACCGCCTGGGTGCCCGAGGATGTCGCAAACCGCATCCGCGCCGGGCTTTGACGCCGGGCGCCTGATCTGACGGACGGGGCGCCCTGCCGCGCCCCGTCCCCGTCTGCTTTCCGCAAGGAGTGCGCGTCGTGGATTTCCTGACAACCTTTCCGTCCATGGGCCGCGCCGATCTGGCCGCCCTGCGCCGCGGCATAGATGCCGGCTTCCGCGATTTCTCGCGCGAATGGGGCGAAGCCATCGAAGCCTTCTTCCATCCCTTGCTGATGTTCCTGGTCTGGTTCGACAAGCTTCTGGTGAACACGCCCTGGCCCGTCATCCTCGGGGTCATCGGCATTCTGGTCTGGGCCGGGTCGCGCAGCTGGGTGATGACGCTTGGCAGCGTGGCGGCGTTCTTCCTGATCGGCTATTTCGGCATGTGGCAGGACACGATGTCGACGCTGGCCATCATCTCGGTCGCGACGATCCTGTGCATCGCGATCGGCATTCCGCTGGGCATCCTGATGGCGCGCTCCAACCGCGCGCAATCGACGATCACGCCGGTTCTGGACGTGATGCAGACCATCCCCTCCTTCGTCTATCTCATCCCGGTCGTGATGCTTCTGGGCATCGGGCGCGTGCCGGGGCTGATCGCGGTGTGCATCTACGCCCTGCCGCCCATCGTGCGGCTGACGAATCTCGGCATCCGGCTGGTGGACCGCGACGTGCTCGAGGCATCGACGGCCTTTGGCGCCTCGGGCTGGCAGAAGCTGTGGGGCGTGCAGGTGCCGCTGGCGCTGCCCAACATCTTTGCGGGCATCAACCAGACGATCATGATGGCGCTGGCGATGGTGGTGATCGCCTCGATGATCGGGGTGCAGGGGCTGGGCGTTCCGGTCCTGCGCGCGATTTCCAACCAGTACCTGGCGCTTGGCGTGATGAACGGGCTGGCCATCGTGGCGCTGGCGATCATCTTCGACCGGGTGTCGCAACGCTATGGCCAGCGGCTTCAGGCCCATCGCAAGGGGCATGGCCAATGAGTGACGCCAAGATCTCGATCCGGAACCTGTACAAGATTTTCGGTCGGGCCCCGGACAAGGTGCTGCAGCTGGTCCGCGACGGCGTGTCGAAGGAGGACCTGCTTGCGCGGCATGACCACGTTCTGGGGATCAACGATGTCAGCCTGGATGTCCAGCCGCACGGGTTGCAGGTCGTCATGGGCCTGTCGGGGTCGGGAAAATCGACCCTGATCCGCCATATCAACCGGCTGATCGACCCGACAGCCGGGGAAATCCTGATCGACGGCGAGGATGTGCTGCGCATGTCCGAAAGCCGGTTGCGGGACCTGCGGCGGTTCAGGATGTCGATGGTGTTCCAGAAATTCGGATTGCTGCCGCATCGCAAGGTGCTTCAGAACGTGGCCTACGGGTTGCAGGTGCAGGGGAAATCCGAAACGGAAAGCACCAGGGCCGCGCGTCACTGGATCGCGCGGGTGGGTCTTGACGGCTACGAGAACCACTATCCCGCCCAGCTTTCGGGCGGCATGCAGCAGCGCGTGGGGCTGGCGCGTGCGCTGGCCACCGATGCCGACATCCTGTTGATGGACGAGGCCTTTTCGGCGCTCGATCCGCTTATCCGCACCGAGATGCAGGGCATCTTGCTGGAATTGCAGCAGGAACTGCACAAGACCATCATCTTCATCACGCATGATCTGGACGAGGCGCTGCGGCTTGGCGACAATATCGCGATCCTGCGCGATGGCGCGGTCGTGCAGCAGGGCAGCGCGCAACAGATCGTGCTGCGGCCCGCCGACGATTACATCCGCGATTTCGTCAAGGACATCAATCGCGGGCGGGTCATCCGGCTTGGGTCGCTGGTCGAAGGCACGGCCCCCGGCGGGCCGGTCCTGCCGCATGACACCCTGCTTGAAGACGCGCTTGTGCACCTGTCCGACGCACCGCAACAACGCGTGGCCGTTTCGGACAGGTCGGGCCGGATCATCGGCGGGGTCGATCTGAAAACGGCCATCCGGGCCCTCCACGTGTGACGCGGTGCCCGCTGGCGGGCCGACCGGGGCGCGTCAGCCCCCGCGCGTTGCCGGCCGTCGAAAATCTCCCTGACGCGCCAAGGAATGCTCGGGCCAGGACCGAATTCCCCGAAGCGCCCGGATGGACGCGTTGTCATCGCAAGACATCTGTCCACAGACTCGAAAAGGGTGACGAATCGCGTGGGGGATCTTCCACAATCTCACCACAGTGTTTGAACTGTCGGGCTCATGGGGGAGGGGCATGCCGGGAAGACAGGTCCGCCTTGTTGCGGGGGTGGCGCTGCTGATGTGCAGCGGCGCTCATACGCAACAGGGCCCGTTGCCCGCCGTGGTTGCCGTGCCCGCCGAAATCATGGAACTCGCGGAAACCGCCACCCTCAACCGCGCGGGCAGCAGCGCATTGCCCATCAATTGCCCGGTTTCCGTCATGCGGGCCGTTGTCGCATGACAGGGCCGGACGTTTCACCAGAATCGGGTTTCTGTCAATCGAGGCGATGACCGCTGCGGTCTGCCTGTCCACGAAACCGGCAAAGGGGCGGAATGCCGGGCTCTGGCCGACAATGCGACGATGGCGGGCTTGCCGCGCCGGGCGTTCTTCGGGGCGTGTCCCGGCGTCCTCGGCATCCGGCCGCAGCCCGTCCACCGGAAACGGAATTGCCTCGGCGGCGTCACTGGGGCAGGGTCGCGCTGATCCTGCGGCGAAGGGAAGATCCATGGCGAGCACGACATCCATCAGGCCCGGCGCCCCGCTCGGGGCCGGTTCCGAACGAGTCGCATCGTGACCAGACGCGCCTTCATCACCGGCACGGCGGGGTTCATCGGGTTTCACCTTGCGGAACTGCTGTTGCAAGAGGGATGGCAGGTCGCGGGCTATGACGGCATGACCTCCTATTACGACCTCCGGCTCAAGGAACGGCGCCATGCCATCCTTTGCCAGCACGCGGGGTTCCGGGCGACCGAGGCGATGCTGGAGGACGAGGCGGCGCTGGCAGCCGCGGTGGAGAGCGCCGCGCCGGATGTCATCGTGCATCTGGCCGCGCAGGCGGGCGTGCGCTACAGCCTCGAAAACCCGCGGGCCTATATCGACGCCAATATCGTCGGCACCTTCAACCTGATGGAAGCCGCAAGGCGGACCGGGGTCGCCCATCTGCTGATGGCCTCGACCTCGTCGGTCTATGGCGCCAACACCGAGATGCCCTTTGCCGAGAGCCAGAAGGCCGACACCCCGCTGACGATCTATGCCGCCACCAAGAAGGCGACCGAGGCGATGGGCCATTCCTGGGCGCATATCCACGGCATCCCCACCACGATGTTCCGCTTCTTCACCGTCTACGGGCCATGGGGGCGGCCCGACATGGCGCCAATCAGGTTCGCGAAGGGCATCGCCGAGGGCACGCCCATCGACATCTACAACAATGGCGAGATGTGGCGCGACTTTACCTATGTCAGCGACCTTGTCCGCGCGATCCGGCTGTTGATCGACGCGGTGCCCGGCGGGCCCGAAACGGCGGTCGAGGGCGACAGCCTCAGCCCCGTGGCGCCGTTCCGCGTGGTCAATATCGGCAATTCGACAAGCGTGCGCCTGCTGGATTTCATCGAGGCGATCGAGCAGGAGCTAGGCGCAAGGGCGATCCGCAACTACATGGGCATGCAGACCGGCGATGTCCCGGCGACCTGGGCAGATGCAAGCCTTCTGCAGCGGCTGACCGGCTACCGGCCCGAAACCGGCTTTCGCGAGGGCGTCGCGCGGTTCATCGCGTGGTATCGCGACTATTATGCCGCATGAGTTTCCGCCGCGCGCCCGGGGGGAGGTTCTGCCCCGCCACGCGCCGGATCCGCACCCGTGCCGGGACCGCGTGTCCATCCCGCCCTTGCTCCTTCCGGCCCGGAACAGAAGGACCGATAACAGACATTATGTGATGCCCGGCTTGCGCGAAGGCGCTGCCGGTCATCCCGGGCACGGGCGGCACGGGTCCTTGTGCCCTCAGCCCCTGTTCAACGCGTTCAGGGTCTGTTCGGCAAGACTGATCCCGGCCTGGTTCATGGTCAAATGGGTATAATCCGCGCCGGCATCGCGGATCTGTTCCTCGTGGGATTCATGCAGGGCGTGCGACACGATCGGCCCGGTAAAGCCGCGCGCGCGCAGCGAGCGGGCGGCGGTCAGCTTGGCCTCGAGATCGTCCATCGCGAGGATGGCGGCCCGGATCTGTCCCAGGTCGCAACTGTGCCAGAAATGGCTGTCCTCGGCATCGGCGAAGAACACGTTGCGCCCGGCCTCCTGGTGGGCCTTGGCCTTGTAGGTGTCGGAATCGAGACCCAGCGGCCGGAACCCCTGGTCGGCCATGACGCGGTAGGCGGCGCTGCCGGTGCGGCCCATGCCGAAGATCAGCACATCGGCATCGCCCATCTTCTGGGGCTGTTCGTCGGGGTGGATGGTGTTTTGCTGAAAGATGCGCAGCCGATGCTCGAACCGCTCGTAGAGCGGATGCGCGAAACGGTTGAGCGGGGCCGCGATCACGAAGGAGATCGACACCGCGATGGCCAGCGGCACCAGATATTCGGGCAGCACGCCCGCCGCCACGATCAGCCCGAACTCGGAATAGGCGGTCAGGCTGAGCGCGGTCAGGAAGGCGCTGCGCGGGGTAAGCTTGAACGCGATCATGAGCGCGAAGAACAGCACCCCCTTGAGCGCGAGCGCGACGCCCGCCACCAGCGCGAACATCATCGCGCCCCAGTCCGGCAGGCCGGTCAGGCCGATCTGGAGGAAGAAGCCGACAAGGAAGATCTCCTTCAGCGACCAGAGCGCCTCGCCCAGTTCCTTGGCGCGGGAATGGGTGGACAGAAGCACGCCCATCACCAGCGCGCCGATCTCGGAGGACAGGCCCGTCGCCTCGAACCCCATGCCGCCGATCACCAGAGACAGCAGCATCCCCATCAGCACCAGAAGTTCGTCATGCCCCGCGAAATCCAGCAGCCAGTGCAGCACCGGGCGCAATAGCGGCACGGCAAAGACCAGCAGCGCCCAGATATTGGGCGTCTGGCCCGACCAGATGGCCAGCACCGCAAGCGCGATGATGTCCTGCACGATCAGGATGCCGATGGCGGTGCGGCCGTGAAAGGCGCCCAGCTCACGCTTGGTTTCCAGCAGCTTGGCGGCCAGCACGGTCGAGGAGAACGACAGCGCGATCGCCAGCAGCAGCGCGGTGTTCCAGTCGAGCGGCGTGAACAGCATGAGCCCCGGCCCGAAGACGGCGACGGAAATGGCGAAATGCAAAAGCGCGCCGCCCACCACCTGCGCCTGGGCGATCTGTTCGAGCTTGAGCTTGAGCCCGACGGTAAAGAGCAGCATCAGAACGCCGAGATGCGCGACATGGCTCAACGTGTCGCCGGTATATTCGGGCAGGCCGAGCGACGGTCCGAAGATGTTGATGGCAAAGCCCGCGACAAGGAAGCCCACCAGCGGCGGCAGGCCGACCTGCCGCACGAGCAGTCCGAAGAAAAAGGCGAAGCTGATGGTGATGACTTCGAACACCGCGTCCTGTTCCTTTTGCCATGTGCCCGCGGAGGGTTTCACCGGGCGGCGCATGGCGGGACATGACCCCAAAGCGCGCGCCGGGGCAAACGGGAATTGTCATCTTATTGCCGCGAATCCCGGTCGGTGGCCAGCCTGACGGCGGGGTTTCAGGCGCCAGCCGTTCGCGGCGGCGGGTCACTCGTTGGCGGAAAGGTGGTCCCGGATGGGCTGGCAATCGGGCGAGTCCGTGATCTCGGTCGGGGCGATGCCCACACCCCAGGTCAGGCTGGTGCACAGCGAGGGTATGAGCCAGCGGGAACTGGCGCGCCATTTCAAGGAACGTCTGATAACCGGCTTCGGCGGCGCCGAGATGGCTGCCTGAGCGCTTCGGCCGCTGCGAGACCGGGTTTCGGGGGGGATTTCGCCCTGTCAGGCCGGCCAGATGGGCGGTCCGGCAGATTTCGGGCAGACTCGCCCTCATGCCATCAGCCTCCGTCGCACCAGGAACAGGTTGCCGAGTGCGAACAGCGTGAAGAGCTGGGCGCGGTTCCTGGCGAGGCCGCGATAGCGGGTCTTCACGTGGCCGAACTGACGCTTGATGATGCGGAAGGGATGCTCGACCTTCGCGCGCAGCATGGCGATGATGCGGTTGATCTGGGGCAATTACCGGATCGACGCGGGCTCGATCCGCGTGGCGGGGGTGGAACTGGCGGGCGCCGAGCCGCGGCAGGTGATTGCGCTGCGCCGGGCAACGCTGGGCCATGTCAGCCAGTTCCTGCGCCTGGTGCCCCGGGTTCCCGCGCTGGACGTGGTGGCCGGGCCGCTTCTGGCGCTCGTTCACCGACCAGAGCCGCGCGATCTCGGCCTGCCCCATGCTCAGCTCGTCGCGCTGCCAGTTGTAGCGCGTGGTGATCAGTGCCATGACCCGCAGGACCTGCCGCTGTGCATACTTGTCCCGCGACAGGCCGAATGCCATCAGCGCCGACAGGATATCGTATTTGCGCGACGCGGCCTCACGCCCGACCGGCCGGGGAAGCTGCATGTCTGTCTTCTGTCCATGTCCCCGGCCGCGCCGCGGTCCGGATCTGCCTCGGTCGATACGGCTCTGATCGGGCTCTTGGCGACGACGTCGCAGGAACGCAACGCTCTTCACCGCTTGTCGGCTATTAGGGTCCGGCTTTCCGGTTCTGCCAAGCGCCCCGGCTGTCAGGCCGGTTCCCGACCCAATTCCGTTTCAAGGAAACCGGGTATCATCGGTACAGGGTGTCAGCCGGTATGTCTCCTATTCTGTGCGAAATGTCCCCCAATATGCGGTTGTAACCTGCGCTCTGTCCCCCAATATGTCGGCGAAGGCCCACAGGCTCCCCCCCCGCCCGGCGGGCAAGCGGGCGTTCCGGGCGGCCATCGCGAACTTCAAGGGCGGGGCGGGCAAGTCGACCGTGGCGCTGCATTTCGCCCATGCTGCCGCGCTGGACGGATACCGGGTGCTGCTGGTCGATTTCGATCCCCAGGCCACGCTCAGCCATTCCATGGGGCTGACCGATGTGGCCGAGGATTACACCGTCTGGGGCATCATGGCCCGCGACCTGATCCGCGAGACCGACCGGATAAACGCGGTGTCCACCGGCGCGGCCAGCGGCACCGCCCTGCCCCGCCGCCAGATCCCGGCCTCGATCCGCGATCTGGGCCTGGGCGAGTTGCGGCATGGTGACTTCATCAAGACCACGGCCTGGGCCACCATCGACATCGTGCCCTCCTGTGCCAACGCGGCATTCGTCGAGTTCGCCTCGGCCCAGTATCGGCACCTGAACCCGGAATGGTCCTTCTTCGCGGCGGTATCGCGTTATCTGGACGGGTTGGGCGATGACGATTACGACCTTGTGCCGTTCGATTGCCCGCCGGCCATCGGCTACCAGTCGATGAACGCGGTCTTTGCTGCCGACATGCTCTATATCCCCTCCGGTCCCGGCTATTGGGAATACGACTCGACCACCAGCTTCATCGGTCAGTTGGCCGAGGCGCTGGAGGATCTGGCGGGCTTCGGGCCGACCTTCCCCGCGGGGAAGGTCGGGTTGCCCAAGTCCTTTGTCGAGATCCGTTTCCTGATGACGCGCTACGAGCCCGGCAATGACCTGCACCGCGCGATGTTCGACGCCTTCCGCAAGGTCTTTGGCCCGCATGTCGCCGAGCACCCGATCGAGATGACGCGCGCGGTCGAGCAGTCGGGCCGCTTCCTGTCGTCGGCCTACGAGATCGACTATCGCGAGATGACGCGCGAGACCTGGCGCCGCGCGCGCGCCAGTTTCGACCGCGCCTATGAGGAATTCAAGGGCAGCATGCTGGCTGCCTGGACCCGGATCTGAGGGAGGGCGGGATGAGCAAGAAGCGCCGCATGTTCGACATAGGCCTGCCCGAGGACGGCATCGCGCCTGCCGCCGAAACCTTCCCCGCGGGGAAGGTGTCCGCCCCCCCTGCCCGCCGCGGCCCGATGGCCGCCGCCATCGCCGAGACCGTCAGCTCGAACCGCGAGCGGCAGGAGATCGAGGCGAAGATCCGCGCCGAGAACGACGCGCTGGCGCATGAGCATGTCCGGCTCAAGCGGCTTGGGCTGGTCATCGAGCTGGTGCCGCTCGATCTGATCGAGATGTCCAAGCTGGTGCGCGACCGCAAGACCGGGCCGGATGCCGAGCTTGCCGAGCTGAAATCCTCGATCGCCGAACTGGGGCTGTCGAACCCGATCCGGCTGGAGCGCCGCGCCGATGGCCGGTTCGAACTGATCCAGGGCTATCGTCGGCTGTCGGCCTATCGCGAGCTTCTGGAGGAGACGGGCGAGGCCGAACGCTATGCGACGATCCCCGCCGCGGTCAGCCATCCCGGCGACGATCTGGAGGCGCTCTATCGCAAGATGGTCGACGAGAACCTGGTGCGAAAGGACATCTCGTTCGCCGAGATGGCCATGCTGGCGCTGGACTATGCCCGCGACCCCGGAACGGCGGTCAGCGACCCGGAAAAGGCCGTCGCGGTTCTGTTCAGGTCGGCGGGCTACCAGAAGCGCAGCTATATCCGCACCTTCATTTCGGTGGTCGAGCAGCTTGGCGAGGACCTGCTGTTCCCGCAGGGGATTCCCCGTGCGCTTGGGCTTGCGCTGGCCCGCAAGCTTGACGAGGTCGAGGGGCTGGCCGGTGCGATCCGGGCCGAGCTGAAGGACTGGGACAACCGCTCGCTGGCGGATGAACTGGGCGTGCTGCGCCGCTTTGCGGGCGAGGGCATGCCCGGGCAGCAGGAATGGGACGAGCCCGAGCCAAGGCGGCCGGTGTCCCCCATGGGCAAGCCCGCGAAGGCCCGGACCAGCTTTCAGTTCGACCGCCGCGAGGGGCGCGGGAAATGCGTGGCCGGGGTCGGCAAGCTGGAGATCCGGCTTGACCGGGACTTTACCACCATCGACCGGCGGCGGCTGGAACAGGCCGTGCGCCAGATGCTGGACCAGCTGGACGGGTAGGGCAGGGACCTTCCCCGCGGGGAAGGATTCCCGCGGCAAGGATCCGCGGTGTTCAGTCGATAAGGCCCAGCCTTCTGGCCCGGTCCAGCAGCATCTTCACGGATGAGGGCTGCCAGCTTGTGCGCCCGCGCGGCGTGCGTTCGCGCATCGCTTCCAGCCGGTCGCAGATGGCTTGCAGGGTGATGTCGGGGTCGGCGCCCTTGATGGCGGCGACGATGGCGGGCAGGCGGTCGTCGGTCTGGCGGCGTCCGGCGCGGGCCAGCACGGTTTCGGGCAGGAATCCATCGCGGACATAGGCCTTCACGGCGCGCAGCAGGCGGCTTTGCGTCCAGCGGCGTTCCGGGGGCAGGGGGGCGTTGATGATGCGCAGCACATCCTCCCAGGCCATGTCCGGGCGCAGGCGGCGGACATGCGGCACCCAGTCCTGCGCGCTCTCGCCCAGCCGCTGCATATAGCCGTCCAGCCGGGCCAGCCGCAGCTTGCGCAGCGCCGCCGGATCGCGTGCGCGCAGGCCCGGATTGCCGCCGATCCGCCCCTTGGTTCGCGCGCTGGCCAGCCCCGCCCTGGTGCGTTCGCGAATCAGGGCACGCTCGAACTCGGCCGCGGCGCCCAGCACCTGCAGCGTGAACTTGCCCTGTGGCGAGGCCGTGTCGATCGGATCCTGCAGCGAGCGGAAGAAGGCACCCCTGTCCTCCAGCCGCTCGATCACCTCCAGCAGATGCGACAGCGACCGCGCCAGCCGGTCGATGCGCACGACGACCAGCGTGTCGCCCTTGCCGATCCGCTCCAGCACGCGGGCCAGAACAGGGCGGGCGCGGTCGCCGCCCGAGGCCTGTTCCTCGTGGATCTCGGCGCAGCCAGCGGTTTTCAGGGCCTGGGTCTGGGGCAGGGGGGTCTGGTCCTCGGTCGAGACGCGGGCATAGCCGATCAGGGGCATCAAAATAGTCTTTTTGCGGTTTCTTGTCTCACTACTAAACGATCGTTTGTTATCGGATGCAAGGGCGTTTCCGGGGGTGTCGGGTGGCTCGTTTCGGGCGTTTCAGGCCGGAACAGAGACGTTTTCCTGCGTGACAGGCACCGCGTTGGCGGCCGGGCCGGGGGGGTGGAAATGCTGCGATCAAAAATCCCCCATATCATCCGCGCAGCCATGCTATTCTGCGGGTATGGCACGCAAACCTGTTGATATCGGCGCGGCCTATGACGACCCGCCGAGCCTTACGTCGCCTTATGATCCGGCCCCGCGCCCCGAGGCCGA
>OMKS01002864.1_pt1 | contig 14118 bp, 11 predicted proteins | sample 1674721 | NCBI WGS metagenome assembly OMKS01 (sample SAMN06264996, study PRJEB25208) | sediment metagenome | isolation source: hot spring sediment | place: USA: California | collected 2014-09-02 | reverse complement strand
GCGCACACGTGTAACGCCTGCCGGGACGGTGAACGTCCCGCTGGATGTGAAAAGCTGCAATCCAGTGGCGTTTAGCTTTTCAGAAATAACTTTTTCTACACTCTGCTTAGTTTTTAGCGCAGTCATATACGCGCTATCGTTTGTACCTTCCTCAGCTTGAGCAGTAGATGCTTTGTCAGCAAGACGTAAAGGGTGTTCGGGTTCCGATCCTTCCGCGACTTTGAATGTGCCGTTTGTGTCTCGGATCACAATCCTATCAGGGGTAGCATCAGAAGTAGCACTATGGGCAGAAGTTGAATTTGCGTGACTATCTACTGTATCTTTTCTTGCAATATCATCAGACTCCGAAGGAGCAGCTATCTTTGCCCGTCCTGATGCGTCTCGGATTACAATCCTATCAGGAGTAGCATCAGAAGTAGCACTGTGGGCAGAAGTTAAGTCAGCATGATTATCTACAGTATCTTTCCTGGCAATATCATCAGACTCTGAAGGAGCAACTATCTTTGCTCGACCTGATGTATCTCGTCTTATAAGAGTATCGGGAATAGCTTCAACAGAAGGGTTGATTGAAGCGGCAGAGGCAGCAGCATCATCTGCACTAGTTGCAGCATCGTCTGCGCTGTCAGCAGCAGCGGAAGCAGCCTCTTCAGCAGCCACTCTGTCTAATCCAGTCTGGATTCTATCAGCAGCAGTAGCAGAAGCATCAAGCCCTGTTTGCACTCGATCAGCAGCAGTAGCTTCTCGATCTAAGCCTGTTTGAACCCTATCTTCACCAGTAGCTATACGGTCTAGTCCAGTTTGAACCCTATCAGCAGCAGTGGCAGCAGCATCTTCACCAGTAGCTATACGATCTAATCCAGTTTGGACTCTATCAGCAGCAGCCGAAGTAGCAGAGGCAGCAGCATCATCAACAGATTCATCTATATCTTCTTCAATAACATCAAAAGCAGCTTCTACAGCAGCAGAGATATTGTTCAAATCTTCTGCAAAAGCAATATCACCATTCACCACCTGTAATGGTGCTTTATCAAACCACTTATTCATGTTTATCCCCCACTCCTATATCCGTCTTGATCCTATATTATAATCAACAATTAAGTTTTGAATGGTGTGCTGATTCTTATATTTTTCAAACGATGAAATACAAACTGACATTACCGTTCCAACACCTAATATATAAGCTACCTCGGTCTTAACTGGCATACCACCACCATAAATCATTTCTCCCCACTTATCTTCACCCCACCTAGAAGTATAGAGAAACTTAGTTTCAATCTCTTTTATTTCACCTCTGTGAACTAGAATATCTCCATAGGTATAAGAGGGACGGAGAGAGAACGTAATGTCAGACTCTCCCGATATATCAAGTTGAATCCTTTTGAATTTTTTCCAGTTTCTAGGGGAATTATAGTGGTAGAAAGCAGTGGCAAACCTTGTAGGGATTGGACTCCCATTAAACGATGTCCCCCTATCAATCTCATAACAAAAACCATCAGATGCTATAACAAACTTTCTTCTTTCACCATCTAATTCTCCACTAAATACTGAAACAGGAAGAAAAGGATACAAAATGTTTGTTACTCCTTTTACACCCTTTTGGGTGTTAAAAGAGAAAGCGAGAACCTTACCATTGTTAAAGAATAATTTATATTGCGATGTATTATTGTCTATCAAGGAACCAACAATACTTTCTTTCAATGCAGCATAAGTTTTGTGAACCTTTTTAGTAAGTGGGATAATACTAAAATCACCAAACTCTTGAGCAGCTAATAAACTCAATACCCCAATATCCGATGCAAAGTAAACATCACCAAGAAAGTTTAATGCACTTCCTTCGAAAGCTCCTACCGTTCTTGAAAACACTTCGCGTTGAAACACCCAGCCATCTTCTTCATATCCCAACGATTTCAAAAACGAGATGCTATTTTTAAAGAACAAAGCAAGGGTGTTGCCAGGAGTCTCTACAATATTGGTTAGATCATCTCCAAAGAAAATCTCTCCAGCATTAGAATACTCACTGAAATCTGTTGGGTCACCAACACCAGAAAAAATTACCGATCCCTCCCGATAACCAAGAAACAGTCTGTGGTCATAAACACCAGCAATATGAGGAAATTTATCTGGGGGTAGGTTAGTAGAGTCTAAAATAAAAAAATCTGTACCATTAAAAATACGGGGGTAGCTAACCCCATCGACAATGACCACCACTGGTTGGTTATTATTATACCCATCAAACCTATGAACAAAAGCTTTTAACTTTCCGTCTTGTTGAAACTCAAACCCCTCTGGTTGTGGTACAATCTCCCACCCTGAAAGAGTAGCTTTATACAAATCCGCACACGATTCTGAATTGTTTCTTACAGCATACAATGAACCATTAAAAACAAAACCACCAGATGGAACACCAACACCCGGAATTTCCTCAATAAGGTCTCTGGCTGCTTCTCTGTTTGTATCGTCAATTTCTCCATTAACCTCAACTAAAGGAACTTCGCTGGGGCTTTGTTGGCCATCAAAAACTTCAAAACCTTTTACAGACCTATAACCACTTACTTCTCCATCAACCTCTTCATAGTTAAGGCAAATTAGAAGTTCACCAGCAGACATTTCTAAGATTTGTTCTTGCTCGTTTAAACCACCAGTTAAAGGTACGACAGAAGATCGCGGATTCTCATATTTAAATTGTCGTATTTTCATAATCAGCCTAAACGAAAGGTCGTCTTTGTACAGATCGTGCAGGCACTTGGCTTCTCATCAATTGACCCATCATTTGCTCATAAAGCCTGGCCTTATCATTGAACACCATCATATCCCCCATACTCACAGAAATATCCATAACCGCTCCATAAACGATAAGCATGTGAAACTGAGGAGGAAGGTATGGAACGTCTGCGTTACCCTCTAAAGCCTGTATCCCTCTATGGTAATGGGCCTCTATCACTTGAACATTGTTAACAGGATGGATCATCACTGTAGAATCTTGTGGTTTAATACTAAAAGTTGTTAGCTCATCGGTGGCTTTTGGCTCTTGTAATACCCAAGCATTGTATGGAACAAAGGACAGGGGCTTGTAATCAACTAAGAACCTTTGTATAATCCAAGAACCAAATGTCTCTCTGTTATCAAAAATATCGTTAATTGTATATTCAGTTACACCCGAACTTACAGTGATAGACACAACATCTCTTTTAAAATGAAAGTCACTTCTAAAATTTTGGATACTCTTCCAAGAGTTTTTTACAGCCTTAATAACCAAATCGTGTTGTGTGCCAGGACTAGAGTCTGTAACAGATAGAATCGTTGATTGGATTCCACTTAATTTACTGGTTTCTTTACATAAGTCTAAGAAATTCATTCACCGATGCTCCTGTTGTAGAACAATGGACTAATTGTTTTTATTCTTTTGTGATAGGTTTCTCTTAGCTTGAGGCTTAGAAGGCTTAGGAGTAGTCTTTAAATCGTTTTTAAGAGGTTTTTCTTCTTCTGAAGTATCTTCTGTTGGTTGGGGTGTTAAAACCCTACCAGGAGCTTTTAAAGGCTTTTTAGGGGTATGCTCTTCAACAACCTCAAAGTCTTTGTCATTCTTAAACTCATTGAAGTATTTCTCATCCACAGACCATATTACTCCTGTGTCCTTCCGACGTAATTTCATTCTCGCCACACAACCTCCGAAAAAGGCGGGATAACCTAAACCATTTGTTTTAGACTACCCCGCCTTGTTTAATTAATTACCGATTATACAGCAGGTTTAGCAAGCATGTTGACAAGAGCGGTGTCCTGTACAACACTCCGACCATAAACCATTAGTGAACGCCAATAAGCACCAAAACTATCAGGAATCTGAAGCTGGTCAATCTTGCTGATCTGAGCAGCAAAAGTGGTAGCCTCTTTAGTTCCTGCAATAATACGAGTGACGTTATCACCACTGCCCTCTCCACCTACATCTGAATTAAACACAGCAAGGTTGTTGGATTGGTAAATGGTGGTGCGATCAACCTGACCAATAAGGCCGTTGCGAATTACGGGAAAATAATAAATTATCTTCGTGGACTATCGCATACTTTTTCAAGTTCTAAACACTTAGTCTCTGCGGGTAGCTTATGGAATTGTAATATCTTCTTTAAAGCCACATATTTTTTAGGTAAACACATATACTTCAATAATTCTGGTATGAAACGTAGAGCAAACGATTTACTTTCTTTACCTAGATTTCGTCTCCACGACATCATGTGTTTATCTTTAGGAACAACCCTACCACCATAGTCAGACGCTATTTTCTTTAAAACTAAAGAATCTAGTTCGTGTAATGTAATAGCACAGCTCATTTGATTTTCATGTGAGAGCCAACCACGGCGTAGTCGAGGAACATTAAGTCTAACTGTTATCCAACCATCTCCAGCAATAAGACCAGCTAAATATGCAGGGCTTATGTGCTTTTTGTTTACCTCTTTTGCAGAGGAATCTCTGGAGCAGATAGAAAACTCTTTCAGTTCTTGGATTTGTTCTTCGGTTAATCTAACACCCTTTAATTCATCATAAAGCCATAACATATTTTCAAAATGTTTTCTTTTGATGATTAAGTGTTTACCAACAAGGTTATAAAAAATATGTGAATCTTTACCAGCCATATTCCAAATAGCTTGATGCGCCCATTGTTCTCTGGCTCGGAACGAAACCGTCCCAATACCATAATGTTTTTTCAATGAACGAATCATACACAGATCAGGATCGTTTGATGCAGACTGATCTATTTGTGATACTAACTGGATTCGATAATACGCCTCATTATTATAAGAGGAGCTTCCACAACTATTAAACTTTAAACCAACCATTCCATCTGAATCAAATAAACCAGCTACAAACTTGTTTAACTGTTCAGAGTGTGATTTAATCTTACCGTTTAATAGTTTATATCCTAGCGAATCTGTTTCAAACAATACCCATCCTCCTGATGGTTTAGCTTTCCCTCGGGTTAGTTTCCCTCCCCGTTCTTCAGTTTAGATTTTAACAGGCGTAATTTATAATCGCTTCGCCTGTGCTATCTCCTGTTACATCTGCTCGCCTGAGATCGCCAAGTTTTAGCATAGCAACATACCAAGCAGGAAGAACAATCCACCGATTCTCTGAAGGCTGATTGGCTTCATCAAGAACCTGGTTAACCTCTACAATCTTGTTAATTGCGTTAGTGGTAGAAACAGCAACAGAATCATCACTAGTACCAACAGTAACATCACCAAGGTCAATGCTTTCAGAGATAGCACCAGCATTAGAACCCTTGTTATCAGTTGCAGCACCAGTTCCCATGTAAGCTAGCACTTCACGATCGACTTCAATCTTCATTTTATAACCAGCATCCTCTGCGAACATATTCACAAGAGCTAGATCAGACTGTACGGCGTCGATGTCGTCGATCTTGAAAGCAGTATAAACAGCCCTATCAATTACTAGGTTGGTAGCATCCTTCTTAGGTACTTCATAAGTAAGGGTTCCACCAATCTCGTAAGGTCGAACAGTGATTTCAGGGGTTCGACGGATAATTACAGTATCTCCTTGACTCTTAATTACCCCCTGGTAATCGGTGTTGGAAATGTCATCATAGAAAGTGGCTTTATAGAAATTACGTAGGGCCTTCTTTGCATACAGTTGAGGGATAAACATTGCATCAAAACCAGTACCCCCGCCAGCACTACCGTACCCATCAGTAGTAACACCAGTACCATAATAACCACTAGTTACTCCTACACGACTCATATTCAAACTCCTTTATTAGTTCTTTTGGTTATTTAACCCTCCCCTCAACGATAGCTTTGTCAATCTTAGCTTCAATTTCTCGTTCAAGAGAGGCTTTTCCTTTATACTTACCTCTCGCTACATCGTCATAAAACTTATTAATGTAAGCATAAGAGATGGTTTCTTTTTTCTGCGGTTCTTTTACAACAGGAGATTGATTTCCAGTTGGAGTGATTTTGTGAGCCAACGGATCAACCTTCTTTGTTTTTTGGAGGTACTCCTGGTAGAAACCAGCAGCTCTCACCACATCACCATTCTGTACAGCACGTTTGAATAGAGTCGTTCGATCGTAGCCAGAGGCGACATCAATATCTTGCATGAATTCAAGAAATTTAGGGTCTTTGTCAATCGTAATATAATCAGGAACAAGCTTGGAGAACCGTTCAACGAAAGCTTTTTGAGTGCTAGACTTCAAACGTTTAGCTTCATCCTCCTGCATTTTAAGGCGGAGGGCGCGCTCTTCCTCTAGCTGTTTCCGTAACGGATCAACAGACTTTGAAGTTAGTTTCTTCAAAGCACTTAAAGTTTCCTCCCCTAGTAGCTCACGCTCATCTTCAGTTAACAGAGATGCGTCGTCTTCCTTAGAAGAGATTGTCTCCATTTGCTTAAATAGCTCGTGATTCTTCTTTGTAACTTCTACCAGAGAAGACTTTAAATCGCTTATTTCTTTTCTCAATTCATAAACAAGAGTGTCGTGATGGGAACGAAGAGATTTGTACCTCTTCTTCCAATCATTCCTCCGGGGTGTTTTAGGTTGAGGTTTGTCTTCCTCTTCCTTAACATCCAAAGAATCCTGTTCCGTAGCATCCTCTGAATCCTGATCGTCTTCTAAGTCTTCATTAGACTCTTCGGTGGGATCAGGAGGGAGTTCTTCAGAACCCTCATCTTCTACCTCTAACTCCTCTACTTCCTCGTTCTCTGTTGCAGTCGGGGATTCTTCCTCCTGAGGACTGCTGAATTGTTTCTCCAAAAGTTCAATCTCGGATTCCAATTCCTGTAAGTGTTGTGGATTACTCATTTAACCTCCTAGTATTTGGTTGTCGTGATTCTCTTAGTCCTTATGGGTGATAAGAGAGGTGTCAACCATTGTTCGTAGTTTAGAGCAGAACGAAGCTGCTCCCTGAATATATTGAACACCATCTTTAACAACAAGAAGGCGTTCTAGTAGAGCATGTTCTTCACGCTCTAAAACTTTTTTTAAAGTGTGTATATCACCAGCTTTAACCCTGTCAGCCTCTTCTTTTGTAGTCTTAGTCAGAAACAAAATTATCTCCTGGCAGCGGTTTCTAGTTGAGCAGCAGTGGCTCGCTTAGAAGCCATGTCTTTTTGTTGTACAGTGGCTTGTAACTTTTCCAATTCAAGTTGTAACTCTGCAATTTTTTCTTCTTGTCTTTGTTGAACCTCTTGCATTTTGAGTTGAAGTTTAGCAGCAGCTTCTTCCCTTTTGAGTTCAAGCTCTTGAGCCTTAAGCTGTTGTGACCCCTGAGCCATAGCCATTTGACCTTCAATCTGCAATTGAGTAGCAGCAAGCCCTTTTTGTTGTTCAGCTTCAAAAGCTCTCTGTTGAGCTTCTTTCTCCTCCTTCTCGATCTTTTCAATAGTAAGGCGATTGGGGATTGGGCTACAAGTAAGATCAAGGTCTTTAACCATCTCCCTCAAAATGTCCGCTCTGCCCTGTTTACCAATAACAGCCATATCAAAAGGATTAGCAGTAATTTGTAAAAATTCATTCCTTCGGATTTGTGCTTCACCCTTAATTGTCAAAGCAGCAGAACCCTTAGCTACAACCTGTACATCACCAGAAAATCCCTCAATCGGGTCTCTAAGCATATTGTAGTAGAATTGATATTCAACCCTCGGTTTAATCAATCCCTCATCAATATTGCGAATGGCACCCTTAATAGTTTTGGTAGCAGAGTCGAGAAGCATAGAAAGCCCGGCTGCTGTTTGACCAGCACCCTTCATATCCTGATCCCCAGTCATGTAACGAGGAATGCCCGTAGCATCATCAGCCTTCTGTTCAAATCGGTCGTAAACCGCTAACAACTCTCCAGCATTACTGGTTGGCTGTGTGAAAGTCACTGCCCTTCCTGTTCCACCTGTTGGATCAGATGTGAACTGCCAAATCTTAAACGGATAGATTTGATCTATAGGTCCATCATCTGCTAGACGATCTACATAAATCTCTACTTGTGGTCCAGCAGCAAGAGACATGTTGTTTGCCAAAGCTCTTGCTGTAGCATTACACATCCTTTGAATATCTCTCATCAGGTTGGGAAGAGAACGACCCCAAAATGATCCTGGTCTCTTCTGCCAAGCAGCAGAATAATAGGGCCTTCGTCCTAACGGATCGTCGTTCAGGATACACTTAATAACCCTACCACCAACCACTATAGCTTCCACATCAACCACAGCATGTTCAGATACTTCATCTAGTGTGGGGTGAGTTAATCCCCATTCTATTAATGTAGTAGCTGGGACCGGACCAAAAAAGTGTAGTCCATGAAAAATATTCCTCTTTTGAAAAGAATCTCCTTTTAACTCTTGTTCATCTTTCTCCTGCTCTATACCTCCAGTATCTAAACCTAAATCTGGACCAACAGGAATAGTGGCAGTTTCCTCTAAGAGTTCTTTTATCACATCTGTCTTGTAACCAGCCGCTTCATCTAAAGTACTTAATTCGTACATCTCTGAAGGTGATAGACGAAGATGCTCAATAACAGCACCACCACTTATAGAGTCCGTTTCAGGAGATGGATAAAAATCTAAGGGACTAACCCTCTTATTTAAAAACACATACTCTTTCTTCTTTTCTGCTTCCCCATTAACCCAAACCAATCTATCTTTCTTAGTGACGATTGGCCCTTTCATGATAGCTGCTGGAAAAACTGTAAAGTCATCAATAAACTCGGAAAGGGCACTTGACCAATCACCCTCTGCTAGTTGGTCTTGAATCTTAACCTGCATCTCCTTAACATTATGCTTTGCTTCAGCCATAATCTCCTGAGCAATAGCATCTTTAATGTCTCGGACTTTTTGGTTCTGTTTAATTAAACTTTCTTGCGCTTCTTCAGCAGTAACTTGGTGTGGAGGAAGAGGTTGTCCGTCTGGACTAGCTTGTTCTTGTTCTACTAAACCAAGCTGTTCTGCTTCTCTCTCAACAGCTTCGTCAATCATTGAAACAATGGAAGCAGGGAGAGAAGGAGATGGGGTTGGTTCTACAGAGAAAGGGTCTTCCTTCCCCATTAAAATATCTTTTATCCAAGCAGCAGCAGACCTACATTTAGTAGCTGTGATATTCATAAAAATATCAGAACCACCCGCTGCTTTAATCTGTGCTAACTCGTCTGGAGAATACTCACCGTTGTAATAACGCAATGAATCAAAAATTTCATCTTCCACTCCAGATGTACGTTTTGCATCCCTAAACCTATGAAACTCTTTCAAGATGAAAGAAGCAAGGGAAGAATAATCATCACCCTCATCGTGGGTGGGAATATTCTCATCCATAGTCTTGAGATGTTCTTCTATTAAAGTCTGTGTTCCTTTAACCGCCAAAGAGTCTAAGTCCATTCTACACCCATAAGAATCTAGCTTGTTTCACCACTTGTCTCGGTCTCTTCTTGTGAGAAGTAAAATCAAAAACCTGTGGAGCAAATGTCAATGACAGGGCATCAGCTTTGTCTGGACTCTGTAACCCCCGTCTCTTCATATCCTTCTTTGACTCTAAAAGAATCTGCATCTTAGAGTTAAAAGCATAATTGATACTGATTAACTGATCTCTCAACTCAGAATCATTCGGTATGTCTGCTATCTGTAACCAATCCTTCATCTCTCCCCACAATTGGGCACGTAGATTGGCATAAGTTTTAATGTCTGTAGATTTAGTTCCTACGTTAACATCCATGATTGGGAGGGAGAATCTTTTTAACTGATCCACAACCCCCGCACCAACACCTATACCATCTATAGCAAGACAAGAAAATTGTTTCTTTTGTGTATTGTAATAGTTTAAAACTTGTTCTGCAAATTGAATTGTATCTAAACCACTAAAAGAAAGAACCTTGTGTACCTTTGGTCCTTGTCTATCCACCACCACAGAAGAGTCATTACCAAACCTTGCTATATCTACACCCAATACCCTTGGAAAATTCTGGTATTGAGAGGGAGCTAGAATATTCTTAATAGCTGCTTCAACATAATTTAGAGGGATAAACTGAGCTTCTGATACAATAGGGAACTCTCCTAGAACACGCATCTTCCAGAAGTCGTGGTCTTCCCCATAATAAGCTCTCATCTCCTCAATCCAACTCTTATCCACATTAGGAGAATCGAAAGAAGTAAAAGTTAAACACTTCCACTTATTCTCTTCTTCAGGGATTTGAAAAAGATTGTAGAAAGCACCCTCTGCTCGTACAGGGTTAGATACTAAGACAAAACTTGTATCGCCAGAGGATAATGTACCATAAAGAGTATCAAAGATTGCTGTTGGAAGAGCAGAAGCCTCATCAACAAACAAAACAACCTTCTGAGCATGTAAGCCAGCAAATGATTCTTTGTTCTCTACAGACCCTGTAAGCCAAGAAAAGAATTGAGTCTCTTTCTTTCCTTTTATAAATATCCTGTCTGACATGATCTCAAACATATTATAAAAGGTTCTATCCATTAACCCATGCCACTTATTTAACTCAGACCGAAACACCCGCTCTAACTGAGATGCTGTTGGGGCTGTAACCAACCCCTTACAATCAGGGAAGCAGAGAAGAAAAAGAAAAGTAAGCCAAGCTAAAGTGGTAGTCTTCCCTGTAGAGGTTGCTGATTTAACAGCTACACGAGCATGGGGTTGAGTAGCAGAGATTAAAAGATCAATCTGTTGTTGTGTTGGTTCAACCTTAAACATATGCCTTACAAATTCTACAGGATGATCCTTGTAGTACAACTGTAAAGCAACCAGTTTATCTGTTACAGAAACCTTAGACATTTTCTACCAGTATAGGACTTTCTAGTGGTTTTACAGTGGATAGGCCTATAGCCTTTGGTTTGGATATATCAGCTTTTGTTAACTCTAATAACCTATCCAAAGCTTCATCAGGTCTTACCTCAGCCACATTAATAGTTTCAGAGAAAGTTCCTGGAACCGTCTTACCCAACATTTCGATAGCTTTAAGGAGATTGTTTCGTTGTTTAACATCACCCTCCTCCTTAAGCTGCTCAATCAAAGTAACTAATTGAGACTGAATGTAACCCTTATCAATGTTAATATCTTCTAGCTTACGCTCTCTAAGAGCTTGAATATACTCTTTTACATTCTTCTTAGACCTTAAATAATAACCACGAAGCCTAAGACCATTTTGTAAATTGATCTCATGCTCAGGATTTCTTTTCTTTCTTAAACCCTGGGCTGTAGGATATTCTTCCATATTGGGGATTAGTCCAACATCAAGCCCAGCTTTCTCTAAAGCATCGTTGTTGTCCCCTGTGTGGACAAACACCCAAGCATATGTTTGTTCTGCTTCACTTAATGCTTCATCTTCTTTAGATAACTTGGCCAGAAACTTTTCATTGATATGGACAATTTTCATACGGGCTATATCGTCTATCCTTCTATCACTGTTGTTTAATTTAAGACTGAATTGGGGATCAACTATGTGGGGTAATTCTTCAGCTAATTGGAAAGATTCCTCCAGATTAATAAGGTCGGAGCAGAAAGTAGAAATTAAATACCTACACCTCATAGGAGTTAAACCCCATTTCTCAGCTACAGGGGTTGTAGCACGATATACATAAACAAAGTCGTATATCATCTCTAAGAAATCACTTCTACTTAAATCTTTCAGTCTGTTTAATCTCTTTAAACCATCTGGTCTATCTTTCTCCTTAACTAATTCTTCTGGACCCCTTCTTGGAATGTTAAACGTTTCACGATAATTATCATACAAAGTAGAAATAATAACCACCCCTTGTTAGTTGGTTAGAGGAAGCAGGAAAAAGAAAAAACTACTATCTGAAAGTATATGGAAGTTCAAGATTAAACTTTGATAATGTATATGGGTGTAGATGGATGGTCTGAGACTGTCTAGTATAGTCTAAGACTGTATAGTATAGTCCTATACTATCATACAGTCTTTAAGGATATAATAACTGTTTATTATTTAAAAGAGTAATTATTAATTATTTATTTAATATAGTAACTGTTTATTATTTAAAAGAGTAATAAATAATTACTTATTTATTAACTTAAAAGGTTATTTAAAGACTGTTTAATGATTGTTTAGTAACTGTCCTAGACTCTTTAAAGATATTATACCATCGAACCAAAAATATGTCAAGCACTATTTTATTTAATTTATAAATTATTTTTATTCAGTAGTTTGAGATACCATACCTACACCGTTGCTGTATGTTTCTACGGAAAACTTATTTAATACAGAAATATTATCTTTTGTTTTAGTCCGCTATCTTTGCTATACCAAGAAGCACCTTTGCATTCATAACAACCTCCAGAATATGGTTTATTTTACTTCTAAGAGGTTTTTATACATGTCCTAGTAGGTCGGGACGTTTTGGTGTAAAAACCTCTTAGAAACGATTTAAACGCTTTTAATGACATTCGCTCCAATTTCTACCAATTTTAACATCTCCAACGATTGGTACATTGTAGTTAAAAAAGTTACCAGCATCAATGAAAGATTTTAAACATTGTTCTTTATAAATCTCTTGGTGTTCAGGAAGGACATAAGATTGAAACTCATCGTGGAAGTCTAATACTTTTTCATAGACAACTCTGTGTTTGGGTAGAAATTTGTTAAACAGGAAACATTCAGTCACTTTCATCAAGATTGCACCATCCGATTGAAATTTAAGGTTAACTAAGCTATGCTCTGACCTCCCTCTTAACTGTCTTCCATCTAATCCTTTTATAAAACCATAACCATACTTCTTTTTATTAGCTCTGTATTCTTTAATAACAGCTTCTTTGAAACCTTTTAACGCTGTGTTAGACTTCCAGAATGCTTCATACAATTCTTTTCCTTTCTGAGGAGAAGCTCCAATAGTCTCTGTAAACTTCTCTACAGAAGCCCCATAAACTATAGAGTACTTTCCGGGTTTAGCACCATCTCTGTCTGTCCCAAACACAGCAGCATTCTTGGCGTGGACATCACCGTCAATCAGGTCATGGGCATACTCCTCACCTCCAGGGAAAGGGAAGCAGTTGTGAGCTTCTGTACGAGCTTCTAGCGCCTTAGCATCAGCACCTATCATAACCATGTTATCAGGAGCTATAAACAAAGACCTTAGCTCTTCACCGTATAAGCCTCGCTTAGGAATATTCACCACCACAGAGTGTCTGAATCTACCTGTGTTTGCTGCTACTGTGTTTGCCAGAGCAGATATTCTACCATCAGGGCGTATGTTGGTGAGTAATCCACTAGGTTTTTTCTTATTTGGTGAGAAGGAATAGATTAGGTTTTTCCTGTGCTGTAAGATTGCTCTTCGTGCTAGAAGGTTTCCCATTTCTCCAAGGTCTAAACCTTCTAAACTTTCAAGAGTAATCTTTGGTGATGATTTAATTTTATTGCCCTTGGAGTCATACACCCACTTCTTACCATCTTTCTTATAATTCCATTCGGTAGGAACCCAACCAACAGATATCAAGTAATTCTTTATCTGGTCGTTAGAGTTTAAGTTGAATGGTTTGATAGTTATTTTGGAATATGGTCCAACAACTTTCCGAGAATCCAAATACTCAGGAGAATCACGCCAATAAGACACAGTGTTTTTAGCATAGTTTCCGTTTTTCAGAAAAGGTTTTTTTACCTCTGTTCCTGCTTCACAACGAAGTGGTAATTGTTTTAGGAGTCTGGCATCAATCTGATGTAGTTCTTTAACAATTTTGATCCACAGATCAATGGCTTTTCTTTTATCAAATAACACACCATTATCTTCTTGCTGTCGTTGTATGTTTGCTACTGTGTACTCTATTTTGATTGCCAGTTCCCAATCCCAACTGGTTCTTTTCTCATATAGATACCTATATGTTAATACGTTAATTTTTACATCTTCTCTACACCTATGTAGCATATCCTCGGAGAAATTTGTCCAGTCTTCGTGCTTTGGTTTAGGTACTCCGAACCTTACACCCCAAGCCTCTAAACCATGACTACCACTGCAACCAGGTGGTTTAGGTCTATCTGGATTAAAAAGGGAAGAAAGAATAAAGGTGTCGTCATAGTCTGGACATTTAAACCAAGGGTATAATCTGTCTCTTATACACATCTGACGCTGCCGACGAAGAGGATAGTGTAGATCTCGGTGGTCGCCGTATCA
>OMKS01002863.1_pt1 | contig 14118 bp, 9 predicted proteins | sample 1674721 | NCBI WGS metagenome assembly OMKS01 (sample SAMN06264996, study PRJEB25208) | sediment metagenome | isolation source: hot spring sediment | place: USA: California | collected 2014-09-02 | reverse complement strand
ACTTGACAAAGATTTGCTGACCGTCCACCGTTTGGGCATTCACGGCGTAGTCGGTGTAATCGGCCCGCGAGAGGTTGGGCTCTGCGCTGGTCTCGTAGGATATCAACACGGTGGGGACCGTTACGATCTGGTCGACGAAAGGGATGCGCCAATGCAGGCCCGGTTCATAGACGGCGCCGGTGAGACCGCCGAAGCGTTTGGCCAGGGCCACGGTCCCGACCTCGACAGGTGTATAGGCCGAGTTGATTAAAATCAGCACGAAGATGAAAAGGATACCTATGCCGACGAGAATCAATGGAAATTTGAGTTGTTTACCATTTTTTATGTATGACATTTTCCCCCCTACTCAAAGATCCAGCGTTCGTTGTCTCGCTCGTAGGACAATAGTTCACCTTCATCGAAGAAGAGAGGCACTTCGAAAGCGGCGGTGTCCTCTCCATCCGACCCGTGCACCAGGTTGCGGCCGACCTCCAATCCGAAGTCGGCTCGAATGGTGCCAGGGGCCGCTTCGGCCGGGTTGGTCGCCCCCATCGTGCGGCGTGCGATCTCGATGGCGTCGTTGCCCTCTAACGCTATCACGACGACCGGGCTGGACGTCATGTACTGGATGAGGGGTTCATAGAAGGGTTTCCCTTTGTGAATGGCGTAATGCTTTTCGGCCAATGCCTGATCGATGTGGATCAGTTTCATCCCGGCGAGGCGCAATCCTCGGCGTTCGAAACGGGTGATGATTCGACCAGTCAGCCCCCGTTGTACGGCGTCGGGTTTGATGATGATTAGTGTACGTTCCAAGACGAATTCCTCCTTATAGTTGTGCTTTTATTTTAGCGTTTCCAATGCGGTACGGTAGCGTTCTAGGGCTTTGTCTAATTGCCCGTCTTTCATGTACGCGTCACCTAAGACCCGTTGGACCTTGGATTCAGGTCTCTGGACCAGGTGCTTCTCCATATCGGGTATCACTTCCTCCAGGAGCTTGCTGGAGCCTATCAGTTTGCTATAGGCTTCGAGGGCTTGTTCGTACTGATCGTTTTGCCAGAGGGTGCGTGCGAAATTCAGCCAGGCATCGTAATCCCGTGGATTTTCCTTGAGATAGGCACGTCGAGCTTCGAGAGGCTCTGCCGGCAGCGCTGGCTTTTCCGCTTCAGCTACTTCTGCCGGGATTTCTTCTGCTTCGATTGCCGGGGTCGGTGGGACTTCGATTGCTTCCTTTGCAATTATGGTGACGTCCTCGGGCGGTGGTGGCAGCGTGACGTCCACTGGCTCCGGAGGCGCTTCTACGACTTTCTCTTCTAAGGGAGGCTCAGGAGGCGTAGCTTCCTCCTCTACCTCCGCTTCGACTGTCTCAGCGGGCGCCGGCTCTTCCATCATCTCGGCCAGCCAAGCCTCTAGCGTTGGCTCGCTGATTTTCTCTTCGCTGTACAGGTCCTCCTCGACCGCCTCGACCGTCTCGACCGCCTCTTCTTCGGCGACGGCAAGGGCTTCCGGCTCACCAAAGGCGACCCAGCCAAAGGCTTCTTCGCTTTCTTCGGCATCCATCTCGATCTCTGATATGGGCGCCTCAGCCGTCTCGATCGCTTCGGTCGGTCGAAGTTCCTGCATCCAATCGGGAATCGTCTCTTCCTCAGCGACGTCGGCGAAATCAGCGATCTCCATCGTTGGCTCGGGGAACGCTTCAGGTTCGGCCTCCCACGGGAACTCGGCTTCCTCCGCTATGTCTGGTTCTGGTTTTGGCTCTGGTTCCGGGGCCACTTCGGCTTCTGGCTCGGCGGCGAGACGGCCCATGATCTCGGCCAGGCGGGCCTCGGCTTCGAACTGGGCCTGGGCCTCAAGTTCTTCCTCTTTTCCGGCGGCCAATTGTTCGAGCCAGGCCAGGGCCTCGTCACCGGAGGGGATACCCTCCCCTGCCATCCAGTCGGGGAGCGCGGCTACCTCTGCTTCTGCTTCCATTTCTGCGGCCGGGAATGCTTCGGGTTCCTCTTCCTCTTCCCCATCTCCAAAATGGTCGACCTCTTCGAGGGCCTCGGCCGCTTCGGTCGGTCGGAGTTCCTGCAGCCAATCAGGAATTGCTCCTTCCTCGGCGGCCTCGGTGACTTCCATCGCCGGTTCGGGGGGAGCTTCAGGTTTGGCCTCCCACGGGAACTCGGCTTCCGCCACTAATTCTATCTCCACCGCTTGTTCTACTTCCGCTTCCACTTCGGCTTCTGGCTCGGCGGCGGGACGGCCCATGATCTCGGCCAGACGGGCCTCGGCTTCGATCTGGGCCTGGGCCTGGAGTTCCTCTTCTTTGCCGGCGGCCAGTTGTTCGAGCCAGGCCAGGGCCTCGTCGCCGGAGGGGACGCCCTCCCCTTCCATCCATTCGGGAAACGCGGCCGCCTCTGCTTCCATTTCTGCGGCTGGGAATGCTTCGGGTTTCGCTTTCGCTTCCTCTTTCTCGAAGCGGTCAATCTCTTCGAGGACCTCGGCCGTTTCAGTAGGTCGGAGTTCTTGCATCCAATCGGGAATCGCCTTCTCCTCGGCCTCAGCGGCTCTTTGTTCAAATTCGTCTTTTGGCAGAGCTGGCGCTGCTGCGGGCTCTTCGTCTATGCGGAGGTCCTGCATCCAATCGATGATGTCGGTGGTTTCTGTCTCGATTTCGCCCGGTGGTCCCGCTTCCATCTCTTGGATGTCCTTGACAGGACGATCCATCATCTCGGCCAGATGGGCTTCGACTACTGCCTGGGCTTGCTCGTCCCCTTCTGTCTCGGCGGCTATCTGTTCGAGCCAGGCCAGCGCTTCATCTTCTGATGGGGTCTCTTCTTGTTGCATCCAGTCGGGGAGGGAGACGTCCTCCAGCGATGGGAGATCTTCTTCCGCCAGCCAATCGGGCACGTCTTTAGCGACTTCGGTCTCAGTTTCCAACTCGGCCATCCAATCGAGGGTTTCTCCGTCTCCGGTCGTGATTTGCTCCCGTCGATCATCTCTTTCCCCAATCTCTTCAGGGCTTTCTTCAACCCCCTCAAAAGTTTCTTCGCTGATACCGAATAGCCAGTCGGGTATTCCTTCCCCTTCCTCTTCTTCGATCGGTATCTCCTCGACCGGGGGTTCAGGCGCTTCGACGGGCAGGCTCTCTTCCACTTCACCCTCCAGGCTCACTTCCTCCATCCAGGCGGGAAGTTCGATTTGGGTCTCCAGGGCTGAGGCGATGTCGAATAGCTGATCTTCCCCGGCTACCGGTCTCTCTTCTGCCAGGGTCGGTTCGACGCTGGCCATCCACTCTGGTTCTTCAGAGACTTGAGTGGTGTCCAGTGGCACAACCATAACCTCTTGAAGGGGAAGGGGCGAGTCGATGCCAAATAACTCCTGGGCGATCCGGTTCTCTGGATCCAGGGCGTTGGCCTTTTCGAGGTAGGCATGGCCTTCTTCTCGACCACTGCTTTCCCATATTTCGCCCAGGATCAGGTTGGCCTTGATGCAGTAGGGAATCTGGTCTAAGGTTTTTTGGCACACCTCCGAAGCCTCCAACCGTTGCTCGTTGTGCCAAAGGGCTTCGGCCAGTGCAACGGAGAGGTCTATTCGTTCTGGCTGCTCTTCCCACAGGTCGCGTAATTCGTTGATGGCCCGTGAGAGCAGGCCACCCTTGAGGTAAAGGCGAGCCAGGGCGCCCCGGGTGAGTTGTACGCGGGAGACTTCAACGCCGTCTCGCTGGCTGTAGAGCTGACGCAATTCTTCTTCTAGCATCTCATTATTGGCTTCCAACTCGAAGGCGCGTTCGAGATACCAGATAGCTGCATCAATATCCTGACGTTGAGCATATATCTCGCTCATCCCAATCCACGCAATCATATCCTCGGGATTGGCGCTTAATACACGGTTGAACATATCGGCCGCATAGTCGATTTGCCCGGATTCGAGCATCGCTCTGCCCAGTAGTTGATAGGTCCCCACGTGCTTGGGATATTGCTCGAGGATATTTTTGCCGTGGGCGACGGCTTCTGTGTAGCGCCCCTGGGCAATCGTGTCTTCGATTTGTTCGCTATATTCTCGGAGGGAAATTTTAGCCATTCTTTTTTCCTTTCCCCATTAGAGCAAGTCGGGAGCGTTGTGTGAAATGTTCGTATACATCTTATAGATTATGCAACGTCTTGCCTGAAAAGTCAATTTCAAGCTGTAACTACTCAGCCTGCTGCCCGTTTGCAGCGGATGGGCGGCACAGCAAAGGGCTGGTGTCAACCCTGGGTCAAATGGTGGATTGCCTTTAGCCGGGGGATGAGGGCGTCTATGGGGCGATCGTCGCGGGGCGACGGCCCCAGCGGGTCGACGATGGTCTCTTCCTCCAGCACAGCATAAAGGGTGTTGAGCACGCCATAAGCCAGAACGTCCAGATGGTATCCACCCTCGAGGGTGAAAACGAGCCGCCCATCACATAGGTCGTTCGACATACGCACCAGTTCCCGGGCCAATTGAGCATATCCGGCCAGCGATAGGTTCATGTGGGCCAGCGGATCGCTCCAATGGGCGTCGTAGCCGGCCGAGACCAGTATGAGGTCGGGTTGAAATCGTTGGGCCAACGGCCAGACCAGTTCCTGGAAAATACGTATGTATCCCGAATCGCCCACCTGGGGCGGCAAGGGAACGTTGAAGACGGTGCCCTGACCGTCACCGTGGCCTGTCTCGTCATGTCGACCGGTGCCAGGATAGTAGGGATATTGATGGGTCGAGACGTAGAACACGTTGGCGTCGGCGGCGAAGGCGTCTTGGGTGCCATTGCCGTGGTGGACGTCGAAATCGACGATGAACACGCGTTCGACATGCCCATCTTCCTGAGCCAGGGCGGCGCGAGCGGCGACGGCGACGTTGTTGAACAGGCAGAAGCCCATGCCTCGGTTAGGCGTGGCGTGGTGGCCCGGTGGGCGGACGAGGGCGAAGGCTTTTTTGATCTCACCGGTCAGGACGGTCTCTACTGCCTTTATCAACCCGCCGGCCGCCATCAGCGCCGCGTCGAAAGAGCGGGGAGCGACGTAAGTATCCAGGTCGAGATGCCCGCCGCCCGACTGCGCAATCATTTTGACTTCCCGGATATGAGCCGGCGTGTGTACGCGTTCCAATTCCGCTTCGGTCGCTGGCCTGGGTTCCAGGGACGTAAGACGCGCCAGTATCCCCTCGTCCTCCAGCGTGTGCATCGTATGCAGCAAGCGACGGGCATTTTCGGGATGTGCAGGTTGGTCATGTGCCAGGTAGATTGGGTCGTAAATGTAGACTGGATTCATCGTGTCCTCATTCCTGGTCAATTGCTAACCGACAGGTAACTGCTCAGCCTACGTGTGCCGTGCGGATCACAATCCGCGTCGATGGTGCAAGGGCCATCATGGGTGGTGACGGAAGCCAACACGTCGCCTGTAAACTGCCGGATTGTGATCCGGCGGGCACAAGGTGAGCAGTCACACCGGCAGTTGGTGAAATTGGCTGATGTATTATCGTTCCGTGTTTATCTGATTATACTTGTCTGAACGAAAGGTGTCAACACCCATTTTTACAGGGAGGGTGCAGACCTTAGTTCGACCGCAACTGCCCAGATCGTCCGATTGGGATACAGATACACATGGAGGAGTCATAGCGTTTCACCGTTCTGGACGACGGCGTTTCTTGGGAAGACCCCCTCGATAGGCTGGAGTCAGGATGGGGGCGGGGGTGCAACGGCTTTCGTCGACCATCCGGGTCTCCAGGCGGGGGTCGATCTCATTCAGGTACTTGGCGGTGGTGATGACGGTGGGCAGGTTGGCGTTATAGCGGTAGTCGAAGATTTGATACAGTTTTTCGCGCGCCCAGGGCGTGGCCGATTCGGTGCCCAAATCGTCGAGGACGAGAAGCGGTGTGCGTCTTACCTCTTCGAACTGCTGGTAGAAGGTGACGGTGCTCTGTGGGTTGAACGTGTCACGGAGATGGTCGAGGAGATCGGGGACGACGACGAACAACGCCGGATAGCCGTGCTTCACCCGGTAGTTGGCGATGGCAGCTGCCAGGTGGGTTTTACCACAGCCGTAGGTGCCGGTGAAGAGCAGCCAGCCTTCGGGACGTTGGGCGAACGATCGGGCCTTGTCGAACGCTTCCTTGAGACTCTCTTCTTCCTCCGGGTCCAGTTCTCCCCGGCGCAGATCGAAACTCTCGAAAGTCTGGTGCGTGTGGAGACTCAGGCTGCTCAAGTTGGATTGATCCTGGGGCACGCCTCCCCGACGGTAGTCGGGCGCAGTGATGGAAACGATGCGAGCGGTGTCGATATCGACCAGGCGGGAGCGAAGCCGCAGGGGGATGTCCTCCAGTTCGTGGTTGGTGGTGATGACGGTGGGCAGGCGGGCGTTGTAACGGTAGTTGAATATCTGGAAGAGCTTTTCCTGGGCCCAGGGCGTCCGGCTCTCGGTGCCCAGGTCGTCGAGGATGAGAAGCGGAGCCTTACGCACTTGCTCGAAACGGGCGTCGTAACCGGTGGCGCTGGCGGGGCTGAAGGTGGCCCGCAGGTGATCCAGCAGATCGGGCACGGTGACGAACAGCACCGGTTGGCCCTGTTCGACGCAGGCGTTTGCAATCGCGGCCGCCAGGTGCGTCTTGCCGCAGCCGTATCCACCTTTGAGGATCAGCCAGCCGTTTGGGTTCTGGGCAAATCCGTGAGCTTCCTCGTAGGCCCAACGGAGGTTGGTCTGTTTGTCGGGCGACAGGCCGTGACCCTCTGGAATGAAGGTTTCGAAAGTCATCTCCGACATGATGTCCAGGTCGCTCAACGCTCGCAGGGATTCCACGCGCTTCTGCGCCCTTTCGGTCAATCGACACGGGCAAGGGACCAGTTTGCCGAAGTCAGGGTGATCCAGCGGGACGTCGGCTCGCAGGTAGCCCAATCCCCGGCAGACGGGGCAACCTGCTTGATCTTTTTTAGATTCCGGTGATCGGTTAGCGTCTGTTGGATGCACTCTGTTTCCACTCCAGATAGCGGCGTCGGTCGGCCTCACGACCTCGTCGATGCGTTTCAACCCCTCTTCCCTCGGTTGTCCAGCGTTCTAGGATCGCGCGGATGTATTTCCAACTCCGTTTGTTGAGCATGGTCGCTTCACGGATGGCCTCCTCGATCCAGGCGATCGGGTATTCATCCTCCGCCTGGCGCAACTCCTCAGCGATGATGGGCGTGAGCAGGCCGACGTTTTGCTCGTAGAGCGTGAAGATGTCGGTGCGCCGGGCCGACGCGACGTCGTCGGGCCACTCGCCGCGCTCGATCGCTTCGATGGCTCGCCGGCCTTTAGGCGTGTTGGCGAAGTAGATGGCCTCGGTGATTTCTCCCCGGGCTGTCTCGACTTTCAGCAGGGATCCCCGTTCGACAGCGCGATGCAAGGCCTCTTGCAAGGCTTCGAGAGGAGCGTTTCCCAGGCTCGAAAGCAAGACAGCGTCGTCAGCGAGATCGGCGTGGCTCAGATAGCGCACTTTGCCGCTTTGTTGTCCCAATCGCCACATCACGTGGAGCGTGAGCTTGAGTTCGAGCAGGTCGTCGATCAAGGGGATCAACTCGGTGAAGATCGGATCGGGCAGGCGGGTGCTATGGACTTTACCGGCGGGGAAACCGCTGAACGTTTTGATCGTTTTCATCGTTTTCATCGTTTTCATCGTTTTCGTCATGCAAAATCGACCGGTTGACGTTGAATCTCGGCGTCCAGGAATTGGGCCAATCGCTTGCGGAAGAAGAGCTGTATGTTCCCGGTGGGACCGTTGCGGTGTTTGGCAATGATGACGTCGGCGATATTGGGCCGCTCGGTATCGGGATGGTAAAGCTCGTCGCGGTAGATGAACATGACGATGTCCGCGTCCTGCTCGAGCGATCCGCTTTCTCTTAAATCCGCCAGGATCGGGCGCTTGTCGGTGCGCTGTTCGACGGCGCGGGAGAGCTGGGAGGCGGCGACGACGGGGACGTCCAGCTCGCGGGCGATGGCCTTGAGCGAACGGGAGATGTATGAGACCTCCTGCACCCGGTTTTCGGAATGCACGTCCCCGCTCATCAACTGGAGATAATCGACGAATATCAGATCGAGTCCGTGCTCGGAATGGAGGCGGCGCGCTTTGGTGCGCAATTGCAGCACCGAGATGGCGGGGGTGTCGTCGATGTAAATGGGCAGGTCGGCCAGCTTGCCGGTGGCCTCGACGAAGAGCGGCCATTCGTTGTCTTGGAGTTGTCCCATTCGCAAACGCTGGGTGTCGATGCCGGTCTCGGCGGAGACGATGCGCTGCACGATCTGCTCCTTCGACATCTCCAGGCTGAAGACGGCCACGTGTTGGCCGTAACGGGCGGCGTTCCGGGCGACCGACAGGCACAGGCTCGTTTTACCCACCGAGGGGCGGGCGGCGATGATGATGAAATCAGAGCGTTGCAAGCCGCCCAGCATCCGGTCGATGTCGACGTACCCGGTGGGCACTCCCAGCGGCTCGCCCTGGTGGGCGTACAGGTACTCGATGCGGTCGTAGTAGCTGCGGATGACCTCTTGAATGGGGGTCAGGTCGCGGGTGATGCGCCGTTGAGAGACGTTAAAGAGGGCCTGTTCCGCCTGGTCGACCGTCAGGTCGATTTCCTCCGCCTCCTGGTAGGCCAATTGGGCGATCTGGCTGGCGGCGTTGATCAAACGGCGGCGGATGGCGGCCTGTTCGACGATGTGGCCGTAGGATTCGACGTGGATGGCGCTGGGGACGGCGTTGATGAGCTGGGTGATATAGGCAGCGCCGCCAACTTCTGCCAGTTGTTCGCGCCGGTCAAGTTCGTCACAGATGGTGAGGAAGTCGATGGGCTCGCGGCGTTCGTGAAGCGCCAGGATCGCCTCGTATATCCACGCATTTTTCTGAATGTAGAAGTCGTTGGCCTTGAGAAACGGGGCGACGCGGAATAGCGCTTCGGGGTCAATGAGCAGGGAGCCCAGAACCGCCTCCTCAGCCTCTACGTTTTGAGGAACCATTTTGTCAGGTGTTGCCATGTTCTTCTTTCATTTGGGGATTGGGGCCCGATACAGGCGAACGGGTATTATTCCCGGTATCATTCCCAAAGAGGTGGTCTGGGCCCGTTGGATGTGCTTATTGTAGGGGCAGGTCGTCTAGATCGAGATTATCGATGAAATCCCGAAAGGCCGATAGATCCTCTTCGGGCGTTTCCTCGCTCACGTCAGTTTCTGGCGTAATGCCGGCTTGGGCCATGACGTCCTCTTCGACGTAGATGGTCACGTCGGCCCGGACTGCCAGGGCGATCGCGTCGGATGGGCGTGAATCGACCTGGACCGTTTGTCCATTTACATTTACCGTGATGTAAGCGTAAAAGGTATCATTACGCAGCGCGTTGACCATGATGTGAGAGATCTCTCCTCCCATCTCGCCGATGGCGTTCTTCAGCAGGTCGTGGGTCAGAGGGCGTGGCACTTCGATGCCTTGCAATTGGATGGCGATGGCCTCCGCCTCGTAACGCCCAATCCAAATGGGTAGGTAGCGGTTGGTTTTGAGATCTTTGAGGATGACGACGCGATGCTCGGACATCAGGCTGGCCCGGATACTGTCTACTTTTACTTCGATCATCGTTTTCTCCTAACCTGGACGAGCCAGAACCATAAAGAATCACTGAATGCCAGATTCTTCCTCGCCGTGCGAGAATCTTATCGGTAGGCCCTAACCTGGCAGAGCCAGAGCCAATACAGGTATCTTCTCAATAAGTTGGGGAGCTGTGGCCGGTCTCCCGACCGAGCCACAGCGGGCACGGTCAGGAGACCGGCCCGAGCGAGTTTGCCCCGGTTTATTGAGATGATACTTCGTTTCCGTACTTGCATTATACCACTGACCTGGGGCTGGTGGCAAATGCTCATCATCCGTCCTGTCCAATTTCTTGCTATTGAATCGTGATTTCGATGATTTGGATGGTACCAAGGCCTTCCTGTGTTTTGAGTCGCTGGCCGGTGTCAGGTTCATAAAGCCCACAGATTAACGTGTATGAGCCATCGGAGGCGTTCGCGGGGACATCCAAGACGCGCTCGTCGAGCACGACCTCGCCCGGCAGCCAGCCGGTGGTGGGCCGGGTCCAGTTGGCCGGTTCCCCGTCCCGTTGGGCGACAATGTCGCCGTCCGGACCAACGAGATGGACGAAGACGCGGTAGCTTATCTCGACTTCGGCTTCGGCCCGCCAGGCCAGGGTCACGGTGACCGGTTGGGAGGCCTGAATCTGGCACGATGACGGCTCGACGTTGGCTCCGAGCAGCGTGGCGACGGGGGGCAATTGCGCGTCAAGTTGGATCGCCAGCGCGGGCGGATCCCATTGGCGATCCAGTTCGCGCACGGCTAACGTGTGGGGGAGCGTGATGGGATGCGCCTGATCGATTTGAGCCCGCCAGACGTGCTCGCCGGGTGGCGTGTGAGCCGGCAGCCGGAGCAGGGTTTCGGTCCGCAGCCGGTCGCCGGGCCGCCAGTCAGCGACCGGGTAATGCGGGGCGATGGCGCTCGTGGTGGTGAGGATCGGCGTTCCGCCCTGGGTGACCAGGTTCAGCGTCAGCGACGGGTTGCGCGTCAACGATGAGTCGCTGCCAGCGCTCTGCGCTTGCCACAGAATCGTCGCGCGCACCGGTTCGCCGGGCGCGGCCTGGCGACGATCGATCCGGCTGCCCAGCGCTTCCAGCATATCGCCTGTGGACAGCCCGACCGGCGTCATCCCTACTTCGAGCGGGCGCTCGTCGCGCGCAGGTTGCGCGACGAGCAGATGCCCAATAATGTGGTGCGTGTCGATCGTCTGCTTGGTGTCGCGGCGGACGAGGCTGACGCGAAAGGCGTATTCCCCCGGCGGGGCGCCGTCGAGCAGTTGGAGAACGTAGGGGTCCATCACGTAGCGCTCGGGCGTCCAGGAATCGGTGCCCGGCGCCCAGCGCCAGTCGGATGGCCGGCCTGGCTGTTGCGTATCCCATTTCAGGCCGTCCCGGTCGACGATGTGGACGACGACGTCGTAATGGACGCCGATCGGGCGCAAGGCGCGCCAGTATAAAGTCAGGTGTACGTCATCGTCGGCCGAGATGGGGTGTTGCGTCTGCTCGTAGCCCAGCAGGCGCAGTTCCCCGGCGAAATCCAGCGCCAGGCTGTTTGGCACGCCGCGTAGGCCCTCCGGGGTGAGGGTGGTGGCGCGCAGCGGCGTGTCGATGCGGCTGAACAAGAGCCAGATGACCAGGATCGCGCCGGTCAACAGGGCCAATTGGGATAAGGGCATCCGGGACGTCGTCTCGCTAAACGTTGCGAGAGATGGGCCAGGCTCTGGTGCGGCCCAGCGCGGCCCGAAAATGAGCAGGCTGATGAGGCCCAACAGCCCCAGGCCGGTCAACGCCCAACCCAGGAGACGCGGAGGGGTGAGGCCGAAGCGGATGTGCAAGTGATGCTCGCCGGCCGGCACGTCGATCGACAACAGGCCCTCCGGTTGGCTGGGACGGATGGGGATCGCCTCGCCGTCCAGTTCCACCCGCCAGCCGGGGAAATAGAACTGACGGTAGGTCAGCGTCGCCGGGCGCTCGGCATGGAGCACGTAAGCGGCATCCAGCGGAGAGCCGGTCGATTGTTGGACGATGACCCCCTCTGCCGCGATCAGCCGGTCGGTGGACGGGTCCGAGATCAGTTGTTGCCGTAGTTCCGTCGTGTCGGGGAGTTGTTCGACCCAGATCGGTAAAAATTCTCCCAGGGTGGTGGTGCCGATGAACAGCGGCGGTTGTTCGAAAGCTGTTACGTGGGCCAGAGTGGGAGATTCGGGAACCGCTTCGCGCGGCGGGTAGAGCCAGGGAATGGCGCCGATCAACAGCGCAGCGATGATGAGGAGAAGGGGCAGCGTTGGCAAACGTTTCGGGCCGCTGGATATCCCGGCGAGCACGAGGGCGCCAGCCAGCGAGGTCAAGCCCAAGAAGCGCCAGGGATAAAGCGAAAGTTGCAACAGGCTCAGGTGATCCCACAGCGGGCGGCTGAGAGGGAGGATGAGCATGGTGCAGATCAGCAGGACACACAAGCACAACCCCACTCGTATACGATGCTGGGTTGAGCGCAAGCTTCGCCGCCGCCAGGGCAGCATGATCGCGGCAATCGCCAGAGCGAGCAGGGGGAGCGAACGCACGACCGGCGGATTGACCAGCGCCGGGTCGGCTGGCAGACGGGGCCAGGCGATGAGCGCCTTTAGCGGCATAAAGTTGTTGGGGTAATGGTAGCCTCGGCTGACGGCGATCTCGGTTTGTACGTATTGCACCTCGGTGAAGGCCGGGATCCAGAAAAAGGCCATGAGCAGACCGCCCAGGGCCAGCCCAGCCAAAGGCCTCCATAGGCGATGCCAGCCCATTGAGCAGCCAAGCCACAACAGGAATATGCCAGTGGGGATACTAACCTGGATGGAGATAGGCGGATGGCTGAGTGGGATAGCGGCACAAGACAGGGCGCTGGCGGCGATCCACCGACCGCCGTAACGCGTCGCCCGGCGAAGGGAGAAGAACAGGAGTGGGACGAGGGCCAGGGCCAGGCTCTCTTGTAAGCTGCCGCGCACGAGGGCATCGTAGAGCACATAGGGGCTATACACGTAGGCCAGCGCCGCGACCCAGCCGCCAACGGCGCCGAATAGATCCCGTCCCAGCAGGTAAGTGGAGCAGGCAGTCAATGCGAGAATCGTCGTCATAGCAGCGCGATAGGCTGTGGTCAGGGACGGGCCGGCAAGGTGGAATAGGACGATCAGGTAGTGGGAGAGGGCAGGGGAGAAATTGAAGACCGGGTAACCGTAGCCGTGCACCAGATCGGGCGACCAGCGGGGCCACAGGACGCCTTGGCGAACGAGACGGCTCAGAGCTAACGAGCGATACAGATGGGGCAGCGCGTCGTTGGTGCGGGGGAAGCCCCCGCCGAAGTAGGGCCACGCCGCTGGCAATACAGCCAGGGCCAGCCCGATAAAAGGGGCGATGGATCGTAACGTTCGGCGGATGCTTTTTGTCGTCATAGTTCTCTCCAGCGTCAGGGGGACTGGATGGCGATGACGCCTAATGGCGCGCCGCCCGCCTCCCCATGCGTCGTGAGCCGGGCGCCATCGGGGTCGTAGAGGCCGGCGAGGAGGACGTAATCGCCCGGCGGGGTGTCGGTGGGGATGCTCAGGACGTGGGGATCGGTGATGTATTCCTGAGCGATCCAGCCGGTCGTCGGGCGGCGCCAATTGTCTGGGACAGCGTCAGATTGGGCGATGGGCGCGCCGTCTGGGCGACCGTGTGGGTCGGAGGGGACGAGGTGCAGGAAGACGCGGTACGACGTGTGAGTCGGGCGTGTGTCGTCCGCTTCGGCTCGCCAGACGAGCGTCACGGTCAGCAATTGCCCGGATTCCAATGGATGCAAGTCGTCCGCAGCGGGGAGTGGATCGAACGAGGCCCCGACCAGGGTTGCGAGCAGGGCCCCGGCGTCTTCGAAGGCTGCGTCCAAGGGCACATCAACTGGAGGGGGCGCGAAAGCGCGCTGCGGGGCCGTGACGTGGAGCGTGTCGGGCAGCGCCGCCTCGTTGTCGCCTGGATGGAGCGACAGCCGCCAGACGTGCGCGCCGTCCCCCAGACGCGCCGGGAGATGGAACGGGTGTTGGCCTACCCACAGGTCGCCCGGATGCCAGTCGGAGGTCGGATGGCTTTCCCGGGTGGGCGGGGCGTCGAAGGTCGCCGCGACATTCCCCACGCCGTCGAGGAGCGAGAGACGGGCGGTGAAATCGGCCGGGGGCTGCTCGTCGGCCAGCCAGTACCAGGTCGCGAGGAATGGGTCGCCGGGCGCCGCCTCGGCCCGGTCGAATCGGGCGTCCAGCAGCCTGAGCGGGCCTAACTGGACGTCCAATCGTCGATCCAACGCCATCTCGTCCGGCGTGGGGGATCGTTGGGGACGGGTCACGGTCAGTTGTCCCAGGCCCAGGGATGGCGGGCCAAGCTGGCCGTCGTCGTTCAGTGTGCGCGCCGTGGCGAACGTCTCCCGGTTGAAGACGACGAGTTCCAGGTCGTACACGCCCGGCGGGGCGCCGGGGACCGTCGCTATGGTGTGGCTGTCCTGTGCGTATTGACCGGGCGCCCAGGCGTAGGTGGGCGGCGGCTCGCGGAAATCTCGCGGCGGGAT
>OMKS01002862.1_pt1 | contig 14122 bp, 10 predicted proteins | sample 1674721 | NCBI WGS metagenome assembly OMKS01 (sample SAMN06264996, study PRJEB25208) | sediment metagenome | isolation source: hot spring sediment | place: USA: California | collected 2014-09-02 | reverse complement strand
CAGGAGCACCTGCCGCGCGCGCGCGGGAGCTTTGCCCTCTTCCGCCAACTGGCGGGCCTCCACATAGTGGAGCAGGCCGATATTCCAGCGCAGCTTGGCCAGCAAACGGGCGGCAACCAGCTGCAGATCCAGCTCAACACCCAGAACCTCCTTGGTGGAGAGGGCCAGGCCATTGAGCTCAGCGGGAAAAAGATCGTTGTTGACGTTGATGCCGATGCCAATCAGGACGTACTCTTCCCGGCCCAGCAGACCCCGGTCGGTTTCAACCAGGATCCCGGCCAGTTTGGCGGGCCCCACCAGGATATCGTTGACCCACTTGATCCGGGCCTCTACCCCCAAGGAGCGCACGGTTTCGGCACAGGCCACCCCGGCGGCCAGGGGGTAGAAGCGTCCATGCTGGGGCAGCAGGGTGTTGACCAGAACCAGGGTCAACCAAAGTCCGCCCGGGGGGGCATGCCAGGAACGAGCAAAACGGCCCCGACCGCCACTGAGCTCCCGGGCAATAAAGACCAGACCGCTGGGGAAGGCCCGGTCAGCGGCCTCATATTCCCGGATCAGCTCCCGGGCGTAATCCATGCAGCGGCGCTGGTGGGCAAAAAACTCAACCTGACTGCCCACCATCGCTCCCCGGGCCAGCACCTCCTCCGCCATCGCGGCCGGGAACCGCCGCCGCCGGTGCGCCAGCTCCTCGGCCAGTCCGTTTAATCCCATTCGGCCTTAACGCGGGTGATGATCCGTTCAATCAGGGAGAGGCGATCCTTGGGACAGACCCCGAAGAGGGGCTCACCCTGCTCCACGCTGACCCCCGGCTTGAAATAGACCGAATGGATGATCCCCGGCTCGCCATCATAATAGACCGGGGTGTCACGCTTCATCAGGGACATGGTCAGCACTTCATCCCCCGGTTTGAGCGACACCCCCCGCAAACCATATTTGTCCACCCTGGCCTGGAGATCCATGGAAAAGAAATATTTGGCCTTCTCCGGGGCCTTGTAGGGGGTCAGCACCTGGCGGAGGATATACTCGATAATCTCCCGCTTGGTCAGGGGGTGCTTGAGGGTCATGATCTGCTCGCCGGCCTCGACGAAATTGCCCTCCAGATCGGCACGGATCATATCCACCTGCCCGTTGGTCTTGGAGGTGAACCGTTTGGGGTTGCGCTCCCGTTCCAGTTCATAGAGCAGGGTGCCGGGGATGTGGCGAAACTTGCCGGTCACCCCTTCGACCTGGTCACCTTTGGCTACCTTGAAACGCAATCGTCCGGTATGGGAGGTATGCACCGCCAGATAGTCGAAGGGATCAGCCCGATAACGGCTTAAAATAGCGTCGAAATCAATATCCTGTTCCAGCATGGCCATACTATCCGTTATCTGTAGTAAAGATTACCGCCGCCCATGGTCATCAGCGATTTATGCAGGTTGCGACGAAATTCACGACGATCCCAGATCCCCTGAATATGACCACGTTTCAAAGCGCTGCGGGCGCTGTGGTAATAGGGAGGCACATCCTCGCCGGTGGTTTCACGGATCACCCGCGGCCCGGCAAACCCGATCCGACTGGAACGGATGGCGAACTGATAGGGAGAACAGCCCAGGAAGCTGGCCACCGGTCCGGCGTAGGAGTTGTTGTCGTAAACCACGAGATAGAGGCCGCCGGAACCGATATACTCCCGCACCGCCATGGTACATTTAGGCATCTGGATCACTCCCAGAGTTCCCTCGTGGATGCGAATCCCGCCGGTGGTATGGACGTAGGCAAGCAGCGGCCGCCGCTTGATCTTGGCGACCTCGCAGGCCCGGACAAACTTCTCCCCCTCCGCCGCCCCCACCGTCCCGTTACGGAAATCGCTATAGAGCATGGCCACCACGATGTCGATCCCCATCACCCGGGCATCGAAGGTGATCATCGCGCAGGGGCGCCCTGTTTTTTTGCGAGCGAGTTCCAGCTTCTTGTCGATCCCCGGAAAATCCAGGGGATTGATCGAGGCCAGATCGGAATTGAACTCCCGAATCGAATCGGGCTCGAAGAGGTGGCGCATATACCACTGATATTCAAGGGGAAAATGGTGACCACAGGTCTCACAGACCCCGCAGAATTCGCCATACAGGTCGGGAACCCACAGATCCTTACAACCATGACGTTCGGCGTTGGGGCAGGTGACGGTGCGATCCTCGTTGGCCAGCGACGAGGTGTAGATCTCGCCATACTCCACCTGCTCTTCACCACCGCTACCCCACAGGGCGCCGCTGCGGGCCGGACGCTCTCCCGGCTTGCGAGAGATGAAGTCGTAGGCGGCGTAAAAGGGAGCGGAGACCTGTTTGATCAGCACCGAACTCTCACCGGAGACATCCTTGATCACCTTCTTGACCTGCTTGTGCTGACTTTTGAGAATGTCGTAGCGGAAAGTGTAATAGAGCTTGGCCAGGCTCTGGCCGGCCCGGCGGTAAAAGGCGGCGTAACCGGAAAGCTTCTCCTGGTAGCCCTGCCTGGCCATCTCCCGATATTTGCGGGAACGGAGTTGCAACAGTCGCTCGATCTCGTCGTCGGCCAGCTCCCAGGAGACATCGATCCGCGGCTCATCGTCCAAGCCGGCCTCGCCATCCTTCTCCAGCTTCAATTCGTAGGCCCGAAAGGCGCGCAGGCTCTTGGTCTTGAGAACCACCTCGTCGGTGGCCCGAATCATCTCGGCCTTAACTCGGCGGAAAAAAGCGAAATCGTCACGCTTGGCCCCCAGAATCGGCTCGGGGATGACCCGATCGATGGTACCCAGGCGCAGGTTGTCGGCGGCGGTGATCGCCAGCCGGTCAGCACAGGTTTCCACCAGGTCCTTGGGTAGTTTGTCCCCCTCCTTGACCTTGCCCTCAATGGCGGCGGCCCCCTCCGGCGAGATCACCGAGTAGTAGCCGTGGGAAAACATCAGGCGCATGTCGCCCATCCCCACCGCCTCGGCCCCGCCGGAACCACCTTCCGAGGTCACGGCGATCATCGGCACCCGCAGCTTTGCCATCACGTAAAGGTTGCGGGCAATCTGCTGGGCCGCGCCGGGATACTCCTCCACCGGAAAGGCGCCGGGGGTGAAGATGTAGAAATGGATGGGAATCCCTTCGGTTTCCGCCACCCGCATATAGCGCAGGGCCTTTTCGTTGCCCCAGGGCTTGGTGCTGCCGCCGTTGCGGTACTCCTCGCCATGGCCCTTCTCGTGGCCGATCACCATCACCTGCTGCATGATGGTCTTGTTCTTGGTCCGCCGGCAGATGCTGGCCCGGGCCGCCACCAGGGCCGGATCGATATTGGCGTCCTCTTCGCCGCCGAGTTCGGTGTACTCCTCGTAGACGTTCTCCAGGAGATCCTTGAGGGAAAAACGTAAGGGACTGCGAACAATCCGGACCCTCTCCATGGAACTCAGGGTCTCTTCGCAACGAGCTTCCAGGAAAGAGACCGACTCCTCAAGGGAACCGATCTTCTCAGCCAGGGCTTCCTGGCTCAGGTCGTAAAAAGAATCCCGCACGCCCTTAAGGGTTTCCTGCAGGGCCGGGAGGTTGCCCCAGTCGGGACCTTCCTTGATCTGGCCGAGATAGACAATTCTTTCCTCGACCTTGAGCAGGCGTTTGCGTAAGTGTTCCATCTGGTTCAAACCATCCAAGCTTAGAAGGTCAAGAGGCGATCCATATTGTCCGCCAGATACTGCAGGTTGGTGACAATCGGCAAACCCGCCGCGTTGCTACCTTCGATGACCATTTCATTGAGGAAAAGCCGAGCCCGTTCTTTGGCTTCGGCCATGGAGTCACCCCAGACCAGGGCCAGAGCCAGATTGGGATCGTAGTCACTGGGAATCACATAGGGGCGATCGGTGGGAACGTGGGTGTAAACCGCGGACCACTCGTGCTGAGGGTAGCTGAAACGGGAGATGGTGCCGATCCAGGGGGCAAAACCCCGCTGGGCATCCTCGGCCACAATCCGTAGCTCGATACTGGTGCCCCGGAACTGGATATCGTTCTGGTTGTAGCCCAGCTTGTCGCCCAGAGCCAAGCGAATCTGTTCCCGCAGCAGGTTGGGGTGCTGGCCGTTGATATAGCTGATCCGGGCCGAGACATCGTTCTCCACCTGGATGCGGGTGTTGACCTCCAGTAGGTAGGGACTGCCATCGCGGCTGACGATCCACTCCCAGGTCCCGACGTTGTCATAGCGGACATGGGAGGCCAGTTTCAGGGAATACTCGACAATCCGCTCAAGCACCGCCGGTCCGTCGAACTCGTAAGGGAAACAGGTGGGATCGAAACCAGGGGCGGCCTCCAGCCGCTTCTGGCGGCCGGTGCTCTGAATCGTGCAGTTCCGGGTTCCGAAATGGACCCGCTCGCCATGGCGGCTGCAAAGCAACTGCACCTCCAGGTGGTTGTAATCCCGCAGGCACTGCTCGATCAGCACGCCGGGGTCACCAAACTGCCGTTTGGCATAGTTCTGAACCTGGCGATAGACCCGGCGGAACTGCTCGATCTCGTGAACCTCCTCGATCCCCATCCCGCCCCCGCCGGCCGCCGCCTTGACCAGGATCGAGGGACGATGGATTTTGCGCTCGGCCTGGTCATCGAGGAGACGACGGGCGATCTCCTCGGCGTCGATCTCGTTATAGATCGGGCCGTCGGTGCCGGGAATGGTGGGAATCCCCAGCTGGTTGGCCACCCGCTTGGTGTTGATCTTATCTCCCAGCTCCTTGATCACCTCCCAGGTGGGGCCGATGAATTTCAAGGGCCGGTCACGAGTCGTCACCCTCCGGGCGAAACGGAAATCCTCGGAGAAAAAGCCGTAACCGGGGTGGATGGCCGTGCACTTGGTGTGGTCGGCCACCGCCAAAATATCGTTGGGGTCGGTGTAGCTGGCCACCCGCCAGGCCCGGCGATTGTTGCCCTTGCCGTCGAGATTGAGCCGCACATGCTCGGAGTGCTCATCGGCGGCGGTGTAAACCACCACGTAGTCCAACCCCAGGTCCTGGCAGGCGCGCATGATCCGCAGCGCGATCTCACCCCGATTGGCGATCAGTACTTTGTCCTTCACTGTGCTCCTCTGTTCCGCTCCGGTAAACTCCGGCCAAAAGAAAAGGAAAAGAGCAAACAGAACTTTTTAAGACTTCTGTTTGACCACTTTTCCTTGAATTTCCCCATTAATAACCGATTCCGACCCAAAAGGGAAGTTTGAAATCGGGGTTCCATATACTTCGTTGTCGCCCCGCAGTCAATTTTTTTATCCGCTTTTCCGGACCAGGCGGCGGCATCCGACGTGAGCGTTATCTCTTGCCGAGCCGGGTAAAACACGATATATAGCGGGATAACCCAAATCACTCATCAGCGTAAAATCAGCCACCGCACTAGCCAAGATGCCCAACTCATCCGATCAGCCCCCATCGCCCAAGGCGGAAGATTCCCTCTTCCGCCGCCTGCTGAACCTGCTGGGGATTAACAGAACCCCCGATTCCGCCGAAGAGATTGAACAGGAGATCCAGGAGATCCTTGACGAAGGGGAGGAGCATGGCCTGATCACCCCCGAGGAGGGGGAGATGATCGCCGGGATCATGGAACTGAAGGATACCCTGGCCTACGAGATCATGACCCCGCGCACCGAGATGGTGATGGCCGAGGCCAGCAGCCCCCTGCCCGAACTGATTCGGCTGATCATCGACAAGGGTTTCAGCCGGATTCCCGTCTACCAGGACAACCCCGACCAGGTAATCGGCCTGATCCACGCCAAGGATATCCTGCCCTACTGCCTGCGGGGCGACCAGCAGCCCACCGCCGGCACCCTGGCCAAGCCGGTTGAGTTCGTCCAGGAAAAACGCAAGATTATCAAACTGCTCAAATATTTCAAGGAGAGCAAAACCCACCTGGCGGTGGTCACCGACGAGTTTGGCGGGGTCAGGGGCCTGATCACCCTGGAGGATATCGTCGAAGAGATCGTCGGTGACATCAGCGACGAACACGACCGCACCACCCGCCGCTGGAAGGTGGTGGATTCCCGCACGGTACTGGCCGACGCCAAGGTCGACATCGAGGAGGTGGAGGAGTTTTTCGGCATCGAACTGCCGGAGGGACCCTACGAATCGGTGGGGGGCCTGATCCTGCACCATCTCGACCGGGTGCCGGGGGCCGGCACCACCCTCAATGTCGACTCCCTGGTTTTCGAGATCCTGGCCGCCGATCAGCGCCGGGTGATCACCGTTAAAATTCAGCAGAAAGAGTGAGCGACGTGCATCGGTTGGCCCTGGCCGCCGTCAGCGGCCTCCTGCTCTATCTCTCCTCGCCGGGCTCCGGCGGCCACGGCCTGATCGCTTGGTTGGCCCTGGTTCCGTTGCTGCTGGCAACCCGCGGCCTCACCTCCTGGCGCCACTCCGCCCTGCTGGGCCTGCTGGCCGGGCTGATCTACCATCTCCCCCTCCTGCGCTGGATCATGGTGGTGCTGGGGGAACACGGCGGCGTGGCCACTCCAGTGGCGGCCCTGGCCCTGCTCCTGCTGGCTCTTTACATGAGTCTCTACCTCGCCCTGCTGACCGCCCTGCTGCCGCTGCTTACCCCCTGGGGCACCCCCCCCGACCGGGGCCGGAGCGACCGGCTGGCCCTGCTGGTCATGCCCTGGGCGTTGCCGGTGATCTGGGTGGGGCTGGATCTGCTGCGCTCCCGGCTCTTCACCGGCTTTCCCTGGCAGGATCTTGCCTACAGCCAGTATCAGTTCCCCCTGCTGATCCAGGCCGCCGATCTGGCCGGCCATTACGGGATCAGCTTTGTCATCGTCCTGGTCAACACCCTGCTGGCCCTGCTGCTCAGTCGCACCCAACCCCGCCAAGGTTTTCCGCTCCCAATGCTGCCCGCCCTGCTGCTGCCCGTCGCCCTGCTGCTGTATGGTCCCTGGCGCCTGGCCCAGTTGGAGCAAGACGCTTTGCCCGCCACCATGGTCAGTATCATCCAGAGCAACATCGCCCAGTATGACAAGTGGGACCATGACCAGCAAACTGCCACCGTGGAGCGCTACCTGGAGTTAAGCCGGCAGGCCTTGGCCGCCGAGCCGGAACTGATCGTCTGGCCGGAAACGGCCCTCCCGTTCTTCCCACTGGAGCACAAGCTTTTTCAGCGGGTGGAAGTTTTCGCCGCCGGCCAGGAGAGGAGCTGCCTGCTGGTGGGGGCGCCCCACCGGGAAAGGGACACCGCCGGGATTATCCGATATTTCAACAGCGCCCTGCTGCTCAGCCCCGTCGAGCCCGGCCAGGAGACGGATCCCTTGGTCGGTATCTATCACAAGCAGCACCTGGTGCCTTTTGGCGAGTATATTCCCCTGCGCCGCCTGCTCCCCTTCTTCGCCCCCATCGTCGAGACCCTGGGCGACTTCAGCCCCGGCCCCGGCCCGACCCTGCTCAACTGCAACCAGCGCCGGCTGGGAGTGCTGATCTGCTATGAGGCGATCTTTCCCCGCTTGGCCCGGCAGATGACCGCCGCCGGCGCCGACCTGCTGATCAACATCACCAATGACGCCTGGTTCGGCCCCACCAATGCCCCCCACCAGCACCTCTCCATGGCGGTGCTGCGGAGCGTGGAAAACCGCCGCTCGCTGGCCCGGGCCGCCAACACCGGCATCAGCGCCCTGGTGGGTTCCGACGGCCGGATCCGCCAGGCCACCGCCCTGTTTGTCGCCGACCAGCGCAGCGCCCTGCTTCCCCTCCCGGCCCATTCCGGGCAGGTTAGCCTCTTTACCACCGGCGGCCATCTCTTCGCGCCCGGGTGCCTGTTGCTGCTTATTGCTGGCATTATTTGGCGACTTTATGTTAAACTAAGAAGTTCTAAATATCAGCTCTAAAGGGCGATTATGCGCCCCAACCAGCCGCAAAGGAAATCGCAATGAGTATCAGCAACGCCGCCGAACTGAGGGAAAAATCTGCCAATCTCAAAGCCCGCCTCCTTACCCTGCGGAGCCATCTTTGACTTGGACAACAAGCTGCTCCGCATCCAGGAGCTGGAACATCGCAGTGCCGCTCCCGACTTCTGGAACAACCCCGATCAGGCCGCCGTCGTCCAGAAGGAGCAGGGGGCCCTGCAAAACATCGTCGACGCCTTCAACGAGGTCAACAGCGCCTGGGAAGACACCGATCTGTTGCTTGAGCTGGCCGTGGCCGAGGGTGACCGCGAGGTGGAACAGGAGGTGGCCCGCAGCCTGACCAAACTGGATAACCGGATCGAAAACCTGGAGCTTGAGTGCATGTTCAATGGCGAACATGACTTGAATAACGCCATTCTAACCATCCACGCCGGAGCCGGAGGCACCGAGGCCCAGGACTGGGTGGAGATTCTCCTGCGGATGTACCTGCGCTGGACCGAGCACAAAGGTTTCGCCACCGAAATCGTCGATATCCTGCCCGGGGATGAGGCCGGCATCAAAAGCGTCACCGTGATGGTCAAGGGCCGCTGGGCCTACGGCTACCTGCGTTCGGAGATGGGGATCCACCGCATGGTAAGGATCTCCCCCTTCGATGCCGGCGGGCGGCGGCACACCTCCTTTGCCTCGGTATTTGTCTTCCCGGAACTGGACGATGATATCGAAGTGGAGATCAACGACAAGGATCTGCGGATCGACACCTACCGGGCCAGCGGGGCCGGCGGCCAGCACGTCAACAAGACCAGCTCGGCCATCCGGATCACCCATCTGCCCAGCGGCATCGTGGCCCAGTGCCAGAGTGAGCGCAGCCAGCACCGCAACAAGGACACCGCCATGAAGATGCTCAAGGCCCAGCTCTACGAACGGGAGCAGGCCAACCGCCGGGAGGAGCAGGAGCACCTCCATGGCGACAAGAAGGAGATCGCCTGGGGCAGCCAGATCCGCTCCTACGTGATGCAGCCCTACCGGCTGGTCAAGGATCACCGCACCAACCACGAAACCGGCAACGTGGACAGCGTGCTCGACGGCAACTTGGATCCCCTGATCAAGTCGTACCTGCTTTGGCAACATTAAAGGCCGGCTCCGAAGGAGGTCCCGGAGAGCGATGAAAAAGCGACCCCAGTCGGCGGCCAACCCCGGCGAAACACCGGCCTGCGCCAAATGCGGGGCCTGTTCCGCCGTCTGCCCGGTCTATCGGGTCACCGGTCGGGAGTATCACACCGGCCGGGGCAAACTGCACCTGCTGGAAAAGCTTGACCCGGCCACCGCCTCGGCCGCCTACGCCGAGATCCTTTCCCGCTGCCTGCTCTGCGGGGCCTGCAGCGCCGTGTGCAGCCGCAAAATCCCGGTGGCCGCCCAACTTGCCGCCGCCCGGGCCGAATTAAACCGCAGCGCCGGCGAGCGGGCGCTGATGCGCCATCTCGTCGGCGATCTGCTGGCCAGACCCCGACTGCTGGAAATCCTGGCCCCGCTGGCCCGGCGGTTTAATTCGGCCCCAATTCCCGCCGATTCCGGGCTCAATCTGCGCCTGGGCCTGCCCCCGCAACCGCCGGCCAGACCGGAAAAGCCAGGGGAACCGGCCATGGCATCTTCAACCACCACCCCCTACCTCTTTGCCGGCTGTTACGGAACTTATCTCGACCCCGCCATCGGCCAAGCGGTTCAATCGCTGCTGGGCAAGGTCGGGCTTGAGCCACCCCAACGGGCCACCGGCTGGGGCTGTTGCGGCCTGGCGGCCCATAGCGCCGGGCGTCTGAATGAGGCCAGAAGACTGGCCCGGCGCAATATCGCCGCCCATCCCGGCCCCGCCCCCATCGTGGTCTCCTGCGCCTCCTGCGCCGCCCACCTGAGCCACTATCCCCAACTACTAGCCGACGACGAACAGTGGCGCCCCAAGGCGGAGGAGTTTGCCGGCCGGATCAAGGAATTTTCCCTCTTTCTCCAGGAGAATAGCGCCGACCGCCCCTTGTCGCCAGCCTCGGGGCAAGGGCCAGAGGCCGGACCACGGTTGAAAATCCTCTATCACGACCCCTGCCACCTGCGTTTTATGCTGCCGATTACCAAGCCACCCCGCGAACTCCTGGCCGCACTACCGCAAATCGAGCTGGTGGAACTGCCCCAGGGGCCCCGCTGCTGCGGCCATGGCGGCCTTTTCAACCTGGCCCACCCCGCCGATGCCGAGGCCATTCTGGCGGAACTGGCCGCCGAGTGCCGCCAAAGCGAGGCCGAAATCGTCACCAACACCTGCTCCGGCTGCCTGCTGCACTGGCAAAAAGCGGCCGCCCGACAACTGGTCCCGGCCCGGGTTCTCCATCTGGCGATCCTGCTCGACCGCCTGACCTCTTCCCGGCGGAGCTAAAGGAGCTGTCTCAACCCTTGCGCATTTCGCCCCACCCTATATAATGGTTGCTCGTTTTCAGTCCTCGGCGCGAAAACAGAAAAATCACCCCGAAAAGGAGACCCCGTGTCATTTTGTCGTTTTCTGGTTAGCCTACTTCTTGCCTTCTGCTCCCTTATTGCCCCTCTCCACCCGGCTGGCGCCCAGATTTCCTGGGAGGTGGAACGGACCATCACCTCGCCGGAAAAGATTGTCGATCTGGCCTCATCCTTGGACGGCAGCCGGCTCTATCTGCTGACCCGGGATGGGCTGGTCCGGGTTTACGACGGGGAAGGCAACTTGACCGGGACCATTCCGGTGGGCAAGGGTGTGGAGCGAATTAAGGCCGTGGGCCTGCAGGCCGCCGGAATTCCGGAAAGACTGTTGGTGGCCGAAGGGAGCCAGGTCAGGGAGATCTCCCTCCAGTTCGCGGTGAAGATCGATATTGACGGCGCCCCTTTCCTCGGCACCGCCGATGCCCCGATCACCATCGTCGAATTCAGCGACTTCCAGTGCCCCTTCTGCGCCCGAGTCAAACCCCTGATTGAAGAGGTGATGCGGCGCAACCCCGACCAGGTGAAGGTGGTCTTCAAACATTTCCCCCTGCCCTCTCACCAGCTGGCCCGCCCGGCGGCGGCGGCGGCCATGGCCGCCCAGAACCAGGGTAAGTTCTGGGAGATGCACGACCGGATCTTCGCGGCCCAGAAGGAGTTGAGCCCGGCAAAAATCCGAGTCCTGGCCCAGGAGCTGCAGTTGGACATGGACCGCTTCGACCGCGACATCAAAAGCCCGGAGATGACCCGCCGCCTGGAAAAGGAGATCGCCGACGGCCGACAGGCCAGAGTACGCGGCACCCCGGCCCTGTTCGTCAACGGCCGGCCGGTGACCCAACGCACCCCGGAGGGGATTCAGCAGATGATCGACGAAATCCTGGGCCGATAACCCACCCGTAAACGACCACCACTCAGCTCGGGAGCCGTCCTGTTTGACCAGAGAAGAGATCACTTTTGCCGACAATCACCTGGCCCTGCTCCTCTACGGCGATCTCAACCGCAACCTGAAGATCATCGAGGAGAGCGGCGGGGTGGAGATCCAAGCGCGAGGCGCTACCCTTACCCTCAGCGGCCGGGAACACGAGGTGGCCCTGGCCGCCTCGGCCCTGCACAAGCTCTATGAGCTGATCCGGGCCGGTTATCCCCTCTACCCCCCCGACGTGGCCTACGCCATGCGGGTGCTGGAGGCCTCACCCAAGGCGGTACTCAAGGATATCTTCCTGGACAAGGTCTATATCACCGCCGAGCACAAGGTGATTTCACCCAAAAGTATCAACCAGAAACACTATATCGACGCCATCCGCCGGCACGACATCGTCTTCGGTATCGGACCGGCGGGTACCGGCAAAACCTATCTGGCGGTGGCCATGGCGGCGGCGGCCTACGCTGCCCGCCAGGTCAAGTCGATCATTCTGGCTCGGCCGGCGGTGGAAGCCGGTGAACGGCTGGGCTTTCTTCCCGGAGATCTGGCCCAGAAGGTCAACCCCTACCTCCGTCCCCTGCAGGACGCCCTCCAGGATATGCTGGGGTCCGGCCGGGCCTCGGAACTGCTGGAGGAGGGAGTGATCGAAATCGCCCCCTTGGCCTTCATGCGGGGGCGCACCCTTAACAATGCCTTTGTGATCCTCGATGAGGCCCAGAACACCACCTCCGAACAGATGAAGATGTTTCTGACTCGACTGGGTTTCGACTCAAAGGCGGTGATCACCGGCGATATCACCCAGGTTGACCTGCCGCCGGAGAAAAGATCGGGCCTGGTGGAGGCCCGGCGCCTGCTGAGCAAGATCGGCGGCATCGGTTTCTGTGACTTCAGCGAGGTCGATGTGGTCCGCCACCCCCTGGTGCAGAAGATTATCCTGGCCTACGCCAAACAGGAGCAGCGCCGAAAATGACGGTCCTGCTCACTCATCAGGGGGGGGAGATCAGCCCCCGGGAGCTGGAGCGGCTACAAAGCCGGGCCGGCCTGCTGCTTAACCTCTGTCGCCGCCCTCGGGCCGAACTGAGCGTCCTGCTGGTGGACGACGAGCGGATGCAAGGGCTCAACGCCCAATACCGGAACAAGGACCGCCCCACCAATGTGCTGGCCTTCCCTCAACAGACCGGGGAGGCCGACTTGGCTGCCGGCGCTGGCGGCGGTCCCGATCTGTTGGGGGACGTGGTGATCTCCCTGCCAACCGCCGCCCGGGAGGCGGCGACCCAGGGGATCACCTTTGAGCGCCGCCTGGCCTGGCTGCTGATCCACGGCCTGCTTCACCTGCTGGGCCACGACCACGAACGCTCGGAACAGGACGCCGCGGCCATGGGGGCCGCCGAACAACAACTGCTGGGACAACTGACCAGCGCGGAGAGGAGAAGCAAAATGATTCAGCTTGCCGTCAATGTCGATCATGTGGCAACCCTGCGCCAGGCCAGGGGCATCAATGAACCGGACCCGGTTTTGGCCGCGGGGATCTGCGAACTGGCCGGGGCCTCGGGGATTGTCATCCATCTGCGGGAGGATCGCCGCCATATCCAAGACCGTGATCTGCTCCTGCTCCGCCAGACCGTAAAAAGCAAACTCAATCTTGAAATGGCCGCCGCCGCAGAGATCATCGCCATGGCGCTCAAGGTGAAGCCGGACATGGTTACCCTGGTGCCGGAAAAGCGGCGGGAGCTGACCACCGAGGGGGGACTGAACGTCTCCGGCCAGCGCAAGAAACTGGCCAAGGTGATCAAGGATCTCAACCGGGCCAGGATCCCGGTCAGCCTCTTCATCGATCCGGACCCGACCCAGATCGCGGCGGCGGCCGAGGTTGGAGCCACCTTCGTCGAGATCCATACCGGCCGCTACTGCGACGCCACTGGTGATGCCGAGCGGGACCGGGAGTTCGCCCTGGTGGCGGCGGCGGCGGAAGAGGCCCTGGCCGCCGGACTGAGGGTCAACGCCGGCCACGGCCTCAACTATCTTAATACCGGCCGGGTCGCCGCCCTGGGCACCATCGAAGAGTTGAGCATCGGCCACGCGATCATGGCCCGGGCGATCATGGTGGGACTGGAAAGGGCGGTAAAAGAGATGCTGGCTATTATCCACTCCTGACCGGCGCCATCTTGAAATTACCGCTTTTTCGTTGACAAGCATGGCGGTAACGTCCGACAATGCCTTTGCTTTGCCCTGATTAAGACAAAGCGGCCATTGGCATCATCCCTCGCCTATCCTCTCCTGCAAAAGGAGGGAAACCATGCACCTTATGCCGGGGGAGGACTCACTGGACCAGCGAGGAGGGGGTGGAGAGGGGCCGGGAATTGTCTCTCCTGTATCTCAGGCGCCGGCGACCTGTTCCTCGGCGTTCATCTTGCGGATCAGAATCTTGCGACTCTCCCGGTCGAAATAGACCACGCACTGCTCCTCCTCGGAGGTGACAAAGCGGGTGGCGCTGCCGATGCTGATCACCGCTCCGGGATGGATGGTTCCATAAACGAAGACACTCTCGGCCACCATCTGCTCCAGTTCCGCCTCCAGGGCGTTGGCCTGCTCGGTCAGGGCGTTGACCCGATTCATCGCCTTGGGCATGGCGATCTTGTACTTCTGGAGCACGGCGACCCGCTCCTCGGGAAAGCCACCGCTCTGCTCCTTCTTCATCTTCTCCAGTGTGCTGATATTCTTGATAATCTCATTAAGACGTTCGGCCCAGAGGCGCAGATCTTCGTCAACTTTATGCTTACGCCCCTGCAAGGCAGGCACCACCCCGACATGGAAGTGGGTCTGAACTTCAGCCTCCGACCCCAACTCACGCACATAAAC
>OMKS01002861.1_pt1 | contig 14122 bp, 13 predicted proteins | sample 1674721 | NCBI WGS metagenome assembly OMKS01 (sample SAMN06264996, study PRJEB25208) | sediment metagenome | isolation source: hot spring sediment | place: USA: California | collected 2014-09-02 | reverse complement strand
CGTCTTGAAGACCTTGATATTGAGCAACTTAAGCGCCTGGTCAGGAGTATTTCCCGCTTCTTTACGCCCGAGGATGCCCTGCAGACGAAAGCCGCTTTAGAAACGGGTCGCAGAGACCTCCAATTCCGATCCTGTCATTCCTATGGCGGTATCTATCTGTTGTCAGCACTCTGGCAACAACTTCATCTGGGCGAGATTCTTAGCAAATCCATCCGTCAGAGTAAATATCAGACGCCGATCAGCCAGGCGATTTTCGCCATGGTAGCGAATCGCTGTTTGGCACCCTCCAGCAAATTGGCCATTACCGAATGGATTAATCGGGATGTGTACATTCCCGGAATAGCCGGGATCGATGTTCAGGTGCTATACCGGGCGATGGATTATCTGCTGGAGCATCAGGCTCAGTTGGAGAAAGAAATCTACTGGTCGGTATCGGATCTGCTGCATTTGGAAGTCGATCTGTTATTTTTTGATACCACCTCGAGCTATTTTGAGACAGAATCCGAGACAGCGCTGAAGAAACGCGGCTATTCCAAAGATAAGCGCCGTGATCTGCCCCAGGTGGTGATTGGTCTGGCGGTAACCCGAACTGGCATACCGGTTAAGCACTGGGTCTTTCCGGGCAATACCGCGGACATGAACACAATTGAAACCGTCAAATCTGATCTGATTGGCTGGCAGTTAGGCCGGTGTATTTTTGTGCATGACGCCGGGATGACTTCGGAAGATAATCTGCAATACCTGCAGCGTGCCGGCGGACATTACATTGTCGGCCGCAAACTAAAGAGTGGTGAAGCAGGCGCTGTGTTGGCGCTGTCCCGGAAAGGTCCTTATACACAGATCAATGATCGGATATCCGCCCGAATCGTAGACCTTGGTGACGGTGAGAAGCAAAAAAGATTTGTCCTGGTGCGTAATCGTGCCGAAGAAGAGCGTCAGCGCCTGGTTCGTCAGCAGATCATCGCTGTAGTGGAGACCAGCGATAAGACCCTGTCCCTTGCAGATATTGTCATGGGATATAAACAATTGAATGATGTGGAACAGGCTTTCCGGACGCTGAAAACCACCCTGGAATTGCGTCCCAATTACCATAGCAAGGACGAAAGGATCCGCTGTCATATTTTCATGTGTTTTCTGGCTTTATTGTTGGCGCGCATTGCCGAGCATAAGACCGGCAAATCCTGGGCGTCAATCCGCCGGGAGATGAATCGTTTGATGATCGGTAAATTCACCATTGATAAGAATACGATCTTTCAATTAACCGAACTGACACCTGCTCAGCAAGAAATCCTGCGACGGCTCGGGATTAAAGAACCCGCAAGTATTGTAGACATTCAATAGCTCAAAATCTGTAGTAACACGCGTAGACTTAAGAAAGTACGTCTATCTTATGTTATATCAGTATGTTAACCTCTCTTATATTACTCTACAACTGTCGAACTCGGGTAAAAGTTGCTGATGAATTATGGAACTTTCTCGGAAATGATAGTACCTATTTAGAACTATTAGACTGCTTTGAAAGAGTCGGCATTGAGCTCAGACCGGAAATAGATGCTTACTTTGAAAAGTTTAAAAACAATTAGTAGAACGGGTGTCTTTTGAATAAAAATTTATTATTATGGCTAATTGCACTGATCAATTTTACATACATCTGGGGTCAGCAAGCCGGTGAACACGCGCTCGGCAGCCGAAAATATGATGATTACGAAAAGCCGGAGGTCTGTAAAAGTTGTCACACCCGCATCTACCAGCAGTGGCGGCAGGCGATGATGTCGCAGGCGTTCACCCACCACTGGGACGAGGTCGAATACTTCGAGCTGGCGATTCCACACAGCCAGAAAGACCCTTTCTTCAAAGCCGCCTCTGCGACCGGAGGAAAATTCCCGGGCGAACGAAAGTGTCAGCTGCGATCTCTGTCATACCATCACCGGGATTGACGGCGACCCGATCAATTTCAACTGGATATCCGAACCGGGGCGCGTTAAATACGGCGCCAAGGAGGGGCTGGAGTCACCGCATCACATTACAAAATATAATGAAACCTACACCCGGGCGGAATACTGCGGTACCTGTCATAATGAGCGGAATCCTTTCGGTATCTATGTAAAATCAACCCAGATGGAGTGGGCGGAGGGACCCTACAGTGCGGAGGGCGTGCCCTGTTTTGTCTGTCACATGCCCAAAGCCCGGGGACGCAGCGCTCCGATGGCGGAAGAGGGCATGGTTGCTCAGCACATTTTCCTCGGCACTCACAACGAAGCCAAACTCAAAAGCGCCATCGAGATTTCCATTCACCCCGATGAACGTGAGGTTCCCTACGACGGTGTGGTGACTTTGCAGGTGGAGCTTTTCAACGCCAAAGCCGGGCACAAAATTCCCACCGGCTCCGTGGAAGACCGGATTCTCTGGCTGGATGTACGAGCAGTGGATTCGGAAGGCAAAGAGTACCATCTTCCCGTTGATAAAAAAGGCTTTGACGGCGAGGAATATACCATCGCCGCCGATGAGCTGGCTTACACAGATATGGCGGTTCCGCTGGATTTGAAAAACTTCAAGGGTGTTCAGCGGGACGGTATTCCGGTGGGCAACCGCATTTTTCGCATGCCCTATTTTGATGAAAACGGCATCATGACGATTATGCAATGGAATACCCGCAGTCTTGGTGTGGACTACCGCATCGCTCCCCGGGAGACCAAACTGGAAACCTTCACCTGGGAGATGCCGGACGATATCGCCTTTGGAAATATAACGGTGACCGCCCGGATTAATTACCAGAAGCTGATTAAACCGGTAGCGGATTTTTTAAAAGTCCCGGCGGAGGAAAGTGAAATTATTCTCATGAATGAAGCCTCGACAACATTTGAAGTGTATGATTAAGGAGAACCAAATGAATAAACAATGGACCTTACTAATCATTTGTCTGATTATCATTCTGATAAGCAGTCAATCCGCACTGGCAATCCCGGCGTTCGCCCGCCGCTATAAATTCTCCTGTAATAACTGTCACGATCCCTTCCCGCGCCTGAAAGACTACGGCGATGAATTCGCCGGCAACGGTTTTATCGAGCCCAATGAAGAGAAATCCCGGGATTACATTTCCGCCGGTGACGATAAACTCTGGCTGAACCGCGATTTTACCGTCGGTATTCGCTTCGATGCGTATGCCATGCTGGAAACCAAAGGCGCTATTGAAAAGGACCTGCAGACGCCCTACGGTCTGAAGCTGCTGTCCGGCGGTACACTGTACAAAAAAATCGGCTATTACTTCTATTTTTATATTTACGAACGCGGCGAGGTCGCCGGGCTGGAGGACGCCTATATTCACTTTGATAATGTCTTCAACAGCAAGCTCGATATCATGGTCGGGCAGTTCCAGACCTGTGATCCGCTGATGAAACGGGAACTGCGTCTCACATACGAAGACTATTACATTTTAAAAAAAAAGATTGGTAATTCCAATACCAACCTGGCTTACGACCGCGGTGTCATTTTCGCCTACGGGATTGAAAAAACCGGCACCGATATTGTCGCCATGCTCACCAACGGCAACGGCATACCCGAAGCCGGAAACAACCATCGCTTCGACAGCGATCCTTATAAAAATGTCGGACTTCGCGTGGCTCAGGGTATCGGTGAAAATATCGGCATCGGCGGATTTTACTACCGCGGTGAAGAGGCAAAATTGAACGGTGCAACGGTCATCATAGCCACCACCAACGTGGTCCAATATTTCGGACCCGACGTGGTGCTGAATCTCGGCAAACTGACCTTCACCGGTCAGTACCTGATCCGGATGGATTCAAATCCAAATTTTATTGCGAATCCCGATGAAACGCAAACCATTGGTATTTGTGCCGAATTGGTTTTTGCGCCCAAATACGATCAGTCAGATTTCTATTGGACATTGCTTTACAATAATATCGAATCAGATATCGCGGCGCATAATTATCACACAATCGCCCTTAGTGGCACCTATCTTATGGCGCGCAATCTGCGTCTGATTGCCGAGTATATTCACGACCTGGAAGCGGAGAATAATCTATTTATTCTGGGGCTGGTGTCGGGATTTTGACATGGCAAAGGTATCAGGACTGAAGTCCCGAAAGAATGACAAATTCACGCGCCCCAGGTCAGATAGGTCTCCAAAGCCTGATCCAGCACCTTCACCAGCCGGTTAATCTTGTACTTCGTCACATTGATTGCCGGCATCAGGCGTAATACCGTCTTATGCGTGCAGTTCAGCAAAACCCTTTTCTTCAGGCATTGCTTCACAATATCGGCGCCGGGAACACTGAGCACCACCCCCAGCATCAGCCCGATCCCGCGGATCTCTTTGATCACAGCGTATTTGGCTTTTAAGCCCTCCAACTTTTCCCACAGATACTGACCCATCTCCGTCGCATTTTCCAGCAGGTTTTCATCGGCAATTGCCTGCAGCACCGCGATTCCGGCGGAACATGCCAGCGGATTTCCGCCGAAGGTGGAACCGTGATTGCCTGGCTGTAATATATGACAATGCTCACGCTTGACCACAAAGGCGCCGATGGGTACGCCGCCACCCAGCGATTTCGCCATGGTCAGTAGATCGGGCACCACATCATAGTGCTGATAGGCAAAGAGTTTTCCGGTACGCCCGATCCCCGACTGGACTTCATCCAGGACCATCAGCGCGTCGTAGTGATTACATAATTCCCGGGCAGCCCGCATAAATTCCGGAGTAATCGGTACAATTCCGCCTTCGCCCAGAACCGGCTCAAACATGATCGCTGCGACGGAAGCGTTCATCATCTTTTCCAGCATGGCGATATTGTTGGCTTCGCAGTATTCAAAACCGCCGGGCAGCGGATCGAAACCGTCGTGATAGACCGGCTGACCCGTGGCGGTGACCGCCGCAATCGTCCGTCCGTGAAAGCTGTCCTTCAGGGTAATGATCGTTTTCTTACTGGGATTGCGTTTGCGGATCAGCTTGATGGCACCTTCGTTGGCTTCAGCCCCGCTGTTGCAGAAAAATACCTGTCCGTCAAAGGTATTCTCGACGATCCGCTTTGCCAGTTCACCCTGGGCATTATTGTAATAAACATTCGGTACATGAATAATTTCATCAATCTGGCGATGCAGAGCCGCCACGACTTTGGGGTGACAGTGTCCCAGATTGCCCGCTCCGAAACCGGGGAAAAAATCGATGTATTCCCTGCCTTTATCGTCCCAAACCGACATGCCCTGACCCTTGACAATGGTAATCGGGAACCGGCTATAGGTATTCAGCACATAGTTATCGAATGTTTTCTGATCCATTTCTCAAAATCTCCGTTCCTATTCCCTCGCGAGTAAAAATTTCCAGCAACAGCGAATGGTCAATCCGACCGTCCACAATATGCCCTTTGTTGACACCGAACTTCAGAGCGTTCAGGCAGGAGGTCACTTTCGGAATCATCCCGCCCTGAATCACACCTTCGGCGATGAGCTGTTCGGCTTCGGTGCGGGTCAATGTACTAATGACGCTTTTCTCGTCGGCGGGATTCCGCAAGATGCCCGGTGTATCCGTCAGATAAACCAGTTTGCGGGCGCCGATAGATGAGGCAAGATCACCGGCGACCACATCACCGTTGACATTAAAGGTCTGACCGTCATCACCTACCCCGATGGGCGCAATGACCGGAATTTTACCCTGCTCCAGCAGCCGGTTCAGCAACGGTGCATTGATATAGCGAACACTGCCAACATAGCCGATGTCCACTTTTTTTCCATCCACTTCCGGCATCATTTTATCCACCCGGACCAGCCCATCATTCTTTCCGTAAAGTCCCACCGCATCGCCATCCATCCTGTTTAACAAATTGACAATCTGGGAGTTGATTTTATGCGCCAGAATATCTTCCACAATATCCATTGTTTCGCGGTCAGTGACCCGTAAACCGTTGACAAACTCCGCGCGGCTGCCGCGCTGCCGCATCGCTTCTGTAATGGCAGGTCCGCCACCGTGAACGATAACCGGATGCCAGCCGACGAATTTCATAAAAACAATGTCCATCAGGACTTCATTCATCAAATTATCGTCGGTCATTATACTGCCGCCGAATTTGATGACAATCTTTTTACCCTGAAAAGCCTTGATATAGGGCAGGGCTTCGATCAGGACGTCTGCTTTATTTATGTATTCACGCATAGTCTTCGCTCCCTACGTATGATATTCTGCATTGATCCTGACATAGTCGTAGGAGAGGTCCGTCGTGTAGACCGTCGCCGCTTCTGCACCTGTATTGACCGTGAGAACTATCTCCAGCTCCGGCGGCGCCATCAGCTGCTTCAGAACGGACTTGTCCAGCCGGATCGGATTCCCCGCTTTGTAAATAAAGGTACCGTTAATTTCCAAGTCGGTCCGGTCCGGGTCAAATTCCACGCCCACCATGCCGGCGGCTGAGAGAATCCGCCCCCAGTTCGGGTCCTGACCGAACAGCGCCGTTTTCACCAGCGCCGAGTTAGCAATGCCAAACGCCATCTTCCTGGCATTGGCAAAGCTGTTCACCTGCTCCAGCCGGATCGTTACAAACTTCGTCGCTCCTTCACCATCTCTGATAATCGCTTTTGCCATTTCCCGGGTCAAGTACATCAACGCTTCCTGAAACACTTCCGCTTCAGGAGTACTAGCCTGAATCGGTGGATTATACGCCTGTCCGTTCGCCATAATCAGCGCCGTATCGTTGGTGCTGGTGTGACCGTCCACCGAAATCATGTTGAAATTTTTTTCTACACATTCAGTAAATATCCGCTCCAGTAATTCATGCTCAATCTCCGCATCAGTCGTCACAAAAGCCAGCATGGTCGCCATATTCGGCTGAATCATGCCGGACCCTTTCGCAATGCCGCTGATGGTCACCTCAACGCCCAGAATATCAAGTTTTACACCGAAGCTCTTCTCCACCGTATCGGTAGTCAGAATCGCTTCGGCACAACCAAAACCGCCCGCCACTGACAATTCAGATGAAAGTGTTTCAATACCGTTGCGCATCTTTTCCATGTCAAGCAACTCACCAATAACTCCGGTGCTGGAGGCGAGAGTCAGTTCCTCGGGAACCTGGATTTTCTCGGCTAACAGGCGAATCGTCTCGCGGGTATCCGCCAGTCCCTGCTGCCCGGTTCCGGCATTGGCGTTGCCGGAATTGATAATCAGCGCCTGCAGCAGATTGCCGGTCTTTTTCAGAGACTCCATGGCGACCAGCAGCGGTGCGGCTTTGACCATATTCTTTGTGAATTTAACCGAGCTCTTTGCCGGCACTTCGCTTTTAATAATGCATAGATCCTTACGTTTGCGTTTGAATCCCGCCCGCATTGCCGCGGCGGTGTATCCTTGCGGATCCGTTATTTTGGGATTTTGGATAAAGTTCATCGTTGCTCCGTCAGTTTAGTCCAAGGGTTTCATCCAATCCCATCATCACGTTCATATTTTGAACCGCCTGTCCCGAGGCACCCTTGACCAGATTGTCAATGGCGCTCAACAGGATCAGCCGTCTCCCGGAAATCACCATGCCGATATCGCAATAATTTGTCCCAGCGACATGCTTGCTTTCAGGAATCCTGCCATTCTCCAAAACCCGCACAAAGGGTTCATCCTGATACCGTTTTTGATAAAGGTTATGCAGCTCTGCCGCCGTTACCGACTTATTCAGCCGCGTGTAGATCGTATTGTAAATACCCCGCGTCATCGGCACCAGATGGGGCACAAAGGTAATGTCCACAGTTTGACCGGCTATTTTGCCGAGCTCCTGTTCCATTTCCGGTTCGTGTTGATGGGACGCGACTTTATAAGCCGCCACATTCTCGTTACATTCCGGGAAGTGAAACGCCGGTTTGGGCGTCTTACCACCGCCGGAAATGCCGGTTTTGCTGTCCACCAAGATTGCATTAGTCTCGACCAATCCCGCCTGCAACACCGGCATCATCGCCAACACAATCCCCGTCGGGAAGCAGCCCGGATTTGCGACGGTATTCGTCTGACGAATCTTCTCCCGATTCCATTCGGGCAATCCGTACACAAAGGCGGGCAGATTTCCTTTATCCAAATGCTTCACGCCATAGGCATGTATATATCGCTGCTCAGTATCCAGCCGATAATCGGCGCTGAGATCAATGATTTTATTTCTGTATTTTAAAAATTCCGGGATAATCTCCATACTCGTGCGGTGCGGCAGACCGAAAAAAATGACGTCACTCGCTGCAGCAATTTGGGAAACATTAATCGCAATGCATTTTTGAACACAGCGCCCTTTCAGCGCCGGAAACAGCTCCGCATAAGGCTTCCCCACAGCCGAACGAACCGCCAAGTGGGCAAGTTCCACGGCAGGATGTCGCAACAGAATTTTGACCAGCTCGAATCCGGTATACCCGGATGCACCGACAACCGATACCCTGACATTACTCATAGTACAGCACTTTCGATTTTTCATACTGCTTGCCGATCTGACGATAGGCTTCGCGGAAAGGTACGCCCTGCCGCACCAGCTTATAAGCCTTTTCGGCGGCATACAGCTCTTCCGTCATAGCAACTTCACAATTTTCCTCGATGACTTTCAAATTCCGAAAAATCAGACCGGTCACATGGATTGAGTCCAGCACCGTCGTAAAACCCCGGATAACCGCCTCTTTGGTCAGCTGAATATCCCGGTGATATCCGGAAATCAGGTTCACCGAGGTATTTTTCATCTGGACTTCATAGGCAAAAATCTCGTGGTATTTACCCCGCAGCAGCTCCAGTACATCGGGATTTTTCTTCTGCGGCATAATGGACGACCCTGTCAGAAATTCATCGGGTAGGATAAAGTAAGCGATAGAAGGCAGTGTAAATAGCACCAGATCGCTGGCAAGTTTATTAATATCCAGCATTACCTGACCGAGTACCGACAGAACAAAGGATTCGAATTTCCCACGGCTGTTCTGGGCATAGATAGGATTATCCTGTATTCTGGCGAAACCGAGTTCCTTGGTGGTCATCTCCCGGTCCAGGGGTAGCGGGATTCCGTAGCCGGCGCCGGTTCCCAGCGGATTCTGATCCACCAACTTGATGGCAGCTTGCAGCAGGTCCAGATCATCGTCAAACGCCGCCTTAAAGGCGTTCGCCCACAACCCGACACTGGATGGCATGGCTTTGCGGGTATGGGTGTAACCCGGCATGGGAATCTCACCGAACGTCTTGATGAAATCCTCAATATAACCAATAGTCTCCCGCAGCATTTCCAGACATTTTAGCAATTTTTCTTTGCTGTAGAGACGCAAAGCGGTCAGTACCTGATCGTTACGGCTGCGACCCGTGTGGATTTTTTTTCCGGCTTCACCAATTTCCTCAATCAGAAAATTCTCAATCGCCGTATGACAGTCCTCTTCTTCAAGCGCAATCGTAAATTTTCCCTGTTTGTCCAGATCAACGATTTTATCAAGCCCCCGTAACAAATCAGCCGTTTCCGCTTCACTCAGAATCCCGATTTTCCTCAGCATCGCTGCATGGGCTTTGGAGGCAATACAATCGTAGTACACCAGCTCCTTATCAAGGATATAATCCTGTCCAACAGTAAATTTTTCAATCTCCTTATCGAGATGCTTAGTCTTTTGCCAGAGCTTCATAACTATCCTCCTTTTTACGCCATTGATAGGGCATTTTATCCTTCAGGACAATATGATGCGCCTTTAGCCGGATCGCATTGATTTTGATAAACCCCTTGCAATCCACCGCATTGTAATTGCCCTCGACATTCATACTCGACAGCTCCTGATCATAGAGCGATGTCGGTGACTTGCGACCGATAATATCCACATTCCCCTTGTAGATCGAAAGATAAACGGTACCGTCAATCTTCTCCTGGCTTTTCTCGAAGGCATGCATCAGGAAATCCATCTCGGGAGAAAACCAGAAACCGTTATAAATCAGTTCGGAAAATTTCGGTGCGAGCATATCCCGGATGTGCATCACCTCTTTGTCCATGGCAATGCCCTCCAGGTCACGGTGCGCCGCCCAGAGAATCGTCGCGCCGGGCGATTCATAGACACCCCGGGACTTGATCCCCACGAAGCGGTTTTCCACCATATCCACCCGCCCGACGCCGTTTTTACTGCCGATTTCATTCAGATACATAAAAAGCTCCAGGGGATCGGCTTTTTCCACACCTTCGGTCTGATTGGCGACCCGGATCGGGAAACCGTCCTTGAATTCAATCTCCAGAATCGTCTCCTCATCGGGCGCATACTTCGGATGAACCGTCTTACTGAAAATATTTTCATAGGGTCGGAATTCGGGGTCCTCCAGAATCCCGGCTTCATGGCTGATATGCATCAGGTTATCGTCTTCACTGTAGGATTTTTCAATAGACGCCTTAACCGGAATAGCATACTTTTTGGCATAGGCGATCATATCGCTGCGCCCCTTGAATTCCGCCAGAAATTCCGGGTCCTTCCAGGGCGAAATCACCTCTATTTTCGGATTCAGGGCGTAGAAGGCAAATTCAAACCGGACCTGATCATTGCCCTTGCCGGTGGAACCGTGTGAGACCTTGTTGGTCTTTTCCAGCGCCGCAATCTCAACGTGCCGTTTGGCAATCAGCGGTCTTGCCAGCGCCGTTCCGAGCAGATAACGACCCTCGTAAATCGCATTGCCGCGCAGCGCCGGATAGATATAATCCATGACAAATTCTTCCTTTAAATCCTCAATGTAGACTTTGGATGCACCGGTTTTTAGCGCTTTTTCATGCACCGCCGCAAAGTCCTCTTTTTGACCGACGTCGGCAACATAGCAGACCACATCGTAGCCTTTATTACACAACCACTTTAGTATTACAGACGTGTCCAATCCGCCACTGTACGCAAGTACGACTTTTTCCTGTTTCATCGTTCTCCTTCATAAAATTATGGTATTGGGGTTAATTGGTGAAGGAGCCCGGGTCTAAATTCGACCGCGCAGCTCCGGCAAACGGATCACGAGCAATTCGCGCAACTGCCCGTGCGAAACACCTTCGGCTAAAATAATTAAAACCGTATCATCACCAGCAATAGTGCCCACAATCTCTTTCAAACCGTTCCGGTCAATAATATGAGCGACACTGGGGGCAAAGGATGGCAGGCATTTGATAATAGCCAGATTATGAGAGAAGGCGACAGACTGAACTGTGTGAAGCGGGGAGCTCTCCTGCAAATGAGTGTAGTTTGAGGACAACTCATTTGTTGTTGAATAAATATGCCCTTTCTCATCATCGGGGATTTTGATGACTTTTAGTGCAGAAAGGTCTCTGGATAATGTGGCTTGGGTAGTTGCAAACCCCCGGGCTTCCAGCATTGAGCGCAATTCTTCCTGACTGGAAATTTTGGTGCTTTCCAGGATTTTCCGAATGGCTCTCTGTCTGTCTACCTTCTCTCTTATCATAATCTGTATAATTATGCAATAAAAACGTATAAATATACACCGCTTTCTGGTGGCTGTCAAGTATTTTTTTTTACCCTTTGGTTTCATCGTTATAAACCGTTATTTTTTGCAAAAATTGGAGTATCTTTATGAAACCGTGTTATGAAGAACTATTCACCGATTATGCCACATCCTATGACCGGGAAATTTTTACCTAGGGCACCGTCGGTGAGGTTGAAGCCAAAATGGGTTTTGACAAAACCAAGACCATCCTCGATATCGGTTGCGGCACCGGACGGCATGCGATCGAACTAGCTCGGCGGGGTTACTCGGTCACCGGAATTGACCGGTCCGAATCGCAGCTGGCACGGGCGCAAGAGAAAGCCAAAGCCGCTGGCGTTACGGTTACCTTTCTGCATAAAGATGCCCGAAATTTCCAATTTGACATACCTTTTGATGGTGCAGTCATGCTGTGCGAAGCTGCCTTTTCACTGATGGAAACCGACGAGATGAACTTTCATATTCTGAAAAACGCCGTAGAAGCCCTGAAACCGGACGGAATATTCATCTTTTCCTGTCTCAACGTACTCTTCCCGCTTTATCATTCCGTCAAGGATTTTATTAACCAAAACTCAAAGAATGATCTGGAGTCCATTGAGAACAGCTTTGATTTGATGACCTCCCGCGACTATTCGACATTGACGATTGTTGATGACAAGGGCATTGAAAAGACGCTGCACTGTAACGAACGCTATTATGCTCCTTCAGAAATCACCTGGCTGCTGAAACCGCTGAATTTCAGAAACATCGCCATATTTGGTTGTGACACGGGGGATTTTCGCCGCGATAAGCCGCTTTCAACCGATGACTATGAAATGCTCGTCGTAGCACAAAAGTAAACTTGGGGGAATATCATGTCTTTTAATGCACTCTTTCTTGCCCATGCGCCTGATGCGGATACAGCTGTTCACCGCAGCCGGATCGAAACCGGCATGTACAAATTGATCACCGTGATCGTTAAAAATCAGGCGGAGGCTTTAGCGGTCTGTGAAGAACTGGTAAAGAAAGAAGACATTCATTCAATCCTGCTCTGCCCGGGATTCACTCATACCGATATCGCCGAAATCGTCAACGCCACCGGTCACCAGGTTGCCGTCGTTGTCGCCCGGGGCGACGGACCGGCGGGACGACTCGTTCAGCAAGCGATGCAGCGCGCCGGGTATCAACGCTGACCGGCATGGACAATATCACCGGGATAATCCAATCCCGCATTTCCCAGCGCAGTTATCGCCCGGAACCGCTGGCGGGCGAGCTCCTTGAGAAAATCGAGCATATTCTGACAATCAGCCCGGCTGGTCCATTCCACAGCGATGCTGACTTCCAATTAATCCACAAAGCCGGCGCCGCCGGGCAGAATATCAAACTCGGCACCTACGGATTTATTAAAGGCGCCCAGCATTTCATCATCGGAAAAACGATCCCCGCTCCCAACGCCCTGGTGGATTTCGGCTACCGGCTGGAATGGATTATTCTGCAACTCACCGCGCTGGGATTGGGAACCTGCTGGCTGGGCGGTAGCTTCAAACGGCACGAATTTGCCCGGCTGATCCAACTGAACAGTAACGCCGTCATTCCGGCTGTCACGCCGGTTGGTTATCCGGCGGAAAAACCATCCCTGAAAGACCGCCTGATCCGATTAGGGGCTGGTTCAAAGAATCGCAAACCCTGGTCAGAAATTTTTTTCGAAAACGACTTCGGACAACCACTGACTAAATCTGCCGCCGGAAAATATTCCACCGCACTGGAAATGGTACGTCTGGCACCCTCGGCTTCAAACCGGCAGCCCTGGCGAATCGTGAAAAGCAGCACCCAACACCATTTCTTCTTGCACCACAAACGGGGCTATACCAAAATCACCTCTGCAGTGGATATGCAAAAGGTGGATCTGGGGATTGCCCTCTGTCACTTTGAGCTGACCGCCCGGAAACTGCAGCTCCCGGGACACTGGCAGACAACCGATCCGGATATAAAATTACCGGACAGAACCGAATATATCCTGAGCTGGACGAAATGACTAACCCCTCCGGGAAATCCTGGCACTGTATCCCGGCGGTTGGAAAAATAATCAGCAAATAAGCCAAACATGACAATTGAAAAATGAATGAGTAAAATAATAATCAGTGACTTAGAGATACAATAAAATGGAGAAATTTTGAAAACTTTTAAATTTGGAAACGAGGTTGTTACAAGAGTATTAGAAAAATTGGAGGACTCGGAAGATTTTATTAAAATAGCGGTATTCCAGATTCATTTGGATAGACTTTTTAATTTACTCGAAAGGAAATTAAATCAAGGAATTACTGTCGAAATATTACCACTTCCTTATGATAGTATTAACGATTCTGTTAGCGTTGAGGTAATTAGGCGGTTTGAAAAATTGTTAAATGTTGGTGCGAACATTCATTTTTGCAAATGGAATGTCGGTGATCCAGAAAGAATATCTACTGCAATTGGTCGCTGGTACTCTTTCCACGGAAAATTTATTGTAACGGACAAATCAGCCATTGCTCTTAGTGCAAACATCACACGTATTAATGAATTAGATGCAGCGATAATTATTGATAACGAACAAACAATGATTGATCAGTTTAAAAATAGATTTGACGGGGTGTTATCTTATTCTTAGTTGAAATTGTCATGAAAAAGGGTGAGGTTCCTTTATGAAAATTGATACAATAA
>OMKS01002860.1_pt1 | contig 14124 bp, 11 predicted proteins | sample 1674721 | NCBI WGS metagenome assembly OMKS01 (sample SAMN06264996, study PRJEB25208) | sediment metagenome | isolation source: hot spring sediment | place: USA: California | collected 2014-09-02 | reverse complement strand
GCCTGGTTCAACGAACTGCGTTTCTCATCTGAAGAAATACGAGTCAGCCTGAACGCGGCGCTCGGAAGACGGGCCGTCCACCGGATTGAATTCCGCACCGATCCTTCCAAACTTTGACAGATCAGGCGAAACCAGGCGCCTCAACCTTGAGTCCCGGTCTCCCACCCATCGTCGCTTCAACCAGCGCGAGCTTCGCCCCGGCTCGAACCGAAGGATAGACCACTTTCAACCGCTTGGGCTCGAGGTTGAACCGCCTGAGATGGGCAAAAAGATCCACCAATCTTTCGGCCGGATAGATGATTGCAAACCTCCCTTTGGGTTTCAACAGGAATGAAGCGGCCCGGACGATCCCTCCCAGGCCTGTCAATATCTCATGCCTGGCTATTGCACGCTCTGGATCGGGGTTGACCCTGCCGCTCCTGGGTTTGCGGTAAGGAGGGTTGCAAATGACCACATCGATAGAGCACTGTCTGAACGGAACACGCGTGATATCCCCACGAACCACCGCCATCCGGGCGGAGCAGCCGTTCATTTCAACGTTCCGGGCAGCCTGGCGTGATAGCTCATCCTGGATTTCGAGGCCCCAAACTTTTTTCACCGGCCGTGAAAACAGCAATATCAAGGCTATCACCCCGCATCCCGTGCCCAGGTCGACAAGCAAGTCTCCTTCCTTGATCGTCGCAAAATCGGCCAGAAGCAAGGCGTCGATGCTGAATCGGTAGCCTGTTTTCGATTGAATCAGGGAAAGACGGCCGTCCAGGAAACGGTCGACCCGCTCACCGGGCCCGAGGAGGACAACGGACTTCTTATCTCGATTCATAATCCTCGAGCGGATTCAAAACCAGCCCGGTCAATACTTTAGGATGGAAAAAAGTGGACTTCCGGGGCATCACGAGACCTGCCCCGGCCACTTCCCTGACGTCATCTATCGGGGTGGGATTAAGCAGAAACGCCGCTTCTGCATCCCCGGAACGCACCTTCGCGAGGCAGCTTTCAATCGAGCTGTCGAAACGAAACAATTGATCGTTTCCCATATCCTGCGTCGTGAAACCTAAGGTTTTCTGGAAAACCAGCTCGGAGAGCACCTGGACGTCAAGCCTGCGCAGAGCCGGATGCATGTCCTCAGGCATATGCTCGAACGCCCCGGGTTTGAGCTTCAGCAGACAGCACCCCCCCCTCCGGGTGCACACAACAAACGAAGGGCTCTGCAGGCCGGCTTCTGCCAATCCTGCTCCGATCGCGCCCGCCTCATTCACCCCCTCCATGCGAATGGGAGCCACGGTGAAATATTCGGACGCCCCGGCAGCGAAAGCATCGGGGTCAAATGGAGCATTCGCTGTAAGCAGCCGGTGATACGGCAGGATCGTCAACCCTCGGTCATCGATGCTGGAAAGATACATCATCACGTATTCGTGCGCGTCACCTTCTGCGGCAACACCCTTTCCCCGCACCGTATTTCTGTAATTTCCGGCGGTTTCGTAGCGGTGATGCCCGTCGGCGATATAAAGCGGGCGGTTCTTGAAAGCGTTTTGAATCGTCCGCATCGTCTCCGTATCGGGCATCGTCCACATACGGTGCGAGGAGCCGTCCTTGAACGAAAATGACGCCTGCGGATGAATGGATTCACAGGATGAAAAGATGCTCTGCAGCACGCTTTCCGGATCTTCATGAACCGAAAAAACCTGGCTGAATTGTGCGCGGGAGGCTTCCATAAGTTTTAAACGGTCTGTTTTATGGGCGGGAAACGTCTGTTCATGGGGAAGAATGACATCACTTCCCTCCTCTTCTATTTTGACCCGCGCGATGATGCCCCATCTCGTTCGCAGGTCCTCACCGACCCGGTAGCTGTGAGCGGTGATGTAGAAACAAGGTTTCCGGGCCTGGAGCAAAACCCCCTCCCGCAGCCAATTCCGAAAGGTTTCGGCCGCCCTGGTATAGCGGTTATCGCTTTCGGAGTCGGTGGGCTTGGCCCGGGCGAGCTCCAGGCGTATCACGTTATATGGATCGGCACGATAAAATTCTTCCTGCTCGGATGCAGATATCACATCATAGGGAGGGGTCACCAGTGGACCGAGATCACTGAACCTCTCAAAATTATATGTTATTCCGCGAAAAGGTTTTACGACCGCCATCATCGACTCCTTGCAGGCCAAAAATTTTTTATCCCGGATGCACGATCTGCAACTATTTTCGAATAACCTCGCCTGTGTCAAGAAATTTCCGCGTCCACCATTGACAACATAAACAGTTGGAACAAGAATTTCCAATTGAAATGTTTTACGAGGCCATCAAAAAATGGAGACACAGCAAATGGATGAAACAAAACGGGAGTTCGGCGTGAGCGAAAAATCAGGGAAAAGGCTGGTGGTTATAAGGGGAGGTACGGTCCTGACGATGACAGGTGATCTCAGGCCTCTCAAAGACACAGAAATACAAATCTCCGACGGCATAATCAAAGCTATCGGCGGGCAGTCCGATCTCTCAGAACCAGCCCGCCCCGAAGTGGTGGATGCAACGGACTGCGTTGTGGCGCCCGGCCTTGTGAATTCTCACACCCACCTTGCCATGACGTTGTTCCGCGGTTTTTCGGATGATCTTCCTCTCCGCAGGTGGCTTTTTGAAAAAATATTTCCTGCAGAGGCCGCTTTCCTCTCACCGGAAACAGTCTACTGGGGTGCACTGCTTGGATGCCTGGAAATGATTTCTTCGGGCACAACCTGTTTCGCAGACGGTTATTTTTTCCCTGAATCAACCCTCGAAGCGGTTTCAGACAGCGGAATGAGGGCGCTGATCGCCCAGGGAGTGATAGATTTTCCTGCACCGGGCATAAAAGACCCTGAAAAAAACATAGACGCCGCGGCCTCGTTCATCGAAAAGACCCATAGTCTCTCCAGCCTTATAACTCCCGGGCTGTTCTGTCACAGCCCCATCACCTGCTCGACGGGAACGTTAAAGCGTGCAGCCGAAATCTCCCGGGGCCACAGTGTTCCAATCCAGATCCACCTGTCCGAAACCCTGTCCGAAAGAGCGGAAATTGAAACCCGTCATCGAATGAAACCGGTCGAATACCTTGAATCAACAGGGATTTTAGGCCCTGACCTGATCGCGGTCCACGCCGTCCACATCGATAAGGATGAAACAGTGCGGCTCAGGGAAAACGGTGTCAAAATCGTTCATACGCCTGAAAGCAACATGAAATTGTGCTCCGGAGTCGCGCCGGTTCAAGGTTACATCGGAGCGGGCATGCATGTGGCGCTTGGAACCGACGGCTGTGCATCGAACAACGACCTGGACATGTTCCGGGAAATGGATAAAGCCGCGAAGCTCAGCAAGATGAGCGAGAAGGATCCAACCAGCCTGGATGCCCGCACCGTGATGAAGATGGCGACATGCTGGGGCGCGGAAGCACTCGGCCTCGGGGACCTGATCGGAACGTTGGAAATTGGAAAACGTGCGGATCTTATGATTATCGACATGGCGGCGCCCCATCTTTGCCCGCTCTATGATCCGTATTCCGCGCTCGTTTATGCGGCCAGAGGTTCTGACGTGAGGGATGTTTTCATCGACGGCGCCGCGGTTTTTAGAAACCGCCGTTTCACCCGTCTCAATCCGGTGGAAATCATGGAACGGGTGCGTGAGATGGTTGCAGACCGGCACGCGGAATTTCAAAACAATTGCCTTTAAAGACATTCCTTGATAGTGTCCGTGCAGAAAAAAACGGCTCCTGTTCGATCACGCAGGGGCTGGCCCGAATCCTGGAAGAAAGCAGGTTATGATGAAAAAAGGAAGAAATATCGGACCTATCGCAATGGTGGCCGTGATCGTCGCACTCGCCGCTTTTCTGGGATGGTTCCTGATGCATGTGTTTGAAGGTGAAAAGCCGGAAGTGACGCTGACTCCCCTTCCTGACTACATAACCGGTGAGACGGAGTTAAGTGTGCACGCCGCGGACGCCAAACGCGGCCTGAAACGCATCCTTGTAACCGCAGCCCAGGAAGGCCGGACATTCAAAGTCATCGAACAGGAATTTCCTTTCGAAGGTCTGGCCAACAGACACGGCACTCGCGAAGCCGACGTATCTTTCAAAATGCGCCCATCCCTGATGCACCTTGCCGAAGGTGAAATAAGGGTTACCGTCCAAGTATCGGATTATTCCAGGCGCAACAGCGGTGACGGCAACACCTCCGTCGTTGTCCACGAAATGATCGTCGACACCACGCCTCCGTCTATAAGGCCCATAAGCCGGCTCCATTACATAAACCAGGGCGGCACAGGACTGGTGGTTTACCGGCAGTCATCCGATACCGTTCGGAGCGGGGTTTATGCAGGCGACCTGTTTTTCCCCGGTTACCCGGCCGGAGAGGAATTCACGCCCGGCTCGATGGTATGCTACTTCGCCGTTCCAACCGGAATGGACCCGAAGGGTGAAGTATACCTTCATGCCGGTGACCGGGCCGGGAATTCGACCAGGAGTTCTTTCAATCATCTAATCAGGCGAAAAAATTTTCCTGTCAAAAAGATGACGGTCTCGGACCGTTTCATCGAAAAGATCCTCCCTGAATTCGCTCACGTGGATTTTTCCGGCGCCGATCGCCCGGTTGACAAATTTTTAAAGATAAACCGGGAGTTGAGGGTCGAGAACGACGAGACCTGCCGAAGGGTCAGCGCGGAATCCTCGGTGGAAAAACTCTGGGATGGTGTATTTATACGTATGAAAAATGCAGCGACCATGGCAGGATTCGGAGACGAGAGAGTTTATGTCTACCAGGACAAGACAATCGACAGGCAAACCCATATGGGAGTCGACCTGGCCTCGCTCGCCAACGCCGAAATTCAGGCCGCAAACAGCGGGCGGGTGGTATTCGCCGAAAGGCTGGGAATTTACGGATTGACAGTGATCCTTGATCATGGACAGGGGATTTCTTCACTCTATGCGCATTTAAGCAGCATCGACACAGAGGTGGGCCGATTCATAGAACGCGGTGAACGCATTGGGATCAGCGGGCAAACAGGCCTCGCCGGAGGTGATCATCTTCATTTTTCGATCATGATCAACGGAGTGTTCGTAAATCCGATCGAGTTCTGGGATGAACAATGGATAAGAAACAATATAGACAGAAAACTTTCGTTGATCCGGCCTGCACGCGGTTAAAGAAGTGGGAGGGGGTGGACTCGTTGTGGCGATCAACCGGCAGAAGATTTACTTATTATGGATTGACTCTTCTTTTTTCGATCCTTTCAGCCACGGCTCACGGCTCCACGCTTGAGCGCCCTCTTCCAAAAAGTCCTGTTCCCGAGAATCCGAAGCGAATCGTATCCCTGGCACCGAACATCACTGAATTGATTTTCGCCCTCGGCCGGGGGGGAAACCTGGTAGGGGTTACAAGGCACTGTGATTTCCCTCCGGAGGCCCGAAATCTCCCCAGCGTGGGTTCCTATGTGCATCTTGACCTGGAACGAATCGCCGCCCTCCGTCCTGATTTATGTCTGGCGGTCAAAGATGGGAACCCGAAGGCGACTGTTTTAAGGCTGGAATCCCTCGGTATCCCCGTGTACGCAATGGACCCGAAGAATCTCGACGAAGTGCTCCGAACGGTTCAGGAACTGGGGGAATTGATCGGGGCCGCGCGCGAAGCCGAGCGATTGCTGAAAGATGCTACTGAGCGAATCTCGGCCGTGGATAAGGCTCTGTCCGGCATCGACCGCCGACCCGGCGTCTTTTTTCAGATTGGGGGCTCGCCGATCGTCAGCGCGGGCTCCGGCACGTTGATCGACGATATTATTGTGCGTGCCGGGGGACGCAATCTGGCCGCCGGCCCTGCCAGATACCCCAAATTCAGCCGGGAGGAGGTCATTGCACTGGAGCCGGAGGTTCTGTTCGTAACTTCTATGAGCGGGCAATCTGAAAGCCGGCGTGCCTTGAAACAATGGTTCCACTGGAATTCAATGCCCGCAGCCAGGGAGGAACGAATATTTCTGGTTGACCCGAACCTTTTCCACCGTGGCACCCTCAGGCTCCTGAACGGGCTTGAAATTCTCGCGGAGTTGATTCATCCGGAACGATTCAAGGCACTGCGATGACCGGCAACCCATCAGTAAAGGCACGGATTGCGCTGTGGACGACGGCCCTGGGAATTGTACTTTTGATGGTTGTTGTGCTCGGGGTGCTGACAGGGGCCGCGGGCGGCCCCTTACGGATAGCCGGTTCATGGATAGAGACCGGATCGATCGATCCGATGCTCAAAACCATTATTTTAGAAATAAGGCTGCCAAGGGTCCTGATCGCAGCGCTCGCCGGCGCCACCCTTTCACTCGGCGGCCTCGTTTTTCAGGTGCTGCTGCGGAACCCTCTCGCAGAGCCTTACATTCTTGGAGTATCCGGAGGAGGGGCTGTCGGCGCGATCACCGGAATCCTCCTCGGGCTGTCCAGGTTTCCCGGTGTCAGCCTGACGGCCTTCGCCGGCAGCACGGCCACGCTGCTGGTGATCGTTGCAATATCGAGCGGGCGCCGGATCATCAATAAGGAATCACTGCTGCTGTCAGGTGTCATGGTCAACGCCTTCTGCGGTGCGGTGATTCTTTTTCTTGTCTCACTGGTCCAGGATGCCCGGCTCCACACGATCATGTTCTGGTTGATGGGAGATCTGTCGCTGGCGGAACGAGGCCAGACCATGCTTCTGGCGCTGGTAGCTCTTCCATGCTTTCTACTGCTGTGGATTTTATCCAATAAAATGAATCTGCTGCTGATGGGGGAAGAAACCGCTAAAAGTGCAGGAGTCCCCGTCAGGGCGGTTACCCTCCTTTTGCTGGGCGCCACATCCTTGATGGTAAGCGCCACTGTGTGTCAGAGCGGGTTGATTGGATTCGTAGGGCTCGTCATACCCCACGTGCTGCGTCTTTCAGCCGGCCCCGACAACAGGGTTCTGGTGCCTGCCTGCGTGCTGGGCGGGGGGGCTTACATGGTGCTGTGCGACGTGCTCGCACGGGTGCTGCCGGAGCAGGGCGAATTACCGGTCGGGGTGATCACCGCGCTTGTCGGCGCCCCGTTGTTCATTCTGCTGTTGCGGAGGTCGCATAAATGAAATCCGCACTCACGGCCTGCTCAATCTGTCATGACTACGGGGCTGAAAACGTTCTCGAGGACGTCAGCTTTTCAATTGAGGCGGGAAGCTTTTTTATAATTATCGGTCCCAATGGTTCCGGTAAAACGACGCTCATGAAGATGCTTGACGACATCGAGCATCCGAAAAGCGGCGTGGTCAAGGTGTTCGGCCGCCCTGCGGGTTCGTTCAAAAGAACAGAATTAGCCAGGCAGATCGCATTCGTACCGCAGAAGATGCCGGTGGATTTCCCGTTCACGGTCATGCAGGTCGTTCTGATGGGAAGGGCACCGCACCTCGGGCTCCTGGGCATTGAAGGACAAAAAGACATAGAAGCCGCACACAGTGCAATGGCTTTCACCGGAGTCGAAAACCTGGCGGATCGACGGATCAATCAATTGAGCAGTGGAGAGCAGCAGCGGGTCTTTATAGCAAGGGCGGTCTGTCAGAATCCAAAGATCATTCTTCTTGACGAGCCGACCGCATCCCTGGACCCGGCTCATCAGGTAAAAGTAATGGATATAATGGAGGAATTTAAACAAAGACACGGTGTAACAGTCGTCATGGTCTCCCACGACCTTAATCTTGCCGCACTTTACGGGGACCGCCTTTTGTTGCTGAAAGACGGCAGAATAGCCGCCGAAGGTCCCCCTGCCGCTGTGCTGACTTTTGAAACTCTTGAAAAAACATACGGCTGCATACTTCTGGTGGATGAAAGCCCTCTCGGAGAAGTTCCCAGGGTAAGCGTGGTCCCGGGAAGATTTCTGGAACAAAAATAAAAACGGAGTTGACAAAACAGGATTTCCCGCTATAATCCCTCCATTTTAGATGATCAAAATCAATAAGTTACCGAATATTTTCCGGTATAGACAACCTGCCCGGCCTTTGAACGGCCCAGCGGTTGCTGTCACCCGTCCGGAGTAGTTGATACCGGCAGGCCGGCGGAATGTGACATTTTCCGACTTGAAGCGAGCACCGGACAATAATCCGGTCATCTGTGAAAGGGACTGAAATATATGATAGAAGCCCGTCGACTGCATAAGAAGTTCGGTCACAAGACAGCGGTTGAAGACGTCTCATTCAAAGTCGAACGGGGCGAAGTCCTGGGTTTCCTCGGCCCCAACGCCGCCGGAAAATCAACGACCATGAGAATGATCACCGGTTACCTTCCACCCACCTCGGGCACCGCCGTGATCGGTGGATACGACATAACGACGCAGAGCCTGCAGGCTAGAAAAAAAATAGGTTATCTCCCGGAAAATGCGCCCGTTTACCCGGACATGGATGTTTACTCATTCCTGGATTTCATAGCTTCGATAAGAGGTTTTTCTGGAAGGAGCAAGTCCGAACTACTTGAAAAAACCTTGGAAAAATGCTTCCTTACCGATGTCCGTCACCAAATGACAGCCACACTGTCCAAGGGATTCAAGCAGCGGGTATGTTTCGCTCAGAGCATTCTACACGATCCCGATTATCTGATCATGGACGAACCGACCGATGGGCTGGACCCGAACCAGAAGCACGAAGTCCGGACAATGATCACGCAGATGGCCGAGGACAAAGCCGTGCTCCTTTCGACACACAACCTCGAGGAGGTCGACGCCGTCTGCACCAGGGCGGTGATAATCGCACAGGGCAGGATCGTGGCGGACGACGCCCCATCGAGACTCAAGGCTTTTTCCCCTGCTCACGGCGCGATACGGATAGTCGTTCCAGCTGAGGCCGCCGACCTGGTCAGGGAGGGAATGGAAGGAGTGAAGGGGGTCCGCCTTACCGAAGTGATCGAGGACCGGGACGATGCCGGAGTCAGCATCCTGAGGATCTTACCTGAAGACAGGCTCAACCCGCCTGCGGACGGAGTCCTCGAATTTCTGCATACAAACGGAGTGCGGCCGGAATCCTTCACAATCGAGCAGGGACGTCTGGACGAAGTTTTCAGGGTGGTCACCTCGGCTTGAACTCTATCTGTCTCTCCCATCAGGAGATATTATGGCTGGATTCACAACAACCACCACCGCGATCATCAGAAGGGAGCTGGCGGGATATTTCGGATCCCCGGTTGCCTACGTATTCATAATAATATTTCTGATGCTGAACGGATTTTTTACATTTTCCGTCAGCCGCTTTTATGAAGCCGGACAGGCGGATCTCAGAGCGTTTTTCCAGTGGCATCCGTGGATTTTTCTTTTTCTTGTCCCCGCTGTCGCAATGAGATTGTGGGCTGAGGAACGGCGCACGGGAACGATGGAATTGATTTTGACGCTGCCGGTGACGCTTCCACAGGCGGTAACTGCAAAATTTCTGGCCGCCTGGCTTTTCCTGGGCCTTGCACTGTCTCTCACCTTTCCTCTGGTGATCACCATGGCCTATCTTGGTGATCCGGATATGGGCGCCGTCCTGTGCGGGTACGCCGGGAGCTTTCTGTTGTCAGGCGCCTATCTGAGCGTCGGAAGCATGACATCGTCCCTGACAAGAAACCAGGTCGTCAGTTTCATCCTTTCAGTCGTTGTCTGTCTCTTCCTGGTGCTTGCCGGGTGGACGCCGATCACCGGATACTTATCCGGATGGGCCCCGGCATGGCTGGTGGATGTCGTATCCGGGTTCAGTTTCATGCCGCGTTTCGCTTCCATGGAACGCGGAGTCATCGACGTCAGGGATATTGTCTATTACCTTTCGGTGATTTTTTTCATGCTGTTCGCAAGCGGAGTCATCCTGCAGAACCGCAGATCTTGAAGAATTAAAAGGGGGTTGCCGATGTTTGGCGGTAAAGGCACCGATATCCGTAGAACGATTATCTCGATAACCGGCCTGGTAGTCCTGCTGGTGATACTGATCATGATCAACGTCATACTTTCCTATGCCAATCTCCGTTGGGATACCACCGAAGACCGCATATACTCCCTTTCCGAAGGAACAAAAAACATCCTTGCGGATTTGGAAGAACCGGTGGCCATAAAATTCTTCTACAGTAAAAGCTCCCGTAACTTCCCGGCGAACCTCAAGCTTTACGCCGGAAGGGTCGGCGACATGCTGACTGAATACGACAGGGCGGCCGGGGGCATGATTGACCTGCAATACCATGATCCAAAACCTGACTCCGACGAAGAGGAATGGGCTCAGCGCTATGGCATCAGGCCGGCGCAGCTGCCTGGCGGCGAAAAAATATACTGCGGCCTTGTTTTCCTTTCAGGCGACAGGGAGCAGAGTATGGAAATGCTGGATCCAAACAGGGAGGAACTCCTCGAATACGACCTGACGATGATGATATCACGGGTGCAGGCCTCCAGGAAGAAAGTGGTGGGCCTGATTACCGGCCTGCCCGTGTTCGGCTCCGGTTCACCGGCGGCGATGCAGAGGCCGGGCGCGGGACGACCCTGGTTTTTCGTGTCTGAACTGGAAAAAACCTATGAACTGAGGAATATCCCTGATTCGGAAGCAACGATAGATCCGGATGTGGATCTACTGGTACTGCTCCACCCAAGGGATTTAGGCATCGGGCTTCAATATGCAATCGATCAGTATCTTCTCAAAGGCGGAAATATCCTGGCCTATATAGATCCGGTGTGCCTGTCGGATCAGGGCTCCCGAATGCACAACCCGATAATGCCTTCCCCGTCATCACCTGGTAAACTTCTGGATTCCTGGGGAATTGAAATGGATCCAGGCGGGGTGGCGGCGGATCTTGATAACCCCACTAAAGTCAGGGCCAATGAGGCCGTCGAGGACAATCCGGCATGGATTACCGTCAGAAATGCTAATTTCAACAAAACAGAGCCGGTCATTTCGAAACTTGAAAGCATGCTTCTGCCTCTCGCAGGGGTCATAACAAAAAGCGAGGAAAGCACCTGCGAATTCACGCCTCTGATCGTCACAAGTTCGAATGCGGCTGTGATTGAACCAATGAAGGCCCGGCTTACCGCCGCCATAATAAGAAAGGACATCTCCCTTCCGGGTAAAAAGTTAAACCTGGCAGCCCATATCCGAGGAAAATTTCGGAGCGCTTTTCCGGAAGGGCCTCCTTCCGAGACCGCGGAAACCGCCGGGGCCGAAGATCACCTGGTCGAAGGCATTCAAACCGCTTCGGTGATTGTAGTAGCCGATGCGGATATGCTGGCCGACCCCTTTTACCTTCAACGGGGAAACCTGCTGGGCTTCGATATATCCAAAACCTTCAATGACAATTTGAACTTCCTGGTGAACGCCTGCGAAGTTCTCACGGGAAGCGCCGATCTCATAAACCTACGTTCCAGGGGCAAATATGAAAGACCTTTCACCGCGGTGATGGAACTCGAACGCAGCGCACGCGAGAGGTGGCTGTCCAAGGAAAAAGAACTGGTGGAAAAAATGGAAGCGGCTAACCGCAAACTCCAGGAGCTGCAGCAGCATAAAGACGAGAGCCAGAAACTTATACTGAGTGCGGAGCAGGAAAAGGAAATCGCCAGATTCCAAGAGGAAAAACGCCGGATTAACGGCGAGCTGAAGGAGGTCCGCAAAAAGTTGCGAGAGGACATCGACAGGTTGGGCATGGTGATCGAGGCCGTGAACATTTTCCTGATGCCTCTGGGCGTTGCACTCGCCGGACTCGGTTTTGCCCTTTACCGCCAGACGAGGATGAAGCGAAAATGAAAGTGAAAACACTTTTGATTCTGACAGCGCTGCTGGTCGTGCTGATCGGGGCGGGCGTCATGGTGATACGCATGAACGCCCCCAAAGCTCCCGATGCAGCCATGGGTGCCTACCTTATTCGCAACCTGCCGGTGAACGAAATAGAATACATCACCCTCGAGGGTCCTTCTGACCGAGTTCGGCTGGAAAAAGAATCCGGCAAATGGGTCGTCGCCGATCGTTCCGGGTACCCCGCGGATTTTTCCAGGATCATAGACTTTGTCCGTGCCCTGCGGGAGGCCAAAACGGGCCGGCGGTTTGAAGCCTCCCCCGGGACGTTGGCCAGGTTGAGTCTTCTGGACCCATCGTCTGAAGGCCCCTCCGACGAAAACAAGGGCACCAGGGTTCGATTCCTGGACGCAGGCGAAAGAATTCTCGCGAACCTGCTGCTGGGATCCCCGCGCAGCAGCGGGTCGGGGGCGGCCTCCGGAGGAAGATATGTATCCATTGAAGGCTCTTCAGCCGTCTACTTGATAGACGAGCCCCTCTCTCAATACAAACCATCGCCTGCCGACTGGGTGAAAAAGGAATTGCTTGACATCCCCGCCTCGAAAATACAGTCGCTGGCATGTAGAAAGGACAGTGAATATCTGTACAGATTCGAACGCGACGAGAGTGGCGATCCATTCGAGCCGGTGATTTTCCCTTCCGGCGAAAAAGTCGACGAGCAGGTGTTGAAAAAACTTTCGGAGGTGCCCGCCTCCTTCAGAATCGATGACGTGCTGCCGGTCTCCCAGATAGACCAGTCTGCATTCAACACCTGCCTGGAATATCGGTTTTTCGATGGAAGAATCATGTTGCTGTGCCCGCTGGAAAACGATGAAGCCGGGCCGCTTGTGCGAATTTCGGCGGGGTACGACCGGCCGGCGGCAGACAAGAAGGACTCCGGTTTAAATGTTCAAATCGACGAGGAGACCGCGGTTGAAACGGCGGAGCTTCAGGACATCGTCTCTCGATGGGTTTTTAAACTGAGCCGGTGGCGGTTCGACTCACTCATAACCGATCCGGCGGAACTCACAGCAGACGAAAAAGACCCGGCCTCCTGAGTTCAAGTCCCCTCCACAAGGATCTTTACTCAATACTCCCGGAAACCCAGACGCCTGCCCAGCTTTTCGAAGGCCCGGCCCGCGGGGACAGACAAACTTTCTTTAAAATCGTGCCTTCTGCTCATATCGTAGAACATATTCTGGACCCCCCACAGATCTACGGGTAGATCAAGGACTCTAACGGCGTCCAGGATTTCCAGGACGCCGGATATGAGGCCCGCGAACGGCGAACCAGGCAGCTCCTCCATAAGCCTGGAAAGCGTCTTTGAAGCTTTCCCGGCCAAATATTCGCGGTCAAGGGGAAGCTTCCAGTCAACCGCTGTGTCAACCGCCCGCTTGAGATCCTCCACGAGCAGTTCAACATCACTCCCGCTCATCGACAAAGCTTTCACTATTTGAAAGGATACTGCAAGGTCCAGGGATCTTCTGCATCCCTTAGAAACACATGACATCTCCCGCACGTCGATCAATCCGGCAAGATCCATCAGGCTTCGGCCCGGGACATCAACGGCGCCGCAGACGGCCTTTTCCACGTGCGCTCCGGCTCCCCCGGCGATCTCGTAAAGTACACCCGGAACAAGATCCCGGTAACGGAAACGCGTCGAGCCGGGAATCGCCCGATCCGAAACAACCCCCGACCCGGTTGACCGATCGAGAGGTCCGATCTCGCAACCGGAGGAGGTGCACCGAAACAGGAATTCATGGCGGCCCGGTATGTACGGCTCCATCACCCGGACCACGCCGCGGGGGGCTCCCTCCGGGTCCTCTATTTCGAGCCCGCCGTTTACGCGTGAAAGAATACCGGAGTCATCATCCGGGTTTTTCGCCTCACCGGCGCACGCCACATGTGCCGCCAGGCGCCGGGGTGTCATCCTGGCACACGCAAGTATCTTTTCGTATATGTCGGCCCCTGTGCCCTCACCACGCACATTGCTCTCGGCCCGGCTCAAGTCCTCTTTCAGTCGCTCCTCGACGTCCTCTTGCGCCCATCCACCGGCAAGATCGATTCCTCTTGCCGCATACAGCATGATCTGCACGGCTTCGAGCCCTGATATGTCATCGAAAAACCACCCGCAGCTCGTGAACATAAAAAGACTCATCCGCTGGGATTCGAGAAGACGAACAGCGTCACCGGCAGCGGCATCATCCGGCCCCCCGCGCAGATGGTTTTCCAAAAACGAGTTCCGCACTCCGACGGACGGATCGACCAGCACCTGTATGTAATCGTCCCGCGCCTTCCAGGGATCATAAAAAAAGACATTTCCCACCGTTTCAAAAATTTCAGCCAGTGAGGCCGAAAGACGTTCCAGTCC
>OMKS01002859.1_pt1 | contig 14130 bp, 15 predicted proteins | sample 1674721 | NCBI WGS metagenome assembly OMKS01 (sample SAMN06264996, study PRJEB25208) | sediment metagenome | isolation source: hot spring sediment | place: USA: California | collected 2014-09-02 | reverse complement strand
GAAAAATCTTGAACTGGGAAAAACCTTGTGATGTATACCTACAAGTGTTGCGCTAAAAGGTTGAGAGTGCCATAATTTAGGAAAGGATTTTAGTATGAGAGACGTAGTTATTGTAAGTGGTGTCAGAACAGCAATTGGAGATTATATGGGGTCGCTTTCGAGCCTGACTCCTGTGCAGTTAGGCGTGACGGTTTTAAATGCCGCCATTGCCAAAGCGGGTATTGATAAAAAACTGGTTCAGGAAGTGATTGCCGGTCAGTGTAACCAGGCAGGCGCGCCGGGAAATAGCGCCCGTCACATTGCTATGGGCGCGGAATTGCCGGTGGAATCTTTCGCTTTTACGGTTCATCAGCAGTGCCCTTCTTCCATGCGTGCCTCCGAATTACTTTCACAGGAAATTATGCTGGGCAAGATTGATATCGGCGCTGTCGTCGGTATTGAAAGCATGAGCAACGCGCCTTATTTGTTATTTGGTGCCCGCAAGGGTTATCGCTTGAACGATGGCGAAAAGATTCAGGACAGCCTGATGATTGGCGGTCTGGTTGATGCGCTTCTGGGTTATCACATGGGTATCACGGCGGATAATATTGCCGACCAATACAAGATTTCCCGCCAGGAGCAGGATGAATGGGCGCTGATGAGCCATCAGCGAGCCTGCGCCGCCATTAAAAATGGCTGGTTCAAAGATGAAATCGTTCCGGTGGAAGTTAAAACCAAAAAAGGCCCGGCTATAATCGACAGGGATGAACATCCCCGAGAAGATACCAACATGGAAGCCTTGGGGAAACTCAGACCCGTTTTTAAAAAAGATGGTACCGTCACGGCAGGAAACGCTTCCGGCTTGAATGATGCTGGTTCCTGTATGATTATGATGTCTGCGGAAAAGGCAAAAGAGCTTGGCGTGAAACCTATCGCCAGAGTGGTTGCTTCCGCTCCCGGTTCCGTCGAACCCCGCATCATGGGTATGGGCGTCGTTCCGGCTGTGCGAAATGCCCTGAAATTCGCCAATATGAAGCAGGAGCAGATTGATTACTTTGAATTCAATGAAGCCTTTGCCGCGCAGGTTATCGGCTGCAACCGCGAGTTGAAGATTCCTCTGGACAAAATCAACGCCGTCGGTTCCGGTATCAGCATGGGTCATCCGGTTGGAGCAACCGGCGCCAGGTTAATCATCACCATGATTAATGAAATGAAGCGGCGCGGCGTAAAATATGGTTGTGCGTCTCTGTGCGCCAGCGGTGGTCCCGGCCATGCGTTTATTGTTGAATCAATCTAGAAAAAAATTGGATAGGAAAAAGTGAGTCAAAAACCCTGTGCTCATTCAGCACGGGGTTTTTTATTCGCCGATGATTTTTACCAAGACTCTTTTTTTTCTTTTACCGTCAAATTCACCATAAAAAATTTGTTCCCAGGGGCCGAAATCAAGCTTGCCTCTAGTTATAGCTACAACGACTTCCCTTCCCATAACCTGTCTTTTTAAATGAGCATCGCCGTTGTCTTCACCTGTCCGGTTATGCAGGTAAAGGGAGATGGGTTCATGAGGAGCCAATCCCTCCAGCCATGTTTCGTAGTCATGGTGCAGACCGGATTCATCATCGTTGATAAAAACGGAAGCTGTTATATGCATGGCGTTAACCAGCACCAAACCTTCCTGGATTTTGCTCTTTCTAAGGCAATCTTCAACTGATTGAGTAATATTTATAAAACCTCTGCGAGCAGGCACGTTAAACCATAATTCTTCACGGAAAGTTTTCATTTATTAAACCTTGTGTTTTGGCAAAAACATACATGAAGCCGATTTGATTGTCAAAAAAAAAGTAAAAAATTATTATTTGACAGATAATAATTCAATTAACTTTACAACATAAACACCTTATGTTAATAAATCATAAAATAGACGGCAAGATAAATTGGGAGATATAAATATGTCCGGTCATTCCAAATGGAGTACAATTAAGAGAAAGAAAGGTGCCATTGACTCTAAACGCGGTAAGATATTTAGCAAGATAATCAAGGAAATAACACTGGCGGCCAAACTGGGCGGCGGTGATATAGAGGGAAACGCGAGACTCAGGCAGGCCGTAGAAGCGGCAAAAGAGGAAAATATGCCCAAAGATAATATCGAAAGGGCGATAAAAAAAGGAACCGGCGGAGGCGAAGGGGCGGATAATTATGAGGAAGTTACTTATGAAGGTTACGGCCCCGGAGGTGTTGCTGTTTTAGTTGAGGTGATGACAGATAATAAAAACAGAACGGTAGCGGAAATAAGGCATATTTTTTCGAAGCATGGGGGAAATCTGGGAGAAAACGGATGTGTGTCCTGGATATTCACTAAAAAGGGAAGCATTGTTATTGATAAAAAAGAAATTGATGAAGACAAGTTAATGGAACTGGCCCTAGATGCTGGAGCGGAAGATGTAAAAAGTGAAGAAGGAGAATATGAGGTTATTACATCACCAATATCCTTTGCAGAGGTGAAAAAAATATTTGATAATAAAGGGATAAAACCTTTGGCAGCGCATATAGGAATGATTCCTTCGACCACCGTAAAGTTAGAGGCGAATAAAGCGGAACAAATGCTGAAAATGATGGAAAAACTCGAAGATAATGACGACGTGCAAAACGCATACGCCAATTTCGACATAGATGAAGCAATTATGGAAAAATTAAGCTAAAAAAAATCATACACATTATGGTATAAAGCTTGCGAATTTTAGGCATTGATCCTGGCAGTAAAAATACAGGTTATGGAGTTATCTTAAAAGAAGGCAATTACCTAAGGCAAATCATATACGGAGAGATTAAACCGCCCAAAAGCGCGAAGTTGTCGGCTGCTTTAATTGATATTTATGAACGTATTTCTGCTGTGATTATCCAAACAAATCCTCAAGCCATCGCACTTGAAAATATTTTTTATGGAAAAAACGTAAGAAGTTTGATTAAGCAGGCTCACGTAAGAGGTGTGACGGTTTTATGCGGTGCTGATAAAAGCATACCGGTTTTTGAATATTCACCGCTGGAGATAAAAAAGGCCGTTGTCGGCTATGGAAGAGCGGAAAAAAGGCAGGTGCAGGCGATGGTAAAGGCTATTTTAAAACTTCCTGTTTTACCTCCCGCGGATGCGGCCGATGCTCTTGCTGCCGCTATATGTCACGCAAATTTTTCAAAGGAAACTTTTATTTAAAATGATTGCCCTGATCAGCGGTAAAATTGTTTATAAGGGAATATCTCATGTCGTTGTAGATGCGCAAGGTGTTGGCTATCGTGTTTATATACCATTGTCCACTTTTTATGAGTTACCAGAAACAGGCAATGATATTAGACTATATGTGCACACTCAGGTGAAGCAGGATGGAATAAATTTATTCGGTTTTTATACTGATCGTGAAAGGGATATTTTTGAATTGATGATTACGGTCAGCGGAATTGGTCCCAAAATGTCTATCAGCATTCTTTCAGGTATTTCTGTTGAGGAATTGCTCAACGCGATATTAAACGGCGACGTAAACAAACTGATCAGTGTGCCGGGTTTGGGAAAAAAAACGGCAGAAAGGCTGATTCTTGAGTTAAAAGAAAAAATTCTCAAAAAAATGATTATTGAAGATGCCTCGGAGGAGAAGGGTCAGTGTAAAGACAAGGATGTTATCAGAGAAGATGTTCTTTCAGCGCTGGTCAATTTGGGGTATAAGAATAACATTGCTCAGGCCGCTCTGGACAAGGTAATGAGCGGAGCGGAGAAGGAATTGCCAATGGATCAGCTTTTAAAAAAAACGTTGAAAATTCTATGGAGCTGAATTCAGTTTAGGTGAGAAATATGAGTGATCTTCTTAAAAATCCGTTGATTAATCCTGTCTATGACAATGAAGAACACAAGTTCGAATTGAGTTTGCGCCCGTTAAAACTAACTGATTATATCGGGCAGGAAAAAATAAAAAGCAACATGGATATATTCATTGAGGCGGCAAAAAAACGCCATGAGGCGCTTGACCATGTTTTGCTCCATGGTCCGCCGGGATTGGGGAAAACAACTCTGGCTTACATCATTGCCCGGGAAATGGGTGTAGACATCAAGGTAACTTCTGGGCCCGTAATAGAAAGGCCGGGAGATTTGGCAGCAATTCTGACAAATATGCAGGATCATGAAGTGCTATTTATAGATGAAATTCACCGTCTATCTCATGTTGTCGAAGAGATATTGTATCCAGCAATGGAAGACTATCACATCGATATTTTGATTGGACAGGGACCATCAGCGAGATCGATGAAACTGGACATTCCCAAATTTACTTTAGTCGGCGCGACAACACGCGCCGGATTATTGACATCGCCATTGCGTGACCGTTTTGGCATGCATTTTCGTCTCGAGTTCTATTCAGCGCAGGAACTTGCCGTTATTGTAAAACGCTCCGCATCGATTTTAAGAATTAAAATATCAGATGCGGGAGCAAAGGAATTAGCCGGCCGCGCGCGCGGCACACCACGTATTGCAAACAGACTGCTCAAGCGAGTTCGCGATTACGCGCAGGTGAAATACAAGGGGGCTATTGATGATAAAATAGCCCGTGAAGCATTAGATTTATTTGAAGTTGATCAAAAGGGCTTTGATCAGATGGACAGAAAGCTTCTACTGACGATTATTGAAAAATTCAATGGGGGGCCGGTCGGATTAGAAAACGTTTCCGCCGCTCTGGGCGAAGAAAAAAACACAATCGAAGATATATATGAACCTTATCTCATACAAGAAGGATATCTACAGAGAACTGCCAGGGGAAGGATAGCTTGCGAAAAAGCTTACGAACACTTTGGACTTAAGTCATCCGATGCGCAGAAGGAATTATTTTAATTATTCAACAGAGGCCGCCAGTCAATGAAGTTATTAATGCATATTTGTTGCGGGCCGTGTACAATTTACCCGTTAAAAGAATTACGCACGCATGGGCATGAAGTAACCGGACTTTTTTATAATCCCAATATACATCCTTACCAGGAATACCAAAAGAGAAGGCAGACGCTCAATGATTACGCGTCAAAGGTTTTGTTAAATGTAATTTGGCCGGAAGGATATTTGCTGGAAGAATTTTTGAGGCAGGCAGTTTTCAAGGAAGATGAAAGGTGCACATATTGCTTGCACGAACGCCTAAGGTATACAGCAGAAATAGGCATAAAAGAGAGATATGACGCATTCACAACCACTTTACTTTGCAGCAAATATCAAAAGCATGACCTGATAAGAGAAATAGGTGACGAAGTAAGCCGGAAAATTGGCATAAGCTTTTATTATCAGGATTTTCGTGTCGGCTGGTCGGAAGGAGTTAAAATATCAAGGGAAATAGGTCTTTACAGGCAGGGATATTGCGGTTGTATTTATAGTGAAAAGGAAAGGTATTATAAACCACCTTTTTGATAGAGTACTGTGGTATATTGAACACAGTACTCTGATATTTTATAGCCATTCTTTTAAAATCATAGAATAAAATGAATAATTATAAATATTTACGTTATGAGTAAAAACAAAATAACTGGTACAGTATTTGCAGTATTTTAAATTTCAATTTGAGATATAGTTTGAGGCATAGATAGAAAGTGTATTTACAAAGAACTCTGAATAGTGAAATAAATTGCGCTAGTATCGGATTGCATACCGGACGTAAAATCAAAATGAAGATTAAACCGGCAAAGCCGGATGCAGGGATTGTATTCAAACGCAGGGATTTGCCTGACATGCCTCCCGTTAATGCAGATTATGATAACGTCCGCGATACAACCTTGGCAACATCGCTGGGGACAAACGGAACTTCTGTCGCTACAGTTGAGCATCTTCTGTCCGCTTTTTGCGGCATGGGCGTGGACAATGCGATTGTAGAAGTGGATTCTTTTGAGGTACCTATAATGGACGGGAGCGCCTTGCCTTTTGTAAAGCTGCTCAAAGAAGTAGGAACTCATACGCAAGACAAAGAAAAGAAACTATTGATAATCAAAAAGCCAGTGTCAGTAAAAGAAGGTGACGCAAGCGCTTCATTTTTGCCTTCTCAAGAATTCAAAATTACGTATGAAATCGACTTCCAGCATAAGGTCATAGGAAATCAAGTTTACAGCATGACTTTTTCAGATGAGCAATATGAAAAAGAGATATGCGCGGCACGCACCTTTGGCTTTCTCACCGAAGTTGAATACCTCCAGGCAAGAGGTTTGGGGTTGGGTGGCTCGCTGGAGAACGCCATTATTCTTGATGAAGAAAAAGTAGTAAACAAAGAAGGGCTTCGGTTTTGTGATGAATTTGTTAAGCATAAAATTCTCGATGCCATAGGGGATTTGTTTTTACTTGGTATGCCGATAATCGGGCATTTTGTTGCATATAAATCAGGTCATCGATTGAACAACTTACTTCTCAGGGAACTTATGAGGAAACCAGATTCTTGGGAAGTTATCAATGGCGATTACGATAAAGAAAGATATGCTCATAAGTTGAATTCGTTGAAAATACCATCCTTTAGCATTCTCGACGCTGTCCGTGTATAAAGTAAATTACTCTTGATTTTTACGGTTTTGTTACCTAATATAAAGGTTCGATTTTTCTCGAACGAATGGATTATTTTGCGTAATTTAGCATTTTTCGTAATCGTGGATATTGCTAAACAATTAAAATATTAATAAGCAGGTACGGTGATGAGTTTATGAAAGATATTGTAAAATTAATGTGTATACCGTTTTTTGTTTTGTTGTTTATGGTAATGTTCGACACCGATGCGCAGGCGAAAGAACCAGGGATGACCGATATTTTGGTCACCAATAATGAGGAGAGTGTTCTTTTTTACGCTCGTTTGGTTAACGGGTTTAAGGAAGAAATGGAAAAGGCTATACACGCGGGTGTGCCCGCGGAATTTATAATGAAGCTACATGTTTATGAACAAAGATCGTATATATGGGATAAAAAAATTAACAGTAAGGTAATTGTACGCACAATCAGCTACGATAATCTGAAAAAAACGTTCAGCATTTACTCAAATGACAAGAAAGAACCGGCGGTGTTTAATGAATTTCAAAGTGCGAAAAGTGCAATGGCAGATTTTAACGGAATAGTTGCAATGCCTATTGCTGCTTTGGAAAAAGGCAAGACATATTATCTCAAGGCAAAAGTTATAATGGATAAAGTACGCCTGCCTCTGGGTATGGAATCAATATCATTCTTCGTGTCCTTATGGGATTATGACACCAAGTGGCATACAAAGGAATTTATCTTAAAATAAGCATACCTTCCGGATATTGACATGGATTCAAGAAAGAAAAAAAGAAAAAAAAGTCATCTTGATGAGAAAGAAATAAGAAAGAGACGACGCGAACGCAACATTATTATTATCGTGGGTCTGCTTGCTATTGTATTCACTCTTGTTCTTAGTAATGTGTTCGGTGATAAAGGTTTACCCGCATTTACCAATATTTTTGTCTATGGCCTGTCCATAATCAATGTAATTCTGATTTTACTTTTGCTTTTCTTGATTGTCCGAAACGTAGTAAAGTTGTTCTACGAGCATCGCCGCGGCATCATCGGTTCAAGATTAAGGACAAAACTTGTCGCAGCGTTTGTTGGTCTTTCTCTTGTGCCGACCATACTGCTATTTTTATTTGCCATAAATTTTCTTTCCTACAGCCTCGAATCATGGTTTAACGTAAGAACTGGAGAGGCGCTTGACAAGTCTTTAGAGGTGGCGCAGGTTTATTATCAGAAAACCGCAGAGCAAGCAATATTCAACGCGCGCCAAATCAGTGCTGACATTACAAGAAATCGTCTTTATGAACGAGACCGCCTGGAATATCTGAAAAGTTTTATCAATCAGAGACAAAAAAAATATAACTTGGGTATGATAGAGGCGTATTTTGATTATAATCCACAGAGCATTGTTTTTCCTGACATTGAGCATCCGCAACTTAATCCTCCCTTGCTGTCGCCCAAGATGCTGGAAGATATATACTACGGCAAGGAGGTATCCAAAGTAGAAACTACGAACATGGGTGAAACCGTAGTTGGCGTTGCTCCTGTATTTTCATATGTTGTGCCCTCGGAAGTAATCGGGCGCGTATCGGTAAGCTATAACATACCAAAAGGATTAGTGGATAATCTTCGAAGTATCGCGGATGCGTCACAGTCATATGGAGAAATAAACATACTGAAGAACCCTATTAAATTTACTTATATAATTACGATGTCCATTGTTACGCTGGTAATCATTTTTCTTGCTACATGGTTTGGCCTTACTCTTGCCAGCGGCATAACAGGTCCTATTAAAAATTTGGCCGAGGCCACGGATAAAATTACCAAAGGCGATTTAGATATCCAAATTGATATTGAAGCGGATGACGAAATAGGACTTCTGGTAAAGTCATTTAATACAATGACAAAAGACTTGAAGAAAAGCCAGGAAGGATTGATGCGGGCAAATATCAATCTAGAAGAAAGAAGCAAGTATATAGAAACAGTCCTGAGAAATGTATCCGCGGGTATCATTTCTGTTGATAAAAATGGCGTTATCACAACATTGAATAAAGCAGCCGAACACATGTTCGATATTAAGCCAGAAGATGTAGTGTTTAAGCAGTACCGCGATTTATTGATACCCGAACATCTTGAGCTTATTGATGAATTATTAAAAGAATTAAAAGCAAACAGCGAAGGGATACTGCAAAAACAACTGGAACTTAAGATGAAGGAAAGAGTCCTTACGGTGCTTTTAACCGTTACGGTTATTAGGGATGAAGACGGTAAAGAATCGGGACTTGTCGCGATGTTTGAAGACTTGACACAGTTACAAAGAGCGGAGCGGGCGGCGGCATGGCGCGAAGTAGCCAGGCGAATGGCGCATGAAATAAAAAATCCTCTCACCCCTGTGCAATTATCAGCGCAGAGATTACAAAGAAAATACGGTAATAAATTAAACGAAGAGGGGTCCGTCTTTACAGAATGTACCCAAACAATCATTAACCAGGTTGAAGTCTTGAAAAATTTGGTAAATGAATTTTCAAGTTACGCGCGTATGCCGGTAACGACTCCTGTCCTCAATGATCTGAATAAGGTTGTCGTTGATTCTGTTGCATTATTTCAGGACGCGCACAAGGAAATCATTTTTGAATTATTTCAGGATATTAATTTACCTAAATTTGAGTTTGACGCGGAACAAATGAACAGAGTATTGATAAATTTATTGGATAATGCGGTTGCGGCAATCGACGGCTCGGGTGGCAAAATTATAGTTACGGTTGATTATAATGAACAAGAACACAAGGCGACGGTGGCTGTTGCTGATGATGGCAAGGGAGTGCCAGCAAATTACAAAGGAAAAGTATTTGAACCATACTTTTCCACAAAAAAGACCGGAACCGGCTTGGGATTGGCGATTGTCAATTCGATAATATCTGACCATAATGGCCAGGTTGACGTTTCTGACAATGATCCCACGGGGACAGTAGTATCTTTTCAACTACCCGTGTCCTTAGCTTAAAAGCTAAACAAAGATAGAAGAGAAAAATAGTAATTATGAATGAAACAATTCTCGTGGTTGATGATGAAGAAAGCATTTGTAGCTCACTTAAGGCAATTATAAGTGACGAAGGTCATCAGGTTATAGTGGCGCAAAGTGGCGAAGAAGCAATCAAGGTTGTGGAAGAAGAGGTTCCACAACTGATCCTGCTTGATATCTGGTTGCCCGGAATGGATGGCCTGGAGACACTTAGAATTATTAAATCGAAGTATCCGGGAATGATGGTAATTATGATGTCGGGGCATGGAACAATTGAAACAGCGGTAAAAGCCACGAAACTTGGCGCTTTCGATTTTATTGAAAAACCTCTTTCACTGGATAAGGTTATAATAATGATAAATAACGCGCTAAATATTCTCCGTTTGGAAGAGGAAAATATATTTCTGAAAGAAAAAGTATCTCATCAATACGAGTTAACCGGTACAAGCCCCCAGATTACCGAATTAAGAGAAATGATAGAAATTGTTGCGCCAACCAACGCCTGGATACTGATTATGGGGGAAAGCGGAAGCGGTAAGGAGCTTGTGGCGCGATCCCTTCACCATTTAAGCCACCGAGCGCACAAGTCGATTGTGGAAGTCAATTGCGCGGCGATTCCGGAAGAACTTATCGAAAGTGAACTATTTGGGCACGAGAAGGGTGCGTTTACCGGTGCAACGGAAAAAAAACGGGGTAAATTCGACCTTGCTCATGAGGGAACTATATTCTTGGATGAAGTAGCTGACATGAGCCTTAAGGCCCAGGCAAAAATTCTGCGCATTTTGCAGGAAAAGAAATTCGAAAGGGTCGGCGGAAATAAATTAATCGACATGGATGTGCGGGTGTTGGCTGCGACTAATAAAGATTTAGAAAAAGAAATGGAAGCGGGGCGTTTTCGTCAGGATCTGTACTATCGTTTGCATGTCATCCCTCTTTATGTGCCTCCGCTGCGAGAAAGAAAAGAGGATATCAGGCCGCTGGCGGAAAAATTTCTGTCTGACGCCGCCAGAGAAGAAGGTGAAGAGCCGAAAATATTGACAGATGATGCGTTATCCGTGCTTATGGAACATGACTGGCCGGGAAATGTCAGAGAATTGAAAAACATTATGGAGCGGCTGGTGATCTTAACACCTTCCAGGGAAATAACCGCTCCGGATATACCTCCCTTACATATAGGACAGGAAACGGGAAAATTGAAAAACGGGAACGTAGCAAAGGGGATGATAACGGATTCTTTGAAAAACGCAAAAATGGATTTTGAAAAACAATTCATTCTGAAAAAACTTGAAGAAAATCAAGGCAATATATCCAAGACAGCGGAAGCTATTGGCTTGGAACGGAGCAATTTGCACAAAAAACTAAGAAACATGAAAATGGACATGGACATAAAGGATTAGATTAAGGTGAGCCATGTATAAGGTTTAAGCTTTTTTTATCTCTTCATCTCGCTCGACTTTATTAAGACGCTTTATCATATCCGCAAAGGATATTTTGTTAAAAGGCAGAAAAGTCAATCCAAGAAAAACAACAATCGCAATTGACAGGAAATGATACACCAGAGCGAAAGAAAATGCGTCTGGTCTCGACATACTGAAAATACTCAAACCCAGAATACAGGCAAAGTGCCAGTTGCCGATATAACCCGGCGCAGTGGGAATGGCAATGCCCACAAGAAGAACAACCATCACAACTATAGCTGCAATTAGCGGCAAGGAAAAAGAAAAAGCCATAAAAAGAGTATATATCGCTAAACTATTTATCAGCCAGATAAAGAAAGAAAGAAATAATATGTAGAAAAGTATTTTTACATTGGTGATGATGCTGAAACCATCGATGAGATGGTGAATCAATCCATCAAGCTTGTGGGCGAGTTTCCCGGGTAATTTGCTCAAAATCAGGTTGATGAACTTTAAAGCGGCTTCTCTTCTTAGAATCAAAAAGATGATGCATAATAAAATTGCCAGAGTAAATATTGCAAATATTATGCTAGATTTAATCATCCAGGAAGGTAAGTCGGTCAGCAGGAGCATGATCATGGCGATTGCCAGAATAGAAAGTCCGTCAAGTACTCGTTCAACAATGATCGTGCCCAGCGCGGAAGAAAATTTTATTCCGGACTTTTGAGCAATCAAATAGGGGCGCGCCAGCTCACCCATACGTGCCGGAAAAGCGGCAATCGCCAGAAATCCCACGGATGTGACTGAAAAAAGTGATATTTGTTTGATTTTTTGAAAAGGGCTCAAAATCAGTCCCCAGCGGTAGGAACGCAGAAACTGAACAAAGACGACGATGATAATAAAAACGGCAACGTAAAAAAGGTTGATATTTTTCAGATTATGGAGAGAATTGCGGACATCCACTCCTTTAATAGATAAATAAACAAGAATGATGCTGAGTATAATACCGGCAATAACTTTTTTATTCATTTTTATTAGATATTCCTGAAGGAAATAGAGCGGCTGGTTAATTATCAGAAAGGTGTGAGGCAATTTTGTCGTGGAGAAGCTGTGCGGAGAGCCTGTTTCCCATTATGCCTACGCGAATGGCGACTGTGGTTAAATCTTTTGACTTATATGTGATATTTATTTTAACTTTTTCGTTATTGATAACCGCGGTAATTTTTCCACGGGCGATTTCTTTAGACGGGCTGACATCAATGCCGCGCATATCGGCGATTGTTTTTTCGCATGCATTCCAGACTTTTTCGAATGAAGCGAAATAATCAGTTTTCAATTCTCCGGAAATATAATAATAGGTTCCCACGCTGGCGCCGGCTGCTGCAGCGCCGGCCACCAGTGCTGCACAACCAGAAAAGAGAAAAACTGTTGAAAATAATAGCGCAAAAAAAAGGTTGTTCTTTTTCATAATAAGGCCTCCAAATTACGTGATATTTTATAACCATAGCTTGATTTGAATTGCAATAAAATTATCGAATTATTTATAAAAATTACCAGTATTCTTTTACGGGATAGTTCAGGCAGGTTTGACTTAATTAATCTACCGGCTGATTTTTTCGAATTCCTTTAATATTTCTTCCTGTTTTTTAGTAAGGTTTGTCGGTGTCTGAACAAATATTTCTATGAGCTGATCTCCTCGCCCATAACCTCTCAGGTGGGGGAATCCCTTTCCTTTGAGGCGAAAGATTCTACCGGTTTGCGTTCCTTTCGGTATCTTTATTTTATCTTTGTCCTGCAATGTCGGCACTTCGATTGTTCCGCCCAGAGCGGCCTGGACAAAAGAGATGGGGATGCGACAGTATACATCATTGCCGGACCGCGAAAAAAATTCATGGTCTTCCACATGCAGAAAAACATAAAGGTCACCGTTCGGCCCGCCGTGATCTCCTGGTTCCCCTTCACCGCGCAAACGAAGACGGGAGCCTGTTTCCACGCCCGCAGGAATTTTCAGCTGGACGCTTTTTGTAACAGTTTCTTTCCCCGTACCGTGGCACGTCTCGCATGGCCAAGTTATGATCTTACCGTATCCGCCGCATTGCTGGCAAGTAGTGCTTATGGTAAAAAACCCGGTTGACTGTACAGCCTGGCCACGTCCATTACATGCGCGGCATACTTCAGGCGTGTGTCCGGGAGCGCATCCTGTTCCCTCGCATTTACTGCAGGTCGCCTGCTTTGAGATTTCAATTTTTTTTGATAACCCGAAAGCGGCATCGATAAATGAAATCTTCAAATCATAGCGCAGATCTGCTCCCGCGCGGGTATAGTATCGGGACCTGCTTTTGGTGTTGCCGAAGCTGAAGAAATCTTCGAAAATATCGCCAAAATGAGAGAAAATATCTTCGAACCCGCTGAATCCACTGAAACCGGTGCTGTTTAGGCCTTCATGACCGTATTGGTCGTATATTTCTCTTTTTTGCCTGTCGCTCAGTACTTCATAGGCTTCAGCGGCTTCTTTGAATTTATCCTCTGCTTGTTTATCTCCGGGATTTTTATCCGGATGGCATTGCATAGCGATTTTGCGGTAATTTCTTTTTATTTCTTCGTCAGAGGATGATTGGCTCACGCCCAGTATTTCATAATAATCCTTTTTTATCATACTTCTTTTCCGCTATTTTCCGTTTCCATTATTTTCTTTATTGAATTCAGTCCTTCCTGGTCATCGGCCTTTTCCAGGGCATGCTTGGCAAAAGTGTATTTCTTTAGACCGGCAGCTTTTTGTCCGATACTTTTCCAGTCAGAAGGAGATAGTTCTATATCCAATGCTTTTGCGGCAAATTCAAAAAGCATTACATCACCAGATTCGAAAGCCACTGACTTTATTTTTTCAAGACCTTCCATATCTCCCGCTTTTTTGTAGAAATCAAGCGCGTCGGAAATATAGCCTTTATCATAAAATAAATCACCGTAACTCTTCAACACATCAGCCTTGGTATTGTCGACGTATAGAAGTTTTTGTTTAAGTTTGTAATCCGGGAGCTTATTCTTGCCCAATGACAACCTCTCAGAAATAATGCACATTGACGGGCTCTAATATAATAGTTAATAGGTGATAGTCAATAGCCAATAGAAAAAATCATTTTACCACGAATTGCCTCAAATAAAATGTTACCGAAGGGGTTGATAAAAGAGGTTCGTTGCCTCAAAAACCGATGTTACCGAGA
>OMKS01002856.1_pt1 | contig 14135 bp, 13 predicted proteins | sample 1674721 | NCBI WGS metagenome assembly OMKS01 (sample SAMN06264996, study PRJEB25208) | sediment metagenome | isolation source: hot spring sediment | place: USA: California | collected 2014-09-02 | reverse complement strand
GCTTGCTCATGGTCATCTCCTTTTTTTGAGGGTGACTCAGAGCTTAACCCATTGTCCAGTTTTTGGGGACCACCGCACTCGGCTGCGTGGAGGGTTTCAACAACAAAGCCAGGGTGGTCACAAAACGAGCCTATGGATTTAGGTCGTACAATATGCTGAAAATGACGCTGTATCATTCGCTTGGGGACCTACCCACTCCCGAGTTTACCCACAGATTTTGCTGAGGAACCGAAAAATTTGCTTGACATCCGCTCGGCCTAAGGTCTAGCCATAAGATATGGGGAATTTTTTAGTAAGGAAAGCAAGGGAGGGTCCTGCATGAAATCGGGTTCGGCATTCGCCAATCATTTCGGCGCCAAAGTCAGTTTGGGCGGGGCCGGTGAGGGGATGTTCCTGGTTATTGCTCGTTCAAGCGATTCGGCCCCGCGGGTCCGGGCCCGGGATGGCCAGGTGGTCGTGCGGCTCAACGGCACCAAGGTTCTGCCCGGATGGCGCTCAGGCAGGCCTTGGCGCTGCTCAGGCCCCCCCCGGGGGATCAGCAAGGTTGGCGGGGTCCAACTCGATCCGAAACCACGAATAGATCCGAAACAGATCTGTTCCAAGTGCGCGCTCCGCCTCTAAAACTGATGTTTATCGGTATTGAACACTGCGGAATAATTTATCTTGCGCCACTCTTCGATATGCCCACTTACGGATTGAAAAAGGGGGAAAGATATCCGGGCTCGCAGGTATTGGAAAAACTGATCGATGCTGCTCGAAAGCACAGTGGCGAACCAACCTGATCGAACCTGGTCGACAGAGTCACGCAAAGGGCGGCTGTGGATAGGTCACTGCCCGGATTTTTAATTTCCTCACTTCGCAGTCGGAGTCAATCTTTCAAGCTTGTCGACACTTCAAAAACCAAGGAGGGAGACGATGGAACAGAAGAGCCCATGCTGCCCGGAACTGCCGGACGGGAAAAAATGCGATTACCTCGATTTTGTCTACAGACTGACCCATACGGCGACCGTCGGCAGCGACAACAGGCTGCAACGTATTCCGGTGGAGGTGTCCCTGCATCTGCGCCTCGAGCGTTGTACCGGCCCCCTGGAGCTGGGAAACCTGGTTTACAGTACCACTCTGCTGCCGGGCGAAAGGGTGCGCCTGTTCAGCATGGACCGGCGATCCCGCTTCACCTTCGACAGCGAGACCCAGCTCTCCTACCGCCACGAGCGCATGGCCGAGGAGCAGTTTTACATGGATACGCTGGACAATTTCATGTCGAACCTGGAGTCCTCGGACCGTACCAGCGAAAGTTCCAGCTCATCCGGCTCCGCCTCCAGCGGGGCCGGCACCAGCAGCCTTCTCGGCTCCATCTTCAAAGGTCCCTCGGTGAGCATGTCGGGGCAGTACAATGCCCAGTCGACCCGGGATTTTCTGCGCGAGCTTAAGGTACACGCAGAGTCTTCCCACAACCGCTCGGTGCAGATGGTTCGGGGATCAAGCTCGATCTCCATCGGTGAGGTCTCCTCGCGCCAGCATGCTGAGGGGGAGAGCGAAAGCCATCTGGAGAGCAGTAGTCGGACCTTCCACAACCCCAACCGCTGCCATGCGGTGAGCTATCTCTTCTACCAGGTGAACAAGGTGCAGACCGTGCGCCTGAGCATCCGGACCGTGCGCACCCGGGTCATCGACCCGTCCGGCACCAGTTCGGTGATCAGCCGGCCGGTGAACCAAGACAGCGCCCTGACCACCATTCCCGCAGGAGTGTTGGCCAACTCGTCGCGCCTGCCGGAAGTAATCAGCAGCTTCCAGGCGGTGGAGCAGCAGGACAACCTGAAACTGAACTTCACACGGGTCAGCCAGGCCAGCCACGCCGCCATATCCACCAACCAAGAGCCGATCAGCACCAGCCTCAGCGCCAAAGCCACTGGCGCGGTGCAGGCCGATCTCCAGAAACAGGGCATCCTCGATGCCAATGGTAACGTCTCACGCGAGATCCGTGCTGAGGTGGAGTTCGAATTCCGCACCAGCCTGCCGACACCAGGCGTTGTGGTGAAAGGCTGCCTCGACGACTGTGAGACCTGCGAGCCCGCCCTGCAGGAGAGCATCAAACTGGAACTCGAGCACAAGAAGCTGCAGAACGAACTGCTCAAGCGACGCATCGAACTGCTGGATAAATCGCAGGAGTACCGCTGTTGTCCGGTCGAACAGGAGGATGATGACCAGGAGACGGTCTAGCAGGCAGGTGAAGCTGTGGCATGTGATGGCAAGCAGTACCGACAAGCCAAAAAACGCCGCGCACAAAAACCCGGATTTAACGCTTGTGCCAGGTATTCACCTTCTTGCGGGTTCGCAGGGTGAAATGATCCAGTCCCATGACAGAAAAGTCCTTTTTGTGGAGTGATATTTTCGGCTGACAGCCCGGGCCGGAATGTGCGAGATGTATTTTACGGCGCAAATGCGTCAGGAGGAGGCCCGGGACGCAGCGGCCTGCCCGTTTGTTCCCTGTCCCGGCAGGGCCTTCAGCAGAGTGGTTCATTACGTGATACTTTGCTTCCCTGTTCAACCATAGATGAGGAGAACGGTCATGACTATTGCTATGCAGGGTTCCTGGACGGTGTCGGTAAAGAGCAAGGAAGCGGCCTGGCCCCAGCGCTTCCGTATCGCGGGTTCGAGCAACGGTGTGGACGGCGTCTACAGCCACACGAGCCCGCCGGTCTTCGTGAGCGGTCCGCAGTGGGGGGTGACCGTCGAGTACGATCCCCCGGGTGCGGTCGGCTGGAGCCAGAGCCGGCACAGAATTCGGAATTTCCGGGTATCGGGCGGGCAGTTTCTCTTCGACATCGAAACCGACGATTCCGCCGGCGATCAGGATTTCGACGACCTCATCCTGACCTGCGCAATGACCCAGGCGGCCAGCGAATATGTGGTTTACGGCACGGTGAAGACTTACAGCGGCAGCTGTCTCTTCAACCCCTGCTATCCGCCTCCCTATTTTGTAATCGATTATCCCTGGCAGCTGACGGAACTGCTCAAGAATGCCGAAACCAGGCGCATCATAGAAAAACTCTATCCTGAGCGGGTGAGGAAGCCTGCCGTGGGTCCAGACCCCTGGCCCGGCCCGGGACCTGATCCGACGCCCTTCCGGCCGCTCATGATCCCCACCGGCCTGGCCGACGATGCCGGCCTGGTGGTGAACCGGACCGCCGCCACTGTTGCCGCAACCGCAGAGATGCAGACCGCCGGGCGCAAGGTCGCGGCCCAAAAAGTGGCGCCGGCCACGGCGGCTGTGGACACAGCGGTATACGCCATGTCCACAGCCGCGCCAGCGGTAGAGAGTATCCTGAATCGTCAGGAGCTGCTGCTACTCGCCCGTTTGAAGGATCTGGTGCGGGTGCGGCCCTGCTCGGTGCAAGCGGTGACCCAGACCATCATGCGCTTTTTTGAGTACGATCGCACCACTGCGGAAAAACTGGGGGATCCGTACACCGGCGAAGGAAACCGCCACCTGCTGGGCAGTGCCGCCACCGACGAGTTCGGAACCTATCTGTTCAGATTCTCCTTTGATTATGCCCAGATGGTCGAGGAAGGGTCCGACATTGCTCCCGGCGAGGATCCCCTGGTGCAGGGGCGGCCCGATCTCCTCATCCAGCTCTTGGAGACCCTCCCTGATGGAGTGATGTACGAGTCTGCCCCCTACTACAACATTCCCAACGTCAGAAGGATTGACCTCTGCCTGCCCAGCAGCGCCATCGGGGTGCCCCGCACCTCCTGCCAGGGCGGCCGCGCCATCCAGGCATTGGGCAACCTGTCGATCATCACCAGCGGCACCACCCTGCATTCGGACGGTACGGTAAGCAACATCACCGGCACAGGTCCCCAGGTGAGCCACGCCGCCTGGTACGGCACCGTCGATCTTTATGCCTGTTTTCTCGACACCGAGCCGGCGGTTTCTCATTATGTAATCCGCTACCGGCGCCACGACCCGGACAGCGGCTGGGAAGCATGGAACTTTGTCAATACAAGGTACTCGCATCCTAAGCAACAGGTTGATGGCACCTGGAAGAATGAAACCATAGGTCCTCTGACCATGTCGCTGCGGGTAAACGGCCCGACCCAGGACAAGGTCGAGGTAAACGCCTATCTGAACATCGAGGATCAGGTGACGGCCCAGGAGTGGCAGAACTGGAATCGCGACCGCAAGCTGCAGATCGACACCGCCCTTTTTCAGCCCCTTTCAGGACAGGTGGAGTTCCGCATCGAGGGATACAACGCAGCCGGGGAAAAGGTGGCCGGCGGCGAGGACACCATCCGTCTTTTCATCGACAACACCTGGACGAATGGCGACATTGAATCCATCAGGCTCGGGGTTGAGGATCCGGGCGAGTGCGCCTACTTCCAGCTGCCATCGGCCGGAGCCCCGCTGGCCGTGCGTTTCCGGGCCACCGACCCTGCAGGGTTCATGGCCTCCTACTACCTTAAAGTCTACCGGGGATCCAACACCGATGTGCCGACCCGCAACCCGGCCACCGGCCTGGCAGTGGCCGCCTTTTATCAACCGGTTTCTCCCTTCCGTTTCAGGGGAACCCTGGAGGAGACCTCCAATTCCAGTGGCTATGTGGAGATCAACCTGGAGCCCGAGGCAGGTTCCTGGCTGGCCAGCGGCGTCGATTTCTGCGCATTTTCCTTCGAGCTTTCCGCCGTGGATCGCAAGACCAACGGGTATGGCACTCCCCGCGGCCGCACCCTCTGGCGGGAACTGGTGGGCATCGCTTACGAATGGCCGGACGGTACGTCCTGACAAGGCACTGCAAATGTCCGGTCCGCTCCTCTCACTGCTCTTGAAAATGAGGTGAGCGCGGCTGTCCATCAGAGCCCGGGCGTAAACCACGCACTTTAACTCACCGTACTAAGCAGGGACCAGCCCAGCACTAGGTCGAAGACCGCGCCGTTTGTGACGGATTCGGAGTAGTGCTGGGTGGCCAGGCTGCGGAGACCCGGGGCGGCAAGTTCTGGAAGTTCTGTGAAGTTCTGGGGACATGATACTAAATTCCAGCAATAAAATGCACCTTACCGGAAGATCATCCAGCCATTTCTCCAAACCGCACGGCAGAGGTTGTCCATCATTCTTCCGGTGATCCCGGCTTCCGTTCGGCAGCGAGGGCTTGCGAAAGCCGGCGTTGCAACTGTTCCGCCGCCGGTTGCGCTTGCTCGAGAACGGTTTTGATGCGATTGAAGTGGAGCAGGCGAATATTGCTGATCTCCGGTTTGATGTAGATGTCCGGTTCGGCGGCGCGCATCCGGGCCGCGATAAGGGATTGCTGCATTATTTTAAAGGTGTTGAACAGCAGGTCCGTCAAATCGACCTGATTTCCCGTGTGCTGGGCACGGGAGCCGGAAACGTCGATGGCGACGACCAGCTCGTGGCGATCCTTCAGCAGATCGAATGGTAGCGGGTTGGAAGTTCCGCCGTCGATCAGCAGCTGTTCCCCGCGCGCGACCGGCGAAAACAGCCCCGGCACGGCCATGCTTGCCTGGACGGCGGCCAACAGGTCGCCCCGGTCCAGCACGACCATCTCTCCGGTCCAGTAGTCCGTGGCCACGATTTCGAGCGGGATGACAAGATCCTCAAACCTTCTGGCCTCGATCTTGCCGGCCAGAAAGCGGATAAATCCGCTGGAGTCAAAGAGCCCTCCGTTGTCGATGTCGATTTTCAACAGGTCGCCAAGGGTCAGTTCGGCGGAGGGGCCGATCAGGTGGGAAAGGGCATCCAGGCTGGACCCGCCGAATTCGTCGAAGATGCCGCGAATCTCTTCGGCGCTCAACCCCGCGGCGTAGAGTGCCCCGATCACCGCGCCGATACTGGTGCCGGCAATCCTCTCCGGCTTAATCCCCAGATCATCGAACACCTGCAACATGGCGATATGGGCCAATCCTCCCGCGCCTCCGGACCCCAGCGCCAGGCCGATGGATGGTCGCGGCGGCGTTTGCGTGTTGCTCGTTGCCGCGATCACCGGTGGCGACAGCAGCAACACGATTGCCGAGATGAGTGCGGAAAGGATGGTTTTCATGGCGGCTCCACAGGCAATGGTTTCCCGGGGGGGGTATCTCTCCCCGGTCCGGTCTGATCCGATTAATAGCGGATGATACCTTTCATCGCCCATTTTCGCACAGTTTAGATCGCCATGAATAGTTGATTTGCCGAGCAGCAAAAAATTATTGACCATGGCAATCGCTGCCTCCTTCGTGCTATCCTTTGGCTGCAAAGCAAGCGGCTAGACCATGGCCGTTCCCCCCGGGCCGACGGGGGGCCGCCGCGCAATGGGGGCGGCGATTAAACGGATTCCGGGGTACCGCCATGAAACAGGTAATCACCACCGAAAAAAAGCCGATCAAGCTCTGGCTTGACGATATTGAGCCCGGCGCTTTTGAGCAGGTAAAAAATCTCGCCAATCTCCCCTTTGTTTTCAGTCACGTGGCGGTGATGCCCGATGCCCATCAGGGATACGGCATGCCCATCGGCGGGGTGATGGCTTCGGAAGAGGCGGTGATCCCCAACGCGGTTGGGGTCGACATCGGTTGCGGCATGTGTGCCGTGCAGAGCTCGCTCTCCACCCTGTCCACCGAGCAACTGAAATCGATCCTCAGTGAGATCAGAAGGACCATCCCCCTGGGCTTCAAGCATCACAAGAAGGCGCAGGATCAACGGCTTATGCCCAAGTTGGAAGGGGCGATCAGCGATCTGCCGGTTGTGAGCGACCAGTACCAAAGCGCTCTTACCCAGCTTGGAACCTTGGGCGGGGGGAACCATTTCATCGAGATCCAGAAGGGGAATGATGGCCATATCTGGCTTATGGTCCATTCCGGCAGCCGCAATCTCGGCTTTAAGGTCGCCAATTATTACAATCACCTGGCCGGGGAGATGAACAGAAGATTGGGGTCAAAAATACCGTCGAGCTGGCAACTCTCCTTTTTACCCCTTTCCAGCGCGGTCGCTCAGGCCTATTTGCGGGAGATGCGCTATTGTGTCGAGTTCGCCTACGCCAATCGGATGCTGATGATCCAGCGGATCAAGGAGGCGATCCTTGCCGTTGTCCGACCGGTAACTTTTGGCCCGATAATCAACATCGCCCATAATTATGCCGCTCTCGAAGAACATTACGGGAAAAAGGTTATCGTCCATCGCAAAGGGGCCACCCGGGCCCGGGCCGGCGAGATCGGCATTATTCCCGGTTCCCAGGGAACCCCCAGCTATATTGTGAAAGGGAAGGGGAGTCGTGAAAGTTTTGAATCGTGCGCCCATGGGGCCGGCAGAAAAATGGGCCGCAAGCAGGCCCAGCGGCAGCTTGATCTGCGGCAGGAGAAGAAACGATTGGACGACCAGGGAATTATCCATGCCGTTCGCTCCGTCGGTGATCTGGATGAAGCGGCCGGGGCCTATAAGAATATCGATCAGGTTATCGACAGCCAACTGGATCTGGTGGAGGTGCTGGTGGAGCTGCGCCCCCTGGCGGTGATCAAAGGTTGATTTTGACTCAGCGGGCCGGGGGGTTCTGGCGCAGAGCCTCGTAGAGGACGATGGCGGCGGCCTGGGCCAGATTAAGGCTGCGGATATGGGGGTTGCTCATCGGAATGGTGAGACAGCGATCGGCGTAGAGCTTTATGATCTCTTCCGGCAGACCCTTGGTTTCCTTCCCGAAGATCAGGAAATCGCCGGGGCGAAAGGCGGCCTCGGTATAGGGTCGGCGGGCCTTCTTGCTCAAAAAATAGAGCTTGGTTTCCTCCTGGGCGGCGAGGAACTGGTCCATATTCGGCCAGTTGACGATCCGCACGTGCCGCCAGTAGTCCAGCCCAGCCCTTTTCAGGTGTTTGTCATCAATGCTGAATCCCAGAGGGTGAACCAGATGGAGGATGGTGTCGGTGGCTCCACAGAGCCGGGCGATACTGCCGGTGTTGGGCGGAATCTCCGGTTCCACCAGGACGATGTTGAAGGGCTGACCGGTCAAGACGCCTGCGGCCTAAAGCAGGGTCAGCCGCTCTTCCGGCTCCAGGGTGATCTCCTTCACCTTGAGGAGGGCCTGGGACTCCCCGCCTTTTTTCGCCAGCCTGGTGATCTCCTTGACCTGGGTTTGGAAGGCGGCCAGTTCCGCGCCCGCCAGAACCGAACGGGGTTTGAACTTCAGGGCCAGGGGATTCACATACTCGCCGTTATGCTGGATTCGATAACAGACGTGGGGGCCGGTGGCCAGGCCGGTGGAACCGACATAGCCGATAATATCCTTCTGGCGCACCCGGTCGCCCACTTTCAGCCCCCGGCGAAAACCGGAGAGATGGGCATAGGATGAGCGGTAGCCGTTGCCGTGGTCGATGGTGATCATGTTGCCGTTGCCCCCGTTCATGGCCCGAAAGACCACCCGGCCATCGGCGGTGGCCATTACCGGCGTTCCCTCGGGGGCGGCCAGATCGACGGCCAGGTGGGGACGAACCACGTTGAGGATGGGGTGCAGGCGCTGGTGGGTGAAGCCGGAGGTGACCCGAGCCGTGGGAACCGGCGAGCGGAGAAAGGAAGCCCCCAGCTCATTGCCGTCGCGGTCAAAGTAGGAGGCGGGGGTATCCGGCGATTCGTAGCGGAAGGCCTCGAGGGTCTCGCCGCCGACCATTTGATAGCTCGCGCTGAGCAGCCGGCCGTAGCCGACGAACTCACCGTTTTTATAGTACTTTTCAAAAACCAGGCTGTAGCGGTCTCCCGCTCGGGTCTCCACGTTGAAGTCGATGTGGGAGGCGAAGATATCGGCGAAGGTGTAAACCAGCCGGGGGTTCTCGCCGTGGGGCTGGAAGGCGGCGAAAAGGGAGGAGGTCACCTCGCCGCTGATCTTCATGGTTCGCCGCTCCAGGCTGACATTCACCTTCTCGGCCTGCAGGCTGTTGTCGGCGGCGCGATTGACCCGGTAAACATCCAGCGGGCCGGTCTCGTAACGAGATTCCACCAGTTCGCCATTTCCGTCAAGAACCACCTTGAAGCGGTCGTTGGGGCGCAGGGTGCGGAAATCCAGCAGGCCGGCCAGGGCCCTGATGATCTGGGTGCGAACCGCCTCTTCGATCCCCACCCGCCGCAGGGCGATGCTCAGGGTGTCGCCGGCCTGCAGCACCCCTTCGACAATCTTGTAATCCTCTGGCCAGGAGCTGGTTGGCCGCTGCTCCAGGCCGGCCGCTGTCAGCTCCTGGCGGGATGGCCCCAGGCGCTCCAGATAACGATCAGTTGCCTGTTCCAGGGTGGAAAGAGCCATGGGTTCGGGCAGGGAGGCTGGGGTGATGTTGGCAAAAAAGAGGGCGGCGCCAGCCATCGCCACGGTCACAAAGAGGGTGAGGAAGTGGCTGGAGTTGACAAAAAAATTACACGTTCTTTTAAAGTGTTGAATTGCACTTTTAATGTGAGTTAACATCCTGTTTTATTCCTCTGCCTCTATCTGAAGTCTCCCGGTCGACCCGGGGGCCAAAATGGGGAGTGCCTTAGAGTATTCTTTAATTTGTTTGCCGTTATCGATTGAATTAAGGTTGTTTTTGCACCACCCTTGACTGATGCGGCTTTGCGAACAGGCAAGCTCCAATTTTGTAACAAAATTCGCAAGTTAACACAAGGTAAAAAAAACGATTTGTCGGTAAAAAAGATTGCTGCCGGCCCGCTATCTAAATTTATATTGGTTGCCAGCCGCCCCCTCTTGATTTTTCCCGCCCAAAGAGTATGATGCTAAACTTTTGTGTGACCATCCCAAACCCAGACGGCCTGCGGATCGTGAAGGGCAAGCCGGCGCAGCTCCCCAGAAAGGCGATTGACGACCATGGCATTAATTGTACAGAAATTTGGGGGCACCTCGGTGGCCAATCCCGACAAGATCAGAGCGGTGGCCCAGCGGGTGTACAAACTGCACCAGGAAGGCCATCGGATGGTGGTGGTGCTGTCGGCCATGGCCGGTGAAACCAACCGCTTTGTGGATATGGCTCAACAGATGCAGAACCTGCCCGACCCTCGGGAGATGGATATGCTCCTGGCCACCGGCGAACAGGTAACCATCTCCCTGCTGGCCATGGCGGTCAAGGAGCTGGGGGGAGATGCCGTCTCCCTGCTGGGCGGTCAGGTTAAAATCCATACCGATGGGATGCATACCCGGGCCCGAATTGTCGCCATCGACGATGGCTTGATCAACTCCCATCTCGACCAGGGCAAAGTGGTGGTGGTGGCCGGCTTCCAGGGTATTACCGAGCAGGGGGATATCACCACCCTGGGCCGGGGCGGATCCGACACCACGGCGGTGGCCCTGGCGGCGGCGCTCAAGGCCGATAAGTGTGAAATTTTCACTGATGTTGAAGGGGTTTATACCACCGACCCCAATATCTGCGCCACCGCCCGCAAGATCGACCGCATCTCCTACGAAGAGATGCTGGAGCTGGCCAGCCTGGGGGCCAAGGTGCTGGATATCAGGTCGGTTAGCATCGCCAAGGGGCACAAGGTGCCGGTTCACGTTCGTTCCACATTCACCGATGCAGAAGGTACATGGGTTGTCGAGGAGGAAAAAGCCATGGAATCCAATCCGGTCTCCGGGGTCACTTATAACCGTAACGAAGCGCGTATCACCATGAGCAAGGTGCCGGACACCCCCGGCACCGCCTCCCGGATCTTCACCCCCATCGCCAAGGAGGGGATCGTGGTGGATATGATCATCCAGAACACCCGCGACGGCAACCTCACCGATCTCACCTTCACGGTGCCCAAGCCCGACTATGAGAAGGCGATGCGGATCATCGAAAAGGTGGCGGCCGAGGTCGGCGCCGAAGGGGTTAGCGGTTCGGAAAATATCTGCAAGGTTTCCATCGTCGGCATGGGGATGCGCAACCACCCCGGGATCGCCACCACCATGTTTGACGTCCTCTTCCGGGAAGGGATCAACATTCAGATGATCAGCACCTCCGAGATCAAGATCTCCTGCGTGATCGACGAAAAATATACCGAACTGGCGGTGCGTTCCCTGCACGACGCCTTCAATCTGCAACAACAGTGAGCGATGCTCAGGCGGTGGCCATGACTTCCAAACTTGTCATCTATGATACTACCCTCCGGGATGGAACCCAGGCCGAGAATTTCAACCTTTCGGTGGAGGACAAGCTGCGGATCACCCTCAAGCTTGATGAGTTGGGGATCGATTTCGTGGAGGGCGGCTGGCCCGGGGCCAACCCCGCCTCCACCCGCTATTTTGAAGAGATTCGCAACTATGAGTTGAAACACACCGTGGTTGCGGCCTTTGGCAGTACCCGTAACTTCAGCAACCCTCCCGATCAGGATCCCAATCTGGCGGCCTTGCTGGCCGCCGGAACCAGGGCGATCACCATCTTCGGGAAAAGCTGGGATATCCATGTCCATGACGCCCTGCGGATCGAACTGGCCGATAACCTGCAGATCATCGAGGATTCCCTGGCCCACCTCCGGCCCCACGTGGAGTTTCTTTTCTACGATGCCGAGCATTTCTTCGACGGCTATAAGACCAACCCCGAATACGCCCTGACCACCTTGGAGAGGGCGGTTGCCGGGGGGGCTCAGTGCCTGGTCCTCTGCGACACCAACGGCGGGACCCTGCCCAACGAGATTGCCGCCATTGTCAGCCAGGTGCGCAAACATCTGCCCTCGGCCGAGTTGGGGATCCATGCCCATAACGACGCCGAGTGCGCGGTGGCCAACTCCCTGGTGGCCGTCTCCCTGGGGGCGACCCAGGTCCAGGGCACCATCAACGGCATCGGCGAAAGGTGCGGCAACGCCAACCTGACCTCGATCATGCCCGGGCTGGCCCTCAAGATGAAGGGCTATTTCACCGCCGCCGAGAACTTGATCAAGCTCACGGAAACTTCCAGGTTTGTCTCCGAACTTGGCAATTTAACGCCCAATAAGTACCAGCCTTATGTCGGCCAGGCGGCTTTCGCCCATAAGGGGGGGATCCATGTCAGCGCCGTTAAGCGCAATCCCCTGACCTATGAGCATATCGCCCCGGAGCGGGTAGGTAATATCCGCCGGATTCTGATCTCCGACCAGGCCGGCCGCAGCAATATCCTGCATAAGGCGAAAAAGTTCGGGATCGATCTGGACAGTCAGGATCCCCTGGTCAGCTCCATCCTCAAAAAACTCAAGGAGTTGGAGACCCAGGGCTATCAGTATGAGGGGGCCGAGGCCTCCTTTGAACTCCTGATGCGCCAGGCCCTGGGCACCCGCAAGGAGTATTTTCAACTGAAGGGTTTCCGGGTTTTAAGCCAAAAGGTGCCCGGTGGCGCTGAAAAGAGTGAAATTCAGATGGAAGAGGCCACCATCCTGCTGGAGGTGGGGGGGGAGACCGTGCATGCCGCCGCCCTGGGCAACGGGCCGGTTAACGCCCTCGATAACGCCCTGCGCAAGGCTTTGAACGGTTTTTATCCCCAGTTGCAGGCGGTGGAGTTGCAGGACTACAAGGTGCGGGTGCTGGCCAGCGAACACGGCACCGGCGCCCGGGTACGGGTGCTGATCGAATCCCGAGATGATTCCTCCACCTGGGGCACGGTGGGGGTTTCCCACGACATCATCGAGGCCAGTTGGCAGGCCCTGGTGGACAGCATCACCTATAAATTGATGAAGGATGAAAGAAACCGGGAAACAGCCTGAACCGTGGCCGCCGAATCACCGGCTGTCGCTGGTCCTGCTCATTTGCCTGGGGCTGGTCATCTGGCTGACCGGCCTTCCCGGGAGCAACCCGGGCCCCGGGCCGGCTTCCGGTTTCACCCCTAACCCCTCCGGTTACTCCACCCTTGATTTCGAACTCTTGACCGGCCAGGTGGAGCCATCCCGCCTGGCCATCTTTACCTTTGCCCCCATTTCCCTCAATCAGGCCGATCTGCAAACCCTGACTTTTCTGCCCGGCATCGGGCCCGCTCTGGCTGGCCGAATTATCGAACACCGTCAGCTCCACGGCCCGTTCCTCAACAGCGAGCAACTGTTGGCTGTTCCCGGCATCGGCCCCAAAACTCTGGCTCGCCTCCGTCCCTTGGTCTCCCCGTAAAAGCACCTTGACATCCCGCCGCCGGTGGGGTCACAATGGCCCTGTTGTTCAAACGGGGAGGAACTACACCTGACAGGAGGATACTATGATGCGTAAGTTATTGCCGTACGTGGTGCTGGCCTTGGTTGCCGCCTGGCCCGGTCTGGTCCAGGCGGATACAGGTGAGCTTTTCAGGCTGGAAAGGATGGTGGTGGCCGCCGCGGTGGAGGAGCGGGAGCCGGTGGGGGTTGCCGATCTTTTCGCCGCCGAACTGGATAAGATCTATGCCTTTATCGAGGCCCGCCAGATCAGCCGGGACACCCAGGTCACCTTCCTCTGGTCCCGTAACGGCCAGGAGGTTGCCCGGGTAAACCTGGGACTGCGCCAGGGTCCCCGCTGGCGCACCTTCTCCTCGGTAATCCTGGATCGCCGCACCGGTGACTGGCGGGTGGAACTGCTGGATGAGGCGGGCCAGCAGTTGCAGGCCCTCGACTTCAAGGTTAGGTAGCCGTTTATTCCCGCAGATGGATCGACTTCAGCAGTTCCGGTGAGATCTTTTGGCGAATCTCGCTGATTGCCGCCTCGATTTTCCGGACCGGGCAGGCGGAGGGGTAGCTTTCCGCCTGCTCGGCGTAACTGGTCATGAGCAGTTTTTTGTTTTTGACCTGGAAGCGATGGGACCAGCCGATCTCCAGGGTCTGGGAATCCTCGACAATCTCCACCTCCAGAGCCTGGCCGGCCGCCGCCACCTGCAGGGCATCCATTTCGCTTACCTCCAGCACCCAGGCATCACCCTCCTCGGTGGCAAAAAGGATAAAAACTCCCATCGCCTTGAAGAGGGGCTGACCCTGGGCGGCCATCTCCTGGAGCACCTGGATCTCCCGGGTCAGGGAGAGGGGAGCGGAGGGCCGGGGGACCTCCCGGCCGGTTTCCCGCTGGAGGTTAAGACAGCATTTTTTGAACTTGCGGCCACTGCCGCAGGGGCAGAGGGTGTTGCGTCCGATTTTACTCATCTGGGATCCTCCTTGTAATCGTTCAGCAGCACCGCATCTTCGGGCGATCAGCCAGGCTTACGTACACGGGGTACGCGGCGCTTGGCCG
>OMKS01002853.1_pt1 | contig 14146 bp, 17 predicted proteins | sample 1674721 | NCBI WGS metagenome assembly OMKS01 (sample SAMN06264996, study PRJEB25208) | sediment metagenome | isolation source: hot spring sediment | place: USA: California | collected 2014-09-02 | reverse complement strand
TTTCAAGCAGAAGACGGCATACGAGATCTAGTACGGTCTCGTGGGCTCGGAGATGTGTATAAGAGACAGATAATAATACTCATTATGATTGTAAAACATCCTTTCTTTATAAACAAAAGCATAGGAGTCCATATTATTTACAATATAAAGAGAAGAGATCAAAACAGTACAATAAAAAAAGATATATGGTAAATAAAAAAATATTAAATTTCAAGGGGAAATTGATCTCTCAAAGCGAATGCTCTTGCCACATTCCCTTATCTTTGGAGTGGAAACGGGTAAAGCCGCACTCGCGGGCGGTGTCAAAGGCTTGAGCATGCCCGACGCCGATATCCTGAGTGACATGGGCATCACTTCCGAAGGTCAGGAGCTTCCCGCCGCATTGTCGATAAAGACAGAGGATCTGCAGAACGGGGATCGCTGCCCCCAGGGTTTTACGCACTCCTGAAAAGTTGATCTCTAAAGCGATCTCCTGCCGGATGAGCGCTTGAAAGATCTTTTCCATTACAGGCTTGCGGGCTGTAATGTCGGGAATCTCCTTATCATAGCGCATATAGATCCCCAGGTGGCCCAGGATGTCGAACCCGCCGGTTTCGGCCAAGGTGAGGTTTTCCTCATAATAATCGTCGATCATTTTTTCAGTAAATGGGAACCGAGGGACATCCGAAAGATTTTGATCCTCAGAAGTACGGTGAATAGAACCGATCAACAAATCCATAACCTCTCCCCGATAAGGGAAGCGGTGCATCTCCCCCACTTCAAAGCCGCATAATATTGTGATGCGGCCTTCATACACGGCTTTCAGCTCTTGGATCTTTGTTTTGTAACTGGCATGGGGCGGCTCGCCGTAGGCCTGCACGTCTACAGGATTTTTGTCATAATGTTCCGTAAAAGCGATCTCGCTGTAGCCTATTTCAAGAGCTCTCTCAATGATCTGCACCGGGTCAGCCTTGGAATCGGCACTGAACTGCGAATGAAGATGATAATCGATCAGGGGCGAGCGCATTCTGTATCCCTGCCGGTAATAATACCTAAAGCGTGTGGAATCGCATCAACGACAAAGGAGAAGTTCTCCGCGGCACCTTTAGGGCTTCCTGGAAGGTTGATGATGAGCGTCTTCTCTTTGAGATAAGCTCCGCAGCGGGTGATCATGGCATGGGGGGTGATCGCCAGGCTTTTCATCCGCATGGCTTCTCCCATCCCGGGGATCTCTTTGTCTGCAAAGCGGGCGGTTACTTCAGGGGTAATATCACGCTCAGAAAGGCCTGTCCCCCCTGTGGTGAGGATAAGATCCACATGAAGGTCTTTGATACAGTGATTGTAACTCCTTACGAGAATATCCTCATCGTCAGGAATCACGGCATAATACTCTTTTGTGTAACCGAGTTTTTCAGAGACAGCCTCTTCCAGAACACGGCCGCTCTTGTCTTCACGTTCCCCGGCGGCCCCCTTGTCGCTTAAAGTCAGAATCGCATAAGTAAACATCATCCTCCTTACTCCTCTTCGGGAGAGATAAAAAAAACTTCATCGCCTGATGAGATGCTCCCCGGAACAAGCACATCGGCAAAGAGTCCTTCTTCGGCCACGGGACAGCAGCCGATAAGTGGGTAGGCGGGGCAGGTCACCACGTCTGGTTTTCCCAGTCCCGTGATCACCAGTCTCACGGATTTTCCGATTCCCAGAATCGTGCCCGGAGGCGCATCATCCACGCTCAACCCCTCAATGATAAGGTTCTCTGAAGAAATCCCCGGGTCAATGGTGATATCACGCTCCCGCTCCATGCGCCGGATGGTCCCTGTGGTCAGGATCGTGATATTCTTTTGAGGCAACCCCGCATGGGCATCCCCTTCAAGCCCTTGATCTGTCACATTCACAGTTCCCTGCACAGGAGTCTTGACCAAGCCTTTCTTTTCGCTGACAGCAATAGAACGCAGAATCATTTCTCTTTCCTTTCAAACCGGCCCGATACCCCACCCTCTTTTTCCATGAGTCTGATATCGCTGATCACCATGGCCCGGTCCACCGCCTTACACATATCATAGACGGTGAGAAGAGCCTGGGAGACCGCCTGCAGCGCTTCCATTTCCACACCTGTCTTGTGGGTGCAGCGGGCCTCAGCCCGGCATGTGATCACCCTCTCTTCAAGAGTGCAGGAGACATCGATCCCGTCCAGAGGGACAGGATGGCAGAGAGGGATGAGGTCTGAAGTCTTTTTGGCTGCCATGATCCCTGCAAGTTCTGCCGTTGTGAGGACATTCCCTTTTTTATTGGTTTCATCAGCCACAAGGGACGCCGCCTTTTCAGAAAGAGAAATACGCCCTTGGGCCACAGCCCGGCGCTGAGTCGCCTCCTTGCCGGAGACATCCACCATATGGGGGCGTCCCTCTTTATTAAGATGAGTCAACTCTTTCATATTAACCTCCTATGGTATGCATAGGCTTAAACCCTTGAAACAGATGTTCTTTAGGCTTGTTTTTAATGGCTTCTTCGATTCTTTTTTGGATTTCTTCATCGGTTGCCCCACTTCTGATCATTTTCCGCAAAGGATATTCCAGGGAACTGAGGAGACAGGGCAGAAGACGTCCGTCGGCGGTCATACGCACCCGGTTACAGCGGGAGCAAAACTTATGAGAAAGAGGAGAAATAAAACCGAGAACGGCCTTTGTCCCGGGGATAACATAATCATCGGAGATCAAGGTCTTATGGGGATAGGGGACAAGGTCATATTTCTTTTTTAATCTTTCAATAAGAATATCATTACTCATATAATAATGCTTTTGCTCTTCACCCACACCCCCCAAAGGCATGAACTCGATAAAACGCCAGGAGAGGCCTTTTTCGACGGCCATTGCGGCAAAGTCGAAGATCTCATCATCATTGATCCCCTTCATCACCACAGTATTGATCTTGACCGGTGTCAACTCCGCTTTGAAGGCCGCTTCGATCCCCTTCAGGACAGGCGCAGATTCTCCCAAGCGGGTGATCTTTCTGTACTTTTCAGGGTCTAATGTGTCCAGACTCACATTCACCCGGGTCAGTCCCTTTTTTTTCAAAAGAACGGCTTTATCTTCCAAAAGCTGCCCATTGGTTGTCAGAGTAATCTCTTCAATGCCCTGAACGCTCTGGATCATGGCCACTAATTCTTCGATCCCTTTTCGTACTAAAGGCTCTCCACCTGTCAGACGGATCTTTTTGACCCCGATGCGCGCAAAAATCGTCACCAATCGAACAATCTCTTCGAAGGAAAGAAGATCCTGATGCTTCATCTTTTGCACGCCTTCAGCCGGCATACAATAAACACATCGTAAATTACAAAGGTCTGTCACAGAAATACGAAGATAATTGATTCGGCGCTTATAGAGATCATTCATGGATAAAAAAGAACTCCGTGCATTTGGATTTGTAAACCTCTCCTTCATGGGGAATACGGGCATACCCGTCCGCTAAAGCTGCTGCATGAATATCCCCGGATCCGTTGGAGGGGACAGGAGTCATTTCAAAGGAGAGGTCATCCTTCTGTATGACTTTGACCGGAATAAAATGATGCCTGTCTTTCAACTGCTTTCCATTCTGCATCAAACGCCCGCAGCGGAGACGGGGGAAAAGGTTGCGATGGCCCGATATTTTTTTCAAAAGCGGTAAAAGGAAAAGATAAAGAGAAAGGGTTGTCGAAACAGGGTTTCCCGGCAAACCCATAAGCCAGGTCTTTCCCTTTACTGCCAAAAGCTGGGGTTTCCCCGGTTTGATATTTAATTTATGATACAAAATGGTGTATCCTTGCTTTTGAATCAACTCAGGGATCAAGTCCAGGTCTCCTTCAGAAACGCCTCCGCTGAAAACAATGACATCAGCCTCATGCTCCCCTTTTTCAAAAGCCTCCAAAAGAGCTGGCGCCTCATCGGCGATAATGCCTCCGTAGGCTACAGGGTAACCTTGTTCTTTCAACCCCGCCATAACCGCCGAAGCATTAGCATTATAAATCCCGGAAAGAGGAAGTTCCTCTCCCGGTTCATAGACTTCATCTCCGGTGGCAAAAAAGAGCGTCTTAGGGCGCCGGTAAACAGAAATATTATTTAAACCTACTGCCGCTAAAGTGCCGGCTTTAAAAGGCGTGATCCGCCCATCCTTTTCGAAGAGAATATTCCCTTCATGAAAATCTTCCCCCTGAAAAGCAATATTGCTCCCTTTTTTTTCTTCCCGGATGACTTTGATTTTTCTCCCTTCCTCATACCCCTCCAGATATTCGCGGCGGATCACCGTATCATAGCCGGAAGGGACAGGAGCGCCTGTCATAATCTTGACACAGCTTGCCGGAGTGATCTCTCCTTCAAAAACCGATCCCGCGGTGATATCGGCCAGAACATGAAAGACACTGTGCTCCAAAAGATCATCCGCCTTTAAAGCGATGCCATCCATGGCTGATTTATCAAACCGCGGCATAGAAAGAGGCGCAATGATATCTTCAGCCAAAATATAGCCTGAAGCCTCTTCCACGGGGCGTTTTTCAACAGCAGGTTCGATTGCCAATGTTTCAATTATTTCCATAGCTTTTTTATAGTCGGTCATCTTTAAAGATCCTTTCAAAAACAGTATGAGCCGCTTGTTCGATTTCATGACAAAAAGCTTCATATTTTTTTAAAAGCCATTTCCCGTCTTCAGTGAGCCGGCTGTCGCCGCCGCCGCTTCCCCCCTTATGGGAGACAATAAGTTTCGCTCCCAACCGCTCTTCCATTTTTCTGATATTCCCCCAGGCATAACGGTATGAATAATGTAATTTTTCAGCGGCCTTTTTCAATGAGCCTTCTTCCTGAATGGCCTTAAGAAGACGGTATCGGCCCCCGCCCAGAATATCTTTTCCTTCTTTTTCAAGCCAAATCTTGATTCCCGGTTTCATGCCCCTATTATAAGGGGATTGCCGTATCGTGCAAGGAAATATACTCCCTTGAAATTATGTGACAATTCCCTTGAAACACGGCTTCTTTGGTTTTATAATAAGAGCGCAATTGAATTGAAGGAGGTAACTGATGGCTTACAAAATTTCTGATGCTTGTGTGGCTTGCGGAACCTGTTTACCTGAATGCCCCGTGGAAGCGATTTCCGAGGGCGATATTTATGTAATCGATCCCGAGAAGTGCATTGATTGCGGCGCCTGCGCTGCTGTCTGCCCTGTCAGCGCTATTTCACCCGCTTAATGACATCCTTTGAAGCAGGCGTTTTTACGCCTGCTTCTCCCCTTTTCTCTTGTCAAATAATCACAATGATGGATTGATGTCTATATTTCTTTTTCGATTTCCCGGATAATCATCCCGGAAGTCAGATCGTTCATACAAACCATTTTCTCTCCCTCCCGAGGGCAGATTTTTTGAAAACAGGGAGAACAATCTAACAGGATGCGGAAAAGGCGTGCTTTTTCATTGTAGGGGCCGGTCTTTTTGGGATTTGTGGGGCCAAAAAAAGAAAATTGTTTCACTCCCATGGCCGCTGCGATATGCATGGGGCCGCTGTCTCCGGAAAGGAAAAGATCCATCTCTCCTGTGGAGGCTGCAAACTCAGACAAACTCAATTCCCCGGCTTTATTGACAACGTTTTTCAATCCTTCGATAATGCGATCATTTTTTGCTTTTTCGGCCACCCCCCCATAAAGAAAAACCGTTCCACCCCGTTCTTCTGTGACCCAACGGGCGACATCACGATAATATTCTTCAGGCCAGTTCTTGGATTCCCATTTTGAAAAAGGGGCCATCCCCACAAAGGGACGTTTATATTGTTTTAATCCGGCATGAGCGGCATTTTTCTTTGCTTCTGATAAGGGAAAGAAAAAACGCCCCCGCCTTTCAGGAGAAATCAGGCCCACTGAAGAGGCCAGATGATGATACCAATCGATGGCGTGGCCTCCCGGAAACGTCGAATAGGGAATATTGTCATTGATCATGAGTTTATTGATTCCCTTGAGAGAAGCGGCTCTGCGCGGAACACGGGCCAAAAAGGGAATCAAAGAGGAGCGGAAAAGAGACTGGAAATCAACTGACATCTCCCAATTTTCTTTTTTGATCTCCCGTATAAAGCGGCGGAGATATCCGATGATCCTTACGAAATGCCCCTTTTTAGCCCACATTTCTATTTTTTTCTTTTCAAAAAGATAGAGCTTGTCCAGGGCCGTGTAATCTTCCAAAACTTCCCTTCCGCCTTCTTCGGTGACCCATCCCAAAGTGACAGTCGGATGCTCGCCTTTGAGAGCTTCTGCAACGGGGATCGTCATCAAAACATCCCCTAAGGATGAGAGTTTAATAAAAAGGATCTTTTTCGGATTCATAGATGCGATTATAGAGAGGTTCTTGTTGTTGTCAACAAAGAGTCAGCGCCAGACACCGTTGCCGCTGCTGCTACTCTGAGTCATCTGCAGGTTTATCGGCAAACCGTCAAAAATCGTGGGATTATCGGTAATATTGACCCCGCGCAACGCCTTGGGGTCGGTAAAATCATCCCCGGTCTGCTCTCCGTTATCCGTTCCGTTGATCCAGAGATTGCCGTTGGCAAAGATCTTGCCTGAAATCGTCGCAGTCCCGTTTGTGAGGATATAATTATTCCCTCCCTGGGATCGGGTCAAGTACATGTCAGAGTCAAAAGTGATATTATCACCGGCTAAATAGATGTTCCCTCCGATAGTCTGCCACTCATAATCCACGGTGACATACCAGATAAAAAAAACATAATAGACATACCAGGCATAATTTCTAATTGTAATATCCCCGGACGCCACAATACCCAGCCGGCCGGAAATCCAAAAATCAGCCCCGTGCCTGTCAATCCGTGGATTGCGGGGGTTATTGGGCTGCGGAGCTCCCGTCACATTGCCAATATAAGTATCCCCCTCGACGATGTAGAGGATATCTCTGTCGATTGGCGAAGAATAAATATCGTGATGGGCATCAATGATCAAATCCCCCCGGACTATCACCACGGCCACACCGCTGCTTCCCGGCTGGCTTCCGACAACGCTGTTCAGGTCGGAAACCGTCAGATCACCATTGTGAATATTACCCGCAGGAACCACCGTCGGCCCCAATGCGATAACAGAATCTACCCAGGAAGTGAAAGCGGCATCGGTTTGAAGATAAGTTGGAACGGTCAAAGCCCTTTTATTTGCAGCATCGGTGGGAATCACATCAAATTTCCCGTCTAACTCATAAGGGTCCGGGGGATAAGCGGTGACAATAGAACCATTATAATAGAAGAGTGCATTCTCCACTCTCAAATCATTAGAGTATACGGGGACATCATTCTGCCGCTGGCCCAGAGTGCTCAAAATATACGGGTAGTAGTTCCCATCCACATCCATCTGCACATTTCCATGGGCGTAAACTGTGAAATCCTGGGAAATCGTTGTCCCCGGAAGGCAATACTCCAATTCAAGGCCGTAAGTCGGAGAAAAGACACGGACACTTACAGGGTGCGTCCCGTCAACGAGAGGCGATGCGGTATTGACTTCATGGAGAGGTTCGCTGCTATTGACCACATACCCTTCCCAATTGTCAAACTCACGCACAGAGATGTGAAAATCTTCCGCCAGCCAGAAATCCTGATTAGGAAACTGCGCCGGATTATCCAAGTCCTTTCTTCCTCTGTTGGTGACTAAAGCAATAGCGCGCTGCAGATCCCCTTCCAGGGCATAGGTCTCTTTTGTCCTGTTGATCGTTTTTTGCGCACGCTGCGATTGAAAATAACTGCGCAGAAAAATCCCCGAAAGAAGAAAGACTCCGGCCATCAGAAAAGCCGTCATACTGAGAAGAATGCTTCCGCGCTGCTTCATATATTTCTCCAATGCCCTGTGAGATTAAAAACTGACGTTTCTGTCACACTCTCCCGTGTGACAACGATTTGAAGAGAGAGGCGGACCTCTTTGGCATACGTATCAATGAGAGGGGCCGGGGATGTCACAAAAGAAATGTCCGCGTAATCTGATGTCACGACAGGCGTTCCGTCACGTGTAATACGTTTTCCCTTGGCCGTATTCTCTGTGGTATAGGTCACGACAATGTCATTATAAAGGGTTACCGTCAAAACGGGATCTGCCCAGGAAACATTCTTGGCCCTCTGAATATCTTTTAAAAGGGTATCGGTGACAATACGGGCGACAGTCACAGTTTCGCTTTTAAGCATGGCTCTTTCTGTTTGTTTTGATGCTGTGATGTAAGCTGTTATCACTCCGAGAGAAGTCACCCCGAAAAGGGTGAGCGTTACAATCATCTCGATCAGGGTCATGCCTCTTTTAATAGTCTGTATCCTCATAAATCCTCACCGTATAAGCCAATGTCTCCTGATATTGGCTTGTCCCCTGTCCTTCGCTGCCCGGCGTCATTTCTGTCCATGTGACAGTCAGGGTAATCCTTTTATATTCTCCCCCGCCTTCAGGGTCATCGCCTTGAAAAACAATCCAACTGATCTCTCCGGTCAAATCATCCTGAGTCAGGGCCGTCCCCCTGTCGTCGATGGTCACCGGGTTTTCCGGGTAATCATAGGAAGTCCCCGTTCCCGGCGGCAGGTCAGACAAAAGCAAATCATCATATTCCAAAGCCATGATCTCTTCCAGCACAGAAAGGGCCAGGGCATCCGCTTTTTGCCGGGCTGTTTCTTTTCCGTGTATCAGATAGATCGTGGTGAAATTTTGAAAAAAAAGAAACAAAAAAACAGCCCCCATGGTCATAGCTGCAATAAATTCGACTAACGTTGCTCCATTTCGTTTCATACTTAAGTATACCCTCTGACAGGCTGATTTGCAAGATAAAGCCTGAAAGGCTTGACCTTAAGATGCGTCCTTCTATAATATCATTATGGAAAACATCATACAAGTCCTGGCGGAATATATTAAAAAGTCCCGTTACACCGTTGCTTTGACAGGAGCCGGAATCTCTACATCTGCAGGTATTCCTGATTTCAGAGGGGAAAAGGGGATTTATATCACCCGTCAATACGACCCGGAAAAGACTTTTGATATCAACGCTTTTAAAAAAGACCCGTCTTCCTTCTATGCGTTCACCCGTGATTATTTCACCCAATCTGACAGTTTGAAACCGACACCGGCACATAGACTTCTGGCCCGTCTGGAAGAAAAAAAACTTCTTCAATGTGTCATGACCCAAAATATCGACGGACTTCACCACACCGCCGGGTCACATAACGTTATCGAACTGCACGGCTCCTACCGCACCGGCCGCTGTCTTTCCTGCGGAACGATCCGTGATCTCAACTGGATACGCGATAGAATCCGTTCCTCCGGGACATTGGACTGTCCCTGCGGGGGAATCACGAAACCCGATATCGTCTTTTTCGGTGAGCCGGTCCTCGCCCTTGAAAAATCATATAGAGAAGCCCTGAAAGCCGACCTCTTTTTGGTCATGGGTTCATCGCTTACCGTCTATCCTGCCGCCCTTCTGCCCGAGATCACCCGGGGAAAGACCGTCATCATCAACAAAGGGCCTGCGGACTTCCCAACCTCCAAAACCGCTCTCCGGCTGGACAAAGAGCTGGATGCAGTGAGCCTCGAATTAGCCTCTTTATTGAATATTGCTCTTTGAAACAGTCTTGAAAAAATAATAAAAAAAGCTTATAATCAAAGGCAATAATAGGAGGTGTCATTATGCTTTTAAAAATTCAAATCGATTTTCTGGCTTGGATGACAATCATCAACGTCGGGCTTTTCCTTTTCTCGGTTTTGGCTTATCTTTTCTTTAAAAAGCCTCTGGCCAAAATGGCCGGCAAGATGTACGGGATCACGGCAGAGCAGTTTAAAGACCTTTATATGAGAGCCCTGGCCTTTTACAAGATCCTCATTCTGATGTTTAACGTCATCCCCTGGATCGCGTTATGCATCATAATGAAATAGGTTCGCCTCAGCCGTCTTTTCAGCTTATGGGTTTGACATTTTTCTTTCTGCCTTTATGATAGGGAAAAATGATTCGAACCCAAGGAGCTGTTATGAAGATTCTGCCAAAAAAAGGCCTCATTGTCCTGCTGGTTTTGACCATAGCAGGGATTTTATTTTATTTTACTGTTTATAAGACAAAAATCAATCCGGTTACGCGTATCGAGACCTATCACAGCGAAGGAGAGCATTTCCTTTATGTGGTGGAAGAATACGGGGCGTTTCCCAAGGAAAAACACACCTTGCGAAAGGTCGATACCTCCACCGGCAAGACTCTCTGGAAAAAGAAGATCCTCCCTGCCTATCATTTGAACCATCAGACCCGTCGCCCCACGCCTCCTCTCTTTTTCGACGAGACCTCGGTCTACTACTACGTGCAAAATATGGACGACTCCTTTTTGTTGTATCGCTTTGACAAAGAGAGCGGACGGCTCCTGGATGCCGTTGATATCAACGCGACAGCCCAAGGCATGAAGCTGACGGATTGTCTGTGGGTCCCCTATGTGCAGACAACGGAGAACATCATCTGTTTCAATACGACGCTGCGTAATTTCCCCCAAAAACCGGTGGAAAGCGCTCTCCACGTGACGGTTTTTTCCAAGACAACCGGAGAAGTCTCCGCCTTTACCCCGGCTTTCCCTGATCTTTTCATCCTGCAGGCCCCCCGGGGACTGGAGAATGACTCGGACTTTATCACTTATTACAATCTGCCTGATATCCTGGTGATGGATAAAAAGAACCCCTCGCAATTGACCATAATCCCTGATATCTATACATCACCCTATCAGGACGGTAATATCCTCTCCTACCTCACCCGCGACGGGCAATATATCCGGAGAGACCTGTCCTCGGGGAAGACGGAGAAACTCTTTACGACAACCATGAGAAGCTTCAGCCACTTTCGTCTGATAACGCCACGTGGGACCATCACCTATCATCAAAATAAAGATTCTTTTTTCTTTCAGGCAAGAGACAAAAACGGAAGATTTCAGTGGCGATACCGTCTTCCGGAGGGGTACTCATTTTATGATCTCTTTTCTTTTCAGCACAGCCTTTATCTCCCTGCAGAATCGGCCTTTGAGGAGATCGATTTTCCCTATTGGGCTCTTTTGGCCACTCAACATAACAAAACGGATGAGGGCTCCTCTTATGTCAACAAATTGATTATGCTGGACCTTCGAAACGGACACCCCCTCTGGGCACGCACACTGGATGAGGATGTCAAATGTTCTCCGGATCACCTCTATCAAGAAGGCGATTTCTATTATTTTCTTTACGACAAGACCCTTTATCAGATGGATGCAAAAAGCGGAGCACTTGTCAAATCGTTTCAGTTCACATTAGAAAAAGACGGAAAACAAGTTCCTCTGCTTCCGTATTACGCCAGAAACCTCCCCCTGTACAGTTTTCAGGGAGATCACCTCACCTTTCAATCCGGGGACCGGTTTATCGTCACCGCTGACCTGAAGAATGAAGAGTTCGCGCTTTACGGGAAAATGAAGCGTGGCGAAAAGTCCTTTATGACTGTGATCCGGGAGGATTCGCTCCACCTGGGAAAACTTGATAAGGAGTCACAATGAAAAAAAGAAACGGTTTGATTATTCTCACCCTTCTGCTGCCTCTTTTAGCAGGCTGTCCTGCGCAACGGACCCTCTCTTCAGAAGAAGAGGCCTTCGTGGGATTCTGGCATTCGGCTCCTGCATTAGGGGGAAACACCTGGGGAGAGCGCTACTTTTTCTTTCCCGACGGCCGTTTTGCCTTTCTCTATGGCGAGTGGCCCGATGAGAACCAGCGGGACGTCTCCTTCAGCGGGACCTGGGTCCTTGAAGAAGACAAGCTCATCCTGAATATCACAGAAAAAGTATTTTTAGAAGGAGGGAAAGTCATAGAAGACACCGTGGGGGAGAAGTGGCAAGGCGCTGTAGAAAAAACGATGCGCATCAATCCCCCCGAAGAGAGAACAGTGACTCTCACCCCTCTCACCGATGATGATATATTCCCGGAACACCCCCTGAAAAAAACGACTTTTGACGGACAGTCCTTCTGGAAGACTCATAACGACCCGGAAGCATATATTGAACAGTTAAAGTGATCTTTGAGACATAAAAAAGGCCCGGGTAATCTCCCGGGCCTTTTTTTAAAACTCCGCGTTTTTGGGAACACGGGGGAAGGGAATGACATCTCGTATATTTTCCATCCCCGTCAGAGCCATGAGGGCCCGTTCAAAACCGATGCCGAAGCCGGCATGGGGGGTTGACCCGTATTTACGCAGATCCAAATACCACCAATAATCAGATTCCTTCAGCCCCATAGCATGAATCCGTTTCAAAAGCACATCGTAGCGCTCTTCACGCTGGCTTCCGCCGATGAGTTCTCCCACACCCGGGACCAGCAGGTCCATGGCGGCGACGGTCTTCTCATCGTCATTGAGGCGCATATAGAAAGCTTTGATCTCCTTGGGGTAGTCGGTGACAAAGACGGGACGTCCGAAGACCTCTTCGGAGAGGAAACGCTCATGCTCTGTCTGAAGATCGCATCCCCACTCCACCGGGAACTGGAACTCTTTTTTTGCCGTCTTCAGGGCTTGGATAGCCTCAGTGTAAGTCATCCGGCCGAAATCGGAAGCGACGATTTTTTCCATTTTTTCCAAAACACCCTTTTGAATAAAAGAATTAAAAAACTCCATCTCTTCGGGAGCCTCACGCAGAACAAAAGAGAAGACATCCTTCACCATGGCTTCAGCCAGCTCCATATCGTCGTTGAGGTCGGCAAAGGCGATCTCAGGCTCGATCATCCACAGTTCGGAAAGATGGCGGGGCGTATTGGAGTTTTCCGCACGGAAAGCCGGCCCGAAAGTATAGACCTTGCCGAAAGCCTGACAGTAACTTTCAACGTTAAGCTGCCCGCTCACGGTGAGGTTGGTCTCTTTTCCGAAAAAGTCCTTTGAAAAATCGATTTTGCCTTCTTCATTTTTGGGGACATCGCTCATGTCCAGAGTCGTTACCCGAAACATCTCCCCGGCTCCCTCACAATCGCTTCCTGTGATCAGAGGGGTATGGACATAGATAAAGCCCTGCTCATGGAAAAAACGGTGAACGGCATAGGCCAGAAGATGGCGCAGACGGAACACTGCGGAAAAGGTATTGGTCCGCGGACGCAGATGGGCAATGGTGCGGAGATATTCAAAGGTGTGGCGTTTCTTCTGCAGCGGGTACTCTTCGGGAGATGCTCCCGTAACAATGACCTTTTGAGCATGAAGCTCCACCGGCTGTTTCGGAGCAGGAGATTCCACGAGTATCCCTTCAGCCTCTACGGCAGCCCCTACACCCAACTTGGCGATCTCTTCATACCCGGGAAGAGAGGGGTCAAAGATCACCTGGAGGTTTTTAAAAAAAGAACCGTCATTAAGCTCCATAAAGGAAAAATTTTTCGAGTTTCGGATGGTGCGAACCCACCCCTTGACTTTGACCTTTTCCCCTTGTACGGATCGAGAATCTCTCCAAATGATTTTAACGGTCACTTCTTTCATCATCATACCTCCGTGTTTCTCTTATTTTAGGGGTTCGCTTTAAGGTGTCAAGAGCCGCCTTGCTCTTTTGACGGATTATCTGCCATGCGGATAAACGACTGATCCAGGAGCATCGTCACTTGCTTGAAAAAAGGATTCACCCGCAGCCGCTCCACTTCTTCTTCTCCTTTAAAAAGGCGTTTTTCCCCCCATAAAGCCTGTTTGTCCGTTTCATAGGCATTATAAAGGGGATCATCCACAGAAAAGGGAAGCGCGACATGAGAAAGAGAAAAAAGAGAGTCCTTCCAGGGCACCGTTATAACATGCGACATCTCACGGCCTTCCAATCCGGATTCGCCGGTCACGATAAAAAGCCTTGCCGGCCCCTTCCATTCCCGGGCTATCTTACGGACATCCACAGAGGACTTAAACTGCCCCCGTCGCGCAGGATGGGTGTCAAAGAGAGTTAAATACCCGTCAAGTCCGTATCGCTCATAAAAGAGGACCGCGGCACAGGCAGAGACCGTCGCATCACAAACCGATTGAAACGAATAAATCGGGACAGGGAAACAGCGATGACCTTTCAAACGACGTTCATTTTCACGGGAGAGCAAATAAATCTGCCAGGCGGCATTTTTTGGAAAAGACATGTATTTACAAGGATCAGAGTCTTCAAGGATATCCAGCCAGGCAAAACGCTGAAACAAAGGAATACG
>OMKS01002848.1_pt1 | contig 14159 bp, 15 predicted proteins | sample 1674721 | NCBI WGS metagenome assembly OMKS01 (sample SAMN06264996, study PRJEB25208) | sediment metagenome | isolation source: hot spring sediment | place: USA: California | collected 2014-09-02 | reverse complement strand
TTTAAATCGTTCTTCCCTTGTATATTTTGTCTTATTCATATGCTTAAATTTAATAGTTAACATGTGTTACCCTTAAGTATACTATCTGTAACCCCTTGGTGTTAACTATACATCTCATTGACAAATTACTTAAAATACGCTAATCTGTTTGGACAAGTACATTTATATTTTTAAATCCTCCTCGGTAGCTGTGGGAAAAAACAAAAGAAGAATGTTTCCCGGACAGCTAACCAACCCAACCAATGTTCGCTTTGGGCGGACCAAAACGAGGAGGTAGAAATGGAAATTCGGGGTAATGAGTTTATTGTTGAGCCCGGCATATTTAACGTGAAGATTGATTATAACAAATTAATCCATGAATTATTTGCCAATGGTGATTATAATGATGCCGATGTTGATTTCTGTGATTTTGACCCGCAAGGATTTGGTATTGATCTTGTAACATTAGGACAACAAAATTTGAATTTGAGAATTATTAGGTTCCTTCGTAATATAGACACATTAACAGAGGCTATCGGGTTGATTGTTGATAATGGTTTTGAACCGGCAGGTGTTAGGCATTTGCTTACATTAGGTATGACGTATCCATATCTGCAACGCGCATGTCCTGTGATCACACTTGAACCCGGGGCAGATCATTATAGTAATTTTTGGTGGCTGATGCTAACAGTTTATAAAAACTTCAGGTGTATACGTTTTTATGGATGGACTTGCTGGGATGATCATTTTCCTGGATATGGGATAGATTGCGACGTATGGTATCTCGTAATTCAGCCATGAATACCATTTATAACAACCCGACCTGCTAAAAAGCGGGTCTTTTTCTTTTGGGCGAAAACGGCAGGTCTCTTTAATATTACCGACGGCTTTAGCCGTCGATCGCCTCCTAAAGGAGACGGTAATATTCATGGGCCGTTTTCGCCCTCATTGACAAATTACTTAAAATGCGCTAATCTGTTTGGACAAGTACATTAATATTTTTAAATCCTCCTCGGTAGCTGTTTACAGAAGAAAACAAAAAAAAGAATGTTTTCTGGACGGCAACCAACCCAACCAATGTTCGCTTCGGGAGAACCAAAACGAGGAGGTAGATTATGAAAATTTTGCGAAAATCTTCGAGGCAGTTGACCGATGAGGAATTGCGACGTGAATTGTCAAAACCGCTTCCTGCCGAGGCAGTGAAACAATTGCGTGAAATTCGTGAATCAGCTGCATGGCTCCTTACTCTTAGTCTTCAGAATATGAGGGCTAATGAGCAGGAGGGTGAGTAGTTATGAACAGAACGAACGATCTTAGTCGACATCAAATTCGGGAATTGCTGTTTTTACCATTATCAGACGAGGAATCTTCACAGTTACGTGAAAATCGTGAGGCGAGGATAGGGCTAATTTCCCTAAGCTTTTCTGAAATGAGTATTGATGAGCAGGAGGAAAAATAATTATGAAAATATCCTCCAGATATAAAAAACGAATTCGGCAACTTCGGGAGAAATCTCGTTGGCTTTTGACTGTCGTTTCTCGTGAAATTAATAATGATGAAAGCGGGGATAGTGATCATGCGAAAAACTGATCATCTTAGTCGTGCGGAACTTCGCAAATCACTTTTTACTTTATCCGAAAGCGCTGAAAAGCGTTTGGAAAAAGCCAGGCAAAAACGACGTGGTTTAATCTCATTGCAAAATTAGGTTAAATAGTAGGGGGCAATTTTGCCCCCTACTTACAAAAGACCTCCTCGGTAGCTGTGGGAAAAAACAAAAGAAGAATGTTTCCCAAACAGCTAACCAACCCAACTAATGTTCGCTTCGGGCGAGCCAAAACGAGGAGGTATGAAATGAGATCGACTCGACATTTAACTGATGAGGAAATTAGGACATTGCTTTTTGCTCCCATGTCAGATGAGGAGGCAGCTCGCTTGCGTGAAATTCGTAAATCTGACCGTTGGCTACTCGCTCTTAATCTTCACGAAAATGGATCGAGAGGAGGTCTATAATGTTGAGAATTAGTGAGCTTAGTGACGAGGAACTGCGAGAGCTAATATCTAGACCCATGACTGATGAAGAGGCTCAAACCCTGATTAGGATCAATAAATCTGACCGTTGGCTGCTTGCTCTTAATCTCCGCGAGATGGAACGTCAAGAATCTGACCCGAACTACGATCCGGCTAACGACCCGACTTGTGTACGCGTAGAATTTGAAAACGATGAGGAATGATCTTCTCGTAAATTTAATTAGACCTGCTAAAAAAGCGGGTCTTTTTCTTTTGGGCGAAAACGGCAGGTCTCCTTAATATTACCGACGGCTTTAGCCGTCGATCGCATCCTAAAGGAGGCGGTAATATTCATGGGCCGTTTTCGCCCGATTATTTATTTTGTGATACAATAAAATCTATGAAACAATATAAATTAAAGCAACAACAAGTTTGTCTTGATAATTTTAAAATAGATTATCAAAACGAATTAAACAAAGAGCAATTAGACGTGGTCTTGAATGGCGAAGGGCCGTGTTTGGTTTTGGCTGGCGCAGGCAGCGGTAAAACGCGTACTTTAGTTTATCGCGTGGCATATTTAGTGGAAAAGGGAATTGATCCTAAAAATATCCTTTTAGTCACTTTTACCAATAAAGCAGCCAAGGAAATGCTAAATAGGGTAGAAGTGCTTTTAAAATGTCAGCCTAAAGGCCTTTGGGGCGGCACTTTTCACCATATTGGCAATATTATTTTGCGGCGTTATGCGAAAAATTTGGGTTATGATAATAAATTTACAATTTTGGATCAGGAAGATTCTAAAACATTGCTTAAGGCTGTGATGGGCGAGTTGAATTTAAATTATAAAGACAAATATTTTCCCAAAGCTGATGTGATTCAAAATATTATTTCTTTTAGCCAAAATAGCCAAAAGCCAATTAGCGAGGTGATTGAACTGAAATACTCGTATTTGGATCCCAAATTAATTTTGGTTATTGAAACAATTAATAAAGCTTATCAAAAAAAGAAATTAAAAACCAATGTGATGGATTTTGATGATTTATTAATTAATTGGCTGAAACTTTTAAAAAAAGATAAGACAGTAAAAAAGCGCTTAGCAAATCAATTTAAATATATTCTAGTTGACGAGTATCAGGACACAAATAAAATCCAGTCGGAAATAATAAAGGAATTAGGCGCGGCGCATAACAATGTTTTGGTCGTAGGCGATGACTGCCAGTCTATTTATTCTTTCCGGGCTGCTGACATTAATAATATTTTAAGTTTCCCAAAAAATTTTAAAGGCGCTAAAATTTTTAAAATTGAAACTAATTACCGTTCTTCGCCGGAAATTTTAAATCTGGCCAATGAAAGTATTGCCAATAATTTAAATCAGTATCAAAAAGCCTTGAACACAATTATTGATCATAAGCAAAAGCCAGCTTTAGTGGCTTTGCGAGACGGAGAACAACAGGCGCATTTTGTTTGCCAGCGGATTTTAGAATTACAAGAGGAGGGGATATCTTTAAAAGATATGGCTGTGTTATTCAGGTCGTCTTTTCAGGCGCTGGAAATGGAATTAGAATTAAATAAAAGGAATATCCCTTATCAGATGCGCGGAGGCATTAAATTTTTTGAGCAGGCGCATATTAAAGATGTTGTAGCTTATTTGAAAATTATTAATAATTGGCAGGATGAACTTTCCTGGAAACGGGTTTTATTGCTTTATGAAGGCATTGGCCCGGCTAATGCCCAAATAATCTGGCAGGAGATTAGCAAATTAGCCAGTATTAAATCTGCGGCTGAACAATTGGTCAGGATTCCTGCTGGGTTTAAAGTTTTGCGCAGTCTTGAGAAACTTAATGGTTTGTTGAAATTTTTGCTGGAAACACACGAGGATTTTATTGCCAGTTCTATTAGGCAAATTTTGAAAGCTGATTATGAAGATTATTTAAAAGCTAATTTTGAAAATGCTAAGGATCGCTTAGAAGACTTAAATCAATTGGCTAATTTTGCTTTGCAATATGAGAAATTAGAAGATTTTTTATCAGATGTAACTTTATCAGAAGGCTTTAAAGGTGAATCGGTTGAAGGTTATAAGGAGGGGCCGGATGAAGCTTTAATTTTAAGCACTATTCATCAGGCTAAAGGTTTAGAATGGAAATATCTATTTGTGATTGGCTTGGTTGAAGGCCAGTTCCCGCATTATAAAATTTATGATCATCCAGAAGAAATTGAAGAAGAACGGCGTTTGTTTTATGTGGCAGTGACCAGAGCCAAAGACGAGCTTTATTTAACTTATCCGATTATTTCTTTTTCATTTACCACTGGCCAAAATATTAATAAACCGTCGCAATTTATCGCGGAATTAGATGATTCATTATTTGAGCCATGGCAAGTTGATGAAAATGGTGAAAATTATGAGGATGATGAAGATGAAGATGAAGATATTATTGATTTTGATAAGTCACACCCAAAAAGGCCCCGAGGGGCTAAAAAATTAAGGAAACATGAGTTTTTGAGTTCAGTAACGTATGAGGATCTTGATGATGGATATTAAAGATTTATGGTATAATTAATTTGAAAGCTGAGTAAGCTCCGGGTAAGAAAAATAAGAATTAAATAGCTTGCACAGCTTAATTTACTTAATTCTTAATTTACTAATTATGATCGACATCCAAATTCAAAAAGGTGACATAACCAAGGTTCAGGCAGACGCCATTGTCAATCCCGCCAATTCTTTTGGCTGGATGGGCGGGGGATCTGCCAAAGCAATTAAAAATGCCGGCGGCAGGGAAATTGAAGATGAAGTGATTGCCAAATCTCCTTTGGAGATCGGTAAACCCGTGTCTACCAAGGTCGGCAACCTTAATTATAAAGCCATAATACATTCGCCAACAGTTGAAAGCCCTAATGACAAAGCTTTGCCATATAATGTTGCTATGGCAACGCGAGGCGCTTTAGAACTGGCTGATGACATGAAATTTTCAGTTATTGCCATGCCAGGCATGGGTACGGGCATTGGCGGTTTTCCGAAAAAAAACGCTGCTAAAGTGATGATTGAGGAAATAAAGAAATTCGAACCTATTAATTTGGAAAAAGTAATTTTGGTTGATATTGATGATGAATTAGTGGAGTTTTGGCAGAAAGAACTGAAATAGTGGGAGTCCAGAAACATTAATTAATTTTTACTCATAGCACCAATTAAAGAAGCGGGCGCCCAAGGGGCGTCCGCTTTAGCTATTAGAAAGTGCCGTCATAAGGTTTATATGCTTCGGGTGGTACCTCAACGAAGCCTCTCCCATTGCAATTCGGACATTCTTTTTCTTCGCCATCTTCATCGACTATCATTTTTTCTCCCATGCACCTTGAGCAACCTTCGGTTGCATATAGGTCATAATGTTCATTATGGTTAAGCTTCTTACTTTCTGGTATTAACCATTCCAGAATATGAAATAAGATAATCAGGCAGAAGAAAAATCCGATCACTATTCCTGTAACTATTAACATCCATTTCATGTCTATACCTCCTTTTAGTCTCCACAAAGGATTCCATCGCCTTCCAGCACTAGGTTGACAAACTTGTTTGCAAAAAATACTAACTCGATAATTCCGATTATGTGCATTTATTGCCCTCCTTTTTTGTTACTTTATCATTTTGATCAGATTTTGCAAGAGCATAGCCACTGTCATGGGTCCGACTCCGCCCGGAACTGGTGATCGCCAGGCAGCGACTTTATCACAAGCCAGATCAATATCACCAATTGTTTTACCTTTAACCTTGTTAATGCCAACATCAATTAAAATAGCGTCTTTTTTAATCATTGAAGGCTTAATAAATTTAGGCTTACCAATCGCTACTATTAATATATCAGCTTTTTGAGTTTGAGTTTTAAGATTTGAGGTTTGAGGTTTTAAATGAGAAATTTTAGATTGAGGCAGTAATTTTTTAAAAGGTTCTGCGAATTTTTTTGAATTGCTTAAAATAGTAATTTTTTGGTTTTTAAGATTAACGCCGGTTGATTTAATCAATTCAATAATACCTAAAACATTGGGTGAAGTGACTTTTGTTTGCGGATGAAACCCGTCAACATCTTTAGCCGGAGCTATTGATCTAATTATTTTATCAGTATTAAATTTTTTGGGCAGAGGAAGCTGGATTAAAATGCCACTGATATCCGGATCATTGTTTAAAAAATCAATAACTTCAATAATTTGTTTTTCTGAACAATCTTTTTCTATAAAATATGAATGGAAGTCAATGCCTGCTTTTTGGCAGGCTTTTTCTTTGAGCTTTAAATAAAGCTTTGAAGCTGGATTAGCGCCGATTAAAACAGCGGCCAAGCCAGAGCGTTTTTTAAGCTTGGGTATTTCTTTAGCTATCTTGGCTAAAATTTTATCGGCTATTTTTTTACCATCAATTAATTGGGCTGGCATAGGTTAAGGTAAATGTCACGGATAAAACGAATCCGTGAATGTTTTTAAAATTTATTTTTTTTGGTCAATAAGACCGCCAATGTATTTGGCTTGATAAATTAATTTATTATTTTGATATATTTTCTCTTCGCCTGAAAAATTATCAACTTTGCCCTCAAATTTATTTTTATATTTAAAATCATTGTTTTGAAATGATTCGGGGCCGCGATAAGGATTATCTTCTGGAATCAATAATAATGCTTGTTGTAAAAATTCATAAATGCTTTTGAAATCAGTAATATTTTTATCGACCCAACCATAATAAATCATAATATAAACCGGTTTATCTTTGTAAAATGCAACTTCTCGGCCGCCAAATGGTTCGCCGCCAAAATAATTATCATGATATTTCCAGTCGCCATCAGTAAAAATTAAGGAGGTGGATTGGTCAGGTTCTTTAATGCTTTTAGCCGCCTCGCCAGCAGCATAAGTAGCTTTTTTAGCTTTAACTAAGAATTTTTTAAGTTCATTTTTGTTAAGCATTTTTTAATATTTTAATTTATTGTAAATAGGGAATTTGCTAACCAATTCCGCAACTAATCCTTTAGCCTTTATTTTAAAGTCGGTGTTATTCGGATTTTTGAGCAAGTCGCAAATTGCTTGCCCAATTATTTTCATTTCTGATTCTTTCATGCCTTGGGTAGTCAAGGCAGGCGTGCCGATTCTTAAGCCGGACGGATTATTGGCCGGCTGTTCGTCAAAGGGAATAACATTGAAATTGGCATAAATATTGCAGCTGGCCAAAATATCAGCTGCTTCTTTGCCGCTGATTTTTAATGGCCGCAGATCTATTAAAATTAAATGCGTATCAGTGCCGCCAGTAATTAAAGTCAAACCATTATTAATAAAAGTTTGCGCCAAAGCCTGGGCATTTTTTATGGTTTGTTTTTGGTCTCTAATAAATTTATAAGTTATGGCTTGGGCAAAACAAACAGCTTTGGCAGCAATTATATGTTCCAAGGGGCCGCCCTGAATGCCTGGAAAAACAGCTTTGTCTATTTGCGGCGCCAATTCTTTTTTAGCCATAATAACAGCGCCCCTGGGACCGCGCAACGTTTTGTGGGTAGTTGTAGTTATTACATCAGCCTGGGAAATTGCATTAGGATGTTCACCGGCGATAATTAAGCCGGCAATATGGGAAATATCAGCCAAGTGATAAGCGCTGACTTCCTTGGCTACGTCATTAATAAATTTAAAATTGATTTTTCTGGGATAAGAAGAGAAGCCGCTGATAATTAATCGCGGTTTTTCATTCAGTGCGGTTTGGCGGAGAAGGTCATAATCAAGCAGATTTGTAATCGGATCAACATTGTAATGGGCAATTTTATAAAATTGGCTGACCAAACTAGCTTTGCTGCCATGAGACAAATGTCCGCCATGGGTTAAGTTTAAAGATAAAATTTTATCGCCTGGTTTTAGCAAGGCAAAATAAACCGCCAAATTCGCAGAAGTGCCAGAGTGGGGTTGAACATTGGCATATTCAGTTCTAAATAGTTTTTTAGCTCGGTTAATGGCCAGGGTTTCAACTTCGTCAACATGTTGGTTGCCTGAATAATATCTTTTGCCTGGATATCCCTCGGCGTATTTATTATTTAAAACACTGGCCATGGCTTCCAGCACGGCTAGTGAAGTAAAATTTTCAGATGGAATCATAACAAGGCCGTTTTGTTGGCGGCGCAGTTCGTTTTTAACAGCTTGATAGATTTGTTTATCTTGTTTGGATAGATGTTTCATTTTTTTGTTTAAATTTAAAAAAAGATTATGATTGGAACGGCGCTTTGGCGCGAAATTTCGCCGCTTAAAGTTTTTTAAAACTTCGCGCCAAAGCGCCAAGAGCAATGAGTTTTGTATGATTTGTAACTAAATTTGTAATTTCTTAGTATTATTTAAAGTTTACGGAAAAATAGTTGCTCTGTCAAAAGGCGGGTTAAATTAAAAAGGAGGACACAAAGGTCCTCCTGATAAAAATTGGCCAAGCAATAGGCATTTTCCCCGGAAGGAATTTTTAAGCGCCTATCTTGGGCATAAAATATTCTGGCTCTGGTCTATTATGCGACCAAACCATTACATTTAATTATATCATTATTTTTAAAATAGATAAAAAAGGCAAAAGAGAAGGGGCTATCTATTGATAGCCCCTTTAGGGAAACTAGCAAGCTTTCAAATCTTGGTTCTGCGCATCCTGTTAGGGAAATCCGCCTTGCTCGTTTGTTTGCGAATTTGAGCTTTACCGCCACGATTTCAGCCTGCTAGTAATTTTAGGCGGGAGCTTTTCAGCTCCCGGTTTGGGGGTTTTGTTTTTTTGTTTACATTCCGACGCGTAATCTATATAAGGAGGTATAATTATTATAGCAAATAAATTTTAAATGTAAAGAGCTTAATTTGTTTTATATATTTTTAACCATATAAGTATCTTCTAATTTATAGCCTAGTTTTTTATAATATTCCCTGACCCCAATGCCGGAAATGACGCTGATTTTATTGACTTTATGCTGGCGGGCTATTTTTTCAGCCTGTTGCATTAATCTTTTGCCCAGGCCAATATGCTGGACTGCTTTATCTTTTGATTTTAAAGGAATTAATTGCCCATAAGTGTGAAGTTCGCGGATTAAAGCCGCATTTTTTAATTCAGGCAAAACATTAATTAGTTCTTTTTCGGGATTTTGCGGAATCCTTAACCTTAAAAAGGCAAAGAGCGTTTTTTTATCCTTTGATTCATAACTTAAGAAATATTCAAGTCCGTCTGAAGCCCGATACTTTATAACTTTTAACTTTATACTTTTTAACTCTATTGGTTGATTTCTAGCTTCGCGGCAACGGATGCATTGGCAAGCTTGGCCTGTTTGCTCTATTTTTTCATGAATAAGTTGCCTTAAATTAGATATTTTATTGCCGCTAATAATTGATTCACTGGGAATATCTCGGATTAAACGGGTGATCCTGACATAAGCTGGAATTGTTTTTTTTATTTTAATTAATAAATCTAAAAGTTGCTTGTCAGAATAGGCTTGGTAGCTGCCTTTTTTAAGCCATTTGTAAATTTTGGCGCCTTTGGTAACCACGCAGGGATAAATTTTAATCATATCCGGCTGAAAATTCTGATCGCTAAACAATTTTTTGAAAATTTTTAGGTCTTTGGCTGGCGTTGAGCCTGGCAAATTAGGCATCATGTGGTAGGAAATTTTAAAACCAGCATCTTTTAGCAATTTTGTAACTTTAATTGTTTGTTCTACAAAATGCCCTCGTTTGGTTAATTTTAATATTTTATTATCAATTGTTTGTACGCCTAATTCCACGCGGGTGCAGCCTAGTTCGCGCATCCTTTTGATTTCTTTAATATCAATGTAATCTGGCCGGGTTTCCAAAGTTAGACCAATTACTCTGAATTTAGCTGTTTGATTCCATTTTTGGGCTTGAGCCAAGTTTTTGGCTGTTTTACCATTAAACCCGTCAAAACAACGTTTAATAAACCAGGTTTGGTATTGCCTGGGTAGATAAGACCAGGTGCCACCCATGACAATCAATTCGCATTTATCAGTTTTATGGCCGGTCATGGCTAAGGCGCGCAATCTCATTTGCACTTGTTTAAATGGGTCAAAATTATTTAAAATCGCCCGCATTACAGCTGGTTCATTGGATAAATATGATTTGGGCATGTCAGTTTCATCAGGGCAAAAAACACATTGGCCAGGACAGGGGTATGGTTTGGTTAAGACAGCAATTGGGGCCACGCCGGACAAAGTCCTAATTTCTCTTTTTTTAAGCAGTTTTTCAAGCTGGGAATCAGTCTTGATTATTCCTTGTTTGACTAATTTATGATAAGCTGTAAGTAATTGAATTTTTTGAACAGGGGAAATTTTATACTCACCGCAAAACTGGCGAATTTGGGTATTTAGTTCGCTATGAGTGATGGGGTGGGATTTGGATAGTTTTAATATTATTTGTTTAGGTATTTTCATGTTTATAATAAGTTGTCTGATGTTATATGAGGTTATATTTGGTTGTATGAGGTTGCAAAACATAATCAAAAGCAACATCATAAAACTTCATCAAACTTCACAAAACTTAATATAACCTCAAAAGATATGAGAAAAGAAATCGCTGACAAATTAATAGAAGCCAACAAACAAATTTACGATCAAATTGCCAAGGATTTTTCCACCAGCAGAGCCAAACCCTGGCCGGAATTTGAATATTTTAAAGGTTATTTGCAAAACGGTCAAGATATATTGGATTTGGGCTGCGGCAATGGCCGGCTTTTGGATTTTCTTAAAGATTATAAAATTAATTATTCAGGCATTGATAATAGTGAAAAATTAATAGAGGAAGCAAAAGTAAAATGGCCAGGCCAGAATTTTTTGGTCGCTGATATTTTGGATTTGTCTTTTTTGGCTGAAAAGTTTGATTTGGCTTTTTTAATCGCGACTTTGCATCATATCCCTTCGGATAGTTTGCGCGCCAAAGCCTTGAGGGAAATTTATTCTGTTTTAAAGCCGGGCGGCAAATTATTAATGATCAACTGGAATTTGTGGCAGCAAAAGTATCTTAAATATATCATTAAATACACGCTTTTAAAACTGGCAGAGCCGAATAAAATAGTTATTGAAGGCTTAAAAGCTAAAGATTTGGAATTGCAAGATGTATTTATCCCTTGGCAAAAAAAGCATTTGCGCTATGTCCATGCTTTTACTGAATTAAACATCGCCCGTTTAATGAAAAAAACAGGCTTTGAAATAATTAAAAATGTTTCTAATAAACGGAATATAATTACAGTTGCTAAGAAAATTTAAATAAATTAATTAAACAAAAAACAATTATTAACTTATAAAAACTATGAACGATTTATTTCTTTTTCTTTTATTGGTTTCATTTGTTGGCTTAATTGTCGGCTTGATAAAACCATCGTTGTTTTCTCAATTTTTGAAAGAAAAAGCAACTCGTAAAAATTCCACCATAATTTTCCTCTCCGCGACACTAGTTTTTTTTGTTTTGTTTGGAGTAACAAGTGAGTCAGCACCAGAAACAGAAAAAGCTGTTGAAAAAGTGCAAGAAACACCAGCCATAGAGCCAATACAAGAGTCTGCAACTCCCCCCATGGATACCAGAGAGGAATTTTTAAAAGAGTCTAGAGATCGTTTTGATGAGATAGCTAGTTCTTTTGGTTCAGAGCTTGATAATATAGAGTGTTATAATGAAAAATGCGACTCCGTCATTTATTTTAATTTTAATGAAATCCCAGAGGATTTAGAAATTGTTATTAGAGGCAATACTGCAACTTTCTCTCAATTTAAAATGGATAAACTGGGAGTAAGCAATGTTAGTATATTTGCAACTTATAATAATAAAACTATTTTTCAATGCGACGGAGCAAAAGGGGCTGTAAAAGATTGTAAATAAAATTTTAAAAATTTTAATTAAATTTATCCATGGACATTTCTAAACTCAAAAAAATTCATATCATTGGTATTGGCGGCATTGGAATTTCCGCTGTGGCTAAGTTGCTTTTAAGCATGGATAAGGTCGTGACTGGTTCTGATTTGGTTGATTCTGATCTTATCGGGGTTTTGAGGAATTTCGGCGCTAAGATTAAGATTGGTCCGCATAAAGCAGAAAATGTAGATAAAAATGCTGATTTGATTATTTATTCTGATGCAGTGCCAGAGGATAACCCTGAACGAGTACAAGGCAGAAAGTATAAAGTAGAAAGTTTAAGTTATTTTCAGTTTTTGGGTGAATATTCCAAAGACAAATACACTATTGCTATTTCCGGCTGCCATGGCAAAACAACTACTACGGCTTTGGTTGGTTTGATTTTGGAAAATGCCGGCTTGGATCCGACTGTGATTGTGGGTTCAAAAGTGCAAAATTGGGATGGCAATTTGAGAATCGGCGCTGGCAAGTATTTTGTTGTTGAAGCTGATGAATATAAGGCCCACATGCTTGAATTAAATCCCCAGGCTATTATCTTGAATAACATTGAGTTTGACCATGCTGATTATTATCGTGATTTAAACCATGTGGTGGAATCATTCCAGGAATTTGTTAATAAACTGCCTTCTGACGGCTATTTTATTTATAATGCTGATGACCAGATTTTGGGTGAAAGAATTGAAAAACCAGCTTGCCATATTTTAAGTTATGCCCTGGAAAACGAATCTGCTGATCTGATTGTAAAAAATATTAAAATTGAAAACAGCCGCCAAATTTTCAGGCCTATTTATAAAAGCCAGGAATTGCGCGATTTTAATCTGCAAGTGCCGGGCAGGTTTAATGTCGCTAATGCTCTGGCAGCGAGTTTGCTGGCTTTGGAATTAGGCGTTAAGCCTGATATTATTAAAGATACTTTGTCTCAATATAAAGGCGTTTGGCGCCGGTTTGAAATTATTGGCGCGATTAAAAATTTAACTCCGGCCAAAAACAACGTTTTGGTTGTTTCTGATTATGCTCATCATCCGACTGAAGTGGCTAAAACAATCTTAGCCGCCAAAGAATTTTATCCTAATAAGCGGCTTTTGGTTGTTTTTCAGCCTCACCAAATTCAAAGAACCAAGGCTTTGTTTGACGAATTTGTTAAAACATTTGCCCAAAGCCCGGCTGAAGTGGTAATTTTAAGCGAGATCTATGATGTGGCGGGCCGGGAAGAAAAAGATGTGACTAAAAAAATCAGCTCCAATGATTTGCTAGATAAAATAATCCTGACTGAAAGCAAAAAATTGGTTCAGGGCATTATTTCTTCCAAATATTATTATGCTGATAGTTTGGCAGAAACCAAGGCCAAAATTTTGACTGAAGTGCAAAGTAATGATGTGGTTTTGATACTGGGTGCTGGTGACATAGACAAAGTAGCGAGGGAACTAGTTTAATAACCAATAATCAATAACCAAATTCCAAACAAATTCTAATAAATAATTAATTTAAAAATCAATCATGAAAAATTCAAAAGGAAGAGATTTTAAAAGAAGAGATGACAGAGGCGGCCGTGGCTTTAGCCAGAGAGGACAGATGTTTGAAGCAGTTTGCGCTGAATGCGGTAAAAAATGTGAAGTGCCTTTTAAGCCAACTGGCGACAAGCCCGTTTACTGCGCTGCTTGTTTTGAAGAAAGGCAGGGTAGTCAGCCAAGAAGAGCTGGTGGCCGAGATTTTGGGCGGCCAAGACACAGAGACAGAGAACGAAAAATGTATTCGGCTGTTTGTGATAAATGCGGCAAAAAATGCCAGGTGCCTTTTCAGCCCACGGCCGGCAAACCGATTTACTGCGATCAGTGTTTTGGCAAGTCAAAACCTCAACAACAAAAAGGCGGCGATCAATTACAGCAGATTAATGCCAAGCTGGATAAAATTATCAATGCTTTAATTGCAGCTAAAATAATTAAACCACTTACTGATTCTAAATCGGTTAAAGTCCAAGAGAAAAAAAATACGGCTAAGGCAGAGCCTAAAAAAGCTATAGCAAAAAAATCAACTACCACTTCCAAAACAGCTCCAAAAGCAGTGAAAAAGCCTGCGGTTAAAAAGAAAGCTGCCACTAAAAAGAAGAAAAAATAATGCGAATCTACGAATAATGCGAATATGGCGAAGTCCCTTTGTGCTTAACTGTCATCCTCGAGCAAAGCGAAGGATTTATGACGTCATAGATTCTTCACTTCGTTCAGAATGACAAAGGGGCTTTCATTTAAAATATTGCATCATTCGCATTAAAAATATAAATTTATATTTTATTC
>OMKS01002847.1_pt1 | contig 14161 bp, 13 predicted proteins | sample 1674721 | NCBI WGS metagenome assembly OMKS01 (sample SAMN06264996, study PRJEB25208) | sediment metagenome | isolation source: hot spring sediment | place: USA: California | collected 2014-09-02 | reverse complement strand
CTGTATGCTGGTTGATATACCGCCGGGCAGTTTTATAGAGCAATTTCTTGAAAAATCATGTTAAGGAATTAATACTGTGTTTTTTCTCACCGACGTGGCGGCCATACCCCCGGTTCTGGCCGCCTGGGTTTTCTCCGTGGGGCGCATATGGGACGCTTTCAGCGATCCTCTCATGGGCCACATTTCCGACAGAACTAAAAGCCCCTGGGGCCGCAGGCGCCCTTATATCCTCTTCGGCGCGCCCTTCCTCGGGCTGTCATTCATCCTGTTGTGGCAGCAGTACAATATCGAGCCGACAATATTGAAACTCCTGGTCTACTGCGGCATATCCATCCTTTTCTTCACGTCATTTACCGTAGTGGCCGTTCCCTATGCCTCTCTGGTACCGGAACTCACCCTGGACTACGATGAGCGAACATCCTTCAGCGGATGGAAAGGCGCCTCGGTCCATGTCGACAATGCGGGCGGTTCGGCCGCAATAACCGGCCATCTTCTGGAACGCAACGTAACGCGCCTTCTTTTTGTACAGGTGCAGCGGGAACATCTCGGTCATGAGGAACGAGGGAAAGCGGCCCAGGCGTCATGGTGCTCAAAACGATCGGTCGAAACCTTTTCCTTCTGTTATCTCGATGAGATGACGGATCTTCAGATCAGGGAATTTACCGCCGACGCCGGCGGGGCCATTTTCTGTTCAAATGACGACGGGGCTCTTCTGGTCTGGCAGAAACTTCTGAGTGCCGGGCTGAAATTGCCCGAACAGGTGAGGCTGGCGGGATTCGACGGAACCCTTGCAGCCGGCGCCATCGGGCTGACGACAGTGGTTTTTGACGGGTCGGCACTGGCGGAGGCAGGCATGAATATTCTTTTGGACAAAATGGCTGGTCGTAAAACAAAAGCTCACAGAAAAATCCCGGCGCGTCTTCGCGCCGGAACCACGACATGAAAGGAGATACTTATGCTTGCAGCCGTTCTCAAGGATTTTGATCAACTGGTACTTGAAGAAATTCCCATCCCGAGGCCTGGTATGGGTGAAGTCGTGGTAAGGATTAAAAGCTGCGGCTTTTGCGCCACAGATTACAAGGCGATCAAGGGCATACGCAGAAATGTGAACTTTCCATTGATTCCCGGCCATGAACCCTCGGGGATAGTGTCCGACGTGGGACCTGGCGTTTCAGGTTTCAAGGAAGGCGATGAGGTCATCTGCATGCCATCCACGTACTGCGGAGTCTGCAGGCACTGCCGTGTCGGTAATACGCATTATTGCGAAAACGCATATACAACCGGCGGGGACGGAATTGAAGATGTTAGGCTGGGAGCTTTTGCTGAATATATGAAGACCAGCGCATCCGCCCTTTTTCGTAAACCGTCCGGCATCACTTTCGATGCGGGGGCCCTGACCGAACCGCTGGCCGGAGCCTGGAAAGGATTGATCCAGTACAGTGAAATGAAGGTTGGCGACGACATCGTCATCCTGGGTGTAGGCGGTATAGGTCTATTATGCCTTATGGTGGCGCGCCGCCGGTGCGGGCAGATTGATCGCGGTGGACCCGAGTGAATATGCCCGGCGGAACGCTGAAGCCCTCGGGGCAACACTTGTAATTGATCCGGATTCATGCGACCCCAAAAAAGCAGTCTACGCCATTCTTCCCGAAGGACCGGACCTTGTAGTGGAAGCGGCCGGACCGATCAAGGCGGGCGAGCTTGCTCGTGACCTCAGGCGCCGTGGCACCCGCTGGAACGTGTTCGGCATTACCACGCACGATAAATTTTGGATGGATGGCTGCGAGACCCATTTCCTGGAAGGCCGGATGGACGCCAGTTTCGGCTGCACATCCATCGGCATGCAGAACGCTATCCGATTGATGGAGCGTGGTGCAGTCGACCCGGCGAAAATCATTTCGCACTGGTTCCCGCTTTCCGAGATTCATAAGTCAGTTGAAATCATGGGTCAGCCGGAAAGGAACAAAATCATTATCAATCCGTAGATAATCCAATGAAAGCCATTGTTAACACCGGAGCTAAGAGGGTTGAGTGGAAAGATTGGCCGAAGCCTGAACCTGGACCCGGTCAGGTCCGGATCAGGACCGCATTCTGCGGCATCTGCGCCACCGACCTGGAGATGATCGGCGGGTGGGAGAGAACCGGATATCCTTCCATCCCGGGACACGAATGGTCCGGCGTGGTGGAACTTTCCGGTGAGGGGGCGGATGAGAGTCTGATGGGAAGAGCATGTGTGGCGGACAACATCCTTTGTGATGGTGGCGAGGTCGGTTTCGAACACCCGGGAGGATACGGGGAATATTTTTTTACCGAGGCCGGAAACATCCGGCTGCTGCCGTCGGAATTTCCATTGGATGCGGCTGCACTCATCGAACCGCTCGCGGTGTGTGTACGTGGAATGAAGCGTCTTGGGTTTATTGAAAAGCGCTCGGCGCTTATAATCGATGACGGTCCGCTCGAACTCATTTTCGCATCTCTCCTCAAGCTAGAAAATGTGCGGAATATCGTTTGTGTTGGCGGGAGGCCCGCACGTCTGGAAATGCCTCTCTCCCTCGGTGCGGACAGGATAGTCAATTATCACGACGATGCCAAAGGCGTTTCGGAAGCGCTTGGAAAGGCTTCTTTCAAGACGGTGGTCGAAGCGAGCGGTACGGCGTCAGGCATCAAGACCGGCCTTGATTGTGCAGCCAGGGAAGGCAAGGTGCTTGCAATAGGAGATTATGGTGCAACCCGGGCGGATTTCCCGTGGAATAATCTTCTCCATAACGAACTGAAGCTCATCGGGTCCAACGCCGGCACCGATGCCTGGGACGAAGCCGTCAGTCTGGCAGTGAGCGGCAAGGTTCCCCTGAAACGATTGATATCGGCAAGTTTCCCCGCCTCTCATTTTGCTCATGCGCTTCGCACGGTGAGTGAATCGCGGGAAGCCGTCAAGATTGTACTCGACTGGCGGGTTTGAGAACAGATGTTGAACAATTGTGTCAGCAAGGAGGATTACATTGTCGAACTTTGAAATGAACTTTCCCCCCAGGTTTATACTCGGTGCCGCAACCGCAGCCTACCAGATTGAAGCCGCCTGGCAGGATGACGGCAAAGGGCCCTCCAACTGGGATGATTTCGCCCACAGGAAGGGGAAAATTGCAAACAACGATACGAGAGACGTTGTCTGCGACCACTATCACCACTATAGGGAAGATGTCGCACTCATGCGCGAAATCGGACTGGACGCGTACCGCTTTCCCATCAGCTGGCCAAGGGTACTGCCGAATGGCAGGGGTGCGGTAAACGAGCCGGGTCTTGATTTTTTATGACCGCCTGGTCGACGAATTGCTGGCATCCGGTATCGAACCCTATGTCACGCTCTATCACTGGGACCTGCCGTTCGAGCTGGAAAAGAAAGACGGCTGGCGCGCAACGTCAATAAGGGGCGTATTCGCAGAATACGCCTCCCTGATGGCGAGGCGTCTGGGTGACCGCGTCAGGAACTGGATCACGCTTAACGACCCCTGGATGTTCATATTCATCGGTCATCTTCTGGGCATGCATGCACCGGGGTACAAGAACCCGTGGAAGGCCATGCGCGTCCTTCACAATGCCCTTTGCGCACATGGCATGGCGGTGCAGGCAGTCAGGGCCGAGCGTCCGGATGCAACGGTCGGTATCACACTGAGCCTTTCTCCCATCGAGCCCGCAACAGATACCGAAAAGGATAGAAAAGCCGCCCGCATGGCGGATCTCTTCATGAACCGCATGCTCCTAGATCCAGTTTTCGGACGGGGCTATCCCATGGAAATGCAGAAATTGCTGCACCTCTTCTTTCCGAAGGTTACCGAGGACGATCTTGCGCTTATCGCCACTCCGATCAATTTCCTTGGAGTGAACACCTATACGCGCGAATTTATACGCTACGATTGGCGCGTGCCCTTTCTTCACTTCTGGTCAAGTTTGGCCGATGTCCCTCAAAGCGATTTCATACGTAACGGGGTTCAGTATACGGACATGGGTTATGAGGTCTATCCTCCGAGCATCTATCGCGTTCTGACCCGTATACGTGACGAATACGGCAACCATCCGGTGATCATAACCGAGAATGGTTCATCATTTACCGATATCGTTCAGAACGGCGTTGTCGATGACCCCAAGCGCATCGCCTATCTTGAAGGCTATCTTAAAGAGGTCTTGCATGCGGCGGCTGACGGATGCGATGTGCGCGGCTATTTCGTGTGGACGCTTATGGACAATATGGAATGGAGTTTCGGTAATGCCAAACGACACGGTCTTGTGTATGTGAACTTTGCCAATTGCCAGAGGATACCCAAAGCCTCGGCCATGCGCTATGCAGAGATCATTCGCAACTCACGATCCATCAGGCAGCCGATCACCTGAATTAAAGGGAGGTTTGAACAATATGAAGGCGGTCAAAAAGCTACCGGTGATAACCAAGGTTTCCTATGCAATGGGCGATCTGGGCGCCAATATGGTCTGCCAGTCGGTTGCCCTGTATTATCTTTACTTTCTTACGGACGTCACTTTTATGCGAGCCTCCCTTGCCGGGATATCCTTGATGCTGGTGCGCTGCGTTGATGCCTTTTCCGATCCTCTGATAGGATATTTTTCAGACCGGACAAGGACTAGGTGGGGCAGGCGCCGCCCCTACCTGCTGTTCGGCTCGTTCGGCTGCGGCCTTTTCTTTTTCCTTCTCTTCACCTACCTTCCCATTCGCGACCAGGGCCTTTTGTTCGACCATGCGACATTCAGTTATTTGATTTTTTATATCTGCTTCTCCCTGGTGAACATCCCCTATTCCGCGCTTACGCCCGACATGACGCAGGATTATGACGAGCGCACGAATCTCACGGCCTACAGGATGACCGGTGCCATCATCGGCATGTTCGTTGCCGCAGGATTGACGAGTGAGCTCATTAAACTTTTCCCGAATGAAAGGATCGGATACAGCCTGACCGCAGCCGGATACGGTGTGCTGTTCATCATCCTGACACTCATCGTCTTCTGGGGGGTAAGGGAGAACAGGGATTACTCTGTTAAGCATGATGATACGCCGATGTTCCGACTGTATCTCAATTCGTTCAAGAACAGGCCTTTCGTGATGGTCCTGCTGGCCTACATTATGGTGGAGCTCGCGATTGTCCTGATAAGCTCAACTCTTATCTATTACATGGAATATTACATGAAGAAAAAGGAGCTTCTTAGCACCATATTCCTGACCATGTTTGGCTCGGCCCTTATCTGCATACCGCTCTGGGCGCTCATCAGCAAACACCTGGGCAAAAAGTGGTCATACTTCATGGGCACAGGCCTTTTTTCGATTGCCATGATATGCATATTTTTCATCAAGCCCGAAGATATACTGCTTCTTTATCTGCTGGCCGCACTGGCGGGTATGGGACTCTCCACCGAATTCGTCTATCCATGGGCCATGATGCCGGACACCATCGAATACAACGAGCTCATGACGGGAAAACGCAATGAGGGCGTCTTCTACGGGATGCAGAGCTTTGGCCCCAAATTGAGCGGAGCTCTTGCAGGGCTTTTGGCCGGAGAAGTCCTTACCCTGGTTCATTATGTACCTAAACTCGTAAACCAGTCGTCTGAAACGCTTCTCGGGATACGCCTTATCTTCTGCATTGTCCCCGTACTTTTCACGGGGATGGGGATGGTCTTCATCGCTCTTTACCCGATAAGCCATAAAAAATTTCAGGAAATTGTTGCCGAACTTGATAGGCGCAGGGCCGCACAATCATGATGAAGGCAGTTCATTAAGTGTTGCCCAAGAAAAACTTGGGTGGTGTGGTCGTATTCTTCAGTTTGTTCTTGCCATGATCCGGCATGCAAGCCGTCTTCTTTGTCTGTTCTTCATGTGTCCCGGACTCGACTATAATACCTTGATTCATCACATGGATGAAATTCGCCTGCACGGCGTTAGTGAACCTGTGGAATCGAAGATCGTGAGTATCGCCCAACATCATGTGAGGCCCATAGTCCGGGGTAAAGCCGGTGCATCGGTTTAATTCGGCGCCAAGGTTGAAGTGAGCCTGATAGATTGTCATGAACCTTGAAAAGAGGCTTGCTGTTTTGTGTGTTATTATGTGCATCCTATGAGGAGGTTATTAATCAGTGTGAAGCAGCAGTACAGGGTTTCCATGACCTCGATGCCGGCGGTTGACTTCTGAATTTGCATAAAGCAGACTTTTTCAGGAAAGCCCATTTATACTTGATAAAAAATGTAAAATATGTTATTTTATAATAATATACATAGTTATAAAATATGTTCTTGTTAATGCCATGGCGACCGGCGCCGTATAGTATTTATCTTGCGGAACGGGCGCCGTATGTGGCTATAATTACATGAATGGCGCCGTTTCTATATCACCGGCTGCCGGAGGAACTATGATACTGTCGGTGGGAGAAATCCTTTTCGACTATTTCCCGCAGTACCGCCGTATGGGAGGCGCTCCCTACAATTTCGCCTTTCATCTGAAAAAGTTCGGTTTTGACGTAAGGTTCGTCAGCCGGGTCGGGATGGACGGGCCGGGTGAAGAGATCAGATCCGCGGTGGAGGGCCACGGCTTTGACCCGTACGACCTGCAGACCGATCCAGAACGGCCGACCGGCGCCGTCGATATCATTCTCGGTGACCGGGGGACTCCGGCGTTTACCATCAGGGAGAACGCCGCCTATGACCGGCTCGAAGTGGACGCGCGGCTGCGGGCCTGCCTCGAAGAGCCGCCGGAGTTGATATATTTCGGCTCGCTTATCCAGCGCACAGAGGAAGGCTTCGAGACGATAAGGCGTATCCTGGGCGGGCGGCCCGCCGGTGTTAAAACCCTGTACGATGTCAACCTGCGCCCGGGCTGTTACTCCGGCGAAATCATCGAACGTTCCCTCGCGGAAGCGGACATCGTGAAGCTTAACGCCGATGAACTTATAGAAATTGCCGCCGTCGCCGGGGCCGGGGGTGATGAGCAAGCTGTCTGCCTGTTCCTGATGAAAAAATACTCGGTTGAAACGCTCTGCGTGACCGACGGCCCCAGAGGGAGCCGCATCTATAAAAACGGCGCGGCCTTCGCGGTTAGCGCCTCGAAGGACATCCGTGTAGCCGACACGGTGGGCGCCGGAGACGCCTTCGCGTCGGTGCTGGCCGTGGGCTGCATGCGGGGGTGGGAGCCCGAAAAGACCCTTCGCACCGCCGGCGCATTCGCCGAAGCGGTATGCGGCATCAAAGGCGCCCTTCCCGAGTCGGCGGCTTTTTACGAACCGTTCGGAGAATTGATGAAGAAAGAGGACTATGAAAAATAAGAAACTATACATCCAGATGTTCAGCGTACACGGTTTGCTTCGTTATCATAATATGGAGATGGGACGAGACGCCGATACCGGCGGGCAGATCAAATACGTGGTGGAGCTCGCCGAAGAGCTTTCCCGGCGCAAGGAGGTGGAGCGGGTTGACCTTTTCACCCGGCTTATACAGGACAAACGCGTGTCGGCGGATTATGGAAACGAGATAGAGGAAGTTTCAAAAACCTTCCGCATCGTCAGGACTCGCTGCGGAGGGACGAAATATATGCGCAAAGAACTGCTGTGGCCTTTTCTGGACGAGTATATCGACAAAACCATCAAGTTTATCCGGCGCAGCGACGCCGTTCCCGACATCGTCCACGGCCACTATCCGGACGGCGGGCTCGTGGCCCTGCGGCTGTCAAGGTTTTTCGGCGTCCCCTTCGTGTTTACCGGGCATTCCCTCGGGATGAACAAAAAGCAAAAGCTTCTGGCCGAGGGTATGAAGGAAGCGGACATCAACAAAAAGTACTTTATCGACCACCGCATCGGCGTGGAGGAGGAAGTCCTGGAGAACGCCGATCTTATCGTGACGAGCACCCATCAGGAGATCCGCCGGCAATACGGCCTGTACGCCAACCACGACAAGCCGCGCTACTCGGTCATCCCGCCTGGGCTGAACCTGGACACATTTTATCCCTATTATTACGATCTGATGGACGAGTTCAAGAAGAAAGAAGAGCAGATCCAGGCCAGGGCGTCGGTGATGGAGGAGCTGAACCGCTTTTTTCTTCACCCGGACAAGCCCCTGGTGCTGGCCCTTTGCAGGCCGGACAAGCGCAAGAACATATCGGGCCTCATAATGGCCTTCGGCCGCGACCGGGAGCTGCAGGCCATGGCGAACCTGGCGGTGTTCGCCGGCATACGGAAAAACATCGCCGACATGGAGGAAAACGAACGGGACGTCCTCACCGAAATGCTGCTGCTCATGGACCGTTATGACCTTTACGGCAAAATGGCCATCCCCAAAAAACACGATTTCGTGCTCGAGGTGCCTGAGCTTTACCGTTATACCGCGTCCCTCGGCGGCGTTTTCGTCAATGTCGCCCTCACCGAGCCGTTCGGGCTAACTCTCATCGAGGCCTCGTCCTGCGGACTGCCCATTGTCGCCACCAACGACGGGGGGCCCCAGGACATCATAAAAAACTGCCGCAACGGCCTGCTTGTGGACGCCACCGACATAGAGGCCATAGCCGCGGCGGTTAAAAAATGCGTAAGCCGGCGCGACCTCTGGAAGGAATACTCCGTCAACGGCATTAACGGCGTGAAAAAACACTACACCTGGGGAGCTCATTCCGACAAATATCTGAAAGAAATTAAAAAACTGTCCGGAGACGCCTATAAGGACAGCCCCGTGTCGTTCAAAAAGAACCCGGTCGGAAAGAGGCTGACGAGGCTGAACCGTTTTCTGATCTGCGACATAGACGACACCCTGATCGGCGGCCCCGAAAAAGACCTCGGCCGGCTTATCGGCATTATACAGGACAACCGCGATGAATTCGGTTTCGGTGTCGCCACCGGCAGAAACCTGGACGCGGCGATGGGCGCCCTCAGGAAAAACCGTCTCCCCGAGCCGGACATCATCATCTCGTCGGTGGGAAGCGCGATCCATTACCGGGACCAGCGCTTCCCCGACCTGGGGTGGCTGGCCCATATTTCCTCGAAGTGGAACCGTGACAAAATTCAGGAGTTGTTGAAGGGGCTGCCGTTTTTAAAACTCCAGGAGGAAGAGGCCCAGGAACGCTTTAAGCTGAGTTATTACATGAAGCCGGGCAAAGACCGATTGACCATGGTGCACGACGCCCTGTGCAGTGCCTCCTGCCGCTACAACATTATTTATTCCCAGGACCGTTTTCTGGACATCCTGCCCTTCAGGGCGTCGAAGGGCAAGGCGATCCGTTATCTCAGTTATAAGTGGGAGATCCCCCAGTCCGGCATAATGGTGTGCGGCGATTCAGGAAACGACGAGGAAATGCTGAGGGGCCGGCTTTTGGGGGTGGTCGTGGGCAACTATAAGCCCGAACTTGAGAAACTGAAGGGTCTGAAGGGAATTTATTTCGCCGGCGCCGAATACGCCGCGGGAATTATCGAAGGCCTGGGCCATTACAAATTCATAGAGGGGTAAAGTACGGCATATGCGAAAAGTCCTGGACGCGCTCCATTCCAATAACGAGATAGATGATTACCGGGAGTTCATATTTCTGCTGTGTAACCGGGCCGGGGGCTACCTGCTCAGGAACGACATATTACTGGAGTTCCAGAAGTTCTGCGAGGATCAGGGCAAATCGCCGGAATACATGAGAACCTCGGTCACCGCCGGCTTTCTCGGCAAAATTCCCGAAATGATCATTCAGGAAGAGGGCCTCGCGGTCATGTACCGGCACGCCATCGCGCGGTACAGATTTTTCCGTCTGCACATGGACGGTGAGGGTTTCGAGGAGATAACCGTTTCCGAGTTTCTTTCCGTACGTGACGCGTATGTCGGCGGCCGGCAGTCCGGTACGCCGCTTACTATTGATTTTATGCCCTTTCACGAATCAACGCCGGCCATAAAGGACAGCCGCAGCCTGGGCAACGGCATACGCTACCTCAACAAGTACCTTTCCAGCAGCATCTTTCAAAACCCCAGGGTGTGGAACGAGAAACTGTTCGAGTTTCTGAGGCTGCACAGTGTCGCCGGTGAGCAGTTGCTGGTGAATGACACCATCATTAAGGATTACGAGACCTTTATCGTCGAGCTCGATTCAATGATGGGCCGGCTTGGCGCCCGGCGGCCTGAAGATCCGTGGGAGACTGTCGCTCCGGAGATGAAACGCTCCGGTTTTGAGGCGGGCTGGGGTAACACGGTTGCCCGCATACTGGAAACCATGCAGCTTCTGGTGGACCTGCTGAACGAGCCGGACGACGGTTTGCTGGCGCGGTTCATCTCCCGCATTCCCATGATCACTAACGTGGCGGTCATATCTCCCCACGGATGGTTCGGCCAGGAGCACGTGCTGGGCAGGCCCGATACCGGCGGCCAGGTCATTTATATCCTTGACCAGGTGCGGGCCCTTGAAAAACACATACGGCAGGAGCTATTACTGGCCGGTATCGACGTCGCGCCGAAAATACTGGTCCTCACCAGGCTCATTCCCGACGCCGACCGGACTACCTGTGACCAGCCCCTGGAAAAAATATTCAACACGGAAAACAGCTATATACTCAGGGTGCCCTTCAGGGACGGCGGCAACAGTGTGCTGGAACACTGGATATCCCGCTTTCACCTTTGGCCCTACCTGGACGCTTTCGCCGACGAGGCCTACGGCGCCCTGCGCAGTGAATTTCAGGGAAGGCCCGACCTTATAATAGGAAATTATTCAGACGGCAACCTGGTCGCCACCATTCTGTCGGACAGGTTCAACGTGACCCAGTGCACCATCGCCCACGCCCTGGAGAAAACCAAGTACCTGTTTTCCGACCTGTACTGGCGGGAGATGGAGGCGAATTACCATTTTTCCCTGCAGTTCACCGCCGACATGATTGCCATGAACAAGTCGGACTTCATCGTCACCAGCACCTACCAGGAGATCGCCGGCACCGAGGAGACCATGGGGCAGTACGAGTCGTACCAGTTTTTCACCATGCCGGGCCTTTACCGCGTGACCGGCGGCGTCAACCTGTTTCATCCCAAATTCAACGTCATTCCCCCCGGGGTGGATGCCGACAACTATTTTCCCTTCCGTCAGCGGAAACGAAGGATAAAGGGGAAGACCTCATTTCTGCGGGGACGGCTCTTCAAAGCGCAGGACGACGACATCTTCGGGACACTTGCCGACCCGGACAAGATGCCCATATTCACCATGGCGCGGTTCGACCGCATTAAAAACATCACCGGCCTGATCGAAGCTTTCGGAATGAGTGACAGCCTGAAAGAGCGGTGCAACCTGTTGTTCGCCGCGGGCACCATTCACCTCCACGAGTCCCTGGACGAGGAGGAGAGGGAAGAGATACGCAAGGCCTACGGCCTCATCGACCGGTATAATCTGCATGGCAGCATCCGCTGGCTGCCCAGCATAGGGAAAATGGACACCGGAGAGGTGTACCGGATTATTGCCGACCGCCGGGGCATATTCGTCCAGCCGGCGCTTTTTGAGGCCTTCGGGCTCACCATCCTGGAGGCCATGGTCTCGGGGCTGCCGACGGTGGCCACTCGTTTCGGCGGTCCCCAGGAGATCATCCAGGACGGGGTGAACGGTTTTCTCGTTAACACCAGTATGCCCGCGCTCATCTCCCGGCGGCTCGAGGAGGTCGTGGACCTGCTGGCCGGCGGGGATGGCCTCTGGGAGAAAATCTCCGAGGCGGGCATAGAACGGGTCCAGAGCTCTTTCACCTGGGACCTCTACAGCGCAAAGCTCATTGATCTCACCAAGCTTTACGGCTTCTGGCGCTTCAGCGAGCGGGAGCAGCACAGCCGAAAAATGAACCTCTACTGCGATATCATCTACCATTTTCTTTTCCGCGAACGGGCCAGGGCCATGGGGCAGGGCTGAGTCGTTAAACGTCGCCACGACGATACAATAATGTATATCATCTTCGCGGCCGGTACAAATTTGTATCGGCCATGGTCCCGGCAGGCCGGAGCGCGGCCTGATTCCGGTCTATTACACCCCGTTCCGGCCGCGCGGCCTGGTAGTTCACCCGCGCTCTTCGGCCTGCCCGCCGGCCGAACATTTCATCGGTGTTAAATTCCCGCCGAATTGTCGTCCATGACGCCGAATTTTTACTTACGGCCGCGGGCGGGCACGGCTTGTGCCTTATATGAACCATTACTATTTCTTATAGGGAGGTTCATATGAAGGGAATACGCAGAACGCTGACCCTGTTCACTCTTTTCCTGCTTGCCGCTGCTCCTCTGTTCGCCGAAGAAGCGGCCGCGCCGGCTGTTACGATAAAACCGGTAAATGTCGTCTGGACCCTGGTGGCCGCCTTTCTCGTCTTCTTTATGCAGGCGGGTTTCGCCATGGTGGAAGTGGGTTTCACCCGCGCGAAAAACGCCGGAAACATCATCATGAAAAACCTGCTGGATTTTTCTGTGGGTACCCTGGCCTATTTCGTGATCGGCTTCGGCCTCATGTTCGGGGCGTCGAAACTGGGGCTGTTCGGAAGCGACAAGTTCTTTCTGTCCAACGGCGACCCCGGCAACCCCGACGGCCTGTGGCAGTACACTTTCTGGCTGTTCCAGTGCGTGTTCGCGGCGACGGCGGCCACGATCGTTTCGGGCGCCATGGCCGAGAGGACCAAATTCACCTCATATCTCATTTACAGCGTGTTCATAACGGCGCTTATCTACCCGGTATCCGGCCACTGGATATGGGGCGGCGGCTGGCTGTCGGAGATGGGTTTTGTCGATTTCGCCGGCTCCACCGTCGTGCATTCCGTGGGCGGATGGGCGGCAATGATGGGAGCACTGTTTCTGGGCGCCCGTATCGGGAAGTACGGGCCGGACGGCAGGCCCAAGGCCATACCGGGGCACAACATTCCCCTGGCAGCCCTGGGGGTATTCATCCTCTGGTTCGGATGGTTCGGGTTCAACCCCGGCAGCACCACGGCGGGTGACAATTTGAGCATAGGGTTTATCGCCGTCAACACCAACCTGGCGGCTGCCGCCGGCGCCGTCGCGGCAATGATCACTGTGTGGACGCGAAACGGCAAGCCCGATGTCTCCATGAGCCTGAACGGCGCCCTGGCGGGGCTGGTGGCCATTACCGCGGGCTGCGCGTCGGTTTCGCCCATGAGCTCCATCATTATCGGCCTCATCGCCGGTCTCGTGGTGGTGCTGGCGGTCGAATTCTTCGACTTTGTGCTGAAAATCGACGACCCGGTGGGGGCGATCTCCGTCCACGGTGTGTGCGGCGCCCTGGGGACGCTCCTGGTGGGCCTGTTCGCCGAGGCGAGGTTCGCCGGTGAGGGAATCAACGGGCTGTTCTATGGTGGCGGGCTGAAACTGCTGGGCACCCAGGCAGTGGGTGTGCTGGCGGTTTTTGGATGGGTCGCCGTCACTATGGGAATACTCTTCTTCATAATCAAAAAGACCGTGGGCCTGCGGGTAACGAAGGAAGAAGAACTTCGCGGCCTGGACATCGACGAACACGGCATGGAATCCTATTCGGGCTTCCAGATATTCACAAGTCAGTAGGAGGGGAGGCAAATCTATGAAACTGATTACGGCGTATATACAACCGGAAAAACTGGAAGAAGTTAAGCAGGCCCTCTTCGACGCGGAAGTCGGGAAGATGTCCGTCACCAACTCGCTGGGCTGCGGCCAGCAGGGGGGGGTATACCGAGACCTACCGCGGCGTGCCGGTGGAGGTCAATCTGCTGAAAAAAGTACGGCTCGAGATCGCGGTCAATGAAGACTTTGTCGAAAGGACCGTGGACGCCATCATCAAGGGCGCCCGGTCGGGAAAGATCGGTGACGGGAAGATTTTCATCACCGATCTCATCGATTGCGTCAGAATACGGACGGGAGAGAGAGGCAGTGAGGCCATAGGCTGACCCATCCCGCGCCGTACCGGCGGCCCTCTTTTGGCCCATCGTCCCCGATGGATACCCGAAGAGGGCCGTTTTTTACACTGGTGTTAAATAAAGCCTCCCGCACCGATAAAACAGGGATATATATTTCATTTTACAGCGGCTGTTGTGCTATGGTACATATATGTATCAGCGGGGGCATGGGCATAATGAAAGAAAAAGCTGTCTCTTATACACATCTCCGAGCCCACGAGACCGTACTAGATCTCGTATGCCGTCTTCTGCTTGAAAA
>OMKS01002846.1_pt1 | contig 14161 bp, 12 predicted proteins | sample 1674721 | NCBI WGS metagenome assembly OMKS01 (sample SAMN06264996, study PRJEB25208) | sediment metagenome | isolation source: hot spring sediment | place: USA: California | collected 2014-09-02 | reverse complement strand
TCTTGTGTTTTTTGTCGTTCTTTGACGGGTTTAAGCTTGACATATATCCTAGCTTTATGAGACTCTTTTGCACTGTTGTACCCAACACTCAAAATGGTGTATTCTACATTCTGATCCTCTTCAAGTCTCTTGACAAGTGGCAAGGCCATCTCTTTTGTGGTTTGAACGTTTGTTTCAGGAGGCGTTTGAATAAACACTTGAAATTCTCTATTGTCTTCCATCGGGAGAAACACCATCCCGACATTTAGACGCGTTGAGAGGATCAATAGCAAAACCACCCCCACTATCACAAGGTACTTGTATCTCAAAACATACCCTAGAAGTTTTGAGTAATTTTTCTCAAGCTTTTGAAATAGTGGCTCTGTTTTGTGGTAAAATTTGCTCTCACTTGCATTTAAAAATCTAGCAGAAAGTGTCGGGATAAGCATCACTGCAACAAGAAATGATATAACAACTCCAGAAGCAACTGTCATAGCAAAAGAGTTAAAAAACATACCAACTATACCGTCCATAAAAGCAACAGGGATAAATACAGAAAGTAGAACAGCTGAAATTGCCATTACCGAAAATGCTATTTCGGCTATTCCATCGAGTGATGCTTTGAATGGTTCTGCCCCCTCTTCAATTTTTTTAGAGATATTTTCTATGACAATGATAGCATCATCGATAAATATCCCGATTGCTAAAGTGAGTCCAATGAGGGTAAGTTTATTGAAGTCATAACCTAGCCAATTAATCACAGCAAATGTCCCAATGATCGATGTTGGTAAAGATAGAGCTGATATTATTGTAGTGCGAACGTTTCTTAAAAAAAGAAAAACGATAATAACAGCTAGTATCGCACCATAAAGTAGATCAAACTTGACATTGTCTATATTGACCAATATTTTCTCTGATTGATCACCTATGAGCTGAAGCTCAAGTTTGTCTCCTGCTAGCTCTAAAAAAGTTGGCATCTGCTCATAAACACTCTTGATGATATCTAGTGTGTTTTCGCCTGACATCTTCTTGACTTCCAATGCAACTCCAACTTTTCCATCATACTCAGAGTAGCTCTCTATATCGCTTAGTCCATCTTCTACTCTAGCAATATCGCCCAAACGCACCCCTGGCAAAACTAAAAGCTCTTTTAGTTGCTCTATAGTTGATGCATCTCCTTTGGTTTTGAGAGTTATCTCCTCTTTTTGGTTTACAATCTTCCCTGCCCCCATGGCTAAGTTGAGGTTTTGTATCTTTCTTTCTAAATCAAGTGTTGTTAGGTTGTACTTTTTAAGCAAAAAAGGATTTACAAATACCCTTATTTCTCTCTCTTGAAACCCAACTATATTGACTGCACCAACTCCTTTTAGTCGTTGAAGTCGTGGCTTTAGCTGCTCATCTGCAAACCTCATCATTGCTGGTATATCACCATCTTTACTAGCAACAAACAAAGTGATAACAGTACCTGATTCGCCCAATTTTTGCACTATTGGCTTCTCAACCTCTTGAGGCAACATCAATGAGCCTATTTTATCCCTTACATCATTAGTGGCTTCGTTTAAATCTTTTTCCAAATCAAACTGTATAGTAACTACACTAAATCCACTATAGCTTGTTGAAAATAGCTTATCTATGCCATCAATTCCACTAACTGCCTCTTCTATAACATCAGTTACTTTACTCTCTACAGTTGATACATCAGCCCCACTATAAACTGTCTGGATTGTGACCAAAGGAAAATCAACTTGTGGAAAAAGATTGACAGGCATAGTCCTAAAGGAGATGATACCAAAAACTATAAATGTCATAACCCCCATTATTATCGTAATGGGTCGATTAATGGCAAACTTATACATCTATTGTCCTGCCTTGATAGTACCCGTTCCAAAGAGTCCTGAGGCAAGACCCTCCACTTCAACTTCAGCCCCTATGGTTCTAGAGGTTATATCAATTGCAGGATAGATTTTAGATATCGTTCCATTGTACTCTTGATTGCTTCCATCTAACCTATAGACAAATCTATCTCCGACTTTGACACTATTGTAGTATTTTGAATCAAATTTTAAAACCAATTTCATATTATCCAAAGAGTGTATACCAAAAGCATGAGAGCCTAATTGTCCAGTGACAACATCACCAACCTCAATCCCCTTTGAAACTATAGTTCCATCAAATGGGGCTTTTAGAATCGTCTTGTCTAATAGTGCTTCCTGGTAGCTAAGTTGTGCTTTTGCTGTCTCATAAGCACGAGCAAATTGATCAAGCTGTGCGGGGTTTATATACTTTTTTACTTGCTTTTGTCTGTCGTAATCTTTTTTTGCATATCTAAGGGCCACTCTTGCATTTTCCCTCAATGCTTCTAAGTCCTTATTGTCAAGAACCGCTAAAATATCCCCTTTTTTGACTTTGTCTCCGATATCAAAAAAGATCTCTTTTACAATCCCACCAGTACTAAATCCTAGCTGCGCCTCTTGGTCTGCCTTGACATCAAAAGTGGCATAAATATCTTGTGCGTTTAGAGCGATGATACTCAAAAACAAAGTCACGAATATCTTTTTCATTTTATATACTCCTTAGGATTTTTACCTGCATAATAATAATATAAAGCCTTTGCAATTTCGTAGTCATAAATTGCCTTTTGATGACGCACTTCTGACTCAATAGTGCCACTTAAGGCATCAAGATAAGTTACATAATCTACAATTCCAGCTTCAAATTTCCCTGTCACACTCTCATAGTTACTCTGAGAAGCTTTCAGTGCACTTTGTGTACTTTTGAGTTGAGACTTTAATGTCTCAAGGCGCTTAGTAGCTATTAGAAATTGACTTTGTTGCTCTTGCAAAAGATACTCTTTTTGACTCTCCAAAGATAGGTGTTGGTAGTGAAGTGCCTCTTTTTCTTTGGCTGTCTTTCCTCCATCAAAAATCCTCATTGAGGCTGTTGCACTAAGAGCATTTTGTTTGTCGACAAAAAAATCGTCTCCAAAACCTGTCTCAGGGATACCTTTGTAATTTGAGACTGAATATTTATTTTGGAGAACCACTTGAGGCAATTGACTCGCTTTGACCATATTGGATTGCTCTTTTAGCTCTTGTGAGAGAGCTAACATCTGCTGTACTTGCGGTGATGGCTCAAGAGAGATTGCCTTTGGCGTAATGATGCTATCTTTGGACATTTTTGTAGGCCTTATCCCTGTTTTTACCCAAAGATTTTCTTGGCTAGTTACAATATCAAGCTTCATCGCTTCTATTTGGTATCTACTATCTTCAAGAGCTGCTTTTAATCTATCAACTTCATCTTGCATCGCCAATCCAGCCCTCATGAAACTCTCTAGCCTCTCTAGTTGTGCTTGAAGTTCATTTGTTTTAGTCTTTAGAGCTACCAAAAAAGCCTCTTGTTGTTGCAAGATATAATAACGATTGATGATATCTAAAGTCACACCTAAAACTATCCCTTGAGAGTTAAAAAGTGCCGCTTGATGTGCAAAACGGCTCGCCTCAAGTTGTGCTCTCTTGCGACCACCATCAAACACCTCAAGTCCTACGATTACAAAACCACTTGTTGTTTTTTTGGGTGAAAATCCAGCCGTTGGATTGAGTTGAGTATAACTAGCACCGATATCAACAGTAGGAATATAGCTCCTTTCAATAGCGCTTGATTGACTCTCTTTTGACGATGCTTGAAGCTTGCTTGAGAGAATTTGACCATTGTTAACTTCTGCGCTCTCAATTAGGTTTCGCAATGTTACCTCTTGAGATAAAATAACTGTTGGCAAAAAAACAAAAGGCAATGCCATGTAGCAAAGTTTTTTTATATTGATCATTTCTATCCTTTATAATTTCATGAGACATAATGCAAGAAAACTTCTAAAAAATCTTCGATCTCTTTTTTTGGAACTCTTTTATATATCAGTGTATCATCGCTTAAGCCTGTATTAACAGTCAAAATAATGAAACTATTTTAAACCATTTGACAAAAATTGTTTTGTATCAATTCCATCTTTTACAATGGTTTCTAAAACTAGTCTCAAGCTTAATTAATTAGTTTCAAGGATTGTAACTTTACAATTCTTTAGAAGCTCTAAAACTAAAGCTTTTGTTTGAGCAACTCTACCCGTTTTGATGCTTGGTGTATTGTCGCAGGTGCTATTTGTCCTGAGCTTACCATGTCTTTGATACTATTTACTAACAACTCAACAGATATTGTACGATTTGGATCAAGTTGGTTGCCAAAAAGCAATATATCATTGCCTGCATTAATCCCCAAACGAAGGATATCGTTTAGCTCATACGATTTTGCTATAGCACCCATTTGCAAATCATCGGTAATCACAACGCCATCGTATCCCAACTCTCCCCTAAGTATCCCATTGATAGTTTTTCTTGAGAGACTTGCTGGATGACTTTCGTCTATCTTTGCATTAAAAACATGTGCAACCATCACGCTATCGGCTTTATTACCCAATATCTTATAAGGCTCTAGCTCTATCTTGCTCCATACATTGCTAACATCAACATACCCCTTATGGGTGTCCCCTAGCGAAGAGCCATGCCCTGGAAAATGTTTGAGTGAGGTCAAAATCCCCTCTTTGTGCATCGCATCCATAAATAAATCTGCTTTTTTAGCAACAGCTTGTGGATTGTCTCCAAAAGAACGCTTGAGCTGATAGATAACATAATTTGAGCTATTTAGAGCCAAATCAACCACAGGAGCCAAATCATAGTTGATGCCAACGCTTTTTAGCTCTTTTGCCATCATTGTATAAGTTTGCATCGTTTGTGCATCGTCCATTTTGGCTACATCTTGTGCACTTGGAAAATTTCCTAAAAATCCATAGCTACTCTTGAGCCTTTGTACTTTGCCTCCTTCTTGATCTACCGCTATGAGAAGTGTCTTATCTTTTGAGCAATTTTGCAACTCTTTGGTTAGTTTTGCCAATTGGTCTTTGGATGCGATGTTTTTAGGAGTGTTTCTATCTACAGGATTATAGTCAAACAGGATAACCCCTGCTAAATTGTACTTGCTTATATCTTTGCATATTTGAGACTCACTAGATACACTTGTACCATAAAAACCAACCATAAGCATCGAGCCAATCTGCTGGGGAGTTACATCTTTGGCAAAAACCAAAGCAACACTACAACTAAATACAAATATTATTCTCTTATAAAAATTCATCAAATTAACTCCTTGGATTTGGTAGATAACATTATAGTTAAAATCGACTTTAGTAGAGACTTTAATGTAATTTTCACTTTTTTTCACATTCATTGGATATAATCTTTTTCAAAATCACACAAAAAGGGTTATGATGAAAAAAATTTTACTTACACTTCTTTTAGTTGGTGGCTTGTTTGCAACCGCTTCAGAAGAAAAAAGTATAGAGTTTACCGATACTACTGGTATAACTTATAGCGTTAAGGGGACTGATGAAGGGCTTGAGATTGATAAACTAAAAGGGAAGATAGTATTTTTAGAGTTTTTTGGACACAGATGCCCACCTTGCCTCAAAGCAATGCCTGACTACCAAAAACTCCACGAAAAATACGGTGACAAGATTGCTATTGTTGCTATAGAGGTTCAAGGTCTAAGCAATAGCGAATTGATAGATTTCGCAAAGGAAAAAGGGCTTACTTATATAACTGTGGCTCAAGAAAAAGCCGATTTATTTGTTGAGTATGTAGCGATGAGAGCGCAATGGAGTGGGGCAATTCCATTTTTAGTTTTACTTGATCAACAAGGTGCGGTACAATTAATGCACGCTGGCTCAATCTCTTTTGATACTTTCGAAAAGATTATCGAAGAGTTAGACAAGTAGCCACTATACGCCTCTACGCAAGGCGTACTCTCCCATTTTCTATCACAATCTCACCCAAAAGCTCTGCTTCGTAGACTCTATCTTGAAACAACAAAATGGTCTCATCAAGAGTTGGGTTTTGTTGACAAAAATAGAAAAAATCATCTTTTTTGATACCATCACTCGATGGTATATCACCATAGAGTGATGCAAATTGATCTATATCCCAAATGGCTTTTGCATCTCCACTAGCTAGCAACCCATTAGTCCCTTGACTCTCGCCTAATTGGTGAGGCAAGACAAATATCTCTTTGCTCTGCTCTTGTGCATAAGCTACAGAACGCATCGATCCGCTATCAAGATTGGCTTGAGCCACAATGAGAATATCTCCAAGTGCCACAACCAATTCATTTCTCAACACAAAACTCCATTTGGTAGGCTTAAATCCCTCTTCAAACTGACTAAGCACCAAGCCACTCTTTTCAATTTCCTCTATGAGATCTCTATTAATAGATGGATACCTGATATCAAGTCCATTTCCCACTACTGCAATCGTATTTTCAGCCCCTGCACCTTTGTGTGCAATTGCATCAACCCCCATAGCAGCTCCACTTACTATGCATACTCCCCGTTTTGACAATGCTTTTGCAAGTAAAAATGTATAATTTTGGGTATAAAGTGATGGTTTTCTTGCTCCAACTATAGAGACTCTAGGCCTTTTTAACAACTCCAAGCTCCCCTTGTAAAAAAGGGTTGATGGTGGTTTTTTGGTCTTTATAATTTCGCTTGGATTCTCTACCTTTTGCATACTATCTCCTTGATGCAATGATATATCATGACAAAAAAAGTTTTAAAAAATATGTCATTTTGACATATTACGACCAAAAAAGCGAAGCTATGGCAACTAAAACTGTAATACCAATTAGATTAAAAAGAAATCCTATCTTTATCATTTGCCGCACTTCAATCTCGCGTGTTGCCATAACTATAGCGTTTGGAGGGGTTGCTATAGGGAGCATAAATGCATAACTCCCTGCTATAGTTGCGACAAGTAGTAGTGCATTTGCCTCTTGTGGGGCAAGTGTATGACCAATCGTATAGACAACAGGTATCATCATAGCAACAAGGGCTGTATTGCTTGTAACTTCAGTCATAAAAGTGACAACAAAAGCTATCAAAAGCAAAAGCAATACAAAAGGTATCTGTGTTGCAAAAGATAGCCATGTTGCAATTTGCGAAGCTAAGCCGCTCTCCATAAATGCAAAAGCTATACTAAAACCTGCGCCAAATAAAAAGATAATTTCATAAGGCAAATTTCGGGTATCATCCCAGTTTAAAAATCCAATTCGTGGTAAAAACATCAGAAGCCCAAAGGCGAGTAAAATCATAGGCTCATCAAGTGCAAACATATCGAGCTGTTTTGCTAGTGTATTGATAGCAATTGAAGCAACAAGTAACCCTAAAATCTTGAGTAGCCTTTTTTGAGTAGGGTTATATGAAGCAGTAGTTGCCTTAAAGGTATATTTAACATCAACAACCCCGCGACTGAGTATCCATGGGATAATAACGAGCATCAATATAACAACTGGCAGCATATACACAATCCATTCACCAAAAAACAAAAAATTCTCACCTTCGCTGGATAAAAATCCCATCAAAATGAGATTAGGCGGTGTCCCAATAGGTGTCAATATCCCGCCTATACTTGCTCCATAAGCAGCAGCTAGCAATATCCTAACACGCAAAACCTTTATCTCTGTTAGATGCATCACGACAGGCAAAAGCATCAATACAACAGTTGTGTTTGATAAAATCGCACTCAAAAGTGCTGAGGCTATCGCAACACCATAAATTATCCCAGCAGGCGACTGAGGAAACCTACTTAGTATCTGCGAAGCTATGATAGCATGGAGTTGTGTTTTTTCCATAGCAAAAGCGACCATAAATCCACCAAGAAAAAGAAATATTATAGGATTTGCATACTGGGATGAAATTCGAGTAAAATCTGCAATACTGCTAATTGGAAACAAAATCAAAGGAAGTAAAGATACAACACCAAGGGGAAGTGCTCCGTTTGTCCAGAGTACAACCATTGCCCCAATTATTCCAAGCAACAAGGCTTGTATAGGAGATACAAAAAAACTACCCAACACAAATATCAAACAACCTATAATGATACTACGCCATATACCTCCCATTACCATTCACCTCCATAAAGTCTATCGATATATACGACCTCAACACCCTCAAAAATACTATTAGACTCTCGCAAAACAGCAAATGTTTCTGGGTATGGATGACCTATAGCTATGGCTACGCCATGTTTTTTGGCAATTTTGACTGCCTTTTTTAGCTGATTTCGAATCGCATCTTTTTGGCGAACATTATCCAAAAAAACATCTCTTGCTAAATATCTATGTTGATGCTTGTTTGCCAAGTGTGGCACATAGGTATCCTTAGAGGTTAGGCTATCAACAAATATAAACTCGTATTTCATAAGTGCACTATAAAGTGTTGACATTGCATTTTTATCAGCAGTAAAAACGCCCCCTGTATGATTATTGATATATTTTGCGTATGGAAAAAGGGTGCGAAGCTCCTTTATACGATTGTAGATATCCTGGGGTGAATCTCTTACAAAAAGTGTCCCTTGCATAGTATTCATTTGTCTATTTTTTGACTCAAGTGGCAAATGTACCATAGCATGAGAGTTTTTTGCCAAAAGGTGACTAGTGCTTGAAAGCTCTGAAGGAGGAAAGATAGAAGGGGTTATTTCAAGTGGAATTTTTTGAAGTTCTCTCATTTGCGATGGGGTTGCTATATCATCCAGAATGATTGCAAGCTTACAACCATCACTTACCTGCAAAGGGGTTTTGGGATTATGTTCTTTTGGAGAGGTAGTTGTGATATTTTTGGTATTCATATCAGAAATTTTTGGCTGCAAAGAAACCTGTGGTGAGGTATGATCTCTCATGGGCGAAGGTATAGTTGGAGCCGAATTGATAGTTCGCTCTTGATTTATATCAATCGAAGGGAGACTTATCTCGCAGGTTATTAATTGTGATTTTTTCTTAGTTTCTAACGAGAGCAACATATAGCTAAAAATTACCAATATAAAAATAGTAGTTACCGAAGCATAGTAGAGATAATCAATGGATTGTTTTCTCTTTTTTTTATGAGAAATAGAACTTTTTTTTGGCGACATAATAATTGCTTAAGATAAAAATGATTTATTTAGTGAAAAATCGAGAAAATCAACTAACTCAAGATGAGGATCTTGAGTCAAAAAATTAGTTTGTGTCTTGGTCAACTATCTTGTTTGCTTTAATCCATGGCATCATCTCTCTGAGGCGTCTTCCTGTCACTTCTACTGGATGAGCTTTGAGATTGTTTCTCTCAGCAGTCATTCTAGGATAACCAGCTTGCCCCTCAAGGATAAAATCTTTTGCAAATTTGCCATTTTGTATCTCTGTGAGTATCTCTTTCATCGCTTTTTTTGATTCGCTATTGATAACTCTAGGACCACTTACCATATCACCGTATTCAGCTGTATTACTGATAGAGTATCTCATATCTGCAATTCCCCCTTCAAATATCAAATCAACGATAAGTTTCATCTCATGCAAACACTCAAAATATGCCATTTCAGGTGGGTATCCAGCTTCTGTTAAGGTTTCAAAACCAGCTTGTATGAGTGCTGATACACCACCACAAAGTACTGCTTGCTCACCAAAAAGGTCTGTCTCTGTCTCATCTTTGAATGTAGTCTCTATGATACCTGTTCGTCCGCCACCAATTGCACATGCATAGCTTAGAGCCAATGCTTTTGAATTGCCACTAGGGTCGCTATGAACAGCGATAAGATCAGGAATCCCGCCACCTTTTACAAATTCACTTCTTACTGTATGCCCTGGCGCTTTTGGAGCAATCATCACTACATTGATATCTGCTCTTGGCTTGATGCGACCATAGTGGATATTGAAACCGTGTCCAAATGCGATAGTTGCACCAGTTTTCAAGTTCGCCTCAATCTCATTTTTGTAGATTTCTGCTTGAGACTCATCTGGAAGAAGTATCATCACAACATCAGCTTTTGCAGTAGCTTCAGCTACGGTATACACGTCAAAACCTTTTGCAACTGCTTTGCCCCAGCTAGCACCAACCTCTCTGAGTCCAACAACTACTTTTACGCCACTATCTCGTAGATTTTCAGCATGCGCATGTCCCTGACTTCCAAAGCCAATCATTGCTACTGTTTTTGATTTGATGATATTTAAATCACAATCTTTATCATAATATACATTCAAATGTGCCATCGAAGTATCCTTGGTATAAATTTGGCGGATTATATCGAATTGTTACTTAAGAGGAATCGATTATATAACTTATGATAAAATACACTTCAAACAAACCAAAAAGGGGTCAAAATGGTAACCATGCTATGGTGGCACTGGATTGTTATCGGTATTGTGCTACTGATAATTGAACTAAATATAGGGACTTTTTTTACACTAGCTCTAGCGGTGGCTGCTATTTTAGTAGGGATAATTGATTTTTTTATCCCTATGGGACTAAGTAGCCAATTGCTTTGGTGGATGGTATTTTCCCTCATAGGTATTGCTCTTTGGTACCGTTATTTCAAAACTGCTACTTTAACAAAAAGTGGCCAATCTAACTACAAGCTTGATACCCTAGGAACTGTCACAGAAGGTATCGCTGCCCACCAAAGAGGTAAAGTCAAATTTGACAATCCTGTCCTTGGCGACACTGTATGGCATGCAACATCCAAAGTCGATATCGATTCTGGTATGCGGGTTTGTATAGTCCAAATCAATGGGCAACTTATCGAAGTTGCCCCAATTTCTTAACTTTAAGGAGTATAATCATGGAAGTATTGAGTATAATGATTTTTATTGTTTTTGCTATTGTATTGACACTCTACAAAGGGGTCAAGATAGTCCCGCAAGGTGAAGAGTGGATAGTCGAAAGATTAGGCAAATTCTCCCGTACACTCACTCCCGGACTAAATATCATTATCCCTTTTGTAGAATCAATCCGCAATGAAGTCTCAACTCGAGATATTATCCTAGATATCCCACAGCAAGAGGTGATCACAAGAGATAATGCCGTCATCAATACAAATGCTGTCACATTTGTAAGAGTTACAAACCCTGCACACGCTATCTATGGAGTTGAAGACTTCAAACTTGCTATCCAACAACTTGTGATGACAACCTTACGTTCAATACTAGGTGAGATGAATCTTGATGAGGCACTCTCAAATCGCGAACATATCAAAACAAAACTCAAAGACAGCATAGTAGATGATGTCGCCGATTGGGGAGTGACTGTTAAGTCTGTAGAGATTCAAGACATAGCCCCTAGTGAGACAATGCAAGCCTCAATGGAACGACAAGCAGCTGCAGAGAGGGAGCGAAGAGCTGTCGTAACTGCAGCTGAAGGTAACAAAAACGCTATGATACTTGAAGCAGAGGGTCAACTTGAAGCGGCAAAAAAAGAGGCTGAAGCACAAATAGCACTTGCTAACGCCTCAGCTGAAGCAATCAGAGTCATCAGTACCAACATCCAAGATAAAGAACTTCCCGCGATGTTTCTATTGGGAGATAGATATATCAGCACTCTACAACAAATCAGCACAAGCCAAAACTCTAAATTTGTGATATACCCTGCTGACTTACAAAGTGCAATCAAAGGGATGTTGGGGGGAGCATTTAAGCCGTAGCCAATGAGTGAAGATAATCCCTAAGTTGACAAATATTGTCTATAGGGGATTCTTTGCTGTACTGACTTATACTACCGATATAGACAAATCGACTCCTTAGTCATGTTATGAGCCGCTTGCAAATTCCTATAAACAGACTATCATTTAGGTTAACTTAAATTTTAAAAGCTTTTTTGCGATCGTGTAAATGGTGCGATTTTGAGCAGAAAAATACGATCACAAAGGCTTTTTAAAGAGGTGTTTAGCCAAGTCAAAATTCTGATCCTATCTTAGTAGCAATTACATAACCAAAAGATAAAAAGTCTCTGTCAACTCTGAGACTGTGAATTGCTATACAGTCTCTCAAGATAGGAATCAAGAAGAAAGAAGTTTATGGTAATTCAAAATCCTTTTTTAGTTAAAATTTGATAATTGCGACATCCATCTTCATACTGCAAGTCACACGCTTTACCATAAAACATCTTAGCTTGTTTCTTATCCTGTTTTATACCCTCTCCTTCGCTATATATAATACCGAGATTTGAACAACCCAGAGCATTTCCACCATCACACGCTTTTTTGAAGAGTTCTACTGCTTTGGGTATATCCTGTTTTATGTCCTTTCCTTTGGTGTGCATAACACCAAGATTAGTACAACCCTCAGCAACTCCACCATCACAAGCTTTTTTATAAAGCTCTGCTGCTTTAAATTTATCCTGCTTTATGCCCTCTTCATCATCATACATAACGCCGAGATTGTGACAACCTCCAGCTTCTCCATTATTGCACGCTTTTTGATAAAGCTCTGCTGCTTTAAATTTGTCCTGCTTTATGCCCTCTCCTGCAATATACATGGCGCCGAGTACTGTACAACCTCTAGTAACTCCACTATTACAAGCTTTTTTGAAGAGTTCTGCTGCTTTAGGTATATCTTGTTTTATGCCATCACCATTCTTGTACATAATACCAAGATTTAGACAACCTATAGCTTCTTTACCATCACAAGCTTTTTGATAAAGCTCTGCTGCTTTTAACTTGTCCTGTTTTATGCCCTCTCCATCATCATACATAACGCCTAGACTTGAGCAACCTAGAGCATTTCCCCCATTGCAAGCTTGTTTGAAGAGTTCTGCTGCCTTTGTTTTGTTGCCTTTTTTGTATTGGCGAACTCCCTCATGAGCTTTATTTCCAAAAAGCGTTATAGTAAGCAGTACAAGTATCATCCATATTTTCATTTTTTTCCTTTGTCATTGAGCCACTTGTAATTTACAATGTTAGCTAATTAAAATATTTTAAAAGCCTTACGAAATGGTGCAAATGAGATAATACTTCAGCAAAGAAATCAAACACCAATCAAAAGCTTTTTGTAAGTATTTTATCAAGTTTTTCTTTTAAAAAAGTGATATTAGCATTATCTAAGATACAACACAAACTTCAGCATTAGAAACGCACTCTTTCTCGCAAGCAAAGAGAAGCCACACTCCAATCCAGCTTTTTCAACTTAAAAGTAGCGATTGCATAACCAAAAGACAAAAAGTCTCTGCAAACTCTAAGAGTGTGCGTTACTACATAGTCCCTCAAGATAGTAAGCTATGGAGTAAGTCAATATCCTTGTCTAATTAAAATTTTATAATTGTAACATCCTTTTTTAAACCCCATATCACATGATTTACTATAAAACATCTTAGCTTTTTTCTTATCCTGTTTTGTGCCCTCACCATGCTCATACATAAGTCCAAGATTATTACAACCTAGAGCATTTTCACCATCACACGCTTTTTTGAAGAGTTCTACTGCTTTAACTTTATCATGTTTTATACCGTCTCCTTTGGCATATATGACGCCAAGATTATAACAACCCGCAGCATCTCCCCTATCACAAGCTTTTTGATAAAGTTCTGCCGCTTTTTGATAAAACTCCGCTGCTTTAAATTTATCCTGTTTTATCCCATCTCCTTTGGCGTACATAAAGCCGAGATTATGACAATCCCAAGCATCTCCACCATCACAAGCTTTTTTATAGAACTCTGCTACCTTTGTTTTGTTGCCTTTTTCATATTCACGAGCTTCCTCTTGAACTTTATCTCCAAAAATTGATAGAGTGGGCAATATGAGTACTACAGCAAGCACTACTACAATACCTAAAATAATCTTTTTCATTTTTTTCCTTCGTCATTGGGCTGCTAGTAGATTTTACAATGCAAGCTAATTAAAATATTTTTAAAAGCCCTGCGAAATGGTGCAAATGAGATAATGCTTCAGCTAAACATCAAATACCAATCAACAGCTTTTGAGAGTATCTTATCAAGTTTGTCTTTAAACAAATATAGCAGATGCCTACTTTGACATTTTAGTTAAAAAAATCGATAAGTTAAAAGCTATAAAAACTGAAGTTTATATACTTAAAGAAGTGGCGCAAGAGCTTGGTTTTAGCTAATGTTCAAAGTCATCATTCCACAAGCTACATTTAAATAACTCAGACATATTGACTTCGAAAATCAAAGGCTTATCTATATTAAGAAACAAGATTTAAAAAAGACTTGTTTGCAACCGATAAAGCCCTCAATAGAAAACACAAAGGGAAGTTTAGAAAAATAGCAGGCGATTATAAGATCTGTCTCTTATACACATCTCCGAGCCCACGAGACCGTACTAGATCTCGT
>OMKS01002844.1_pt1 | contig 14164 bp, 15 predicted proteins | sample 1674721 | NCBI WGS metagenome assembly OMKS01 (sample SAMN06264996, study PRJEB25208) | sediment metagenome | isolation source: hot spring sediment | place: USA: California | collected 2014-09-02 | reverse complement strand
TTGCGGACTTCGCCGCCCCACGTGCGTTTGAGGCTGATCCCATCCATATAGACATAGGGATACACCCCGGTGATCGGACGGTTGCGCCAGGTCTCGATCCGCTCGAGGAAGGGCCGGACGTAGCGGAGGACGACCGGGTCGTCGCCTTCCAGGGCGTCGGCGGGGGCAAAGAGCGCCCCGCGCCGCTTGTACCCCCCGTCGGCCATCGCCTCGATCATCACGTTGACGTCGGTCGAGTGGTCGAGGTGCTTGTGGGAGAGGAGGATCGCGTCGAGCCTGAGCGGGTCGAGGGGCGGCCGGCTCCTGCGGGCGCGGAGGAGGGTCCCCGGCCCCGGGTCGAGGAGGAGCTGCGTCCCCCCGAGCTCGATCCACGTCCCGCCCGAGAACCGGAGCTGGCGGTCAACGACAAACCGCGCCCCGGCCGTCCCGAGGAACTTCACGTACCCCATGGCCTCGATCCTACCCCCGAACCCGGCACGTTGCGTGGGATAGCCACTGGGAAGAGCGAGCAGAGGGACGAGAGGCCATCCCAGATATCCTTTCAGCACCACGGATGCCCCCCTCTCCAGCCTCCCCCCAGGGGGGAGAGGCTGGGGTGATCAGGAGGTGGTGAGCATGCGGATGCGTCTCCTGCCTCTGGCGACACTGTTCGCCGTTCTGGTGTGGATCGTGCCCGGGGCCGCCGACGGGATCATCATCCCGGTCCCGCGGCCGGATATCCCGGTTCCCCCCCCTGCGCTGGCTGACGATCGTCTACCACCGCGTGACGGTGACGATCCAGGACGGCGTGGCGACGACGAGGGTGGACCAGGCGTTCCGGGCGCGGGTGTTCCCCATCGCCCCAGGGGAGACGCGGCGGCCCTCGAGGCCCGGGGGATGACCAACATCCACGAGGCCCTCCTCAAGGCCATGGAGTGGCTCACGCCGGCGGACCGTCCCCAGTACGTCCTCTTCCTCACCGACGGCCTTCCCACCGCGGGGGAGACGGAGACGGACGCCATCGTGCGGGAGGTGACGGCGGCGAACCGCGCCCGCCCTGGCCGACCTCCGGATCGCGGTCGAGGGGGTCGCGGTCTTCGACGTCTACCCCATGCAGCTCCCCGACCTCTTCTACGGCTCCCAGATCGCCCTCTTCGGCCGGTACACGGGAAGCGGTAAGGCCACCATCGTCCTAGTCCGGGGAAGCGAGACCGTTCAGCTTCCGTTCGACGTGGTGTTCCCCGAGGAGTCTTCTGGTGCGGCGTTCCTCCCCCGGCTTTGGGCGGCGCGGAAGATCGGGCACCTCCTCAACATCATCCGGTTCGAAGGCGAGACCGAAGAGCTGAAGAACCTCATCATCGCCTTGGGCACGGAGTACGGGATTGCCACCCCCTACACCTCGTTCCTGGTGCGGGAGGAGGTCCACACGACCACCGCGCCGCCGCCCTTCGCGTACTGGGGGCCCTCGGCGGTGGGAGCAGCCCAAGCCACGAAGTCCCTGACCGAGGCCAAGACTCTGCAGAGCGCGGACTACGTGCGCGAGGTTTCCGGCCGGGTGTTCCTGTTCCTGGACGGGGTGTGGCAGGAGAGCACGTACGAGGAGGGGACTCCCACCGTGGACCTCGTCTACCTGAGCGACGCCTACTTTGCCCTCCTCGACCGGTTCCCGGAGATCGCCCCGATCCTCGCCCTCGGGGAGAAGGTCGTGTTCAAGCTGGGGTCGGCCTGGGTCCGGATCGGTGAACAGGGCCTCACCGAGCTCGGCCCGGACGAGCTCGCGACGTTCGGGGGATAGATGAGAGAGCCCCGCGGGGCGGGGGCGATCAGCGCTCGAGATCCGCGGGCCCGAACCCCTGGGGGAGGAGGTCGGACAGGGACACAACCTCCCACCTCCTCCCCTCGCCATCGGCCAGGATCACCGTGAGGTCCGGTGCGAACTCGTACAGGGCTTGGCGACAGGCTCCACAGGGCGAACAGGGGGAGTCCCCACACGCGACGGCGATCGCCTCGAACTCCCGCACCCCCTCGGACACGGCCCTGAACAGGGCCACCCGCTCCGCGCACACCGTGAGCCCATAGGACGCGTTCTCCACGTTGCACCCCGTGAACACGCGCCCCCCCTTGGAGAGGAGGGCCGCTCCCACCCTGAACCCGGAGTAGGGGGCATAGGCCCGCTCCCTCGCCTCCACCGCCGCCGCGACAAGGTTCGCCGCGTCCATCGCTAGCCCGTGCCCCCCGCCTTCTCCTGCTCCCGCCTCCGTAGCTCAGCGCGCTTGATCTTCCCGCTCGCCGTCTTGGGAAGCTCCGTCACGAACTCGATCTCCCGCGGGTACTTGTAGGGCGCGGTGACCTCCTTCACGTGGTCTTGAAGCTCGGCGACGAGGGCCTCGGACGGCTGGTGTCCCTTGGCGAGGACGACGAACGCCTTCACGATCTGGCCCCGCACGGGGTGGTTCACGCCGATGACCGCCGCCTCGACCACCGCGGGGTGGGAGACGAGGGCGTCCTCGACCTCGAACGGCCCGATCCGGTACCCCGAGGCCTTGATCACGTCGTCGGCCCGGCCCTCGAAGAAGAAGTACTCGTCCTCGTCCACCCGCACCAGGTCCCCGGTACGGTACCACCTGCCGGACAGGACCTGGGCCGTGAGCTCGGGGTCCTTCCAGTAGCCGTCGAAGATGGCGGGGTTCCCCACCGGCACGGCGATCTCCCCGACCTCCCCTGGTTTCACGGGCTCACCGTTCTCGTCGATGGGTGTCGCGTTGGGGCCCGGGGTGGGGAGGCCCATCGAGCCCGGCTTGACCGGCAGCCCCGGAGGGTTGCAGGCCAAGCACACGGACTCCGTCTGGCCGTAGCCGTCGCGGATCGTGATCCCGAACGCACCGCGGAACGCCTCGATCGCCTCGGCATTGAGGGGCTCGCCTGCGGACACCGCGTCCCGCAGGGCCACCTTCCGCTTCCCGAGGTCCGGGAGCTGGATCAGGAACCGGTACTCGGTCGGGGTGGCGCAGAGCTTCGTCACTGGGTAGCGGGCGAGGAGGTCCAGGTACCGCTCGGCATCGAACCGGCCGTGGTACATGAGCTGGGTGCACCCGGTGGTGAGGCCGACCCCCATCGGGGCCCAGTACCACTTCGCCCACCCGGGGGCGGTGGTGGCCCAGATGAGATCGTCGGGGCTCGCCCCCCAGAAATAGCGGGCGGTGATCCGGGCATGGCCCCACATCCAGCGGTGGCGGTGCATGACGGGTTTGGGGTTCCCGGTCGTGCCAGAGGTGAAGTTGATCGTGAGCGGGTCCCGGGCGGTGAGGGGGACCGGCGCCGCCGGCCGGGCGCTTTTCAGCGCCCGTTCAAACGAGACCCATCCCGGCCTTTCCCCGCCGATGAGGATGAACTGTTCGAGCGGGCACTTCCCCCGCACCTCCTCTACCTCGCCGATCGTCGAGACGTGGGCGATCACGGTGCGCGCGCCGGCCGTCTCGGCGCGGTAGATGATGTCCCGGGCCCGCAACATGTCCGTGCCGGGCACGGCCACCCCGCCCGCTTTGAACGTCCCGATCTGGGCGACGAATGCCTCCGGGACCCGCGGGAAGATGTGCATCACCGGGTCCCCCTTCCGCACCCCGAGAGCTTGCAGCACCGCGGCGAACCGGCTCGAGAGGTCCGCGAGCTCGGCCCAGGTCATCGTCCGCTTCTCCCCTTTCTCCGACTCCCACAGGGCGCACGCCTTGTTTGGGTGGGCCCGGGCGTGTCCGTCCACCGCCCCGGCGATCGTGTACCCGGCGGGGATATCCCATCGGAACTCCCGCCGTTCGCGCTCGTACTCCTCGCGTGTGAAGACCATGAACTCACTCCTTTGCCGACCTCGGCGTTGTTGGCTACTGTTATAGCATGCACGGGGATGGACACGCAACCGAGCGGCGGGCGATCGTCGTCCTGCCCCCGGGAGCGGCGCGCCGGCTCATCGCGCGGGGGTGGCGAGGCTCCCCACCGTGCAACGCGCGCTCCGGGAAGGGCTCGTCGTCGTCACCCTCGGAACGACAAACGCCTACGTGGCCGAGGAGCTCCTCGGAAACCCGATCGAGCGGGAACGGTTCTGCGCCGGCTACATCGGTGAGGACCTCACCCGGCTCCCCGTCGAACGGCAGGCGAAACCCCTCGTCCTGCGGCGGGGGGAGCCGGTGGAGCTCTCCCCCGACGAGACCCTGGCCGAGCTCAAGGCCGGTGACGTCCTCGTCAAGGGCGCCAACGTCCTCGACCCGTCAGGCGTGTGTGGGGTGTTCATGGCCTCCCCGGCCGGGGGGACGGTGGGCAAGTTCGCCCTCCCCGCCGTCGCCCGGGGCGTGGAGATCGTGATCCCCATCTCGCGCGCGAAGTGCATCCACGGCTCCGTGGCCGCGCTCGCCCGCGAGGTCGGGATCGAGAGGGTGGACGCGGCCACCGGATCGGCGGTTGGGTTGTGCCCGCTCGTGGGGACGGTGGTGACCGAGGTCGAGGCGGTGGCGCTCCTGTACGGGGTCCGGGCCGAGCATCTCGCGAGCGAGGGGGTCGGGCGAGGGACGGGGGCGGTGACCCTCCTCCTCATGGGCGGGGAAGCGGACGTGGGAAAGGCGTTCGCGGAGCTGTCCGCCCTCGCCCCGACCGAGCCGCCGCCCACGGTGGGATGAAGGCGATCCTCCATCCGGCTGAGGCGAAGCTCGTCCGCGAGCGGTCGCGGTTCCTCGCCTACGCCTGCCCCGTAGCGGCGCCGGAGGAGGCCGAGGCGGTCCTGAGTCGACTTCGCAGGGAGCACCACGCAGCGCGGCACATCCCCTACGCGTACCGCCTCCACTCCGGCGAGGGACGAGCGAGCGACGACGGCGAGCCGTCCGGCTCAGCAGGGCGACCGATCCTGAGCGTGATCGAGGGCGAGGACCTTGGCGACGTCCTCGTCGCCGTGGTCCGTTACTTCGGCGGGGTCAAGCTCGGGGTGGGGGGCCTCGCCCGAGCGTACCGGGACGCCGCCCGGGAGGCCCTGGTCGCGGCGGGCAGCCGTCCCGTCGTCCCGGAGAAGCGGCTCGTCGTAGCCGCTGACCCAGGAAGGGTCGGGGCGCTCCTCTCCCTCGCCCTCAAGCACGAGGCACGCATCCTCTCCCAGCAGTTCCGTGGCCGGGCGGAGGTGGAGCTCGTCCTCCCCGAAGCGAACGTTGGGCCATTTGAGGCCGCGGTCGCCCCGTGGTGCGAGGTGAGGGAGGCCGGCAATGGTTGAGTTCGTGGAGGGCCCGATCGTCGAAGTGGGGGAGGAGTCCCTTGTCCTCGCGTTGGGCGGGCTCGGCGTGCGGATCGCTGTCCCGGCCCGGACCGTGGCGAGCCTCGCGGGGAGCGACGCCGCCAAGCTGTTCACCCACCTCGTCCTCCGCGAGGATGGGGTGGAACTGTGGGGGTTCGCGACGCGGGAGGAACGGGAGATGTTCGTGGCCCTCCTCTCCGTTCCCCAGGTTGGACCGAAGCTCGCGTTCCGGTTGGTGACGGCCCTGCCCCCGGCTGAGCTCGCGGCTGCGGTCCAGCGGGGGGATCTCTCGCTCCTCGACGGGGTGAAGGGGATCGGGCGCCGCACCGCGCAGCGGGTGATGGTCGAGCTGTCGGGGAAGCTCGCCCAGTGGGCCCCCCCCGCTCCCTCACCGCGGGGGGAAAAGGCCGCGGTGGTGGTGAAGGCCCTCACCTCGAAGGTCCTCGGGTTCCCGGCGGCGGAGGCACGTCGGGCCGTGGAGAAGCTCCTCCGGGAGTCCCCGGACGCACCGATCGAGGACCTCATCCGCCGGGCCCTGACCCTCCTCGCCAAGGGGTGAACTCAAGATGCGGGTGTTGGGGCTCGACATCGGGGATCGGCGGGTGGGGATCGCCGTCTCCGACGAGACGGGGACGATCGCGGGTCCCCACGGGGTCTACACTCGGCGGTCACTTCCCGAAGACGCAGCCCACCTCGCGGGGCTCGCCCAGAAGCTCAAGGCGGAGGCGATCGTGGTCGGGCTCCCCCTGAACATGGACGGCACGGAAGGGCAACAGGCGCGGAAGACCCGGGAGTTCGCGGAGGCCGTGGCGGAGAGGAGCGGGCTCCCCCTCCACTACGTGGATGAGCGCCTGACCTCGGTGGAGGCCGATCGGGCGATGGTTGAGGGGGGGCTCTCCCGCAGGAGGCGAAGGGGGCACCGAGATGCCCTCTCGGCCGTCCTCCTCCTCCAGGAGTGGCTCGGCTCGCAGCGGACGGGAACGAGCTGAACAGGGTTCCCAATCCCCCGCTTGTCGGGGCCGACCGTCGCCCGGACAATGCCGGCACCGAGGAGCATCTGGTTTAGCGATGGACACAGCAGCGGTGGTGATCGCGGCAGCGGGGGGACTGGCCCTCTTTCTCTATGGGTTGCGCGTCTTGAGCGCTGCCCTGAAGCGGGCGATCGGCGAGCGGATGCGGGTCCTGCTGGAGCGACTCACGAACCGGGCCCTCCGCGGGGCGCTTGTGGGCATGGTGAGTACGAGCGTCCTCCAGTCGAGCAGCATGACGATGGTCCTCCTCATCGGCCTCATCAACGCCGGCGCCCTCACCCTCCGCCAGGGGATCGGCGTCATGCTCGGGGCGGAGATCGGAACGTCGATCACCGCGTAGATCATCGCGTTCCGGGTTGGGGACTACTACCTGCCCGTTATCGCCGTCGGGTTCGTGCTGTCGGAGCTGTTCCGTGGGCGGCGCGCGGGAGACATCGGCCGGGCCATCCTCGGGTTCGGGCTCCTGTTCCTGGGGATGAGCGTGATGGCCGGCGGACTGCGGGGCGTGGCGCGAAGCGACGCGGTGCTGCAGCTCCTCGCGTCGCTGGGAGAGAACGTCCCGCTGGGGGTGCTCGTGGGAGCGGGGGTGACAGCCGTGATCCAGAGCTCATCGGCAATGACCGCGCTCCTGATCGCCATGGGTTCCGCTGGGATCCTCGACCTCCCCACCGCAATCGCCCTCGTGCTGGGAGCGAACATCGGGACCACGATCACGGCTCAGCTCGCTTCCCTCGGAGCCTCGCTCCCCGCGCGACGGCTGGCGCGGGCGCAGCTCGTGGTGAACGTCGTCGGGGTCTCCGTCCTCCTCCCCTTCGTCCCCTTGTACGCCCAGCTAGTGGCAACGATCGCTCCCACCTTGGAGCGACAGATCGCCCACGCCCACACCCTGTTCAACGTTGCGGGCACGGTCTTGGCCCTCCCGTTGGTGGGCGCTCTAGCCTGTGCAGTGACCGCGATCACGCGCGGGCGGGAGCCCGCTGCCACTTCCACCCCCCGACACCTCGCAAAGGCGTTCCTCGCTGCCCCGCCCGTCGCCCTGTACCAGGCGCACCAGGAGCTCCTCCGGGTGGCTGCCATGACGCAGGCGATGATCCACCGTTGCCGGGAAGGCCTGCTCGAGCGCGACGAGGCGTCCTTGGTCGAGGTGTTGGAGATCGAGGGGCAGTGGACAGCCTGAAAGGAGACATCGAGTCCTTCCTGGAGCGGATCCCGGGGGACGCCCTCTCCGCGCGGGAAGAACGGCGGCTACACGTGTTTCGCCATGCCACGGGCGACGTGGAACGGGTCGGCGACCAGGCGGTCAACATTGCCGAGCGGGGGCTGCACGTGCTCTGCCGGGGACACGTCTTCTCTTCAGCCGCGGCGGGCGATCTCACGACGCTGTTCGACAAGACGATGTTCCTCTACGAGCTGGCGCTGGAAGCGTTGCGGGAAGAGGACAAGGACCGCGCCCAGGAGGCCCTGCACCGGGAGGCGGAGGTTGACCACCTCGAGCGGCTGTTCAGGGACCGCCATCTGCAGCGCCTTGACGAAGGGGTGTGCGATGCGGCGGCCGGCGTCTTGTTCGTGGAGATCCTCCACAACCTGGAGCGGATCGGGGACCACGCCGTGAACATCGCCGGCGATGTCCTCTACGCCTTGTAGACGGGTTCGGGTGTCGTGACCTCAGCCGAGGCCAACCAGGCGATGATCGAAGGCGGGCTCTCCCGGCGGGCCGGCAGGGGACGCGTGGACGCCCTGTCCGCCGTGCTCATCCTTCAGGAATGGCGTACGTACGAGAGGGAGCTAGTCGGTCCGCGACTGCCTCCACGCCTACCAGGCCCGTGCAGCCTTGGGAACCCACCGCTTTCGGGTCAGAACGAGGACCCCCATGATGATCTGAACAGCGGGCCGCACAACCCCCTGCCACAGAATCCCCGACCCGTAGTAGGGCTGTGGGATCAAGGACGCCACAAGAGACGGAATGCCCACGACGATCGTGTACAACCCAATGGCGAACAGAAGAACGGACTGAAGATCGTCCGCACCCAGGCCCAGGGTGAGGGTCTTCTCCCCGTCCTCTCCCGCAAGCCACCGCGCGACCGCACGCGGGCATCGAAGAAGCACAAACGCTGTAGCCGCATACACCACAAGCGCCAACGCCCAGCCAAGGAGAAACTCGAGGCTGGCCGCACCGGCGAACATGGAGAGCCAGGTCACCCCGTAGAACGCCAGCAAGATCCCGACGATCCGGAAGACGAGTACGTACAGGTCCAGGAGCTGCATCTTCTTCCCCCCTCACGGCGCAGATCGCTCGCGAGGATTATAGCTAGACTGCGCGGGGCGAAGAGAGGGTCAGCCCAACGAGGTCGGGACGGTGGCGGAGGGTCTTCCGCCACGCTTCCCTCTCCCGGAAGCGGCGGATCTTCTCGTGGTCGCCGGAGAGAAGGACTTCCGGAACCTCCATCCCCTGGAAGACGCGAGGGCGGGTGTACTGAGGGTACCCCAGGCGCGGCCCGGAGAAGAACGAGTCGGTGGCCGCGGACTCGTGCCGGCCTACGACCCCCGGCACCATCCGCGCCGTGGTTTCCACCACCACCGCCGCGGCGAGCTCTCCCCCGGCGAGGACGAAATCGCCGATCGAAAGCTCGAGGTCGGAGAGACCCGCGATCCGCTCGTCTACCCCCTCGTACCTGCCACAGAGGAGGGCCACCGCCGGCTGGCGCGCGAGCTCCTTGGCGAGCCCCTGGGTGAACAACACGCCCTGGGCGGAGAGGAGCACCACGTAGGGTCGCTTCCCGACTTGGCGGCTGATCGCCTCAATCGCTTTCCCAAACGGCTCCGGGCGCATCACCATCCCCGCCCCACCCCCGAACGGCCGATCGTCCACGATCCCCCCGTCGTCTGGGGAGAACAGCCGCACGTCGTGGAGGTGGATCTCGATCAACCCCTTGTCCTGAGCCCCACGGATGATCCCCTCAGAGGCGAACGGGACGAGGATCTCCGGGTGAAGGGTGACGAGATCGAACCTCATCGCCAGTCCACGATCACGGTCCGCCCCGCCTTCCCCCCCATCGTCTCGATGACCCGACAGAGCGCCTCCCGATCGCGGGAGGTGAGGGCGTCCCTCTCACGGCCAGGGACGCGGAGGAACAAGAGGTCCACGGGGCCGGATTGGATGTGCTCCACCTGGACCTCGCCCGGCCGCGAGGCCACCGCGCGGAGGAGGTACCGCGCGAGATCAGCCAGCATCCCCTTCGCCTGCCCCCCCCCGCCGGGAGCGGACCTCGTGGAACGCTTCGAGGACGCCGCTTCTGGCCAGGATGCGCCGCGCGGCCGGCGACGGCTGGGCCCCTCGGTTGAGCCAGGACAGGGCGGCTGCGGTGTCCACCATGACCTCCGCAGGCTCGGCGAGCGGGTTGTAGTGACCGATCGTGGCCACCGCCCGGCCCCCTTGCTTGTTCGTCCCTTCCATCACCACGATCCGGTAGCTGGGCTGCTTCCGCTTGCCCACCCGCATGAGCCTGATCTTGACCATCCCATCACCTCGCCACCTGTCGGCCTCCGCCCCACCCGGGGGGCAGCCGCCTTTTCCCGAACCCGCGCACGAGTCGCCGCGCCTGCTCGTATTGGGACAGAAGTTGGTTCACTTCCTGAACGGTGGTTCCCGAGCCACGGGCGATCCGCCGCTTCCGGCTGGCCCCGATTATATGAGGGTCGCGCCGCTCCTCAACCGTCATCGACTGGATGATGGCCCGCGTGCGCCGAAACTCGTCCTCGATCTCCACGTCCTGGGCGAACTTCCCCAGTCCGGGGACCCGGGAAAGGAGCTGGTCCAACGGACCGGCGCGGCTCATCGCCTCGATCTGGGTCAGGAAGTCCTCGAGGGTGAACGAACCCTCGCGCACCCGCGCCGCCACGGCCGCCACCCTCTCCCCCCCTGCCTGCTCGAGTTTCTCCGCCAGCCCCGCGAGGTCGCCGAACCCCAGGATCCGGTCCGCCATCCGCCCAGGGTCGAACGGCTCGAGGTCATCGAGCCTCTCCCCGACCCCCACGAACACGACCGGGCGCGCAAGCCGGCTCGGGAGCGAGAGGGCCGCCCCCCCGCGGGCGTCCCCGTCGAGCTTGGTGAGGACGAGACCCGTGATCCCAACCGGCACGAACGCCTCTCCCATCCGCACCGCCTCCTGGCCCACGAGCGCATCGAGGACAAGGAGGACATCGCTCGGCCCCGCCGCGGCCACGATCTCCCCCACGAACGGGGGCGGGGCCACGCCGGGAGGGGGGCCCGGTGTATCCACAACGAGCACATCGCGCAGCTCACGCCGCGCCGCCTCCGCCGCGCGCTCCACATCCGCCCGCGGAGATCCGGCCGCCGACAGGAACGGGATCTCAAGGCGGGAAGCGAGGGTCGAGAGCTGGTCGGCGGCTGCGGGACGCTGCGGGTCAGCACACACCAGGATGGGCTTCCGCCCCTTGCGCAGGAGATGGCGGGCGACCTTGCCCGCGGTCGTCGTCTTCCCCGACCCGGCCGGCCCCACGAGGAGGACGATCGCCGGCCGACCGGAGAGGCGAAGCCTGGCCACCTCCCCCCCCATCGCCCGGGCCACCTCGCTCCGCACGATCCCCAACAGCTGCTCGGCGGGGAGGAGCGATTCCACCACCCTCTCCCCCACCGCGCGTGCCTCGACCCGCGCCAGGATCTCCCGCACCACCCCGTAGTGCACATCCGCGGCGAGGAGGGCCTGGCGGATTTCGCGCAGCCCGGCTTGAACATCAGCTGGAGTGAGCCGCCCCGGCGCGCGGAGCTTCCGGAACGCCTGAGATAGCCGCTCGCTCAGGGACTCGAACACGAGGGAGAGTCTACGGCCCACGGACCCGGATCACAACGCCCCGAGCAGAACGCGACGAAGCCGGCGCAGAAGCTAGACTATAATGCCGTTGAGGTGATGAAGAGGTGACTACGGAGTCGCAAAGTGTTATACTCTTTCTTCTTCTCTTGTTATCAGGACTCTTCTCCGCTTCCGAGACAGCTCTTTCCTCAATTTCCGAGCTGCGCGTATCCCATCTCCTGCGCCGGGCCTCCCCGAAGCAGAAGAAGAGGGCCCTCGAACACTTGCTCCGTGACCCCAGCGACCTCCTCACCTGCATCGTGATCTACAACAATCTCGTGAACGTGGGGGCATCGAGCCTGGCCACGCTCCTCTTCCTGCGCCTCCTCCCGGCAACGCTTCCCTCGTACGTGACGAGCATCGTCGCCACCCTCGTGTTGACCACGTTCCTCCTCCTCATCGGGGAGATCACCCCCAAGAACCTCGCCCGCAACCGGCCGGAGGCCCTGACGATGGCGGTGATCGTTCCCGTGTGGCGACTCACCCGCGCGACCCACCCCATCGTACGGCTGTTCCGCTGGACGGGGGCGCAGATCGTCAAGCCGTTCGGGGTCGAGTTCTTCACCCGAGAGCGGACACCCCTGTCCAAGGATGAGCTCGTGTCCATCATCGAAATGGGGGAGGAACGGGGAGCCCTCTCCCCCCAGCACGGGAACATGGTGCGACGGATCCTCGCCTTGGACGCGATCACGGCCGAGGAGATCATGGTCCCCCGCACCGACATGAAGACGATCGAAGTGGACACGCCCCTCGCGGAGGTGGCGAGATTCGTCTTGTCCGATGGCCACTCCCGCTATCCTGTGTACCAAGGAAGCCAGGACAACGTGGTCGGGCTCCTCCATGCCAAGGACCTCCTCTCCCACTTCGGGGAGCCACGGGCGGACGTGTCGTTGGCTTCCCTCCTCCGCCCCGTGTCGTTTGCCCCGACTACGAAGCCCATCAGTGCCCTCCTCCAGGAGTTCCAGCGCGAGCGATCCCACATGGCGGTGGTCGTGGACGAGTACGGGGGAGTGGCGGGGATCGTGACCCTGGAGGACATCCTCGAGGAGATCGTGGGGGAGATCGAGGACGAGTACGACCGGCGGCGGCCACGGCCCCTCATCCGACGGATCTCCCCCACCGAGGCGATCGTGGGCGGCGATGCCGAGGTGCGGACGGTGAACCGAAGCCTGGGGGCGGATCTCCCCGAGGACGAAGCGGTGACGATCGCCGGGCTTGTCCTGGAAAGGCTGGGCGACATCCCTGAGACCGGGACAAGGCTGCGCATCGGGCGCGCCGAGATCGCGATCGAGCAGGCGAGCGCCCGCGAGATCACGACGGTCCGCCTCACCCTCCACCCCGAGCCGCCGCCCGAGGAGAAGTTGGACTAGAAGGAGAATCAGTGCGTATCCTCTCTGTGTGCGGTGCGTTGACCCTCGTGGCAGGGGCCCTCGCTGCCCCGATCCAGATCGAGGCCACGTTCCTCCCCAACGAGCACGCCATCGCGGGGACGATGCGCGTGAGTTGTGACGCTTCCTCAACGGAAGCGTGGTTCGCCCTCCTCGCGAACCTCGGACGGGAACCGAACCCCTACCTCTCCCCACTGGCGCGCGATGGAACCTATGTCGCCGGGTTCGATCCGGCGTGGACGGTGATCGAGCGGGTGGCGTGGTCCGCCGGTGCCGGGGAAGAGGAAATCCCGTTCGAACTCCTCCCCGCTCCGCCCTCCTTCCAAACCTATTCCCTGGACGATGTGCTCCTCCGGGTCGACCTCCCAGGGGGAGAGGGAGATCTCCTGATCGAGTTCCGCACGCGGTTTCCCCATGTGTGGGCCGGGGAGCCGGGGAGGCTGGGGGACGTCTACACGTGGCGGTTCGGATGGCATCCTCTCCCATTCTCACCGCCGGAGGATGGGCGGTGGCCGCTCCTCCTGGCGGCCCACGACTATCGGGTAACGCTCACCGTCCCCGCGGGATGGGATGCGGCGTTGCCCGGAGAGGTGACGCAAGAGGAAGATCGTGCGGGGACCGTATTCACGGTTCGTTTCTCCACGCCTGTGCGCTCGGTGTCGCTCTTCCTCGCGCCGAAGGGGACCCTCCACCGGGCGGTGCTCCCGCTCGCGGGGATCACCGTCGAGGCGGTCGCCCTGCCGGGAGACGAGGACAAGGTCCGGGCCCTGGCTACGTATCTGCAGGAGATCCTCGATTACTACGGGGACCGATACGGACCGTATCCCCACGACCGGCTCCTCCTCGTGGAGCACCCCAACGAAGTCGGGGTCGCGATGGCAGCCGACGGGGTCGTGTACCTTCCCCGCTGGTTCTTCCGCCGCCTCGACCTCACCGCCGGGGGGATCCTCTCCCGCTACGGGCAGTACCTCCTCGCCCACGAGCTCGCCCATCTGTGGTGGGGGATCGGGATCGGGGTGGACCTCGACGCGGAGAACTGGCTCTCGGAGGGGATGGCCCAGTACCTGGCCATCCGCTGGTACGAGGAGAAGTTCGGGGCCGAAGGGGGAAACGTGTTCCGGTTCGAGAACAGAGGGCTCGGGGAGGGGATGGCGACCCAGCTCGTGGGGTTCATCAACCTCCGCGAGCACTTGACCGAGCTCCCCTACCTCGGGACCGCGTTCGCGGGGTTCGATGAGGCGGTGGTCAAGCCTTCGGCCGAGGTGCGGTACGAGCAAGCGTCGGCGGTGCGCTTGTACGACAAAGGGTACCTCGTCCTCCGCGCCGCGGCGTCCCTCGCGGGCGAGGACGCGTTCGACGACGTGCTGTACCAAGCCCACGCCGCAGCGCGCGGGGGGACGTTCACCACCGCCGACCTCCAAGCGCTCCTCGAACGGACGACGGGCGAGAGTTGGGAGGCGTTCTTCTCGCAGTGGGTGTACGGCGAGGCATGGGCCGACTACGCGGTGGAGGGATGGACGCGAGCCAAGGACGGAGAGGAGTACCTGACAGCGGTCCACCTGTCTCTTATACACATCTCCGAGCCCACGAGACCGTACTAGATCTCGTATGCCGTCTTCTGCTTGAAAA
>OMKS01002843.1_pt1 | contig 14168 bp, 11 predicted proteins | sample 1674721 | NCBI WGS metagenome assembly OMKS01 (sample SAMN06264996, study PRJEB25208) | sediment metagenome | isolation source: hot spring sediment | place: USA: California | collected 2014-09-02 | reverse complement strand
CTCCTCCGCCTGCTCCACCCCCACCACCTCCCCGTTGGACAGGGTAATCGCCTTGCCGGTGCCCTCCTCCATGCGCACTGCGCAGAAATCGGCCGATGCTGCGCGCTCCAGGGCAAAGGATGCCAGGTCCTCGTCTATCATGGATATCACGGAATGCGCCCCATATCGCCCGGGCTCTACTTAATCTTTTGGCACCAGGTCGCCACCAGGGCATAACTTCTTTATAGCCGGTGGATTTAATGGTATGAATTCCATGGCTGTACGGGTTCCTCGCCTGGGCGTCCTGGTGGCGGTGATGCTGGTCACCGCCTCACTGGTGGGCACCGGATTTTCTTTTTCTTCCCCGCCGCGGACCGGTGAAACGGTGAACGTGACCTATTCTTTTTCCCCGCCGGAGGTGGACACCGTACAGGTGGGTCCCCACCGCTACCACGTGGTCACCCTGCCCGGGGCCGGCTATGCGGCGGCCGCCGGAGAGCCCTGCCTGCCGGTGACTGGCGCCTACATCCTGCTGCCCCCTAGCAGCCGGGTGCGGGGCATCACCGTCATTCCCTCCCCGCGGCAGGAGATGGACGATGGCTACCAGGTGTTGCCCGCCGGCCAGGTGCAGCCCCTGTCCCGACCCCGACCCTCTGCACTGGTCAGGGGCCCGGTCTACCAGTCGTCGGACGCCACGCCCGGCTCGCTGCATACCGTGGTGGGCACCTATCAGTTGAGGGGCTACACGGTGCTCGTGCTGCAGCTGCATCCCGTGCAGTACGTTCCCGCCTCCGGGGCCCTCTCCTATTATCCCCGCCTCACGGTGCGGGTGGACACCGCCCCCGCCTCCCCACCTGCCACCTTCCGGGGGTTGCCCGCCGACGCAGAAGTGGTGAACTCCCGGGTGGACAACCCCTCCCTGCTGGCCCGCTATCCACCGCCGGCTGCCGCGGCCTCCTCCGACCTGCTGATTCTGACCACCTCCGGCCTGGAACCGGCCTTTGCCCGGCTCAGGGATTATCACCAGGAGCACGGGCTGGCCACCGCCCTGGTCACCATCGAAGGCATCGGCGACACCCCGGGGGCCATACGCAGCTACATACGGGAGCAATACCTGCAGCAGGGCATCCAGTACGTCCTGCTGGGAGGCGACGAGCACCTGGTGCCGGCGGCCACCCTGTGGGTGTTCGGCCTGGACGAAGACCAGCCGGACCGCCCCTACTCCGACTACCTGCCCTCCGACCTGTACTATGCCTGCCTGGATGGCACCTTCAACGGAGACGGAGACGACAAATGGGGGGAGCCCACCGACGGGGAGGACGGCGGTGACGTGGACCTCATGGCGGAGGTGTACGTGGGGCGGGCCTGCGTGGACGACCTGGAGGAGGCCCATCACTTCGTGGACAAGAGCATTGCCTACCTGAGCCAGGAGCCCCATTCCTACCTCCGGCAGGTCCTCCTGGCCGGCGAATACATGGGAGACTACGGCATCGCCACCTGGGGCGGCAACTACATGGACCAGTTGATGGGCAACTGCACTGACGATGGCTACTCCACCACGGGGATACCCGGCGACGTGCTGTCCATAGCCACCCTGTACGACCGGGATCAGCCCTGGTCGGGGGAGGACATGACGGCGGCCATCAACGACGGATTCCACATCGTCAACCACCTGGGTCATTCCGCCTACAACTACGCCCTGAAGATGGGCTGGGAGAGCGTGATGGAGCTGAACAACGAGCAGTACTGCTTCATCTACTCCCAGGGGTGCATGGCCGGCGGCTTTGACCAGGACGACTGCATGGCCGAGCATCTGACTGCCAAAACCGGGAACGGAGCCTTTGCCACCATCATGAACGCCCGCTACGGCTGGTTCTGGGCCTACAGCACGGACGGGGATTCGCAGCGCTACCACCGCCAGTTCTGGGACGCTGTGTTCGGGGAGGACATCACCAGCATAGGGGCGGCCCACCAGGACTCCAAGGAGGACAACCTGTTCCTGCTCAACCGCTCCTGTATGCGCTGGTGTTACTACCAGCTCAACCTGTTTGGCGACCCCAGCATCCATTTCAGGATTAACAACCAGCCCTACACGCCGGAGCCGCCCACCGGCGAGGGCAGGGGAAGAAAGGGGCAGTCCTATGCCTACACCGCGGTTACCACGGACATGGAGGGCGACGACGTCTATTACCAGTGGGACTGGGGGGACGGCAGCCAGAGCGACTGGCTGGGACCCTATTCCTCCGGAGAGCCCTGCACCCTCAACCACACCTGGACGGACACCGGCGTGTACGCCATAACGGTCCGGGCCCGCGACGAGGCAGGAAGCGTCAGCGAGTGGTCGGACCCCCTCCGGGTGACCATGCCCCGCCCCTGGGCCCGGGGCCAGCCCTTCGAGTTCCTGTGGTCTCTGGTTCCCGCCTGGCTGCAGCCTCTGCTTGAAGAGCTGCTCTGGTGAGGCAAAGAAAATTATAGGCATGCCCGGATACACAGAGCATGGCCATGGTGATTGCGGGCAGGGCCTACGTGGACGGTGCCGTCCGCCACACGCGCATAGCCATCCGGGACGGGCGCATCGCCGCCATCGGCGGAAACCTGTCGGGTGACCCCCTGCTGGATGTGGGTGACGATCTCATTTTTCCGGCCGCCATCGACTGCCACGTCCACTTCCGGGAGCCCGGAATGACCCACAAGGAGGATTTTTTCACCGGCACCCGTGCGGCGGCGCTGGGTGGGGTCACCGCCGTTCTGGACATGCCCAACACCCGCCCTCCGGCCATGACCCCGGAGGCACTGCAGGAAAAGCTGCACCGGGTGCAGAGCAAGGCCTGCGTGGACTTCGGCCTCTACGGGGGCATCGGTCCGGACAGCGACGTGGAGGCCATGGCCCCCCACTGCGCTGCCTTCAAAATCTACCTGTCCGGGGACAACGACATGTACGTGCCCCCGGAGAGCCTGCCGGGCGTGCTGGCCCGGGTTAGACACACCGGCAAGGTGCTGGCCCTCCACGCCGAGCTGCGAGACTGCATCGACCGCAGCCCCAGCACCTCTCTGGCCGAGTACCAAAGCCGCCGTCCCGGGGGCTGCGAGGTGGAGGCGGTGAAGACGGTGCTGCAGGCCAACGCCACGGTGAAATCGCCCGTGCATTTCTGCCATGTGTCCAGCGCCGCCGCCCTCCGCCTCCTGCCCCAGCCAGGGGCCACCTCCGGCGTCACCCCCCACCACCTCTTTCTCTCCGCCCAGCATTCCTTCGACCTCCCGGCCATGGGCAAGGTCAACCCCCCGCTGAGGGACGAGCCGGAGCGCCGGGCCCTGCTGGCCCTGGTGGCCGCGGGACGGGCCACCCTGCTGGAGTCGGACCATGCCCCCCACACCCGGGAGGAAAAGCAGGAGTTTGCCGGTGCACCCTCCGGTCTCCCCGGGGTGGACGCCCTGCTTCCCCTGACGCTGTCCGCCGTGAACCGGGGGGAGATGCCCCTCTCCCTGGTGCACCGCCTGCTGTGCGCCGCCCCCGCCCGGCGATTTGGGCTGAACAAGGGCCACATTGAGGTGGGCAGGGATGCAGACCTGGTGGTGCTGGACATGAAGGAGAAGCCCGTGGTCAGCCATTCCAAATGCGGGTGGACGCCCTATGAAGGCATGACCGGGGTGTACCCCCGCCAGGTGTTTATGCGGGGGCAGAAGATCGTGGACGAGGGGTGCTTTGTGGGGGCCCCCGGCCAGGGGGAGCGGGTGGCATGAGCGTTCTGATGCAGTGGCTCTGGGTGCTCCTGCTGGCCATGATGCCCATCTCAGAGCTACGGGGGGCCATTCCCCTGGCCCTGGGCGCCTACCATCTGGACCCCTGGCTGGCCCTGCCCCTGATTATCGCCGCCAATTTTCTCCCCGTGCCCTTCATTCTGCTGTTTCTGCGTCCGGTGGAGGACTTTTTGCGGCAGTGGCCATTCTGGGACCGCCTGATGAGCCGCATTTTCGAGCACACCCGGCACAAGACACAGAAGCGGATTGAGCGCTGGGAGAGCCTGGCCCTGGTGCTGTTCGTGGCGGTTCCCCTGCCGGTGACCGGGGCCTGGACGGGCAGCCTTGCCGCCTACCTGTTCGGCCTGGACTTCAAAAAGTCGCTGGTGTACATCTTTCTGGGGGTCTGCATAGCCGGAGTCATAGTGACGACAGCGGTGACCGCCGGGGTCAACTGGCTGGTGAAGCCCCCGTAAACGAGGAGGCCAGGGACCCGGCCACCAGCAGCAGGGCGGCCGTACCCAGGGCGATAATGGCCGGCAGAAACCCGTAGGTGGGAAATGAGAGCAGATGGTGCAGGAACACCACCGCCTCCCCGCCCAGGATGCTGGCTATGCAGCCCCATTTGGTGGCCCGCCTCCAATAGAGGGTGGCTATCACCGCCGGAGCCAGCACCACCAGCCCGGAAAAGGTGATATCCACCAGGGTGCCCATAATCCCCGCCTGGGGGTCGTAGCCCACCAGGACGAAGACCACGGCAAACAGCGCCAGAAGGACGGTGACCGCCTGGCTGTAGCGCACGTTTTTCCCGGCCAGGTCGCAGGTGAGCATGGTGGACAGGGTCAGCAACTGTGAATCGGCGGTGGACATCAGGGCGGCCAGGGCCCCCACCATGAGCAGGGCGAAAACCGGGGCCGGGGTGAATGATTCCACCATCAGCAGCAGCACGTGGTCCGGGTTGGCCACCTCCAGCCCCGTTCCGTGGGCCCACACCCCGATAAGCACGGGGAGCAGGAAAAAAAACGAGATGAGCAGGGGGTAGAGAACCATGGACCACTGCAGGGAGCGCGGCGATTTAGCCGTATAAAAACGAGAGAAGATCTGGGGAAACATGGGGTCGCAGAACACCCAGAGAAGGAAGAAGGAAAGCCATATTTTGACCGTGAAGTAGCCGTGGGGACCGGGAAGGGAGAACAGTGCCGGCTGCACGTCGAAGGCGGCCCGGGTGGCAGTGCTCCAGCCGCCCAAGGCATGGCCGATGAAGGCGATGGCCGCCACCATGGCCGCCACCATGATGACTCCCTGAAAAACGTCCGTCCACCCCGAGGCCCGCATGCCGCCGGTGAGCACGTAGCCGGCGATGACCGCCATGGTGACCACCGCCCCCGCCTCCGCCCCCACCGAGGGGAAGAGCAGATGGATGATGTAGCCGGCCCCGATGGCCTGGACAGCCAGATAGGGAATGGTGAACAGGGACATCACTCCGGTGGTCAGCACCTGCAGCCCCCGGCTCCGGTACCGCCCGCCCACCAGCTCGCCGGGTGTCAGGTAGCCGTATTTTTTTCCCTGCTGCCAGATTTTGCTTCCCAGTATGAAAAACATGAGGGCCATGAAGGATGTGCCCAAGGCCATCACCCCGTACTGTCCCAGCCCGTCGGTGTAGGCCTTGCCGGCGAAGCCCAGGAAGGTAAAGGCGGAAAAATTGGTGGCAGCCAGGGTGAAGAACAGCACCAGGGGACCGAAATCCCGGTTGGCCAGAAAGTAATCTTCCGGGCTGCGGGTGGTGCGACGGCGGGCGTAGAGTCCAATGAGAAGCAATGCGGCAAAGTAGCCTACCACCGCCGTCCATATCATGTGTCCCTCCACACCCGTACCACCACCAGGGCGAAAAAAACGGCATACGCCAGGGTGAGGGCCAGCACATACCACACCCACCCCGGCAGAAACCACAGCAGGGACCGTTCCGCCTCCCAACCCCAGAAGCCGATGGACAGGAGGGCCAGCACCACGGCCGCCAGCCACCACTTTTTCATAGCCCAGAAATACGGCAGGGCTTAAAAGCAGGTGGGTGGGCGCAGAAAGGTCGTTATGTATTTATACCTCCAGGCCATGATGCACCCAATGACGCGTCTCCCTTTCCTTTTCGCCCTCCTAGTGATGGGCTTGTTGCTCACGCCCCCGGTGCAGCCGGCAGAGCAACCGGCCGCCACCACCGTCTACAAGAACATCGCCGTCTATCCCTCCATCGTGCCCGCCATCAAGGTGCTACAGTATGCCCTGCAGTACGGGTGGACGGTGGACGGGGTAACCTATCGCTTCAACGTCACCGAAATCAGCCGGCAGGCGGCCATGGGACGGGGTCTGCGTCCCCTGGACGGGGAGCACTACGACGTGCTGGTCATCGGGGCCAGCGCCCGGCAGTACGTGCACGGCATCGATGCCCGCTGGAAAAACAACGTACGGGAGTTCGTGTCCGGCGGCGGCGGATATGTGGGCATCTGCGGCGGAGCCAACGAGGCATCGCTGGGCTTCCGCTCCCCCTCCTCACTGATTGACCGGGTGATTGACGCCGGGGCCCTGGGCATTGCCAACGTGTATGTCAACGACCATCAGGACGAGGAATGGCAGTACCTGTACAAGTCGTCAGGACTGGACGGTGGGGTGCCCGTTTCCTGCCAGCTCACCCATCACCCCATCATGGCCGTCAGCCCCACCAACCCCCGGGTCATCCGCTACGAGGGTGGCCCCGGACTCTATGCCGGGGACAGCTCCGACCCCCTGCACGGAGAGGTGGTTCCCCTGGCCATCTATGCAGAAGAAGTGAGCGACCGGGCCCCCATCAACTACTGGGAAAAAGTGGGCGGTATATGGCAGCCGGTGGCACCCGTGGTCACCGACGTGAAAGGACAGTACGCGGCCATTGCCACCACCTACGGCCAGGGGAGGGTGGCGCTGTTCGGCCCCCATCCCGAGGAGCGGACCACGGTGGGTGGGGGGGAGGTGGAGGAATTTCTGGGCCGTTCGAAATACAATTTATTTCAGCAGACCTACCTCTACCGGTGGACAGGGGGCACCGAGACCAACTGGTCCTACAATTGGTGGATGCTGCGGCGGGCGGTGGCCTGGGCGGCCGGCGTACCCGACGAGCATTTGCCCGCCATCCGGCACGCTGAAATTTTCCTGGTGGAGCCCAGCGTGTGGCATCCCGGCCTGTACCTGCAGGGTCGACGCATCGGACCCGCCCCCTGGGGGAACACCGTTATCGGCAGCATGGCGTTCACCGTGTCCACCGATGACGGAGCCACCGTTGATTTTTACCTGGACGGCTGCAAACGCTATTCAGATGCCACCACCCCCTACCAATGGACGGTGGAGGGAGTGACGTGTGGAAAGCACCATCTGCGGGCGGAGACCGCGAAGCCTGACGGCACCCTGGCCTACGCCCAGGTGGACCTGTATATGTTCACCTGGTAGACCAAAAACCATTTATGAGCCGTTTGCATATCCGGCACGAGTACCATGGCAGACAATAACAACAAACTGGTGATCGGCCTGTTGGCTGTGGTGATTATCATCGCAGTCGGGGTCTTCGCCTACTACGAATGGCCCGCCTCCGAGGGCGAAGAGGCAATACTGACGGTTTCCTACAACGGACAGCGCTGGAACTACACCCTGGATGACCTGGAAGACATGGATGCCCATACCGGGCAGGGAAGCATGAAGACCAAAAGCGGGGTCAGGGACCCCGTCACCTGCACAGGGGTGCGTTTCACCACACTGTTCCAGGAAGTCGGTGTAGAGGAGGGTAGCGTCTCGGCCAACATCACCGCAGCAGACGGTTATTACCAGATCTTCAATCAGTCGTTGCTCAATGGCGAACTCGAGGTGTACGACCCGTCGGGCAACGTCACCAATGCCAGCGCCACGCCGGTGCTCATCATTGCCTACCGACAGAACGGGGGCTATATCGATGAGGAAGACGGCCCACTGAGGGTGGTATTTGTGGGTGAGGAGAATATCATCACCAACTCCAAGTACTGGCTTAAACAGGTGGTCAGCATAGACGTGGTGAGCCCATAGGGTGCTCTGCCCAGATTTCTGTTCTGAAGAGCGACTGCCCGCCGGGTGTGATCCACAGGGATGTATCTGCAGGCATCCGCAGGCCAGGATGCCGCCATGCACATAACCGCAAAAATAGGAGGATTTTTATAGACCTCGCCATCACCCCCTCCCCTCGCTTATATACGCCGGGGCAGTTTCTGTGTTGATGAGAGCGCCCGCGTGTCGATACAGCGCCCTGTAACGGGCACACGTGGGCTCGGTGCTACCGCTCACCCCAATCACAGAAGGAGGGCATCGGTTTTTCCTCCTCCCTCCTTCACCCCCCCTGTTCCTCAGGAGGAGCGCAGAAGCCGGTGGGACTGCCACAATTTATGGCCATACTTTTATAAAGAAACGGTTGTTTAGTCACCAGGTGTACCATGAAGCATAAAATCAGCATAGCCATTTTGACGCTCAGTCTACTGCTGGGGACATCCGCCCTGGCCGGACTGAATGCCTCTCTGAACGCCGGGGGAGGAGGCGGCCAGGTGGAGACTGCTACCGCCAGCCAGACCCTGTCCTTTGTCTTTGACGCCCCCCAGTATGAAGCAGAAGGAGACTATACAGTTATTGAGAAGGGAGACAATCTTCACTACACCAGCGTGGCTGGCGCCCCCATGCTTCCCTATGCCGTCCGCACCCTGGCGTTTCCGGCGGGCACCGTAGTGAACGAGATAACCGTGACCACGGGCCCGGTGCATCACGCAGCACCGGAACGGCCGGTTTTTCCCGTGCCCCAGCCCCTGCCCCTGAACATGCAGCCGGCCCAGGTTGAGTACCGGCAGGGACCGGCGTATGAAACCGATGCCTACTATCCGGATGCCTGGGTTTCCACACATACCGGCATGGGTCTGCACAACGGGCAGCACGTGCTGCATCTCTCCCTCCGGGTATATCCGGTTCGCTACCACCACGTGGCCCAGGAACTGTCATGGACAGACCGCGTTGAGGTAACCGTTCGGTACCGCCTTCCTTCTGCCCCTCTGTTCACCGCCGACAGCTCCGACCTGCTGATTGTTGCCCCCGGCGAGTTCACGGAGACCCTGCAGCCCCTGGTGGAGCACAAGGAAAGCAGGGGACTGGCCACCACCCTGGTCACCCTGGACGACATCTACAACGGAGACTACTTCGAGGTCCAGGGCAGAGACCAGCAGGAGCAGATCAAGTACTTCATCAAGCACGCCGTGGAGGACTGGGGCGTCACCTACGTGCTGCTGGTGGGCGGCATGCGGGGCCAGCAGTTTGAATGGTACGTACCGGTGCGATACACCAACAACCACGCCGGCTCTCCCTACGAGACGGGTTTCATCAGCGACCTGTACTACGCCGACCTGTACAAGTACGAGGAAGGAGAAATGGTCTTCGAGGACTGGGACAGCAACGGCAACGGCATCTTCGCCGAGTTCACCAACATGCGCAAGGACATTTTGGACCTGCACCCCGACGTCTATCTGGGCCGTCTGCCCTGCCGCAACCTGAAGGACGTGGAGGTCATGGTGGACAAAATCATCACCTACGAGAACGGCAAGCCAGCCCAGCAGGAATGGTTCAACCGCATGCTGCTCATCGGCGGCGACACCTACCCCAACGCCGGCGACCCCTATGCCTACGAGGCGGAAATAGATACCAACCTCTCCGGCAGCTACATGACCCCCGCCTTCAATCTGGAGCGCCTGTGGGCCTCCACCGGCGACCTCACCAAGGGCAACATCATCCGGGCCATAAACCAGGGCGCGGACTTCGTGGACTTCTCCGGGCACGGCAGCCCCCTCAGCTGGGCCACCCATGCCCCCAACGACGACGAGGTATGGCTCCCCCAAAAGACCTTCTATTCTCCCTACTCCGGATTCCTGTACGTGGATTATACCTGGACCTTCAACTTCAAGAAACTGCCGGCCGTGGTGTTCAACGCCTGCTCCTGCAGCAAGTTCAGCGCCACCCCGGACTGCATCTCCTGGGTCACGCTGCGCAAGCCCCTGGGAGGGGGCATCGCCAGCTTCGGGGCCTCGGGCATCGGATACGGCAGCTACGGCACCAGCGAGACGGACCGCCTGTTCGGCTGGATGGAGGTGAACCTCTTCGAGGGAATGTACACCACCAAGGTGCTGGGGCCGGTGTGGAGCGACGCCATAGCGGAGTATGCCACCTCCTTTGACCTGGAGGAGGTGGACTACAAGACACTGCTGGAAATGGCCCTGTTCGGAGACCCCACCCTGGCCATCGCCGACGGCACCAGCCCCACCCCGCGCTAGCCGAAGCACAAAGTATTAAATAGCCCCGGCGATAAGCACCCGAGACCATGCAGCCCGCCACAGAGAACATACAGAAACTCAAGGATCACCGGGAGGCCGTTATTCTGGCTCACAACTACCAGCGCCCCGAGGTACAGGACATCGCCGATTTCGTGGGCGATTCCCTGGGACTGGCCCGGCAGGCCATGGACACCGACGCCCGGGTCATCGTGTTCTGCGGGGTGGACTTCATGGCGGAGAGCGCCAAGATTCTCAACCCGGACAAGACGGTGCTCCACCCCGATACGGGAGCCAAGTGCCCCATGGCGGCCATGGTGGACCCGGAGTCGCTGCGCCGCTTTAAGGAAAAAAGGGGGCTGGACGCGGTCAGCTACGTCAACACTACAGCAGCCGTCAAGGCGGTCAGCGACATCTGCTGCACCTCGGCCAACGCGGTCAAGGTGGTGGAGAGCATGCCCGACGACGTCATCTTTGTCCCCGACAGCAACCTGGGCCGCTACGTGCAGCGCTTCACCGACAAGGAGGTGGTCCTGTGGCCCGGCTTCTGCCCCACCCACGAGGGCATCACCACCGAGGACATCAAACGTCTCCAGCAGCAGCACCCGGAAGCCCAGGTGCTGGCCCACCCCGAATGCTCGCCGGAGGTCATCGACCTGGCGGACAGGGTGGCCTCCACCACCGGCATGCTCAGGTATGCCCAGCAATCCGAGGGGTGGGAATTCATCGTGGCCACCGAAAAGGAGCTGGCCTACCGCATGAAAAAAGAAATGCCTGACAAGCACTTTTACGTGGTGGAGCAGGCGGTGTGCCCCACCATGAAAAAAATCACCCTGCAGAAGGTGGCAGCCGCCCTGGAGAGCATGCAGCCCGAGGTCTGCCTGGACCCAGAGGTCATGGAGCAGGCGCGCAGACCCCTGGAGCGCATGATGGAGATTGGGCGGTAGGCAGAGGGCCTGGCTACAGGGAGAGGAACTCCGGGTCGCTTTTGGTGCGGAGGGCCTCGGCGATGATGAGCAGGCTCCCCAGCTGCATCTTCACCGCCGTGCGCAGCGGAACCTGGTAGAACTGTCCTCTTTTCTGAACGCTTTTGGCCAGAGAGATTATCTCCAGGTTAACGGAGTCCATGACGCGGCACAGGGACCCCATGCCTCCCTTGATGCAGATGCTTTCTGCCACCCGCCACAGGTGCCCGAGGAGAAACAGGTCGGACAAATCGGCCAGGAGCTCGCCTTCCAGCACCTCGCCCCTGGTGAGTTTTCCCTCCTTTTTCGGAGGGGCGGTCAGCAGCTCCTTCTCGTGCTCCAGATATCTCCACTCGCTGTCCAGATGTTTTTTGGCCATCTCGTAGAGCATGCCATCCGCCAGGTCCGCGTGCCCGGCCAGCCGGTTAAGAATCCGCTTGGCATATCGGGCCCGGGCCATCTTTGTTTTGTATCGTGCCTCCTGCATCTTCTGGTGGTTGGCAGAGGAGGGATTTTTGTCCTGCATCAGCAGCGACAGGTACATGGGAACCTCGCAGTTGAAGCTGAAGCCGCTGCCGATTTCTTTCTGGTACCACTCGTCGCTGCATGCCCCCCGCTGGATGGTTTTGATGAGGGCCGGGCTGGTGGTGGCATAGTAGTCCAGATAATCCTTCAGCCCGTACATCTGATAAAAGCCGGGGTGCAGCATTCTACCAAAGGGCACGTCGGGAGACGTATCGGAGAGGGGTATCCGCAGCGGGGCCACAAACTTTCTCAGCGGCCCATAGACCTCCGGAAAATGGTGGCTGAAATAGTAGTAGGCATTGGTAAAGCCGCTGTGGTGAAGACCGCACAGCAGGGCCGGCTTTTCCCGCTCCAGCACCCGCTTAACGGCCAGAGTTTCGGGACGCGACCGGGTCCACTGGTAGTCCTCATAGGAGGCCGGAAAGGTCCATTCGTATTGCTCCTCCGTGGGCTCCCGAAAGGAGGCCTTGGCCACAGCAGCCAGCGAATCGGGCCGGTTAAACCATCCCTCGTTGAGACGCATGCCCCGCCACTCCAGTATGGGAATGACCAGCCACCGCCAGCCAAAATGGTTCGCCTGGGGATGGGTGGCCAGCCACCGCACAAAATAGGTGGTCAGGAGGCTCCCCAGGGGCTCGTCGCTGTGGGGCACCCCGATAACCAGGGCCGTCCGGTCCCCGGAGCCTACCTCCAGCATGAGCAGATCCTCCCCGTTTACGGTGCGCCCTATAGCGTGGGTATGGACGCCGGGGAGGTCACGTATGGATTGCAGCAGGGTGTCCACTTCGCTTACCGTCAAAAACCGACTGTAGGAGGGAATATCCTGGAGTATGGGAAAGCGTGCAGCAGGCATCTACAGTTTCACCTCTATGCCCAGGCCGGGTTTTTCCACGGGGACCACGCAGCCGTTTTCATATCGGGCGCCGCCGGTCACCACGTCGTCGGTGAAATCCAGGGCGGAATCCAGGTCGGCGTAGGCCACGTTTTTGAAGGCACAGGCAAAGTGAACCCCGGCCGCCATGGCACCCATGGATTCGTTCATGCACCCCACCATAACGGGTATCTCGGCCAGCTCGGCGGCCAGATTTGCCTTCAGGGCATTGGTGATGCCTCCGATTTTCATCAGCTTTATGTTGATCAGGTCGGCAATCTGCAGTTTTATGGCCTTCAGGCTGTCGCTGAAGGTGAGGACGGTTTCATCTGCCATGATGGGAACCGGACACTGGGCGGTTACCTCCTTCAGGGCATACAGATACCGGGCCGGGGTGGGCTGCTCCAGCAGCTCGATGTCGGCGCCCAGGGCCTCCAGGGTCTGGATCACCTGCAGGGCCTGCTCCACAGTGTAGCCCTCGTTGGCATCCAGGCGTATCTTAACGGCCGGTCCCACCTCCCCCCGGATGGCCTGCACCGCCTCGATGTCCTGATGGGGGTCCATCCCACATTTAATCTTGAGGCAGGTGAATCCCCGGGCCACAATCTCCCTGGCTCTGGCCACCATTACGTCCACCGGGTTCAGCCCCACGGTCACCGAGGTTTCTATGCGGTCCCGGTAACCGCCCAGCAGCCGGTACAGAGGCAGACCTGCGGCCTTCCCCAGAAGGTCATAGAGGGCCATGTTCACTCCGGCCTTGGCAGACTGATTCTCCGGCAGTTGTTGCTCGATGACGTCATTCAACAGGTTAATGCGGATGGGGTCCCTGTCCACAAGCAGGTCCCGAAAGGGGCCACGGCAGGCCTTCAGCACGCTGGCTTCCGTCTCCTGGGTGACGCTGTCCGGGGTGGCACATCCCCACCCCACGATGCCCTGGTCGGTCTCCAGCCTGATGAACACGTTGACCGCCGTGTCCACCGTCTCATGGGTGATGGTGAAGGGCTCCTTGAGGGTCAGCTCCACCGGTATGGCCCGGAGGGAAACTATGCGCATGGGCCATGATACCCGCTGGAGATAATAACCCTTTCCTCCTTCGTGCCCCAGAGGTGCTCATGGAGCGGGCGCTCACAATACTATTAAATAATCCCCGCTCATTGTACAGCACATGAAGGGGAAGGCCCACTGCCCCCACTGCAATCACAAGGTGGTGGTAGAGGTTCCCGACGAGGCCCGCGGCGAGCAGATAGTGGCCTGCCCGCAGTGCGGCGTGCAGTTCAAGGTCAATGTGGACGAGCCCTACAGCTGGGAGGAGGAGGCCCCCCTGATTCATCCTTCGGTGCGCCTGAAAAGCCGGTCCATGAAACCCCCGGTGGCCGGGCTTCTGCTCATCATCATTTTTCTGCTGGGAGTGGTCATCAGCGGGGTGCTGTTTTTCTCCCTGGACGTGGTGGGCAGCGTGCACATGGAAAGCCAGTTCCGGGGAACGGTGGTGGACGAAGAAGGAACCGCATTGGCCGGGGTGACGGTTACCGTGACTGACCATCCGGAACTGATGGCGGTCACCGACGCCGAGGGGCGATTCTCGTTCCCCAACATCACCAGCGGCAGGCAGGAGCTGCAGTTCACGGGAGAGGGCTACAAAACGCTGAAGGCCAAGGTGTTTGTGTTCCCCTGGAACATGTCCATAGTTCAGGAGCGCTTCGTCCTGGAGGAGGGCCAGGGCACCGAGCAGTACAAGAG
>OMKS01002841.1_pt1 | contig 14172 bp, 17 predicted proteins | sample 1674721 | NCBI WGS metagenome assembly OMKS01 (sample SAMN06264996, study PRJEB25208) | sediment metagenome | isolation source: hot spring sediment | place: USA: California | collected 2014-09-02 | reverse complement strand
CTATAAAAGTCCTATATTTGTAAAAAACCAATTATTAACAAAGACAAAAGTTGCATTTGTGACTTGAATCTTGCATTGAATTTCCGTTCCTTTTACTAAATTTCATTAATAAAATTGGCTAAAGCATGATCCGAAAAATTATTCCACTTTTCCTGCTGGCATTTACCCTAACAGCTGTTTCACAAACCGATAACTTCCAGTTTACAGTAAAAGTAGATATTCCCACATCGCCAGTTAAGGATCAGCAGCGCACAGGCACTTGCTGGAACTTTGCAACCACCTCGTTTGTTGAAACCGAGTTAATACGAATGGGACAACCCGTTTTTGATATCTCCGAGATGTACTTTGTGCGCTTTGCCTATGAGGCTAAAGCACAAAACTATGTTAGATTTCAGGGAGCTAATAATTTTGGGCAGGGCGGTCAGGCACACGATGTAATGCATGTTATCCGAAAGCATGGCATGGTAACCGAAAAAAGAATATCCAGGATTGAATTACGGCTCCGATGTTCATGCTCACTCAGAACTTGAGGCCGTTCTGAAAAGTTTCCTCGATGCTGTTGTAAAAAATCCCCAAAAAAACTATCAACCGCATGGCTCCCTGCATTCCGAATCATACTTGATGCATATTTGGGTGGAGTTCCCAATAAGGATAATTCTTCTCTATCGAAAGTTCCCTTTAATCCTGACGATTACATTGAGATAACCTCATTCAACCATCATCCATTTTACCAAAAGATATCGCTTGAGATTCCCGACAACTGGTCGCACGACCAATACTACAACATCCCTCTCGATGACATGATGCAGGTTATTGTTTATGCCCTAAATAATGGCTATTCGGTATGCTGAGATGGCGATGTGAGCGAGAAAAGTTTTGCCTACCGCAAAGGAGTTGCATTACTACCAGCTAGTAAAGTAGATGAGCTAACGGGTTCCGACAAGGAACGTTGGATTGAATTATCGGAAAAGGATTTTTACATCACGCATGGCAAACTTCGATTCGCCTGTTACTGAAATCAATGTTAATCAGGAAAACCGACAGGCAAACTTGGATAACCTAACCTCAACCGACGACCATCTGATGCATATCACTGGATGGGCAACCGATCAGAATGAGAAAATATACTTTTTGACTAAGAACAACTGGAGGACTGAGGGCGTTTATAATGGGTATTTGTATATGTCGGAACCCTATGTGCGCATGAAAACCATAGCTGTGACGGTTCACAAAAATGCCATACCTGCAGAAATAAGAGAAAAGTTAGCATTGTAGCCTACCCATAAACAAGCAAGTTGCAGCCCCTAATGGGTGCTGAATCCATCCGACCTAGCACCTCAAACGTTCCATTGTGATGTAATCGCCCTAAATCCTGCGTTTGAATAAAAGCGCAGGAGTATAGGTTAGATAAATCGATAATGTTAATGCCACCTGTGGTTCCAACAGAGGCTATGGTAAACGGGTCGGTTGTCTCACGGATTAAAACGCGCATCCAGGGAGGACAACTAAAAACACCTTTTCCCTTGGAGTAAGCTTGCGATAGCAGTTCGGTCATGCCGTATTCCGAATGGATGCTATCAACGCCGAAGGCCTTGGCAAGTATTCCATGCAGCTCATCGCGCACCATTTCCTTACGTCGGCCCTTCATACCGCCTGTCTCCATCACAATGGTGTTCTTCAGGTTGAACTTATGCCTTTCGGCAAGGTCGAGCAGAGCAAACGATACACCTACCAACAAGCATTTTTGGCCAGAACTGTCTAGCTTAGTTAGCTTTTCAGCCAGCTCATCGAGCTGATTTAGGTAGAAGCCTCCGTTTGGGTTGCCCGATTGCCTGATTAGCCCATCGACCATGTAAACCAACGATGACCCAGTGCGTTCCAGGTATGCTGGTAGTAGTGCAAGTATGCAGTATTGTTGCTCGCTACCATAGAAGTAGCGGAAACCCATGGTGAAGCTCTGTTTGTAAATGTCAACCTTAGCCACGTAATGCCTACTGGTTTCGGAACCTGTGGTTCCGCTACTGGTAAATTCTACCTCTGGCCTTAATCCTTTCGCAATTATTTGGCGATTTTTAAAGAATTGAATCGGTAGAAATGGAATCTGATCAACCCTACGAACCTTATTTGGGTCAATTTTCAGTAAATCAACATAGCTTCGGTAAACATCTACATTCTTATACTGGAACTGAAATATCTCAAGGGCAAGATTTTCAAATTCTGCCGTGGTGTTTACAGTAAAAATTCTTTTCTCTTCCATTGCTTATAAATCGTGAACTATGAACCGTTAAACGTTAAACGGGGAAATTGGTTGATATAGCTTTAATGTTGACTAACTTTCATGCTTAACTGGATTTTTAGTGTTTGGTAAATCATTCCAGATTCCTAATTCCAAACTCCAAATTCCAAATTTCATAACCTGTCCCGCATTAGCGGGAACCTGTCCCGCATTAGCGGGAACCTGTCCCGCATTAGCGGCGACCTGCTCGGCTCTGCGGAGGTTTAAAGAACTGACCAGAGATGTGAATTTATTCTGTCATCTGCCATGTCTTACTAGCTCCCAGTTCAACGTTAGGATCCCAGAAATGCCTTTCAAAATCAACTACTGCGTTATCTTCAACCCTGATACCTTCCGATTCGAGAAGTTGTTGCATGGTGTTACTTCCAGGAAAATGGTTTTTTCCGGTTAGCAAACCGTTCCGGTTAACCACACGATGGGCAGGAACCCATTCATCAAGATGCGTTGATGAGTTCAATGCCCAACCAACCATTCGTGCCGACCTGAAAGTTCCTAGGTATCGTGCAATAGCGCCATAAGTGGTTACTCGCCCATAGGGCACCAAGCGGGTTACCTCGCAAACCCTTTCAAAAAAATTTTCGTTGTTCTTCGATAATCGGCTCATGGAATGGGCCTGTATGGCTGATTTCAAATTTAATGTACGTAATGGGCAAACCCTGCTCAAGGAATTGCTGCTCGTAAAAGGTTTTTATCCCCAAAATTGGGTCGTCCTTCACGTCGTTGTAAAGATTTCTAGTACAAACCAACATTTTTAGGTTGTTTTGCTCTACCAATACCTTGGTGTATGCATGTAAGAGTTGACTATCGGTTTTAAGATGAACAATGGCTCCGGGCCTAAGGAGCTGTACATAGTAGTTTAAAAATCGGCTTGAAGTTAACCGTTTTGTTGCTTTTGACGGGCGGGGTTGAGGGTCGGGGAAGGTTACCCATATTTCATCAACCTCTCCTGCTGCAAAAAACGATTTGATGAGCTCAATGTGGGTTCGTATAAAAGCTACATTTTTCAAGCCCTCCTCAAGGGCTGTTTTTGCTCCCCGCCACATTCGTGCCCCTTTAATATCGATACCAATAAAATTCTTATCCGGAAACATTCGGGCTAAGCCCACGGTGTACTCACCCTTTCCGCATCCAAGTTCAAGGACAATTGGGTTTTGGTTTTTAAAATATTCTGATTGCCATTGTCCCTTTAATCTGTAATCGGTATTGAAAACCTCCTCGAAGGCTGGTTGGAATAGATTCTCAAACGTCTCGTTCTCGGCAAAACGACGTAATTTATTTTTCCCCACAGTAAAATCAGTCTTTAATTTTGGTTGCTAAGTTCAACCCTAAAACCAACTTCCGAAACACCATTGAGCTGGTCAACCCTCATGGCTTGCTGTAAAGTAACCGTGTAATCACCCTCGGCACCAAACCGAACGTTATCGCGATATAGAAACCGGTTGTCGCGCAATTTGCCACGTCCCTTACCAAGCCAGGCACCATGGTTGTCGGCAAGATAGCATTCAAGGGTGTCGCGCACCGATGCGCCATTAGGCGCAATAATATCAATAAACAGGTAAAGGTTTTGGAATGGGTAATCGGTAGTATTCCTAACGTTCACGTAAAGGTTGTAGTATGTCATTGTATCCGAAACGAGAATTTGAAAAGTGGCTACGCTGTCGGCATGCCATTGCTCACCTGGCAAGGTAACATAGCCATTATAAACGTAATTATCGGAACATGCCGAACATATAACAATAGCTATGGCAGCAACCACTAATAACTTAAGCTTTGCCATTGTTTTTGTGTTTGTTTTGTCCTTTGGGTTTGCGGCGTTTTTTCAGCTTGGGTTTCGATTGCTTATCGAATCGGGTAATACTATCATCTTCTAAACCATCGGTAAAATCGATGTGCGTAACCGCAGTTTGTGGTACAACATTGGCTTCGAGCAAAGTGGGAACCTTAATCCCTCTCCTGTTGAGTTCAATGATCTCGTTTACGCGTTCCACCGGAACCTCAATAAGGTTCACCGACGATGACGGCTCGGAGCCAAACCACATGCTACGCTTGAATATGTCGGTTTTAAAGTGATAGTATGTGGCGTCTTTGGTTTCGAGTTGGATGTTGCCTTCGGGGATGTCCTTACGGGCATCAACATAGCTTGCCAACTCGTAGTTCAAACAGCATTTGAGTTTACCACACTGGCCAGCCAGCTTCTGGGGATTTAACGAGAGTTCCTGGATTTTTGCGGCATTGGTGGTGACTGAGTCGAACTGGGCAATCCATGTAGAACAGCAAAGTTCACGACCGCAAGTTCCAATACCGCCAATGCGTCCGGCTTCCTGTCGGGCGCCAATCTGCCGCATTTCGACACGGATTTGAAACTCCTCGGCAAGAACCTTGATTAGCTCGCGGAAATCGACACGCTCGTCGGCTATGTAGTAGAATATGGCTTTGGTTTTATCGCCCTGATACTCCACATCGCCAATTTTCATATCGAGTTTTAGCCTTTCGGCTATCTTACGGGATCGAATCATGGTATCGTGTTCAAGCGACATGGCCTCGACCCACTTCTCAATATCGGCCTTTTTTGCCCTGCGGTAAATCTTCTTAAGTTCGGCAGTTTTGGGATCAATTCCCATGCGTTTCATCTGGCGCTCAACCAGCCATCCGGTTAGCGATACAACTCCAATGTCATGGCCGGGCGATGCCTCAACGGCAACAATATCGCCTTTCTGGAGATTTATCTGGTTTACATTGCGGTAAAACCCCGTGCGGGTGTTCTTGAACTGTATCTCAACAATATCGTATTCCTGGAGCGTTTCAGGTAGGTCATGAACCCAATCGTAAACGCCAAGTTTGGAGCAGAAATTGCCGCAGGAACTATGGTCAGTAACCTCGTTTATGTAAACCGCATAGCCCCTTGGGGTATATATTTTTTCCATAATCAATATCGAGCTAAACCTTGCAAAGTTAACTAATTAAACGTAAAACCATCTACTATGTTTTGGGGTTTGGCCCAATATGTTTACTAAGGCTAAACACCATATCGGCAAAGGTGATTTGCGGATTACCGTTTTGGGCAATGCATTCGTAGGCATGGTAAAATGCTTTGGTAACCTGATTCACATTAGTAGGCCCAAGAAAAGGGGAGAACTTTTTGCCAAAATCGGCCTCCACGCCCATAAGGTAGGTAATATTGTCGAGTCCCATGTTAAGCATTAGGCTTTCGCGGGTAATCTTTAGGGAGTAGCTTAGGAACTCCTTCTGCTCCTCGCGCCCCAGGTGCGAGATGTCGTCGACCCAATCGAGCAGCTCGTTATAATGCTTGGCGTAGCAAAGCCTCATCAGGTTTCGATACTGCTCAAAATACTCTCCGGTGTACTGATTAACCAGTCGAAGGGCTTCGTAAAAACTACCATTCGAAATTCGGGCTATGTCCCGAGCTTTATCTGGTGCTATGCCGTGTTTTTCAGCTAGAACAATGGCTATTTCGCTTGCCGGTAGTGGAGGCACATATACCTGCTGGGTACGGGAAAGGATAGTTTTAAGAATAAGGTTTGTGTTTTCGCTTACCAGTATGAAAAAGGTTTTGGCTGGGGGTTCCTCAATGAGCTTTAAAAGTTTATTGGAAGCCTGCACGTTCATACGCTCAGCCAGCCAAATAATCATAACCTTAACATCACTTTCAAAACTTTTCAGGCTAAGCTTACGAATTACCTCCGAAGCTGTGGCCACATTGATAATGCCCTGTTTGTTGTTAAGGTCAATGGCATCGTACCAGTCCGTTTCGCCCATGTAAGGGTTTTCCAGTAACATTTTTCGCCAAACAGCAAGTAGGTCGGTATTGGCTTCCTTAGTGCCATCGGCAGCATCGGGTTTCTCCTTGCCAGCCTTACTAGGGTACACAAAGTGCAAGTCGGGGTGAATAAGTTTTGAAACCTTTTTACATGCCGGACAAACTCCGCACGAATCGTGCTCGGTTCTGTTGGTACACATCAGGTATTGTGCAAAGGCCACAGCTAACGCAAGTTTTCCTGTACCCGGAGGTCCTGCAAGTAGCATGGCATGTGGCACACGGTTCTCCTTTACCTGCAAAAGCAATCGATTCTTTACCTGTTCCTGCCCAACTATATCACTGAAAAACATATCATTACAAATTATCGGCTAAACTCCAAAGTTAATAATTTTATGTTATTGTCAACTTATAGATTGAAAGCCTTTATAAATGCTTTGTTTTCAATCGTTTGCGAGAAAAATATTGATTTATACTCTGCAATTCACTTTGAATTTTGTATTTTTGTTGAAACCCACTAAAAACAATACAACATGATAAGCATTGACAGTTACAGCTTTAAGGGGAAGATAGCCATAGTTAGGGTTGATTTTAATGTACCCCTGGATAAGAAGACCTTTGAGGTTACAGACGATACACGTATTCGTGGCGCTTTGCCAACAATTAAAAAGATTCTGAACGACGGAGGCGCCGCCATTCTGATGTCGCATCTTGGCCGCCCCGATGGTAAACCTCAGGATAAATATTCGCTCAAGCATGTTATACCTGCAATCGAGAAAAACTTGGGCATGAGCATTAAGTTTGCTCCCGATTGCGTAGGCGACGAAGCTAAGAAATTGGCTGCAAAATTTAAACCTGGCGAAGTGCTTCTGCTCGAAAACCTCCGTTTTTACGAGGAGGAGGAAGGTAAACCCTACAGCTTACCCGAAGATGCCAGCGAGGAGCAAAAAAAAGAAGCCAAAGTAAAGGTTAAAGAGAGCCAGAAAGAATTCGTTAAAAAGCTTGCCAGCCTAGCCGATTGCTATGTTAACGACGCCTTTGGCACTGCACACCGCGCTCACGCTTCCACGGCGTTAATTGCCGCACAATTCCCTGGCAACAGCATGTTTGGCTACCTGATTGAAAGTGAACTCAAGGCCATGGATAAGGTGCTTAAGGCTCCCGAAAAACCTTTCACTGCCATTATGGGTGGAGCTAAGGTTTCCGATAAAATTCTCATCATTGAAAACCTCCTTGATCGCGTTGATAATCTGATAATTGGTGGTGGTATGACCTACACCTTTATCAAGGCACAAGGAGGTGAAATTGGAAAATCCATTTGTGAGGAAGATAAGCTCGACCTTGCCCGCGAATTACTTGCCAAGGCTATGGCCAAAGGAGTTAATGTTTACCTGCCGATTGATGCCGTAAACGCCGATGCATTTGATGCAAATGCCAATACCAGCATCAGCAAGATTGACCAAACACCAGCAGGATGGATGGGACTCGACATAGGTCCTGAAACCGTTAAACTATTCCGCGACGTAATAATGAAGTCGAAAACCATCCTTTGGAATGGCCCAATGGGAGTTTTTGAGATGGATAAGTTTGCTCAGGGTACATCGGAAATTGCCAAAGCGATTGCCGAGGCTACGGCAAACGGTGCATTTAGCCTTGTTGGTGGTGGCGATTCAGTGGCTGCTGTAAACAAGAATAAACTCGCCGATAAAATTTCGTACGTTTCAACCGGTGGTGGCGCCATGCTGGAGTATATGGAGGGTAAGGAATTACCTGGCATAAAAGCCATTCGAGGATAAGCAACCTAATCGATCCTAATATAGCCCCAGCCGTTAAGGCTTGGGGCTTTTTTTCGGGAAATTTGTGGTTAGGCTCTGGTGTTTAGCGTTGGATGCAGTTGACACAGATTGGGCGGATTTACGCTTTTAGTTGTTGGTTGTTAGAAAAGAATTTAACATTTAATCTGGAATCTGGAATCTGGAATTTTGAATCTGACCCGTCCTCTCATGTCATGCTGCGCTCCGCCGAAGCATCTCTTCAATTCTTAATGAGGGAAATCCTTCGCTAAGCTCAGGATGACTAGCGGTGTTGATAGTTTGTGAAATCAGGAATCAGAGAATCTCTCAACTGAACACTATACACTGTGCACTATCATAATAGCCTATTCACGAACTTAAGATGGGTTCTCATACCCTTAACGTTTGTAAAATTCTTGCGTACGAACTCGGCAATTCCGGGTTGTAAGTTCAATCTCCTCGAGTCCTATCTTTTTAGCCAGTCCTTCGGCATAATCCATAAGTATTGAGCCAATACCCTGTGATCGGTACTCGGGTAAAATATTCAGCTTCTGTAATTCACAGGTTATCCTCTCCTGGTGCAGAATTCGTTGAATATGCATGCTTAAAAAGCCAATAACCTTTACCCCGTCGCATGCTACAATAGAACGTATTGTGCTATCTTGAAAGTTTGCCTTGTAGTTCTGGGTAAAGAATGTTAGGTTAAGGGTTTCCCCCTCAAGATCGCATATCAGCTGGTAAACCACATCCAAATCGGCAATAGTTGCCGGGCGAATGGTAACCATAGGTTTTACTTTAAGGTTTCAACAACCACTCTAAGCAGCAAAAGCATCCGCTCGGCATTCTGTTCAAAAATGCGAACAATCTCATCCCAGCTTACAGGAGGTTCATCGGTTTTCCAGCAATCGTAATCGGTGCTCATGGCAATGGCTGCATAGGGAATGCCCAGCTCGTTGGCCAATGCCACCTCGGTGGCAACCGACATATTAATTACATCGGCACCCCAGCTGCGGAACATCATCGATTCAGCGCGGGTTGAGAAACGCGGGCCCTCAATGGTAACCACAGTTCCCCTTCGGTGACACTTAACCCCTACCCTCCCAGCACAATCAAGGATGTGGTTGCGCAATGCCGTATCAAAGGGGTCGGCCATGGGGGTGTGTACTGCACCCTGTGCAAATGATTCGAAAAAGGTATTGGCTCGCTTTCTGGTAAAATCAATGAACTGGTCAAGCACAACAAAGTCGCCCCGTTCAATCTCGGCTCGTAAACTGCCGCAGGCAGTAGTGGCTATAATACAATCGGCCCCTTGGTGCTTTAACGCATAAACGTTGGCACGGTAATTAACCTCAGTTGGGCTATACTGATGTTTGTGCCCGTGTCGGGCAAGTATTATTACCCTGTTACCTCCAATGTTACCAATCTTTAATGGCGACGAAGGCTTCCCATAGGGTGTATCAACCTCAACGGTTGTGGCATCTTTTAGAATATCAGGACTGTCAAGTCCTGATCCTCCTATTATTCCAACTGTAGGCATTTATTTCTTGGTTTTGCATAGTAAATTTAGTGTAAATTCGATTATCTTTGCAGTTGAAGTGGTAATTTATATCAACCTGTCAATTTTTTTCAAATGGCTTATTACTTTTGATGTCAACTTGATTGTAAACAATGCGCGTTGCAAACCAATACTTTAGAACCATTTGGGTTGATGATGAAAATCTACCTGATGTTCACATCATCGACCAGCGCTTTCTACCCCATCAATTCAAGGTTGAAATCATATCTACCTATAAACAAATGGCAATAGCCATTAAGGAAATGCATGTGCGCGGGGCCGGTTTAATTGGAGTATCCGGCGCCTTTGGAGTGTATTTGGCCTACCGCGATGCTCTTATGAGTAATCAGACCGCTGATTTTGTTCAAAAAGCCATATCGGAGATATTGAGCAGCCGACCCACCGCGGTTAATCTGAAATGGGCTATCGATATTGTTTGTTCCAGAGTTGCGGGCGACCGCATTTTATTTGAAGAAAAAGCACAAATAGCCCTTGATACTGCAAAGCAACTTGCCGACAGTGACGCTGAGAGCTGTTGGCTGATTGGCGAAAACGGTTTGCCATTGATTGAGGCAATAAGCAGAAACAAAAAGGGAGATGTAGTAAACATACTCACCCATTGCAATGCCGGTTGGCTTGCCTTTACCGATTACGGTTCAGCCCTTTCGCCCATTTACCTTGCCCACCGAAAAGGCATTAGGGTTCATGTTTGGGTCGATGAAACCCGACCCCGTAACCAAGGGGCAGCCCTTACGGCTTGGGAACTGCTTAACGAGGGCGTTCCACATACACTGATATCCGATAACACCGGTGGGCACCTGATGCAAAACGGGATGGTAGATTTGGTAATAACCGGCGCCGATAGAATAGCTGCCAATGGCGATACTGCCAATAAAATAGGCACCTACCTGAAAGCCCTTGCCGCCCACGATAATGGTATTCCCTTTTACGTAGCAGCCCCTTCCTCAACCTTCGATTTTTCCCTTGATTCAGGAATGGGCAAAATCCCAATCGAAGAACGAGCGGCCAACGAAGTTCTTTACGTTAACGGCCTGCACAATGGTCAAATAGCGGATGTTCTCATTTGCCCACCGCATACTCCAGCGGCCAACTATGGCTTCGACATCACCCCTGCCCGACTAATAACCGGAATTATTACAGAGAAAGGAATTGCTAGCCCTAATTGCAATGCTAATGAGAAGTTACTGCACTAACACCATTTTGGTTTTTGCAAATGAAACTGAAAACATATAAATCATTGTCAAATTGTTAAATCAAGTATCACAAATAGACCCATAAAATCTTGAATTCCGCAAAGCAGGGTAGGTTCATTATTTCCGCTCTGCTCATTCGTTTCTGAGTTTAAAAATAATTCACATTACATGAAGGAAGGAGTAATCAAGTTTAAGTGCAACTGGACCAAAACCGATCCTATTGAATCGCCCTTAATTGATGATCTCATATACTGGCGTCAAGCTTTACACCAAAAGGGATTTGTGGGGGTTGATAGCAAGGGAATTGGTTACGGGAACCTTAGCCGCCGAACCAGTGGTAACGAGTTTCTGATTACAGGAAGCGGAACGGGTGGGTTTGCCGAGATTGGTAAGCAACACTTTGCCCTGGTTACCTCGTTCAATATCCATAAAAACACTATCGATTCCATTGGGCCCGTAATTGCCTCCTCGGAATCGTTGACACATGCAGTACTGTACCTCTGCGATCCCAAAATTGAAGCAGTTATACATGTTCATAACCTAAATATGTGGCGCGCACTGCTGCGTCGTGTTCCAAAGACAGGAAAACAAGCTGAGTATGGTACACCTGAAATGGCAAAGGAAGTAATTAGGCTATACAGCCAAACCGACCTTAAGAATAAAGGCATACTAGTTATGGCAGGCCATGAGGAGGGTATAGTAACCTTTGGCCCTAACATTGCCAGTGCAGCACAAACCTTACTACAATGGAAAGAAAAATCGATCTAAAATTTATAGTCAACTCCTACCCCGATGGCATGTAACAAGTAGAAATTTTTATTGGCATGCCCTCCAGGCGGCAGGAATATCACAACGGCATACTTGCTTTTACGAGGGGCTATGCGAATACCGTATGCTAAATAAACCGAGGGGTACCACCTATTGTACGGTTCATTTTGTGTGGTTTGACCCAAATTCTCATCCCACCAACTTAAAGTAATGCCTCAGGAATACGATAGCCCTGCTTCAGTCCCAAGAACAACCGAAAACGAGTAATACCTAAGTATATCAAAATCAGAATCTATGCCTAAAGTAGTTACCCTGTAATAGCTATCGGGGACATCGGTTATGGCAAAGGTTCTGTACGATGCTGCCTGTATATATGTATGTAATCGCGTCCGTCCGTTTAGAAATTGCCTTTGGTATCCTACACCCAAAGAAATTCCGAATCCTTGCTCACCTCGCCCTTCCTCATAGGCAATTAAACCAAAAAACATAAGGCTAGTGCCGCCTTACTCGCACCAGACCCAAGTGGAATCTTGCGAAAAGGCATTTAAACTAGAAATAAAAAGAAATTCAATGCTTGTATTGAAAACCAATGAAAGGATTCTAAATCGTTTAAATGTAATCATGATATATAACTTTTTAAACTGGATTTCTCCTCAGAAAAATTTATGAATGGATATTGCATTTCAATACTATCTATCTCAGCTATTGTTCTCTCAACAAATCTTTTAAATTCATCGGTTTTTGGGTTCACCGGTTTATGGCTAAGAGCCTGTTGAATTTTATGAACCTTTTCAGCAATCAACATGGCTTGCCTGTCGACCAATGCATTGGAAAATTTTTGCCAAATATAATCCACAGCCAGCTGCGAGGGGTGAAGCATATCCGTATCGTAAAAGCGGTAATCGCGCAGGTCATCCATCATTATTTCGTATCCGGGAAAATAGAAAGCTTTGTCTGAGTATAATTCTAACAGCCTGTGAACAGCCAGAATTAGAGTTGACTTGCTAAACTGGTTTCCTATTGCGCCATCCTTCCAGTGCCTGATAGGGCTAACTGTAAAAAGAAACCGAATGATTGGGGTTGCGGCCAGAACCTCGTCAATCAGTTTCGTCCACTCTGAAACAATTTCGTCAACCGAAAGCAGGGTGTGGGTAAATTCCTTTGCAGGAATTTTGTGGCAGTTTGCCACAACCTGACCCGTTGAAACAAGTCTGTAAACCCGTGCTGTTCCAAAGGTTACTGCTATCAAGTTTGCCTTCTTAATGAATTCATGGGCGCTACTGCAAGCCTCATTAATTTTAAGCAGGCATTCATCTTTGCTCTCTGACGAGAATCGGGTGTAATGATCAAAGCTGAACCATAAACCGTTCCTATTATGTAAATCGTTAGGTGTGTATTCCTTGTTTTGCAGGATGTTCCTTAAAACCTTTGCAACCGAAAAAGGATTATAAATCACCCCGAACGGGTTAACCCTCACAGGCATCTTGTAGCTTTGCATTATTCCACCTATATTCTCGGCAAAGCACGAACCGCAGAATAGCACAGGTGTTTGGTAGTTAATACGGAAAGGGAAATTGCTTACGGTAACCTCAGTACGAAAATCAATTTTAGAGCTGCTCATTAATCCAGTTCAGTATTGAATTAAAAACTTCATCCCTTTCCCGCTCATGATGCAATTCATGGTAGCATCCGCTCCATTCAATGTATGTTGCCTTAGGAATTTTTTGTGACAGCTCATTGGTAGCTATGTGCGAGGTAATTGAATCGCCGCTGCCATGCATGAGTAGAATAGGAATACTAATCTTTGAGACATTGCCAAAAATGTACTTGGTAGAACTTGTGATTGATGTATAAAGCCTAGGAGTAATAAGCCCATGATTGAGTGGATCGGTTGCATACTTCTCCACCTCCTCAGGAATTTGGGAGATCTGCTCGGGCTTTACAGTTGATTTTATTTGAATAAAAGGAGCAACCAAATTCATAAACTCACTAAGAACCTCCATTACAGGTGATGGAGGAACTGCCAATTTTAACCAAGGCGAGGTTACAACCAATAGATCAAGTTTGGTTAATCTATTTATGGCATAGTTCAGGGCAATGTTTCCACCCATGCTATGCCCGTAAAGTATTATTGGGAGTTTTGGATAATCGTGAGAAATTTTTGTAATAGCCAAATCAATTTCAAAGAGCAGCTGCTCAAAGTACTTAATATGCCCTCTTCTTCCTTCGGATTGGCCATGGCCAATGTGGTCCCACGACTGAACTAAAAAGCCATGGTATGCAAATCGTTTTGCCCAGGGAACATATCGCAGCGAATGTTCTCCATGTCCATGAACAATCAGGATAACTGCTTTGGGTGTTGCTGCGGGCTTTATATGCCAGGCAAATAACTTTTTCCCGCTCGACGATTGCCAAATCTGTTTTTCGGGTTCCATAACTTTTTCGCAATTCTATTTTTATTGTTTGAATTTGATGCACTTATTCATTTCAGATTGTCATTGTAAATTAACTCTTTAGAGTAACCTAAATAACAATTCCTTGTTTCACAAATTACAAAAAATTCGATTTGCTTGCTTAAGTTACGTAAAAAATTATTTGGTGGAGACATTAAAAGAGCACCTCAAATGTATAAAAAGTTAACAATGGTGGTGGCAGGTTGCTATCTCCCAAAAACGAAACCGTTTATCGGATTTCAAAAGTCATCAATAAAATTTCAAATGAAACCTCATTGCTACCTGAACAAGTTGCCATTAGCTGGCTTACCAATCACC
>OMKS01002838.1_pt1 | contig 14182 bp, 11 predicted proteins | sample 1674721 | NCBI WGS metagenome assembly OMKS01 (sample SAMN06264996, study PRJEB25208) | sediment metagenome | isolation source: hot spring sediment | place: USA: California | collected 2014-09-02 | reverse complement strand
CTTCACTATCATAAAAAGCCCTTAAAAATATGAAAGATTTATCGGCTTGTCCATACCCCGCTGCTTGCGGCGGGGTTGGTTGAATACCCAGGAAGAGGAACTGTTGTGTATTTCTGGGAGATTAGAGACAACATGATATATGGTCTCTCAATTTTCCTGAAGTAAATATATTGCTATTTCAGGGTTTGCCTGTTTTTGGAGCGGGAAAGAAGCTTTTCTCCTGATAAGGATTGAAATTTAATTATCATTCTTTTTAGTGAGAATCTTTCTTAGGAATTGCCCTGTATATGAACTTTGTGTCCCGGCGATCTCTTCTGGTGTTCCATAACCCAGGACGTAGCCGCCCTTTTCTCCTCCCTCCGGACCGAGATCAATAATATAGTCTGCCGTTTTTATTACATCCAGATTGTGTTCGATAACTACGACAGTATTTTTTCGGTCTACCAGAAAATTCAGGACTTCCAATAGCTTATGTATATCTGCAAAGTGAAGGCCTGTTGTAGGTTCATCAAGGAGATAGAGTGTCCTGCCCGTATTTTTTTTGCTGAGCTCCTTTGATAGCTTTATCCTTTGAGCTTCGCCGCCAGAAAGGGTTGTTGCCTGCTGTCCTAATTTAATATACCCGAGGCCGACATCCATAAGGGTCTTCAGTTTATGGTTAATAGCTGGTATTGCTTCGAAAAAGGAATAAGCAAGATTTACTGTCATATCAAGAAGTTCAGCGATATTTAATCCCTTGTACTTTATTTCCAGTGTATCCCGATTGTAACGGAGCCCCTTGCATGTTTCGCACATCACGTAAATATCAGGGAGGAAGTGCATTTCTATTTTTATAATCCCATCGCCCCCACATGCCTCACACCTGCCACCCCTCACATTAAAACTGAATCTTCCTGGTTTATAACCCCTTGCCTTTGATTCAGGTAACAGGGAAAATAATTCGCGAATATGAGTAAAAACACCGGTGTAAGTAGCTGGATTGCTGCGGGGTGTTCGACCGATGGGCGCCTGGTCGATGCTGATGATTTTATCGAGAAATTCAAGGCCTTCGATGGATTCATAAGGAAGGGGAGATGTTCGCGCACCCATCAGCCGGCGATTGAGTATCGGAACCAGGGTTTCATTGATGAGGGTGCTTTTGCCGCTGCCACTGACGCCGGTAATGCAAACCATTCTGCCCAGGGGTATGTTCACGGTAATATTTTTTAAATTGTTTCCGGCAGCCTTGTGCAAAATGAGATTTTGGGTATTGCCGGCAATGCGTTTTTTGGGAAGCAGTATCTGCTTGTCGCCACTGAGATATTGCCCGGTAAGACTTTCTGAGCAGGCTTTCACCAGCTCCACACTTCCGGCGCAAACCAGGTCTCCCCCATGGATTCCTGCCCCTGGACCCAAATCAATGATATAGTCTGCGCTTTCCATGGTCTCTTGGTCGTGTTCAATGACTATGACGGTATTTCCCAAGTCCCGCAGATGCTTCAGCGTCGCCAGCAAGCGCTCATTATCCCGCTGGTGCAGACCGATGCTGGGTTCATCCAGAACATACATCACGCCCATAAGCTGGCTGCCAATCTGGGTTGCCAGGCGAATGCGCTGCGCCTCGCCGCCGCTGAGAGTTCCCGCTTGCCGGTGCAGGGTCAGATAATCCAGCCCCACATTATTGAGAAAATTGAGCCGTGTGATAATTTCTTTGAGAATTTGCCGGGCAATAATCTGTTCCGTTTCGCTGAGCTGAATATTCTCAAAAAAGGCCAGAGCATCTCGAATCGACATACGGCTAATCTCATAGATAGATTTATTACCGATAGTGACGGCGGTAGATTCGCGCCTGAGGCGGCTGCCCTGGCAAATGCGGCATTCCTGCGTGCTCATAAAGCGCTCGATCCATTCACGAATGCCATGGCTTGTGGTTTGGTGATAGCGTCGCTTGAGATTATTGACCACACCTTCATAACCGCCCTCATATTCGCCGGACCATTTGGAATTTTCATAGCTTATCTTCAGCTTTTCATCTTCGTCGGTGCCATAGAGGAGAATCTTCTGCACCTCCGGCGAAAGTTTAAACCACGGTGTTGTGAAGCTGAATTTGTATTTTGCCGCTAGGCTTTTGAGAATGCTGGCGTAGTAGCTTCCCCGAGGCTGCTCTCCCAAGGGGATAATAGCGCCTTCTATCAGACTGAGCCGCTTATTAGGAACGATGAGGTCGGGACTGATTTCCATCTGCGTGCCCAATCCGCTGCAGGCCGGACAAGCGCCGATGGGATTATTGAAGCTGAACATTTGCGGTGATAGTTCTTCAAAACTCACTTGCTCGTGATTAGGACAAGCAAAATTTTCACTGTAGCGATGCTCATTTTCACTATTTTCATTGATGATGACGGTGCCATTGCCCATTTTCAGCGCCAGCTCGATGCTGTCTGTCAGGCGTGGCTTGACCCGGTCATTGATGACCAGGCGGTCTATCACCAGTTCTAGAGTGTGTTTATTGTTTTTTTCAAGCTGAATCTTGCTATTGAGGGGCGTTATCTGCCCGTCAATACGCATTCTCAAAAAACCCTCTTTCCGCATTTCGGCAAAAAGCTCCTTAAATTCCCCTTTACGCTCCCGAACCAGTGGCGCAAAAATTTGGATTTTGCTGTCCAATGGCAGCTTGAGAATGGCATCTACAATTTGCTGCACCGTCATTTTCGCTACGGGTGTTCCGCAGATGTAGCAGTGGGGATGGCCGATGCGGGCAAAAAGGAGGCGCAGATAGTCGTGAATCTCCGTCACGGTGCCAACTGTGGAGCGGGGATTGCGGTGGGTGGTTTTTTGCTCGATGCTGATGGCTGGCGAAAGTCCGGTAATATTATCTACATCGGGCTTTTCCATCAGCCCCAAAAACTGGCGGGCATAGGCGGAAAGAGATTCCACATAGCGGCGCTGACCCTCGGCATAGAGGGTGTCAAAAGCCAGCGACGATTTGCCGCTGCCGCTGAGTCCGGTGATGACCACCAATTGGTCTCGGGGTATTTCTACCGTGATATTTTTTAAGTTGTGCTCTCGGGCGCCCTGAATGATGATTTTATTTGGCTGCATGTTTCTCCGTCTTCATAAACTTGCTAATTTAACCATTCTCAGCGGCGGAATGAAGCACGATTTGAAAATCTTGCTTAGGCTTTGAATAATTCTAAAAAAGATATTATTTTGAGTCAGATCGAAATATTAAAGCTGACCTTTATTCACTTTTTCGATTTGCTGAAGCAAGCCAGTGTCGTAAAAATAGACCTTTTGTCCGCCGGCCACCGATTTGTCAATGCTTTGAGAATATCGGGGCGCGAGATAAAAAAGAAAAAGTCCCTGAAGCAATTTCAGGTCGTCGTAAACCCTTTTTCTTCAAGCGCCAAGCTCTTGAGCTAAGTGTTAATATTCAAACGGATGCCGCTTTGCGGTGCCAGAAGCAGAAACAGGCTGCGCAATTCGTGAATATTGCTGAAATCACTCACAAGGCAAATATATTTTTCAGCGCCAGTTTCTTTGTGGGGATATCAGCGCTTAAGATCGCTTTTGTTTTATATCCAGCAGATTCGATTTTTGCCGCATCCTTAACCGCCTGCTTGGTATAGACAAATTTCCAGCTCACCAGTTAAGCTTCTTTGTTTCTTTTTTTAATTCAGCTTCTATTCCTTCGATGATGGACTCTCTCATACAGCAAATATTCAGTAAATAAAGCGTTTCATTCAGTGCATTCCAGTCATCATCGCCGATGAGCAGCATGGAAGCATTTTTGCTCGTGAGCAGGTTCGTGGGATTATTCACCGCTTTGTCGATTTTAGCTAGATTGCTTTCCGCTTTAGTTATGCTTGTTGTTTTCTTTTTTTAGCTCCTATTATGTGTACGTTATAGCGTACATATTTTCATTAATATTTTTGCTTATTGCATATTTTTAATCGATTTAGAGAAAAAATGGATTCGTTCTTTCATCCGCCGCCCACATTTTTCTCCCGCATCGCTTTCAGGAAGTTTGCGATGACAGAATAATTGACATCGTGCTTGTAGAAATTCCGCTTTTCATCAATGCCTAAAATGCTCTGCTCCCGAATGAGAGCGGTGATGAAGGCGTCATCGGCAAATTGAAGATCTGCTTTCGAAAATGCTATTTGTTTTAAGCCGGCTGCTGATATTTTCGCCTTGAGATAATTGATCCAGCGGCTCAGGCGAAAAAGTGTAATCAGGGTGAGTTCATCCCAATGGCTGCTGGCGGGAAAGAAGCGGGTCAGGCGCGCCTCTTTTTTATTTTGGGGAAGGTTTTCCAGCCCTTTCACCTCAATTCCGGGAATATAGTAAAAGGGCGAAATCCCTAAAATCAGCGGCAATTCCGCCAGAAAAGTCATGGTTTCCAGGACATCGTCAACCGATTCATTCGGCAGTCCGGCAATGAAGTAGCCCACCACTTTCATTCCTAAGGTGCGGGCTTTTTTACTCACACGGCGGAAAGCTTCGGTCTGTTCTGGCCGGTGCATAGCTTTCAGGCTCTCCTTACGCAGGGTGGCCAGACTGATATTGACCATTTTGAATCCAGTCACAGCCATTTTTTCCAGGATTTTATCGTCCAGCGTCTCGGCCATCAGTCCGTTCATGGCATAAAAATTAAATTTGCGTCCAAATTTTTCATCAATGGCCGAAAGTAAGGTCATGGCGAATTTTCTATTCAGGGTAAAATTATCATCTTCAATATCAATGACTTCTACCCCGTCTGCAGAAGCGGCTTCCAATTCTTTGAGAATCTCAAATATTGGTCTGAAGCGCATTTTTTTGCCCCAAAATTTGGGGATTGTGCAAAAGCTGCATCCCATCGGACAGCCGCGCGTGGTATTGAGCATTCGGGAACCTTTTCCGGCAATATGGTAATGATCAGGATTCAGTCCCGTCGTCACCGGCTGGAATGGGGCCATCTCTTTTGGAAAAATCTCTTTCGTCTCCTTCCTTTTTCCCTGACTTTTGTGAAAGAGATTGGGAATATTCTCAAAGAGCTGAGGCTTGTTTCTTTTCCAGGATGCTTTTTCTGTCTTTGTTTTATAGCGTTTTAAGAGATTTTGCACAAGCTGGCGAAAGGGAAGCTCGCCTTCGCCCAAAATGATGGCATCCAAAACCGCTTCATCCTGGAGCTCCGGCAGCGCGCTCAGGCTGTTTTGTCCGCCGAGAATTATAAGCGCATTGGGGATGTGCTTTCTGGCAAGACGAACTGTTTGCAGCGCTTCGTCGGCGTAAGTATAGAAATTGGAGCTGACGGCGATGAGTTCGTATTGATTATTTTGAAAATGTGTTTCGATCTCAGGCCAGCTTTTTCCGAAGTGATAATACTGCTGAAAAATCTTGATGGGCGAACGATCGGGGCGAAAATGGGGCAGCGCCGGCGTAAAAACTTTTGGCGCAGCGATAGTTGTTCGCTGAGCGCCGCTGAGAAAGTCGAGAATCTCCACCGAAACCGGCAAATCTGCTACAGCGCCAGCCAGATAGCTCAATCCCAATGGATAGGTGCGCTCATTGCTAATGTAAAAATCTTCGATGGGCGGCTGAATGAGGGCAATGCGCAGGGTGTCGGTCATAGGGCAAGTTTACAAAAAACACAGTTTGAAATAAAAGGTCAATATGGAATCCACAGCGATTAATTAATAATAGTAGTCGCCGAAAAAATGAGTGAGCACTCAACTTATTTCTTGATGTTTTTGCTTTTCTTTTATAAACTACATTTATGAGTGAGCGCTCACATTATGAAAGGAGTAAGGATGGGTAAACCCAAGTATGATCAGATTTTAGTAGCTGCGTATCATCTGCTTGCCACAGTAAATTACCAGAATATGACCACGGCGCGCATTGCTGAAGCGGCCGGAGTGGCGGAAGGAACTCTTTACCGTTATTTTAAAAATAAAAGGCAGCTACTTTTTGAAGTTTTGAAGCATTTTGGTGACCAGATTATGGAAAAGATTTTTCAAAAAGTAAGTCCTCAACAAAGCTATATGCAAAATTTGCATCATTTTGCCGATGCTTTTCAGGATTCTCTGCAGCGGGATATCCCTTTCTATCGGATTATGTATAAGGCCTTCAGCGAGCTGGATGACCCGGAGATTTTTCCGGCGCTTAGGGACTATTTTATAGCACAGCTTGATAAAATCCGCGAGGTTTTTGAGTGGTCTGTTCAGCGGGGCGAAATCACTGTTGATAGCGCCGATCTGGACCTTATCGTTCAACATCTCTGGGGAATCGCCGATGGCTTTATGAAGCGGACGATTTTGCAAATCAACCTGCCAATTCAGCAGCGAGAAATTGAATTTACACTTTCGCTGATGCAGGCAGCCATCAATAAGGAGCTCCAATGAAAAAAATCTATCAGTATCCCCGAAGCATACTTGGGATCATCGGGATTATTACACTCTTCTTTCTGATTCAGATTCCCAATATTGTGGTTGATAACGATCTCTATATTTTTCTCGGTGAAAATAATCAGGCCAAGCTGGATAATGATGCCGTCGAGGAGATTTTTGGAGAAGGCGAAGCGATGCTGGTGGCCGTTCACAGCCGCTATCAAAAAATCATTGCCAAGGACAATCTTCGACTCATAGACAGTTTGAGCACAACTTTTGAGAAGCTGGAGAATATTACCGATGTCATCAGCCTCACCACTGCCGATTATATAGAAGGGACCGATGAAGGGATGTCGGTCAGACCTCTCATTTCAGCGGATATGCTGGAAAATGAAGCCGGCCAAACAATAGTTCTTCAGCGCCTTCGCAGTTGGGATGCTATGTTTCGTAAAAACATGTACAGCGATGATTTTTACAGCACACAAATTATGCTGAAAATTAAATCTGATCTCACCCTTGATGAACTTGAGACGGTCTTTGAGAATGTTAAAGAAGTCATCAACCGACATCAACAGCAAGGCATCACATATCATATCGCTGGGGTTCCGGCTATCTCTGTCCTCCTTAAAGAAAATATTTACAAAGACTTGAGCAGCCTGATTCCCATCGTGGTTCTCGTTGTGATGTTCACGCTCTATCTGAGTTTTCGCCGGGCGGCTGGCGTATTTCTACCCCTTTTGAATGTGGCTGTTGCATCAGTCTGGACGATTGGGCTTATGGCTTTTCTCGGTGCGCCGCTGACTATGGTCGGGACTGGTATCCCGGTGATTCTTATCTCGGTTGGCAGCGCTTATGGCATTCACCTTTTGAGCCATAGCTATGACGAAATGCGAAAATGGTCCGGTGAATTCCATTCTCTCATTGGCTATGTGCTAAAGAAAGTTGGTCTGCCGATCACTTTGGCTGGCCTGACGACAATCGCCGGTTTTGGCAGCCTCAGCGCCAGCGCCATTGTCCCAATGCGGGACGCCGGTATTTTTCTGGCTTTTGGGGTGCTGGTTTCGCTGATGCTGGCCCTGCTCATGATTCCCAGCATTCTCCTGCTGCGGAGCAAACCAATTAAACAAAAAGAGAATACATCAGAAACAAGTAAAAGAGTAACGATGATGGACCGCTTTCTCCTGGCTTTTTATGATCTTTTTTCGAAGCATAATATTCGCAACCTGATTCTGGCATCGGCGATCTTGATTTTAGCCATTATTGGCACGATTCAAATAATTGTGGACACGAATATGATTGGCAATTTTCGGGAAGATACGGATATTGCCAGAGCCGATGCTTTCCAAAATGAACATTTCGGCGGCACGACCCTCATCAGTGTCGTCATTGATGGCAAGGAAAAGGGGGCGCTCCTCAATCCAGACATTCTCAAGGCGATGGATGAGCTCGCCGGCTACCTGGAATCAGACGTCCCGCTGGTGGGGAAAGTGAGCAGCTTTACCGAATTTGTCAAGCGCATGAACCAGATTATGAATCGGCCTGCTGATATTTCTCAAGGAGAAGGAACTGTTGCAGAAAGCGAATTCAGCGGCGAAGAGAGCAGCTTTTTTTTTGAGAATGGTGATGAAGAATCCAGCTTCAGTTTTGATGAGGCCGACACTGAGAGTGGATTTAGCTATGAGGATAATTTTGGAGACGAAGCGTCAGCTATAGTTTCTGAACCGAATGTGGAATTTCCCAAAATCACACAGGAAAATCTCCTTCGGCTCCTGAATGAAGCGGCCGCTCGCTCTGTGAAAAGCAATATCTCAGCCACGGAACTTCTTTTTGAGCTGAATCGCATCACGAATACAGAAGGTATGGCCTATTATGAGATTCCCTATGACCCGGCAAAATATCCCGCTGAAACACGTGCCGAGCTGAAAAATCTTATCAGCCAGTATCTGCTGCTCTATAGCGGCTCACTGGATGCTTTTATTGACGACCCGCTGGAGCCTTCCCAATCAAGAATGCTGGTGCAGATTAATTCACCGCTGAATGCCGATGCCGCCGAAGTGGAAAACCTGATTTTATCCTACGTTGCAGAGCGTTTTCCCGAGGGTTATTCGGTGAAAATCACAGGCACAGGAAAGATGGCCGCCTCTGTGAACGGACTCGTTTTATCAAGCCAATCCAACAGTATCATATCTTCACTTCTCATTGTGTTTGCTATCATCGCCTTTTATTTTCGCTCATGGGTGGCGGGTTTCTACGGTATTGTCACGCTGGTCTTTTCATTGATGATTAATTTCGGAGTCATGGGCTTTTTCGGTATCAAACTGGATATGGGGACCTCAATGGTGGCGTCGGTGGCTATTGGCATTGGCATAGACTATACGATTCACTTTCTCAGTCGCTACAGATTGGAAGCGCAAAAGGAAACTGACACCAGAATTATCACCCAGCGTACCCTCCTCAGCGCCGGTAAAGCAATTCTTTTCAATGCAGTGTCTGTGGCAGCCGGATTTGCAGTCCTCATCTATTCCAGTTTTATTCCCATTCAGAATCTGGGCATTCTCGTGGCGCTGACTATGATCACTTCCAGTTTAGGGGCACTCACGCTTCTGCCGGCGATGCTCAATACTTTCAAACCGAAATTTGCCTTTACGGGGAAGGTGACCACAAGTAAATGAGTGTGGTAAGATACGGTTATGAGTTATGGGTTATGAGTTATGAGAAAGGGTAAAATCTTCAAATATTTAATGCAAACAAAGGAGAAAGAAATGAAATGGAAAATGATGATGGCGGTATTAAGCTGCTCGCTTGCACTCTTGGCGATGGACGGGCCGCAGGTACACGAGAAAATGCGCAATCGTGATGGGGGAAAAACGATGCATTCTGTCATGAAAATGACTCTCATCGACAAAAATGGGGAAAGCAAAGACCGGGTGATTGAGACCTGGACGATGAAGCACGATGAAACAAATGATCTGAGCCAAAGTGTGATGGAATTTAAATCACCAGCTACAGTCAAAGGAACCCGCTTCCTGCAGATTCAAAACCATGACCGGGATGATGACCAGTGGATATTTTTGCCGGCGCTGAATCGAGTCCGCCGTATCGCCGCCACCGAAGGAAATGCCAGCTTTATGGGCAGCGATTTTACCTATGATGACATGAAACTGCAAGATAGTGATAATGCCAGCCATATTCTGTTGCGGGAAGAAAGTTTTGATGGCCGGGAATGCTACATTCTCGAAAGTAAAGACCCAGACAGCAAAAGCTACGCAAAACTAATTTCCTGGATTACGAAAGAGCATTTCATACCAGTAAAAGTTGAGTTCTACGATCTGAAGAGCAACGAACTGAGCAAGGTGATGACTATTGAAGGGGATATTCAGAAAATTGACGGCATCTGGACGGTCTTTACCACGAGAATGAAAAGCATTCAAGAGGAGCATCAAACCGTGCTGGAACTAATGCGTAATAAAAACGGTGCGCCATTTATAGAATACAATAAACCCATTAATCCGGCCCGCTTCACTCAAAACTACCTGCAAACCGGCAAATAAACCGCAAAAGGAAAAGAACCGCGAATGAACATAAAAGAAGAAGAACCACGAATGACGCGAATGAACGCGAATAAGAATATGAAAAGTTCATTTGTTTTAATTCGAGAAAATTAGTGTAATTGGCGGATAAAAGAAGAAGAACCACGAATGGCGCGAATGAACGCGAATAAGAATAAAAATGGATTTTTTTTAATTCGTGAAAATTCGTGTAATTGGCGCTTAAAAGAAGAAGAACCGCGAATGGCGCGAATGAACGCGAATAAGAATATGAAAAGTTCATTTGTTTTAATTTGTGAAAATTGGTGTAATTAGCTGTTAAAGGAGGAACTTATGAAAAAGCTGTTTTTATTATTTGTGCTGGCTGTTTTTGTTTACGGACAAAGCGCTTTTGATGATGGTGGATTTAGCTTTGAAAGTGAAGAAGCAAGTGTCCCATCACTTAGCTGGAGCGCTTTTATGGAATTTGAGCCACGCATTTTTCCCCACAGTAATGCCCCGGCAGAGTGGGAACTGATTCAGGCGCTGGACCTTTCCTTTGCCTATGAAAAGGAATATTACACCGTGAAGGGTACTATCAAGGCGGATGATGACACCCTGACAGATTTTTTGGATGAGCTGACAGCTTCGGTTTTTTTGGGTCGGCTGCAGCTTCATGCTGGTAAGCAAAAAGTGGTCTGGGGCAAAGGTGATCAGGTACATTTGGTGGACTGGCTCAATTCTGATGATTATCGTGATTTTATCTTTCCTGATTATCAGCGGCGGCGCTTGGCCACTGAGATGCTGCGACTCAATTATGTCGTGGGTCCTTATAGCTGGAATAGTAGTCTGGAGCTGGTCTGGGCGCCAAAATTTACTCCGATGCGCTTTGCAGAATCTGCGCTTTGGCGTCCTGCAGCGTTGAATACTCTGGAAAGTCTAGCCCCCCAACTGGCAGCATCGGGCTTTGCCATTCAGTATGAGGAGTATGAGAAGCTCAGCGACAGTCAGTTTGCCGCTCGATTCAATAACAGCTTTGCCGGTTTTGACTGGGGAATCTCATATTATAAGGGTCGTATGCGCATCCCGGCTCTGCAATTTATCACCCCCAGTATAGAGAATCCTCAGGCTGCCGGTGTGAATATCATTTACAATCCGGTGCAGGTCCTCGGCTTTGAATGGAGCACGGCAATCAGCAAATTGAATCTCCGTGGAGAAATTTCCCGTTTAATCACGGATGATGCAGACGGCGTAAAACCTCATATTCTCAATCCCAAATGGGGGCTGCTTGTTGGAGCTGATGCCAGTCTGCCCATTCATAATCTTAGCGTGAATATCCAGTATCAACGCGATTTTGTTGCGGAAGATGACAAAATCACCAAGACAGCCTATGAGCAGCAGCTTGGCACAATGCTCTACCAGATAGGGGTTGACCCGGCGCTTTTAGGGCTGGCTTCGCTGGATGCCTATTATGAAAATCACTTTATTACCGGTGTTTTGAGTGACAGCTTTTTCAGGGGGCGTCTCAAACCTGAGATTCAGTGGGTAATGAATGTAGATGGAGAAGATCAGATGCTGACCCTGAAGCTGGATACTGAGCTGCGGGAGAGTTTCCATCTCATCTCCCTCTATCGTTGGTTTGATGGTGATCAGGGAACAGTTTTTGGGCAGTATGATAAAAATGATTTTGCCAGCCTGAGACTGGAAGTACGCTTTTGAGCAATGGGTAAGTAAAATTCAACAGAAGCAAAATATTCGTGTCTAGCCCCTTTTTGCGTTTTCAGCCATCTTGTCTATAAGCAGGGCTGGATGACAGAAAAAGCAGTTTGCCCCTTGCGATTGTGAAAAATCTTTTATCTGCCTATGCTTTTGATTATGTTAATTTAATTAATCTCAATAACAATATGTCAAAGCACAATTAATTCCACCTGATGGAAAAATTCTGTATATCAGTGCTTTATCTAAACAGGATAAACAGATGAAATGGAAGGCATCTTTTTCAGGCGCTTTAAGAAAGATCATAGATTTCTACATTAGGAGCAAAAATTTATCAGAAATTCTTATCTTGCTATTCACTGTCTCCGGATTATGGGCTTTCGCCGGCGGCAGCGGTAATCCAACAGCCCCCTGGCAGATTGCCTGACAACTGACATGTCCGCCTCTCCATTCCATCAATTCGCCATCACTCAAATTGTTGGATATCTATCCAAATTTGCTACTTCGATGCACTCACCAATTTGGAATAAGCTATTTAGAATTTGCTATATTTCTTAAAAATTAAATTTTTTTGGGGAGGTCTTGACAAAGCAGGCAATTCGGCTCCGGTATGATTTTCACAGATTAATAATGTGATATCCAATAGATAATTTTTGCAAAGCAGAGGAATTTTTACTGGACTCAGTTTAGACTGAGAAATATTGTATATAAATTCCTTGAAAACAAAAAGCGACTTAAAATAATGCCCAAATGCGTGAATATTCTAAAAAACTGTAAAGTGACAGGTGAAAATTGAAAAGTGGCTGGCAAAAAATGCCAAAAAGATGGAGAAATATTCTAAAGCATGTTTGAATATGCGAAAATAGTATTTGGAAAAATTTCTACAGGCGGCTTCCACTCTGGAATATGCCGCTTTGCATATTGGAAAGCGCTGTTTTGACTGCTTGAAACAGTCAATTTCTAAAAAAATCGACGATTTCAATCGAAGGCGCAAAAAAAAATCTAATTTTTTTCATGCCAATATGGCGTTTTTCTCTTGGAAAATAACAAGCTTGTATGGTTTTTTATTATTTGGAAAAATCGCTATTCTCCGGTATGAAAGAAAAGGGGCAGAAAATGAGAGAAAAAAGAGAAGACGAGGAAATGCAGACAGATGATACGCCTGTTTTTGATGCAGCTTATTTTGATGATGGATACGGCGTACCGGAATTGATTCCGATGATTTGTGAATGGTGTCAAGAAAAAATGGCCGCTGTCAATTTCAATGGCTACAAGCTTTGCCAATCCTGTGTAAAAAATGAGCTAAGGAGATAAAAAATCTTGACCAAATATAAAAAGCGTTGTAAACTTCAAACGCTGAAATTTTCAGTTAAAAAGTGGGAGGAGTCCTTATGAATCAAGAAATATTTATTGCAGTCGTGGGAACCACGCCGCAGATTGTCACTGAAACACTCTATTATTACTATCATCCTTTTTACGGCGTCAATCGCAGGTTTGATGAGATCAAGCTGATTACCACCCAAAAGGGTAAAGACCTTTTAATGAAGCTGCTTTGGGAAGACCGGCAGCTTGATGCTTTGTGCAAATCGTTGGGCTTGGCCAATGCTGATATTGCCCTGGAGGAGAAGGATATCATTCTCTTGAGAAAAGATGGGGAAGCTATTCTCGATGATGTGCGGGAAACCGATGATTACGACTCTATGAGCGCTCTTTTTGATGTGGTAAAACAATATACCGATGACCCGAAAACACGTGTAACTGCCACAGTCGCCGGCGGCAGGAAAACTATGAGTGCAATGATGGCTTTGGCGATGCAGCTTTATGGCCGTGAACACGATGAGCTGATTCATATTCTGGCTCCCGATGATAAAATGGTCTTTGGTTCCAAATGGTATTTTCCCGATGACCCGGCAGACCCAGCGCAAAAGCTGGAGGTGAGCCATTTCCCCATTTTGCGAATCGGACGCTATCTCGGCGCTGAACTAAAGCTGCCCCCCAATGTTTTGCTCAATAAACTCCAGGAGAAAATCATTGATCAGGCGCCCATCACCGAGCTGCGGATTCAGGGCGATACATTCATTGCTGAAGGGGAAAATTTTAAATTAACGCCACAATCTGCTGCTTTTCTACGCTCTATTATCAAAAGACGATTGGAAGCATCGTGTCCCAATAATTGCACAGGCTGTGATGAATGTGCTGCTGACCGCTACCGACTGGCGGTTGAATTACAATCCCATTACTTGCCGGAATACGGTAAAGTGAAAGGAACTTCCAGTGAAACATATAAAAATCAGCGAGATAAAATTGCTGCAAGTGAAGACCCCGGTGAAGTTATCAATGTGGATGAACAACTCAGCCGTCTGCGAAAAAAGATAGAAGAAGCCAATATTAGTAAAAAATTCAAAGATGCGCTGCGTGTTCAAAATCTTTTTCTGGATCCTACCAGTAATCAACTGAAATGGTACAGCGTCATTATCGATAAAAATATTGTGAAATTTGAAGATTAAACAAAACAAAGGAGAAAAAGATGAACATCACTATTTTATTGATTGGCAGCAATCCGATACCAAACTATGTTGCCTTAAGCTATTTGAT
>OMKS01002836.1_pt1 | contig 14186 bp, 12 predicted proteins | sample 1674721 | NCBI WGS metagenome assembly OMKS01 (sample SAMN06264996, study PRJEB25208) | sediment metagenome | isolation source: hot spring sediment | place: USA: California | collected 2014-09-02 | reverse complement strand
TGAAAAGGAGACGTAAGGCTAAATTTTTGTTAAAAAACGAAAAATGTTTAAAGTTGGGCGCTTCAAACAGTTTTCCTGCGGCTAGTGGCTGCGGAAAGAGCGCTGATGACAATTCAGTTGAACGAAAGCCTGAAAGAGTGTATACTGGAGCTATGCAGAAATATTGCTGGCTCTCGACAAATCGCTGCCGCCTGCCTCTATGGTCCATGGGTCTGCGGATACGCTGACGAAAAGACCGACGTAAACGTTTTGCTGGTTCTTGAAAATTTCACCCTCCGCGTAAACACCTATTCCGAGTCTGTGGATAATGTTAACGTCTCCATTTTAACAGTCAACCGATTGGACTTCGAAAGAGACGTGAAAAAAGGGTGGCTGGGAGAATTCTTCTCCGAAAAGGTGACTGGCCCCTACGAACCCTTAAAGAACAGAAATTATCTGCGGCTCAAGGAAGTTGAAACAAAAAAGAGAACTGTCTTGGAGCTTCTCGAAAACCTGATTCTGGAATTTCCTGAGTCATCTCACGAGTTTCTGATCAAAAAAGAATACTTCATGTACGAAGTTATGATGAGACGGGCTAGACTGTTTCCTTCCCTAACCTACAGTTTTCTTAACATGTCGAAGAAAAATGTTAGAAGAAAAAACATGGAAGCGGTTATGGACGGATACGTAGAAGCCCTCGACGAACTGGAGAAAGAAAAAACAGTTTTCCGTTCAGATGGTTACATCAAAATCACGCGCAACCACATTGATGCTGTCAAGAGACGTAAATCGAGGCTGCCTCTATTTCTTAAGTCCATTCAGAGAATAGCGCTTCCTCATCTTCTCAGCGTCTACTCAAAAACTGTCAGTTCCCTTATTCAGGACCAAAGGCTCTTCATGGAAAACCACCGAAAGGTTAACGCTGACGGTTTGGTTTCCAGATTGGAAGACCCCAAAAAATATGTTTTGCTTCCCACGCCTCTGGGGCCTGTTCCTCTTTCAGGCAAATCTGACATAGAAGATGTGGCTAGAAAGATTATTCCAGAAGGCGAGTTGTCGGAGATACGAGTTAAGAATATTGGAGGCGTCCTGAATGAGGTCTATCTTCTCACTCTAACCAGAAATGCCACAGAGCAAAAATTTGTTGTTAAAAGATTTAGAGATTGGTCAAATCTCAAATGGTTGCCACTAACCCTGTGGTCTTTCGGAACCACATCCTTCTCTGTTCTGGGGCAATCCAGACTGGAAAAAGAATACGCCATAAACAAGTTTCTGCACAGCAAAGGTTTTGCAGTTCCCAAAATCGTCTATATCAGCCCCCAAAAACGCTTAATCTTTGAAGAGTTCATTGAGGGAGAGAAACTCGCGGAAACCATCAAGCGGATATTCTCAGACAACAAAACTGCGGAGGATGCTGCTTTGGTCAAAGAGGCGGGGCGAAGGGTAGCGGAGGCACACAGTTTGGGCGTCAGCTTAGGCGACTGCAAACCCGAGAACTTCATCGTCTCAAAAGATGAAATTGTTCTGCTGGATCTTGAGCAGGCTACAAGAGACGGAAACCAAGCTTGGGATATAGCCGAATTTCTTTACTATTCGGGACACTATAGTCCGCCCATGTCTTCCACCAACGCTGCGGGCATCATAGCCAGAAACTTTATTGAAGGATATCTGGAGGCTGGAGGAAAGAAGGAGACTGTGAAAAAGGCTGCATCAGCGCGGTACACCAAAGTTTTCAGCGTGTTCACGCAACCCCACATTATCCTCGCCATTTCTAGCATCTGCCAAAAAATGGGAAGAGAATAGGCTGAGAACGAAGATTAAGATGTGAAGATATTTTGTGTTTCTTATTTTATGCCAGTTCCGTTTTGAGCGTTTCCAGTTCGGTTTCTGATATCCAGCCCTCGTCTCTTAACTCCGTTAATCCCTTTTTGATGCCTATCTGCAACTCTGTTGTTCGTAAGATGTTAGCTTTGGCTCCAGCCTCTATCATCTCCTTCTCAAAAACGGGGTTCTCTTGGGTTAAATCCACAAGTCGGTCAATAAGAGTTGTGATGGCTGGCGAGCGGCACTGCAGAAAGGATTTCATTTTTCCAGCGCCGAAGACACCCTTCAATTTTGCTTTGATTCCCATGCTGCCTACATATGCTGGAGGGTAGACAGCGTATCTTTTCCCAACCTCTGTCTCGTAGCAAATTAAATAGGCAGGAAGATAGACTAACGCATCTTTTCTTCGTCTTTCCGGGGAGCCAATACTGTCAATCTCGTTTAAGGCTGCTTCTTTTGCTTTAACCATCGCATCCATCTGCTTTATTATCGAAGAAGTCTTCTCCTCCAGATCTGCTAATTCCTGCTGTTCCAGTCTGGTTCTAGCCTCCTTTGCAGCCTCTATGTCCCGCAGAGCCTTCATTGCCTCTTCAACGCGATCATCCGGTTTCGTTCTTGCCCTAGCCACCTTAATTTTCTTTGCATCCTCAACATTCTCTATCTCCCTGTCAATATCCTTGATTTCCTTATCCAAAACCGGAAGCTTCTTTTTGATATCATCGAGCTGTTGCGTCAACTGAAACTCGCCGGCCTCGTCTTTGTTTTCTCTGCAAGTTTTGATGTCCGCTTCAATGCGCTCGATGTCGGTTGACAGACGTTCAAGCGTCCTTTCTGTTCTAATCCTTCTTTGATGAAGTGCTCGGAGTTTCCTGTCATAGTTTTTGGAGATTCTGGTGATCTCTTCATCGCGGCTCTCTTGAATCTTCTTTATTTTCTCCATTACTTGAGGTTTGATTTTCTTGATTCTTTGATCAAACTCTTTCATTGTCGCCTTCATTTCTGCTCGAAGAGCTTTCACCTGTCCTCTCGTCATTTTACTGAGGAGCTTCATGCTTCTGCTTAGAGTTTTTATTTCCTCCTCTATTGTGTCTCTTAATTCAGAAAGCTTGTCAATAGAAGCTGAGACCTCAGACTCGTCTAGAAGGGGAGCTAAAATTGCTTTTGTTGTTCCCTCTTTTCTCATCGACTCAGCGTCTTGAAGGTAATCCATTAAATCTTGCGTGAAATTTGGGTTTGTGATAAGCCCCTCTATGGTTTTTCCCTCTTTTCCAGCGAAGTTCTGGAAGTAGCTGGCGTTCTGTGATAGGGCTGCAACATAGGCTTCACGTGACTTGGAGCTTGCTTGAATATCGTTTTCGAATGCTTTGACATCTGGAATTACGTCGTAAGATATTGACGGATTCGTGAATTCTAGTCCATCGAAAATGAGAGTCCTTCTCCTCCATGGAATCAGCCATATGGGATAACAGGTTTCAGCTATGAAAGCCAGTTTTTCCTCCGGCTTCTTTAAGACCCGTCCTTCGCCCTTCTTCCTGTCTCTTTCGGCTAGATAGAAGATGGATGCCATCTCCATATCTTTGGTGAAGGGTTTAAACCGTTCTTTGCCAGCAACTGCGAAGGGGAGAATAAGCTTTCTGATTCTTTTAGCCAATTTTCCCACCCGGTTTTATTTCACATAAACTTGAAATCTGCTTCTTGTTAGTGTGCTGTTTGATTGACATGATTTGAATCTCACATCCCGCAAAGAGATGAAATCGATTTTATTCTAACTCTGAATGGTTATTTAGGTTTTGTTGCTTTCCGAGTTATGTGCAGAAAGGCCAATCTGCTGTCGAGGAAGGGTGGAAATCGCGCATATTTTATTGTGCGGAACCACTTCTTTATCACGTAGCATTCAAACGTGTGTTACCCAAGTAGAATATAACATTTACAGCACAAGTTTTGAAGAAGTGCATCTAGACGAAAAATGAAAGAACACTGGAAACAGGGTTTGCTGAGGTGACTACACGGTGTCAAAGATGGGAACTAGAGACGACGATGAAATAAAGCTTTGATACGTTTCAGTTTCCGTGCTTGAGCCTTTTCAGCCCCCATTTTCTTTCAATGCTTTACTCCCCACAAAAAAAGGGCAGTGTAAACTTAACATGTTGTTATTTTTTTGGTGGTTAAAAAAGTAACGGTTTTTTAGTAAGATGCATTACTGTTTGTTCGTGTAAATCTTTGCTGTTGAGGAGTTGATGGGTTTGAATTATTGGAAAGACATTCCCGTGGGAGAGAAGCCGCCAAAATTGTTGAATGCGGTTATCGAGGTTGAGAGTGGCTCAAGGGACAAATACGAGTACAAGTCGGATTGGGAAGCCTTTGTTCTGGATCGGATGATTCCTTCTTCTGTTGTTTTTCCGGTTGAGTACGGTTTTGTGCCCCAAACATGGTACGACGATAAAGACCCGCTTGACATCATGGTCATGAGCTACGAACCTTTAGAGGTCGGATGTATCGTTAGGGTTCGAGTTATAGGCGTTTTGATGATTGAGGATGAGAAGGGACCAGACCCGAAAATTTTGTCGGTTCTTACTGACGATGCACGTTTCGAGGGAATCAAAGACATCAAGGACGTTCATGAGCACAACCTTCGAGAGATACAGGAATTCTTTGAAACCTATAAACGGCTAGAGCCTCACAAGTGGGTCAAAATAAAAGGGTGGCAAAACGTGGAAGCAGCACAACAAATCGTCCAGTACGCCGCTAACCAATACGACGCAAACAAAGCATAAAGAATACACAGCGTTTGCATGCTGGCAAATTTCACTATATGCCTAGTTTTGTTCTTATACTGTCTTTGAACTTGATTAGTGGCATGTCTTTTAATTGATTATACAATTCCCACAAATGTTCTTTTTTATAGTTGTTCCGAACATTATTGTAATATTGTTGTTCTAAAACTGCCAGATTTTTTCTTGCAATGTAATTCATTTTTCCTAACCATATCGATTCTGTGGTAAACGGCGCAACTAAGTTGACTAATTTTATTGGGTCATAATCCAAGAAAGGTTCGATTGATATGCTCGTTTTGTAGCCTTTGTCAAACGCTAACATCAGTGACTGCAGGCGCTCTTGGAAATTGGGTGCATTTGGCTCCCAAAATTTTAGTAAATTATCGTTGATTGAAGTGGTAGTGAATCTAAATTGTATCTGATTCTTATATTCAGAAAATAACTGATCGATCTTTTTTATCACATTTATTCTAGGTTTTGTTGCGATCAAAACGTTGTTTTCACTTTCCAGTAATTTAGATAAAACAGTAAAACATGCTTTTTCGATTTGAGGGAAATCAAAAATATCATGTGAACTAGGGAACATCACTCGACCAGACATTTTTCCATAATTCTTTTCAACTGATTCTTGTCTTACAGTCATATTATGCCATGCTGTTTCAGTGGCACGACTGAATCGTTTAGCCATCATTTTTGCATAACAATATCTGCAATCGTTATAGCAACCATTAATACAATTGACGTTATGATCTGCCCACTCTTTAGTTCCAGAAGTAATTTTCTCCCTTTTTGGCAGACTAAGACTTTTGAGCATCTGGTTTATCCCCATTCTATTTTGAGCAGAGATTTCTGTTTTTAGATTTGGGTCTATCGTTATGTTTTAATATTTTTCCATATCATATAACGATATTGATTTTAAGATCGTAAATTAGTTGGAATTGAAATCCACTTGCCTATTGAAAATAGAAAAAAGCATAGAGAAGCAGCACTCAAGGCATGGGAAACAATCAAAAACAAGAAAAGAGAGAAGGCAGCCCGAAACACAAAGAAACTCACCTCGTTAATAGCCCCCTACAGAATTCAGAAAGTAAAACATCCAGAGATGACTGTTTCTAGAGAAGGGGAACCTATTTGGAAAGGAAATCGAATTGTAGTTCCTTTTCATAAGACACCATCAACTATAGCTTGTGGGAAATTCTGGGAACTGAGATGGGCGTATGGGTGCCCTTTGGATTGTAGTTATTGTTACCTTCGGGGAGCAACAAAGGGGAGAATGAAGCCTCAGTATGTGAAAACTGCTTATGTGCTGGAAGCCTTAGACGAAGCTTTCTGCAAAATATGTGAACCTACAATTTTCAATGCGGGAGAGCTGTCTGATGCTCTAATGAATCCTTTTCTGATGGCGGAGATAGTAAAGAAGTTTGGCAATCAACACAAACATAAAATCTATTTGCTAACAAAGTTTGGAGTAAAAAATGTTCAATTTCTATTGGACAATCTGAATAAACAGGTTATTTGCGCATGGAGCATAAACGCTTTTCCTGTTGCAAAATTATGGGAAAAGTCTGCTCCTTCTCCAGATGAGCGGATTGAAGCAGCCAGCCAAGTTAGCAAAAAAGGTTACGATACTCGGGTAAGAATTGACCCAATCTTTCCGATAGCCGGCTGGAAGACACATTACAACAATCTTGTGAGACAAATAATGTCTAGTTTTCGTCCTGACCGAATCATCTTAGGAACTCCTAGAGGCCTTTGGAAGACAATCAAATATGCAGAAAAGTCTGGTGTAGATATGTCATGGACCCAGTTTTTTAGAGAGGATAGTGGTTGGGGTAAGAAATTGGCTTTCCGACAGAGAGAAGAAATATACAGATTCCTTTACGACCGGTTGGATTCAATGGGCTATCCGTTATCTCAAGTCTCTATTTGCAAAGAAACATCAGACATGTGGAAAGCTTTGGGATTGCCATTTACTCCTGGATTGTGCAATTGCTATGGAAGTAAGGCTTTCTATTCTAATAAATCCAAGTAAATCTTAAAAAAGCCAGTTAATCACTGAATGTGATTTTGCACCCTTCGGGATAACAAAATAATCTTTTTCGTCCTTCTACTTTGAGGATTTTTGGGGGATAACATTCCTTCTCTAAATACTTGAGTATTTGTTTTGGATATCTGTAAGGAGTGTCCGTGATTACGTAATTACAAACAGTGCTTTCTTCAACAGTTTTCGTTTTAAAATGATTGTACACCATTTCAGCAGCTTTAGGAATCCAATGTGACCCACTCTGATAATCAATTAGAAACTTTTGGTTGACATCCGTTAAGTCCGAAAACTTGTATGTACCTCTATTATCCACCCTCCACATGGCGTCCTTCATAACTTTGAGACCTAACGGATGTTTCGTCCCGTATACTAAGTAATAAATTGGTTGGTTATACCTGTTAACCATCTCAAAACTTCGGACGTATTCCGCTCCTCCAACGTGTATTAGCTGTGTCTTATAAAGTTCCAAAAGGAATCTTCGACGTTGCTCAGGGTTAGTAATATCCCGAACCTTTTTCCATTCTTCAGTGGCAAACAATTCGGTTAGTACGGATTCACGCAGATCATCAGTAAACCGATTTATGAAACTAACCATGAAAGTTATTAAAACTTCACATTTTTTGTGTTTCATCAGCCGTCCAATCAGCTGCATGGGAAAACCAGAGAATCCAAATGGATCTAGAAATGCGAATGTTGGAGCAAGCTGTGCATCATGTTTGTCGATTTCATATAAGACACGTTCTAAAGCTGGTGCAAATTCTTGGCATATAACTTGGCAAGATAAATTTTTTGGTAAATCGGAAAAGCGTTCATTAATTACTTCCTTTAGTTTATCTGCTCTATCTTTTTCTTTTTCAATAAACAGAAAAACGATTTCTTTCAGAATGTGTTGCAATGTGTGCTCATGAGCTGTCTTTAATGCTATTATGGGTGATCCATCTTCCTCTCCTTCATAAACTCCAGGTCCCGCAAATCCATCTAAATAAATTATTCTTCCCGACCATCGTGACAATATTGGAAACCAAGCCTTTAGATAATTTTCCAAAATTTCATGTTTAGCCTTAGTGTGTGGATCTAACGGCCATATTGTGGAGGATATAGAAGTCATTCTTCCATCATATCCAAATGGGCATTAATAATTGTTCAATTTATACGTAAAATGTAAATATTAAAAAGCTTTGTGACTGTCTATATTTTTTAAATTAGTGCAAAAGTATTTTTATGTGTTTTTGGTGTGGACTATCAGTCTTTTGCTTGCATAGTTCATTTGCTTCCATGATGTATAGACCAAAAAGGATTTTTGTGTTCCACCACATTTGGGTTTGTGATAAAGTTTGTCGTTGAAGGCAGTGCTCTTTGACCTAGGTTTGACTCTTATAAAAACTGCGTCTTTTCCTGAAATCTACAGAAGAATTCTTGCCCGCTTCGGGGTTACAGCATCACTTGACGACATTGCCCGAGCACAGAACGCAACCGAAAACGAGTTTGACATTGCAACTTATGATGAAAGTCGGCGAAAAGAGTTCTGGATAGACTATAATGCCTCGTTGCTTGAGAAGCTGGGCATAGAAGAGAGGCGGCTTTTTTTGGCTGCACAGATTGATGAGCTCTGGTGGGAGTGTTCTCATGTGCAGGTTTACCCTGATGTGGAGCCTACGCTGTCCCGGTTAAGAGCCAAGGGCTTGAAGCTGGGGCTTGTGTCCAACGGCTTCAAGAGGGACCTTGACTACATTCTGGGGGAGTTGGGGCTGGAGAAATGGTTTGATATGGTTGTGTGTATTGACTCATGTAACTGTGCCAAGCCGGATAAAGAGATTTTTCTTTACGCTCTAGACAAGCTCGGGGTAAAACCGTCTGAAGCTCTTTTCGTCGGCGATTCTGTGGTGCACGATTACGAGGGCGCACTGAACGTGGGGGTTAAGCCGATGCTAATAGACCGCGAAGGCAAACTTCCAAGCAGATACGACAAGATTGCAAGCCTAACCGAACTACTGACACTTGTATAAGAAAAGTGGCGGCTATTTTGGCAGGTCCTCGAATACCTGTTTCATGTTTTTTCTGTATTCCTCAAAGGCTTTTCGTCCCTTGTCTGTCAGTTTCAGTGTGGTGTGCGGCTTCTTGTCTATGAACTCCTTCTCCACCACAACGTAACCCGCATTCTCCAGCTTACGAAGGTGCGAGGACATGTTGCCCCATGTGAGCCCAGTTTGGCGCTGCAGGAAAAGATAATCTGCGCTTTCAACGACGAAAAGGTGAGACATCAGCAGCAGCCTCGCGGGCTCATGTATTATCTTGTCGATGTTCTGAATCGCGTTCAGCTCGTCGCCGCTTGGTTTGCTGGGGCTCATTTCTTACGCATCCGCTGTTTCAGTTGCTTTAGGGTATTTACTTACGAAGCGGATCATCAAGAATAACCCACACGCCAGTATTATGATACCTAAGGCGGTCAGGTAGTAGGGTAGCGGGAAGTAAATGAAGTGTCCGACAACGAACAGGACCAACGTGAACAGAGCGTACGCGTATACGCGTTTTGTTTTGAAAGCGTAGCCTCCCAGCAAGAACAGAGCTGCAACGGCTGTTCCGATAGTAAGCATGTAATTGTCAATCAGGAGCATTAACCAATCGGGTGTACCCTGAGACATGGTTTGTAAAAGCGCAATCAAGCCCATAAGAACAGATAGAGTGCCCAAAGCAACGGCTATTGCCACCATTCTCTGGGCTCTTTGTTGCGGAAATTTGACGTAGCCGATTCGGGGGACTGTAACGAATTTCTTGAAACCTGCGTAAAGTGAAACTGCCAGGACTCCTGCAATGCCGCCTAGCCAAGGAATGTCTCCGAGCATAATTATGCTGAATAAAAACACTACGACTGCTATTGTAACGTCTATCACTCCGTCTTGGTGATAGGAAGTGTATGCTCTACGTTCAATCTCTTTCAGGTTTATTTTTTGGTTCATTCGAATCTCCTAATAATCCAATCAACTTTGTACTATATAATACTTTGCATTGTAAAGTAGTTTGTAACACAACTTACGAACATTTACTATAAATAGGGTGTTGCGCCAACACGTTAGATAGAACCCACATCAACAGGCCGGTATCGAATGACCGAATTAATTTCCGAGGGAGAAGACATCTTCCTTTACTTGGACAGAAAGAGAACGTATCTTGTTAGAGTGGAGGCGGAGAAGAGTTTCCACACCCACAAAGGCTACATCCAGCTGGGAGACCTTATCGGAAAAGAGTACGGAACCAGAATAGTCAGCAGCATGGGCACCGAGTTTGTTGCCCTGAAACCCACCCTCCGCGACCATATCTTCAAGACCAGCAGACGAACCCAAATATCCTATCCCAAGGACATCTCCCTCATCATCATGTACAGCGGAATAGGAACCGGAAGCCGCGTGGTCGAAGCGGGAACAGGAACAGGCGCACTCACAAGCGCCATAGCACACTACATCAGACCAGCAGGGCGCGTCTACACCTATGAACTCCGCCAAGAGTTCCAGAAAAACGCTAAAAAAAACTTGGAGCGAGCTGGGCTCCTAGATTATGTGGAACTAAAAGAGGGGGACATAACTGCGGGGATTGAAGAAAAAGATGTGGATGCAGTAGTTTTGGACATGGCAACGCCGTGGCTGGTCGTTCCACATGCCTATACTGCGTTGAAAGGAAGCGGCGTATTGGTGTCGTTCAGTCCGACCATCGATCAGGTTGTGAAGGTTGTTGAGGCATTAGCTGAGCACGGGTTTGTCGGCGCCGAAACTGTTGAAACCCTTATTCGGTTCATGCAGGTGGAGAGGGGGAAGACGCGCCCCCAAACCGTGATGACTGGACACACCGGGTATATCACCTTCGCTCGCAAAGCAGTCAGACTAGAGCAGTACAGTTAGTTCAGCGCTACTTCGTTGATTTCAGCCAGAGTTTCTAGGCTGTTCATCTTCACTTTGATGCCAGATACTGTGTAGAGCACATCGTCTATGTAGAGTATTCTTTGGACGCTGTAGTTGTACTCATACTGGTCCGTGCCGCTTTGATGCGTGATGGTGCCCTCAAGCATAAACCCCTGTTCCAACGAAACGTCGAAGATGTATGCTCCCTGCCAGTAGTTGCTGTCTCCGCCCCTGATCAAAAGGCTGTTTGTTGAAACTGGAAGCGCTAGTAGCTGCTTTGTTTTGTCGAAGAGAAACGCTTTGTGATCGTATAAGACTGGAGAATACGAGTATTCTGCATCTACGATGTACTTTGATGTTTCTGTTGGTGCCGTAACGTCTGTGACGTCGAAAAGAGAGAGTTTCACGTTGTTGTCCTGTTCGCCTATCCCTATGATATGGTTGTTGTCGTATGGATGAAGATAACCAGAGAAGCCGGGTATTTTAAGGTAGCCTAAGACTTTGGGCTTGGTTGGGTTGGCAACGTCTATGACGAAGAATGGGTCGATTTGCTCAAAGGTTACCAGATAGCATCTGTCGCCCATGAATCTCGCCGAGTAAATCTGTTCTCCCGGAGCCAAGTCTTCCAGTTTGCCGACGATGTTGAGGTTCATGCCGAGGACGTAAACGTTGTTCTTGGATTTCACTTCTTCGACAGAGGCGTCTTCGGCAAAGGTTCTCCAGACAAAGGTGTTGGTTGTTGTGGCAATTCTGAAATATCCGTTGTATTCATCCATGGAGAACTGGTTAAGAACATAGCCGGGGACTTCGCCTTGTGCCGCAAATGTTATGGCTTGTCTGTCTATCTTGATTCGTTGTATAGTTGTAGTCATGTCCTCGTTTTCTTGCCAATTGTAGTTGGGGAAGGTCAGGTAGATGTTGCTCTGTGAAACGTATATGGCGCTGGTGCCTCCCAGCAGTATCGTTTCATGGGTTGGCGCTTGGCCGTCGTTCTGTATGTTCAGGGCAACGATGGTGGTGAAGCTGTAGGATGTGTCTGAGAAGTTGTAGTAGTAGATTTCGTCTGGTGGGATTACCTCTGTTTCGTTGTCTGTGTGGATTCTGGGGAGGATAACGTCTGTCTCTATGAAGACTGTCCACTGGTTTGCAATAACGTAGATGTAGTCGCCGATCATCCTTGCGCTGAAGTAGCTGCCGTCAACGGAAAAGTTTCTCTTTAGCACAGGGTTTTGTTTGTTTGAGATGTCATACACTTTGATTGATGTTGTAGGCGGCTCGTATTCTATTGGTTCGGGAATTCTGGGCGGCTCCTCTGTTGATGTGGTGTCATTTTTTGGTTCAGAGCTGCTGGATGAGGTTCTGTTTTCGTCGTCTACTGCGGGTTCCTTCACTTCTTCGGAACTCCAGCCCAAGTCGTATGCTACTCCATCGACATAAAGTGGATAGACGCCGTACTCGGTCTCGAAGACAGCCAACTTGTCCCCGTTGATGAATATTCCAGCTATACTGCCAGTTAAGCTGATTTTGGAGAGAACTCTGGCTTCTGCAGGTGGATACGCTTTCAGGATGGTTACGTTGCCGCCTGAGACAACGTAGATGTATTCGCCGTCAGTCTTCACTATGTCTGCTTCATCTACTCCCTCAACTTGGATGTTCGTCTTCGAGTAATCGGAGCCTGCGGCTTCGGGAACAGCGGCTTGCGCATCAGAGCTTTTTACAGTGAACTCTCCGGCTCTAAGCCAATAATTGTTTGGCAAAGAAGATGCTGATTCGAGGAAAGTCTTCATTTCTTCATATGAGGAGAACGTGTTAAGTGCAATCTGGTCTGAGCTTTCAGATGCATTTAGGTAGAGGTATAATGGCACTGATGAGACAATCAGAAGTGCTGCCAGGATAGAAACTGTAAACCATTTTGTAGTGTTCATGTTTTCACCTTTCATTTTTTGTTTAGTGACTATGTCTATTTGGCACTTAATGCTACGTTTTAGAACATGCTGTACAAAAAGTAGAACACTACATTGTCCGTTTTTTGAGGTAAACAAAAACTCCCAATGCAACCACAAAACTTGGTATAATCATGATTCCGATTGGGGACAAATCTGAAGGAGTGTCTGCTGTCTTCACTGTTAGTCCGGGGTCTTGGCTTGGAGGCTGAGAGGGTGAATCCGAGCGAGTCCACAAATCGTTGTTCCCCAATGTTCCTGCCGCCTCATCGGTTCTATTTTGGTCACTTGGGTCCTCCGTTCCGGTAGCCATAATTTTGTACTCAGGAACCGTGTCTGAATTGGGGTCGCTGGTTCCAAGCAACGCTAGCGGAGCAACCATTGTGACTGTGCCAAGCAAGATGGCAACCACGGTGTAGACTAGAAGTTTGTTCATTGTTTTCTTCCATCCTTAAATGAGATTTAACCTGCTTTTAAGTCCACACATTAGAACAGCTTTTCTAACAACCATTTTTTGGCATAAAAAGGCTACGTTTCATTTAACTAACCCAAAGTTTTTAGAGTGCGGGAAAAGTTAGATAAATAGGCGACAAAAGATTTGCCAAAAAAAGCGGTTACTTAAATGTTTGAAAGGTATTCATGGTGAGACGGTTTTGCGCAGAAAGATGTGTCTCTCGAGCGTTGTTCTTTTTGTTTTGCTGATTTCTTGTTCAGTTGTCTTGGCTGAAGCTGATTCGGTAATTTGGTATGAAACATATGGAGGAACAAGAAACGATGTGGCTTCCTCGGTTGTTGAGACTTCTGATGGAGGGTACGCAATAATTGGCTATACGGAGTCCTTTGGTGCCATTGAATATGATTTTTTGTTGGTGAAAACCGACGGGTATGGGTACATAGAGTGGAACAAGACATATGGAGGAGAAGAAATTGATTTTGGGCTCTCAATTGTTGCGACTTCGGATGGAGGATACGCCCTAGCCGGCTCCACAAACTCCTTTGGTGCTGGCAATAGCGATTTTTGGCTGATTAAAACCGATGGGGCTGGAAACGTGGAGTGGAACAAAACATACGGAGGAACAGGATGGGAGTATGCCTACTCGTTGGTTTCGACACCTGATGGAGGATATGCGATGGCTGGAGGCACACTTTTAGTTAAAACTGACGAGTTTGGGAACGTTGAGTGGAATCAAACATTTTCTGGAGAAGCTAATTCGTTAGTTGTGACGTCTGATGGAGGATATGCTGCAGTTGGGGACATAAAAATAATTCCAGAGGGTGCTGATCCCCGGCTGGTACCATATGATTGCTGGTTGGCTAAAACCGATGCGTATGGAAATGTGGAGTGGAATCAAACATATGCAGAAGCGGACGATGATAGGGCTTGGTCTTTGGTTGAAACATCTGATGGAGGATACGCAATAGTGGGTTCCACAAGCTCTTTCGGTGCTGGGGGCTATGATTTTTGGCTGATTAAAACTGACAGCTATGGAAATGTTGAGTGGAACCAGACGTACGGAGGAGTAGACGCAGATTTCGCTCACTCTTTAGCGAAGGCGTCTGATGGAGGATACGCCTTAACTGGGTACACAAAATCTTTTGGTGCTGGAGACAGAGATTTTTGGTTAATTAAAACTGATGGGCTTGGAAGCATGGAGTGGAATCAGACATATGGAGGAACAGCTGAGGACATGGCTAACTCAGTGATTGCAACTTCTGATGGAGGGTACGC
>OMKS01002833.1_pt1 | contig 14190 bp, 9 predicted proteins | sample 1674721 | NCBI WGS metagenome assembly OMKS01 (sample SAMN06264996, study PRJEB25208) | sediment metagenome | isolation source: hot spring sediment | place: USA: California | collected 2014-09-02 | reverse complement strand
TCCCCGAAGCGCGCCATCCATGCCAACAAGACCGGCGCCAAGCAAGTTTGCATTGTGCACCAGCCGGTTTGACGTGAGCGTATATCGGAAGTACGGCCGCTCTCCACTCTCCAGCAGCTCCCGCTGAAGAAAGTCCGCGGAGTGTGTCATCTCGTGCAGAAGTCGCTCGTCAGGCAAGACGATCCCAGCAACCCCAAGCCCGCGAGCAACGAACACCGTGGCAATCAGATTCGGAGATCCGGCAGGGTAAAACGCCCACCTGGTCTGAACATCGAACTCGTAACCCCAGGCACCGTCGTCGAGATTCCCGGCTGTGACGCGCAGCACCCCCAACACCTCACGAGCATCCTTAAGTCTACCTTCACGCACCGTGGCGCTAAGCATGCAGCCAGCGGCCTTGGCCATCACAAGAGGTGTCACACCCAGCACGCGCGCGATATCCACCGGCAGGCGCTTTCGCAACTGAATCACAATTTGCCGAGTGCGCGCATGTCCGACAACCCAGCGAGGTACGCGACGCCCCCGCAGGGCATCGAATGGGTCGCGACCCACAAGCAACTGCCTACTCATCGTCCCCGAGGGAAACCGTATCCAGTCGTACCGGCAGACCAGTCGACAGCGATTCAATTACGGCTAATGTCGCGAGAGTGGACCGGACCGCCGCCGCGAAGCCCTCAACGTTGTCGCCCTCGCCCTTAGCGAGCTGCACGAGCGCCTGAACCTCGTTCTTGTGACCCTTGTCAACGGAGGGTAGCCGCTCGGTCTTGCTCTTTCCGTTCTCGGTGATCTGCAGCACCCGAAAGTCATCGATCCGCAGATACACCCCACCGGCCATGACCTCGACCAGCTCCTTGCCCGCACTGGTATCCCCATCGGCGCAATAGGTGACAGACGCGATGGAACCATTGGCGAACTTCATCGTGGCACACAGCGAATCCTGAAGAGCTGCGGACTTACCATTTGATGCTCCGACAGCATGCACACCGACAATCTCATCACCCGCCAGGTGTGCGGCCAAATCGATGAAGTGGCACATCTCGCCGACGATCCGACCTCCCCCACTCTCGAGTTGCTGCGTCCAGTGGCCAGGAGGAATGGCGCCAGCATTTACCCGGATCACGATGGTGCGTGGACCTGTGACACCAGCCAACCGCTCGAGCGCGGACTTAGTATGAGGAGCGTATCGACGATTGAAGCCAACCATCACGTTCATGTCGGAAGCCGCATAGGACTCGATTGCCGTCTGGAGCTCATCGCTGGTCACCGCAAGCGGCTTCTCCACGTAGACATGCTTGCCATGCCTCAAGGCGTTGCTGACCAGTTCAGCGTGCGTATCGTGCCTGGTGCCGATGAGGACGACATTCGTGCTGGAGTCCTCCATGATTTCCTCAACCGAGCCGGAAGCGAAGGCGAACCCACGCTTGTTCGCGATATCTCCGGCGGTCAGGCCCGTCGATGTCATGATGCCGCGGAGTACGACACTCTCACTGCCCTGCAGTGCAGGCAGAAGCATTGACGTCACGAAGTTTCCGGCGCCGATGACCGACACGCCCACGGAGCCCGTGCGAGGCTTGGATTCGCGCTTGGGTAACCGGATCTGCGGCGGCGTGTCGTGCGGATACTCAAGTACAACGCCGATGAACGGTTCGCTCACTTTGCCCGTCACAAGGTCGTACGCAGCGGGTGCATCTCCGACGTCGAATCTATGCGTTGTGAGGACCGAGGCGTCGATCCTCCCGATGGAAGCCAGCCGAAGGAACTCCGACATGTTGGAGCGCTCTGTCCATCGAACGTATCCATCTGGGTAGTCGACCCCGTACTCCTCATACATGGGATCGTACCGTCCCGGACCGTAGGACCTCGAGAGCTTTACGACTAGCTCCTTCTCATAGAACGGCGATCTTGGAACATCGATGCGAACATCACCGACAACCACCACGGGAGCACGGTCTCTGGCGATCTCCCCAGCGAGGACTATAGGTGCATTGGTCGGCGCGGCGGCAGTGACGAGAATCGCATCGACGCCACGTCCCTCCGTATGCGCCATCACGCCGTCCGCAGCACCGGGGTCATCCGCACGAGCAACGAACGATGCGCCATACCGCCGTGCGAGATCGAGCTTGTCATCCGCAAGGTCAATACCCACCACATCACAACCTGCAGCGCGGGCAATCTGCAGAGTGAGTTGACCCAAGAGCCCAAGCCCGATGATCGCAACCCGATCACCGAGTACGGCTCCAGACTGCCGGAAACCCTGCATTGCGATGGCGCCTAGCGTGGTGAATGCGGCGGTGGTGAAGTCGACACCGTCCGGCATCTTGGCGCACAGGTTCTGAGGTACGGACACGTACTCTGCATGGTTGGCGTACCCGGCGCCAGCACACGCAACCCGATCCCCCACCTGCAAGCCCTCTACGAGCTCCCCCACCCGCTCTACGACACCGGCGCAACTGTAGCCCAGTGCTGAAGCCGCCTCCAGGCGACCCTGAACCATCTTGTACGTGTCCAGAAGCCCCTCGCGCCTGATTCGATCAAGGACCTTCTTGACGTCGTGCGGGCGACGCCGCGCCTTCTCGAGAAGACTGCTCTGGCCGAGTTCGACCTTGCTGCGCTCCGTACCAGCACTAATCAGCGAGGCGTGCACCCGAACGAGCACCTGATGTGGACGCACGGTCGGCACTGGAACGTCCAGTACGCGGACCACGCCGTGATCTAGGCTCTGTACGACCTGCCTCATGCTTAGTCGTGCCTCCTGTCACTTACCATCGGGTGCATGTATCTCGGTCCGTACGAGCTGCCGCTTGCCACTGTAACTTCGGGCAATCTGCTCCACCATCCGCACTTTCACATCAACACGCCCCGCGAGTCGCTCACCGTACACCCGCTGGACTGCCAGCAAGTCGGCCTCGGTTGCACCGGATCGCATCACAGCGTCGATTCTCACCTGCCCGGGAGCAACTTGAACGTACTGCATCTCCCTGACCTTCCCAAGCGCTGCATCGTGCGCGCCATGCAGATAGGTCACCGAAATGCCTGATCCGTCATGTGCGAGCAGAGTCTCGCGCTCGCGGTGGGCCACGATGTTGCTCAGACGTGCAAGGGACAGTGTCGCACCTTCCGGAGAAACAGCCCACTGTGCCCAGTCGTCGGTGGCATACCTCACCAGCACGGTTGCCGAGTTCAGGAAGCCAGTCCCCACGATGCGCCCAGGTACTCCGGGGCTACGAATGACCTGTCCCTCATCATCAACAAGTTCCACGTACCCGTATAGCCACTCAGGTGAGAGCAGACCAGGTTCCTCTGCGTCGTACGCAAGTACGCACTTCTCCGTATGACCGTACCAAGAGTAGACGGGACACCCGAAGTCCTCCTCCAGGAGTCCTCGTTCATGCGGGTAGATGGCCTCTGACCCCAGCAACACGAGCGTCAGCGAAGGTGATCGCAGCCCAGCGTCTCGCATCAAGTCAGCAAGGAGTAGGGCAGTTGAAGGATACGCGTGTAGGACATCGGCACCGAAATCACTGATGGCAGCAACGTACTGTGCCACTGTCGCAGCGGAAAGGTCAGGAGTGGAGAAGATTCGCGACCGGGTCATTGGTTCGTCGTACCAAAAATTGCCCGATCTCCTGTCGTGGACAAGCTGCCCCCTGAGCACCGCTCGACGACCCCCTGCGGGCATGCCTGCACGCCGCCAATGATGCTGCATGAACGCCCACTCACGCGCCGAAGCCGCGTAGTCTACCGCCAGCTCAAGGGGCGATCCGGCGGTCCCACTGGTCGTTGTGAGCCGGCTCGCCCTTCCCATTACGCCGCCTGGTCGGAACTCCGCTCCCGCCGACCGTACGGTGTTCTTGTCTACGAGCGGCAGTGACTCGAGTGCTGCTCGAACTTCAGCGGGGTCGGACGTTCTCAAGGTAGGGATGTCCCACGACGAGTAGAACGGCACGGCCTCTGAGGCACGCATCAGAACTCGTCGCAGTTCACGCGCTACGTGCAACTGCAGATCACTGTCAGCCCATCCGGTGGCACTCTGGAGTGCGCGCCATTGGCGTGCATATGCGGTTCCGTAACGCAGCGATTCGGGAAGCACCGAGGCTACCGTTCCAGCAAACTGTCGAAATGTTTCCGGCGATGCTTCGTACATCCGCCGCAGCGTCCCCATCAGCAACTCAGCCTCTCGCTTCGGCCCGACCAACGCGCGCATCGCGTGCCGATAGCGCCAGACCCAGCTCATGAATCAACTGCTGGTGGGTGATCTCCGTGGTGTACATCTGCCGCACTCTCTGCCGTCCGGCCTCGCCCATCGACAGCCGCGCGGCCGGGTCTTCACACAGAAGCGCCAACGCCCCCGCCACTGCGCCAACATCACCAGCCTCAGTGAGAAGTCCCGTCACGCCATTCTCTACGGTGTCAGGAATCGCACCTGTGGCCGTCGACACCACCGGCAAGCCAGCGGCCATCGCTTCAAGGATCGAAACCGGTTGCCCTTCGGCGAATGATGGGAGCAGGTACACATCCGCCTGCTCGAGCGCATTCTGCTTCGCAGAACCGGACACCAGCCCGGGGAAGTCCACGGCGCTGTGGAGATCCATCGTATCGAGAAGCTCCAATGCCCGCTCCTTGCATCGCTCGTCGGTCCACTCGCCGCCACAAGTCATCGTCATCTGCAGGCCAGCGGCACGTACCGCACCCAGTGCCTCTATAGCAACAAGAAGACCCTTCCCTGCAACCAACGCTCCCAAGTAGAGCGCGTTACAGCGCCTCTCAGAATGCCTGACAACCCGTGCCGGAATGTCCTCCTTGCTTAGTCCATTAGGAACGACGCCGACGCGATCGTGCCCTGCGAGCGATGCAATCTCTGCCCTCTGACTTTCACCCAATACCAGAACCCTGTCCGCCTGGCGCAATGCGAAACGGATCAGCCTGCCGGCAAGACGCCGCCTTCGAAGCAGCTCCCCATAGCGTGCACCCGCCAGCTGAGCCACTGACCCAGTGCCGAACAGCCTGGCAACAAGGACCAGAGAGACATCACGCACGATAGCGGGCGAGTTCTGCGACAGCGTGTAGTAGAGCAAGTCCGGACGTTGACCACTGCACAGTCGCGCGAGTTCGCCAACAGCTTTCAGTGCCAGAGCGATGTTCTTCAGATCAACGCGACCTAGATTCGAAAGAGACCGTCTGTCACTCGTGTCCAAGTGACTCACCACGAATACCGACGAAATCAGTTCCGAGTCCAACAGGTTCTGCGTTGCGCGAGCGACGCCGTGCATGGGCGGGGGCACAGGGCCCACGATCACCAGAGCGCCACCCTCTGCCCCAGTACGTGTGGTCCGTCGCCCCATCACGGACTCAGCCTTGACCCTGAGTATCACCAGGCCGTCCGCGCAGCCAGTTCACCTCGCGGCGCAAGCCTTCGCGTAATGTCACCCGCGGCGCATATCCAATCAGATCATGCGCGTTTTCGAGGCTGGCTGCTGTATGGCCCACATCGCCAGCCTGACTCTCGATGTAGTCGACTGCGATTTGAACGCCAGTCGCTTCTTCAAGCGCCGCCACTACCTGACGTACGGTAACACGCGAGCCTCCCCCGAGGTTGAGCACCGCCCCAGGAGGTGCAGACACTGACGCGATGATTCCATCCACGATGTCATCAATGTACGTGAAGTCGCGACTTTGCAGACCATCTCCGTACACAGCGATTCGCCCACCATCCAGTACTGTCCTGATGAAGCGATGGAAGGCCATGTCGGGCCTCTGTCGCGGCCCGTAGACCGTGAAGAAACGAAGGGAGACCGTGCTGAGACCGAAGTTCCCGCCATAGAGACCGCACAGATGCTCGCCGGCAAGCTTCGTCACGCCATACGGTGAGTATGGCCGACACACCGCGTCCTCCCGCATGGGTAGGATGTCGGTGTCACCGTAGACTGAGGAGCTACTCGCATAGACGACCTTCTGCACTCCTGCTCTGTGCGCCGCCTCGAGTACTACCTGCGTTCCAAGAACATTGTTGTCACTGTAGACACGGAATCCGGAATCCCAACTTGCCCGAACCCCAGCCTGCGCAGCCAGGTGAAAGACGACGTCAGCACCCTCCATGAGCTCTTGAAGGGAACCATCCGCCCCAAGGTCAAGGAGGTTGCGCTCCATAAGTGTGAATGCCGGATGGCCCGATGCCTGCCGGATGTTGTGCTCCTTGTAGGAGCGTGGGTAGTAGTCCTCAAACGAGTCAACACCCACAATCCTCCAGCCCTCGTGAAGCAGCCTGTCTGCAAGCGTCGACCCAATGAAGCCTGCCACGCCTGTGATTATCGCCTTCAATGTGCCCCCAATCGATACCGACTACAGATCGTCTGACTTGGTCCAAGGCCGAGAGCGCACCACATCCTGCGCCCTCTGGTCTGCGGCAAACCTCACCGCATCGTACATGGCGCATGCAGCTGCAGACGGCGAGAACCGCTCGGCCGACTCGGCGGCAAGTCGACTGCGCATCATATGCGACAGGGGCCGTGTCGTATAGGCATTCATGGCCTCCGCAAGTTCCAGCGCAGCTCCTGTTCGAAACACCCTACCGTGCTGCAGATCAACCAGATGATCACGTGCACTCCCAACCCCGTCTGCCGCGATTACGGGCGTTCCACAACAGAGAGACTCCACAAGCACCAGCGGGTTTCGGTCAAGTATGCTCGGAAGAACGCACGCGACCGCCGACCGATAGACCTCAGCGATTTCCCACGCATCCTGAGCACCTCGGAAGACCCACGGCAGCCGGTGGCGCACCACCTCAGCCTCAAGCGCATCCCTCAACGGTCCCTCACCGACCACCTCAATCCGATGATTCACGCCATCCCGGTGCAGCAGTTTAGATGCCTCCATCAGGGTCCACAAGCCCTTACCCTCGACAAGACTCCCAACAAACGCAAAGGATGGAGAAGACCAGGAACGCTCGCTCTTGCGGTGAAAGAAGACAAGCATATCGACGCTGTTGTACGCCGTGAATATGGATGAGGCACGAGCTCCCATATCAAGTAAGCGCCCACGCGACTCCGAACCCGCCGAGATGAATGCGTCCACGGACGGCACCATACGCTGCCGAATAGCGCGCTTCTCATGCAAGTGCGCCTCGGTCCAGATAACCACTGCTGACTGGCTGACTCGACGCCATATCAGCGCCTGTACCGTCTGAAGGGAGAAGCCACTGCAAACAATCACATCGGGCTTCAGCCGTTTAAGCATTGACGGAAGGCCCCAACTCACTGGAACCTCGCGGACGTAGCTCACTGGAATCATCAATCCTCGAAGCCTCGAGAGCTGGAAGTCCATTGCCGACTCGTCAATGCTCCACGATCGGCGCCGTTCAGACTCGGCCGAAACCAGCACATCGAGTCTCGTGACCTTCGTGGCCAGGCAGTTGAACACCGGGAGTCGATACGGTGCCAACACGTTCTGCAGGAGCACGACGTCGAGGCCCATTACTCGTCTCCTTGGCTAAGACCAACACAGGTGTGCAAGCCACTGTGCACCTGTTCACCTGCGGCTTTGCGTGAGCTGCAGATGGCCTCAAAGAACTCAATGACTTGCCTCGCTCTCGAGATCTCCGAATCTCTCGCTCTCACTCGTTGCATGCCCCGGGCTGCAATCTCCTCCCTTGCAGCAGCGTCAACAACGTACCGCTTGGCGAGGTGCACTGCAGAATCGCGGTCATCGAAGTAGAGGGCTTCGCGCCCGTCCTCAAAGAGATTCTCGAGCTCCACGGTCCTGGGGGCCAGCATCAGGGTGCCACAGGCTGGGATCTCGAAGCACCGTCGCGTCCACACATCTCTGTTGTGGCGCGAGAGGAACACCAGGGCTATTCGAGCATCCGACAGTTTGCGAGCATACGCTTCGCCCATTAACGGCTCCCGTGCCTGTCCTCGCACCCACACGCACGATCGGGGTGCCTTCTCCCAGCCTGCGCCGTACAACTCCACGTCCAACCCACCCGACACCATCGCCTCGATAACTTCCGCCCTACCATCAGACTCGTAGTGACCCACGAAGACCACATCTGGGCCGCTCGAGGGATTCTCGTATGGCTGGTGCAATTCGCTAATGTAGCTGGGCAACAGCAGCTCGACGCGACACGCACCGCGACTCAGTGCCTGCACGACATTCTCTGGACGGTACACGAAGACCATGTCCGCAACACGCAGTGTCGTCATGAAGTGGCGCCAGATCAATCGGCGGCGCAGGTTGCGGAATGGATTGTCGTTGTGATACGCGAACACCACCAGTGGTGGAACCGTCGACCGAATGCGCGTAACGGTCTTAGCATCCACAAGGTCGCACGAGTAGAGGAACAACAGGTCAGGCTTGAATCTGGCACAGTCCCGTACCAGTCTCTCGCGCACATCTCGGATGCCTTGTCCCGAACGAAGCTTCTGCTCCACGCGCTCGCGAATACTCTCGGGACTGGAGTACTCCGTGAACCCCTCCACGACACAACCGTGCTGCCTCAAACCCGATGCAAGAGCTTGTTCATAGTGAGCCCAGCGCCAGTCTCCAACAATCATGACTCGCAGAGCTGACTCCTTCATCGAGCCATCACATCCGAGATGAAAGTCGCGTAGCTACGTGCAACTGCATCGATATCAACGACCTCACGACGGATCCGCGCACGATGCTGGGGTCCATCGTCAAGCACCGCTGACACGTTCGCAGCAACTGCATCGGCGTTTAGGCGCGGAAGCCGTGAGACATCGGTATGCTCGCCATACCTGAACGGCGCCTCGCAGTCCGAAACCAGTCCAGCGTCCGCCTTTCGAATGACCTCAGCTGACCCGCCGGTCGACGTGGCGACACAGGGAACGCCGCACGCGATCGCCTCAACAACGGTGTTGTCGCATGGATCGCCATACGAGAGATTCACGAACACGTCTGCCGCTCTATACCACTGGGGCAGGTCATTGGGTGTCGCCTTCCCAGCGTGGTGCACCCCGTCAGGAAGCGGGCCGGCCACCCCAAGGTCACCAAGCAGCACAAGACAGCAGTCACTCCGCATGCGCTTCAGCACCTCAAATACCGCAAGGTACTCATGTAGGCGCTTCACCGGACGCCACTTTGCTGACGCGAGAATGATGCGCACATCCTCGTCCACGCCCAGCCTCGACCGAGTGCTAGGGCCTTCTGGCGAGAACAGCGTCAGGGGGACACCGTTATGAATGACCGTCGATCGCGCAGCGGTAACACCAAGGGTGGCCTCGCACATCCTTTGAGCATGACCCGACTGGTACACACAGCCAGCCGCATGCGCTACGGCCCCCCTCATTGGCCCGTTGCGTTCTTCGCGCTGCGCCGGGCTCAGTGCACCGTCGTAGTAGACTCCGTCCATGCGCACAACATACGGTCGCCCGTATGCAGCTCTGGCGATACTGTCAAACAGTCCGACATCGTGCCTTGGGTCGAGGACCGAGGAGACTCGGACCAGGCCCTGATCTTGCAGGCTGTCGCGAAGCCGCCGCATGAAGATCTTGGGGCCGATGTCCCCGCGTAGAGTCGTGAAGCCCACGCGGAGCACGTCCGATCTACGTACGGTTGGGTCTCTCCGTGAACGCATTACGAGATCACCGCCCGAGTAGTCGGGGCATTGACCCCCGCCTTGCAGTCAGATGCAGGGCGATCTTCCTCGATTCCCCACAACAAGAGCCACAGTACTGGAACAGAGTAGACGAACACGTTGTGAAGCAGGGAGAACTGGGTGACGTAGATCATCACACCAAGTAGCGCTGCACGGGCATTCGCATCCTGCAGAGTGAAGATCAACCGCAGCATCGCACCGTAGGTCAACAACAGCAGCGCCAACCCGAGAAGCCCATAGAACCTCAGCAGGTAGCCGAACTGATTGTGGTTCGTAAGCAGAGCATCCACCGACACGCCAACCGGCAGATCGCCGGCTTGGTACTCGTCAACCACCGCCTGGTACAGTTCCGCCTTGGCAATGCCAGTCAGCGGTCGAGTCTGCAGGGCGTAACGAACCCCGTACAGGTTGGACACCAGCTTCACGCGCGTGTTGTTGTCATCGAACTGTGCAACCCGAGGATCAACCCCGCCAAGACGGGGAAGCACCACCCACAGCACCATGCTCAAGCCAACCGCCACGGACACTGCAACCAGAGCGCTGCGCCAAGTACTTCGACCCGCCAGGATCCTGCCAAGTCCCAGAGATGGCAGAAGGCCGACGATCAGACTTCTCGTCAGTGTCATCGGGGCAAGCAGTACGCTCGAGATGCCGGCCAATGCGCTCAGCCTTCCAGAGCCGCCGTGACGCCACAGCCCGTATGCCAGCACGGCAACCACGCCCAGTAGCAGGGCAAAGCCGATCGATATATTGGATGTCCCGACGATTCGGCCGGTGGCAGCAATGTAGCCTTCCAGTCCCTCGCGGGTATGGAAGCCAACCAGCGGATTGGCGGGTGTCAGAGACGGCAGGCTGAAGTCCGGGTTGAACACCTGCACTGCGCCGAACACCATCGGAATCATACTGGCGCCGACGAGAATCCTAACACGCCACCAGAAGTCCGTCAGAAGAAGAGCGCCAATTGGTGCAAGCCCAATCACAGTCAGCCTAATCAGGAAGTCCAACACACCCTGTGCGGCGCCGTTCTGCACCACGTCCACCAACAACATGTAGGTTGAGAACGCGAGCGACGCGAGGAAGAGTCGTGAAGTTGCTGGACCCATCGCACTCCATAGACGTGCCTTCTTACTTGCAGCCAGGAGCGCAACCTGGATGGCGAACAGAAAGGCAATTCTGTAGACGGTGTACTGTGGTCCAAGGACATACGTGTTCGGCAGTATGACTGCGCCCACGGCGACCGCGAAGAAGGTGATCTTCTCCAAGCCCCAGGTAGCGATCGACTGTCTACTGCCCTTCACACAGCCTCCGATTCGCTGAGCACGACGTGTCGACGAGACGCAAGTTCGCGCGCAACAGGCACCGAGAAGACCCCGAGGGAAACTAGAGCGGCCACCAGCTGCCATACTGCCAAGACAGACGGGCTGGCGCCAAGAACCCCGACCATACCCACCCCGGCAATGATCCCAAAGAAGAGGCCGAGGTTGAATCGGCCGACACGATCGAGCGCTAGTCCAACCGGGTACGAAGCTGTCTGCACCAGTGTCACGGCTGCAGCGAGCGCCATCACTAGAGAGACGGGCCACGCTTCAACGTATTGGGCTGTGGTCACCAGTTCAATGACCCACCTGCCAGCAACGGCAAGAATGGCGACCGCAGCCATTGCCAGCCCTTCCACTCCAAGAAGGTAGGAGCGATACAACGTGCGCAAGTCATCCCACCTGCGCTTGGCGGCCAACAGTGTAACCTCAGGTGTGACTACTGCGCTTAGATTGTTCTGCAGTACGGTCAGCAGCCATAGCAGCTGTTTGGCAACGCCGTACACCGCAACGGCACTGGGAGTCCCGAGCACTCCCAGAACGAAAGTGTCGCCCTGTGAGAATGCCGACTTCAGGTAGCCAACCAGATTCGTGCTGAACAGCAGTCGAACGAACGACCGCCTGAACTCCCTCAGTCGAACGCCAACCCTGACCTCGCTGCGAGCGAACAGATACTCCTTGACACCGACGACCGCAACACCGAACGGGACAACGGCAGCAACGGCATTGCCGACCGCGATAAGGCCGACCACGACGACGATGCTACGCCCGCCATAGCCAAGCAAGTATCCGGCAAGTCCGCACAGTGCGGTGACTGAGCCAGCAATCTGCCATCCAACAAGTACACGAAAGCGATCAAGGATGCGGCAAATGGGCATGCTGAAGGATGCAAGAGACGCAAAGACTGCTGAGACCGCGTATACCCTTAGCGCTGGCGCTAGTTCTGGGTTGTCGTAAATGGACTCTGCAATCACCTCCGCGAACCCGGCGCCGAGCGCCGTGAGTACGAGACCTGTGAAGAGTGCAATTGCCAGCGCAACCATCAGAACATCCCTGAGCGCATCCGTATCACCGCACTCGGAGAACTCATGGTAGTACCGCGAGATCACGTCCCCAATACGAACCGAGAAGAAGACCTGGGCAAATGCAAAGAAGTTCTGAACGATCACCACGTACCCAAAGTCTACAACGCTGAGTGACTTGGTGAGTATGGCCGTCCGCATCACAGTGACGATCAGGCTTGCCAGCGCTCCATAGACACCGATGCCGAAGTTGCGAATCAGTCGCCGCGCTATCTGTGATGACGACACCCTCTGCCGCAACCCAGACAGCTGCTTGAGCGGTGACCTGCGTGGGCTGGAGCCGGTAGGGTCATCCATCGCGGAAACCAACCTCACCGAATGGGACTGCGTTGCTCGTCAGAAACACAGCGTTGAAGCATCACGTGAATGCCTTGCTGAGTCCGAGGTACGACATCTCCCACCGAACGTGTCACAGCCCGGCCCCCAGCATGTCCACGAGCCCCCACCCCATCGCCTGGTCGAGGAAGTACGCCACCAGCGCGGCTATGAGCAGGATCGCCAGCACCGAGAGCACAACACCGAGTACCCGCCCCAGGCCCTCGGCGATCTTCCGCCCGGTGCTCTTCTTCGGCACGTACATCTCACGGGGCGCCTCCATCGGCGCGGCGGCCTTCGCCCCGTGCTTACCGCTGCGTCCGTGCACCTCCAACTCGGGCGCATTGTAGTAGTCAGCGTACGAGTAGTAGCCGCCGTAGTAACCACGCATGTAGCCGTAGCCGCCGGACGAGGAGCGGGAGTCCAGACCCCACACCACTCCGCCGAGCGTGCGTGCGCCCACGTTGTCGAGCATCTCGTGCGCCTTCTTGACCGCCTCGCGCGTGCTCGCACCGCCCTTGGTGACCATGATGACGCCGTCACACCAGCGCGCCACGGCGGCGCCGTCGGCCACGGCAAGCAGCGGCGGGGTGTCGATGATCACCCAGTCGGCCCAACCCTTGAGCTCCTCCAGGAGCGCCTTCATCTTCTCGCTGCCCAGAAGCTCGCTCGGGTTGGGCGGCAGCTTGCCGCTGGTGAGCACCAGCAGGTCCATGACGTTGTCAGGGCGCTGCAGGGCCGCCTTGAGCGAATGTGCTCCGGTGAGCACATCAGAGAGCCCGATCGTGTTGTTCACACCGAAGAACTGCGCCGTGGTGGGCTTGCGGAAGTCACTGGCCACGAGCACGACCTTCTTGCCCGCCTGTGCGAGGCCCGCTGCAAGGTTTGCCGCAACCGTGCTCTTGCCCTCGGCAGGCGCGGCGCTCGTAACCATCAGCGTCGTGATGTTGTGCTCGAAGTTCATGAAATCCAGGTTGTTGCGCAACACGCGGTACGCCTCGGCAGCCGCGCTCCCCGGATTCGTGAGGATCGTCGTGCGCCGCTTCTGGTCCTTCTCGTACTTCTCAGCAGGGATGAGCCCGAGCACCGGGGCTCCGCCCAGCAGCGTCTCGATCTCCTCGCTCGTCTTGAGCGTGTTGTCCAGGTACTCGTAGAGAAACGCCATGCCCAGGCCGAAGATCAGCCCCACCGCGAGCCCGAGGGCGGTGTTGCGCATCGGGCTGGGCTCAACGGGGCTAGTGGATTCCGCCGCCGGACTGACGATGCGCCCGCTCCCCGTCTCGAGCTGCGCGTTGATCCGGAGCTCCTGTAGCTTGCCCGCCAGCTGCGTGTAGCTCCCGGTGGCGATGGCGAGCTCGGCGGCGAGTTCGTCGCTCTTGCCCTCGGCCTGAACCCGTCGGCCGATCTCGAGGATCTCGTTCTTGGAAACCTCGAGGCGGACCGCCACCTCGTCAGCGGCGGCGTTGATCGCCTCGCGCTTGTAGTCACGGCTCCAGTTCACGAACTCCTCGGCAAGCGTGTTGGCGATCGCCGCGGCGCGTGCCGGGTCCCGGTCGCGCGCGGTGATGGTGACGATGTTGGTCTGCCCCACCGCCGAGACCTTGACGCGCTTACCCAGGGCATCGGGCGATACGCCCAACTCGAGCTCGCGGATGGTGTTCTCCAGGAGCGGACGCACCTGCATGAGCTGCACCTGCGTCTGCAGCCCGCGCTCGGGCTGGCTGGAGAAGTCGAGCCCCAGGCTGCCGAAGATGTCGGCGCCGGAGCCCTTCTCGGAGATGAGGACCTTGGCCTCGCCCTCGTAGACGGCGGGCTGGAGCAGGCTCACGATCAGCGCCACGAGCGTGACCACCACCACGGCCTG
>OMKS01002832.1_pt1 | contig 14191 bp, 20 predicted proteins | sample 1674721 | NCBI WGS metagenome assembly OMKS01 (sample SAMN06264996, study PRJEB25208) | sediment metagenome | isolation source: hot spring sediment | place: USA: California | collected 2014-09-02 | reverse complement strand
CGGTAACATCTTTTATGAGGCAACGTTTCCTTAAAATGCTATTCCTTCGGTAACATTTATTTATGAGGCAACAGGGCTGTACGCTTCACCTTGCTTTTATATTTCCGCCTTTGCGATATGCGTTTGCCACGTCCCGATATTCGTCTCCCGTGGCCGGGGAAACGCCGTAACCCTTCTTTATGCTTATAATCAATATTTTATTGACATACAAGACCGACAATTCTATATTTTAAAAAAATAACGGGTATTATATTTTTGGTAATTTACATAAATAATTCTATTAGGCAGCTGAGAATGGTTTTTATTGCCCAAACATCTAACGATTGAAGGAGGATGCATGATTTCTAAAATACTTGTTCCAACGGATGGGTCAAAAACATCTTATAAAGCAGCCAGGTACGCGGTTGACCTTGCAAAAAAATTGCGTGTCCCCATTGTTGCCCTGAGCGTTATTGACAAGCGCGCCTTTATGGCACAGACAGTTCCCGCGTCGAAGGCAACAAGGCACATTATAGAGCCTATTGAAGATTATCTTCAAGAGGCCGCCGAAAGTTACGTGGGGAAAATAAAGAAAATGTGCGGGCAAAAGGGCGTCGCATCAAAGACATCCGTCAAGTGGGGTTCTCCCGTGGAGGAAATTGAGAAAGCGGCCAAAAGCTCTAAGGCAAATCTTATTGTTATGGGTTCCCGCGGAAGGAGCGCCCTGTCGGCCACGGTACTGGGCAGCGTGTCCTATGGTGTTATACAAAATACCAAAGGCACTCCCGTTCTTATCATCAGGGGCTGATGAACATTAAATTCATTTATTTACTTTTTTGCGCGGCGCGGTACTTCAAAAAACCCATGTGCGGAGGCTCGACATCCATCTGCCATAAAAGCGCCAAAAGCTCTCCGCGGTGATGCGTTTCTTCCTGAAAAAAGTCCAGGAGAATTGTTTCGCTTTTTTCCAGTTGTTCTGGTGTCATTTTGTTTAAGTTGGCGGCTGCTTTAGCTTCTACATCTTCCATGTATTTTCTGATTTTTTCGATGCGGTCGTATTCTTCATATTGGACTTGGGAGAATTTCATATTTCCCTGCAGAGCGAAATTGATATAGGCGTCTGTCACAAAGACCATGTGTAAAAAAATATCTCTCAGCGAAGGAAAGCTCGCGCCTCTATTCTTAATCACTTCCCTCCAGGGAAGCTTGCTTAACGTCTCCAGATATTTGTGCCTTAAATATTGGCTGTATTCTAACAATTTTAAAATTTTCATCGTAACCTTCGCATCTTGCGCCTCATCCAATAATTATTTTTCGCTTCACGAAATCCGCTTCACCCTTCACGTCAATTTTTTACACTTCTTCCCATTTGGCAGAGGTGACTTTCCAGTCTCGCGCTTCTTTTTCCAGTGTCACGTCAAACTCCCAAACGCCGAGCGCTTCCGGAATGATGTCTTTTATGGAACCGGTTTTTTCTTTGCTGGTGAGCACGGCCTGAAACACCGCTTTAGCCGAGTCGCCCTCAACGGATATCATCATGCCGGTGATATAGATGGATATTTTCGGATAGCGGAAGAAATAGCCGAGCAGTAAACCGTGAATGCCTTCGTAATTATAACCACGGGGATCGCTATAGGTTTTGGAAATGTGCGCCATGATTTTTTTGATTTCCTTTTCCTCACCCGCCGCCTGAATTTTCGTAATTACCTTTTTCACCTTGGCCTCTTCGGATTCTCTGGCGCAACCGATAAAGGCAAAGGCTACAGCAAAAATAATAAAAAATATCGGAATGCGTTTCATAGTATACCCCCTCAATTATTACGCGGTCTGTGGAACTTGATTTTTGCAGGTTTTTAAATCACTAATATTACAGTTTGAATTTCTCTTTAAAGTATGTGTCGCGGACTTTTTTTGCCTTCGTTTCCGCCCAGGCATCAACACCCATTGTCTTCATCAAACAAAGATTGAAGACTTTTGTATTGTGCGGCCGCGTAGATGCCTGATCGGCATAAGGGTGCAGAAAATCACAGGGAAAACTGTCGCATTCGAAGCAAAAATCGATACCCTTCTTCGTTATGCATTTATACACATTACACGGTTCCGTAACAGAATGTGCCACACATTTACCGTCTTGATTTCTGCAACCATTGCAAACCGCGTCTTCAAAAGAGAGATTCATGTTCTTGGCAACAATGTTTCTCAATTTCTCATTTTCCCTTGCCACGTACAGCGCGCAGTTGAAACAATCTATTCCGCAGGGCGCGGTCATTTGCCGGTAATCCATTGTATTCTTCCTTTGTTTTCTTATTTATTCTAGCCCTTTGTCATCATAATGTTTTGTCGATATTGCCCGGGCCGCCGCATTCCGGCGTATAGCAGGTGACGTTTTTAAATTCGCATTTTCGAAAACAGGAGGGGCATTGTTCCGGGATATTTTGCGCTTTCAGGATATAGCCGCATTCCCGGCATTTCCAGTAAGCCATGCCGCAGTCGGGGCACTTATCCTCTTCAAACGGTTTGTCGGATCTGTAGCCGCAAAGCGCGCATTCTTTAACCGCCATATCCACACCTCCCTTTAAAGATGTTGAACTAAACGATTTATACTACAACCCCAAATCTGCCGCCACACCTTTCATCGCGTCCAAACCCAGCGCGATGAAATCATCCAGCTCCATGCCGATTTCACTGCATTGGGCAATTTGCGCGCGGTTCGCGCCTGCCGCGAAGCGCTCTTCCTTGAAGCGCTTTTTGATTGATTTGGCTTCTACACCCGCCAGCTTTTTATCCGGGCGCACCAATGCCGCGGCGGTGATAAGCCCGGTCAAAGGATCGGTGCAAAAAAGAGCTTTATCCAAAAGCGTCACGCAGGGCTCTCCAAGCATTTGGTTGTGGACTAAAATTGCGTGAGTTACGGCATCGCTCGCGCCCAGTTTTTTAGCCATTTCAGCGCCAGGTCTGCCGTGAATTTTCATATCCGCGTTCGTCAGGTCAATATCGATATCGTGCAGCAGACCTGCCAGCCCCCATTCATTTTCGTTTTCATTAAACCTTCGGGCCAACGCACGCATAATAGCTTCTGTAGCCAGCATATGCTTGATGAGGTTTTCGGTCTTTACATTTTCTTTGACGGCTTTAAGCGCTTCTTCCCGATTCATTTATCGCTCCTGATAGTTACCAATGATTTTAGCTGCGTCTCTTGTATAGAAACTTACCTTTCGTGCCGTTTTTATTCAACAGAAATTTTTGCCCTAAATTATTGTTCTCTGTGCGCTGCTGTGCGTAAAAGATTGAATATAAATCATAAGTTACTTCATTAAAATTGCTCTACGCAAATCAATATGCTATTGTGTCTCTCGTCAAGAATAAAAACACAGGAGTTACGCCATGAAAGAAAAACCCGATTATGAAAAGTATCCCGTAAGCGAAGAGGAAATGGGCAAGCGTTACAAAAACTGGACCATGTCTCTGGCCCGGCAGATGGTCACGCTGTATCAGGTAGGCAAAGAAATCGGCGGCGATAAATTTGTCGAACGGTTAAAAGAAGTATATCGTGAACAGGGACGTAAAGATGCTTATATGTGGATGAAGCTCTCCGGCAGTAAACCGGAAGATTTCAAGGATTGTACGGGACTTTCTAAACTGCAGGATTTCATTGATGACGGTTTTGCCAATTTCTGGAACGGCTATATTGAAAACACACCCCAGGCCTTTGAAAAGGAACTCAACACCTGCCCGCTCACCAAAATATGGTCGCAGGAACCAGACCTTTGCGCCGTTTTACTGCGCGAAAATTTTGCGGGCGTTCTGGAAACACTCAATCCAAAATTTACATCAGAGGGATTCAGCAAACTGCTCACCCGCGGCGATAAATGCTGCCGCTTCCGCATTGAACTCGAAAAATAGATAAAGGAATTCACCATGACAAAAATCAATACCGTATTGGGACAAATCGCGTCCGAAGAGCTGGGGCTCACCCTGGCCCACGAACACATCGTTGCCGCTTATCCCGGCTGGGAATGCGATCCGCTGGCCAAACCTTATAATCTGGAAAAAATTGCCGGCGCCTGCCTGAAAAATCTTGAACCGGTTAAACAATTCGGCGTTAAAGCAATCATCGACGGCACGCCCGTTGATTTATCCAGAAACGTCGATGTCATGAAAGACGTTTCAGAAAAACTGCAAATTCACATTGTCTGCGCCACCGGCCGTTACACGGAAGCCGAGGGAAAATGGATTTATTTCAAGCGCAGGGAAAGCGTTAAAATCGGCGACATGCAAACTGAAATATATGAAGGTATAATGCAGGAAATAAATCACGGCATCGGCCAGACAGGCATCAAACCGGGGGTTATAAAAGTCGGAACAGGATTGAACAGGATTACCTCCTGTGAAAATGCAACCTTGATGGCGGCGGCGCGGGCCAGCCGGGAAACAGGAATACCAATTACAACGCACACCGAAGATGGAACAATGGGCCCTGAGCAGGCGGATATTCTCATCTCAGAAGGAGCGGCGCCGGATAAAATCATGATTGGCCACATGTGCGGAAATGCTTCAGTGGATTATCACCTTGATGTCTTGAAGCGCGGGGTTTTCATCGCCCTTGATCGCTTCGGGATTGAAATGAAAATGACGGATCAGACGCGCGTTGCCACACTTATCAGCCTTTTGAAAAAGGGTTACGCCAACCGTATTATGATTTCGCATGATTGTATGGCCGCTGTTTACGGCAGAGGCGGCCGGATGCCCATGGAAGAAGCCATCAAGTTTAAAAACTGGTCTTTTACAAATATCTTTACGAATATCCTGCCCGCGCTTAAAAAAGCCGGCATCAGTGATGAACAGATTAAAACCATGATGGTCGATAATCCCCGGCGCTTTTTATCTGGTGATTAGACCTTGTCATCCCCGCGCATCCGGCATGCGCCGGAGTAAACAGCGGGGATCCAGTGTTCTTAATTCTTAATCCTGGATTCCGGCTTTCGCCGGAATGACGCGCGTTTTTCTGTCTTTGCGAGCGAAGTCACGAAGCGTTAGCCCGGCGCATGCTCGGGAAGCAATCTATATTTCGTTAGAGATCGCTTCATCACTCTAAAGCATGGTTCGCGATGACATACTCTTTATGTCATTTCGCGGAGCAAAGCGACAAAGCAATCTCTTGCTTATTCAGATTGTCTGCGATTTTTTCTATGCGGCCTTCTGTATTTCCTTACCTTCGTATTCGGGAAACATAATAATCGCCGGGTGAACATTAAATGCTTTCGCCAGTTGTTCCACACGTTTTTTCCCTATATCCACCTTATCATTTTCCAAAAGGCTGATATTAGTCGCGCTGATTCCGCAACGTTCGGCAAGTTCCGCCTGAGTCCAGTCCTTCAATTCACGAAGCATACGAATAACCTCGCCGGTCGTCAACTTGGCGTGCGGCTTTGCCGTAACAAAATCCCCTTTCTTGTTATTCTTCATAAAGCTAAAATCTCCTAATATTCATGCGGCGTTATTTCTAAAATAAAAACCGTAACAATGTCTTTCTCTACAGTGTAAATTACTCTATACTTCAAACTTAAACGTGATGACCGCTGCCCCTCACGCTTCCCTGTAAGTTTTTCGTCATGAAAACCTTTGAACTCTTTTAATTTTTCCGGTCCGTGGCGAAAAACAATATCTTTCCACAATTCATACTTCTTAATAATTTCTTCAGGCAGCTTCCGGCATGTTTTCTCAATATCGCGGTGTTCTTTAATATACCACATTATTAAATTTAATAACCTATCAATTATAATAAGTCAAGGCAAAATTTGATAAAGGTTATTATCGCTTACCTGTTGGTTATCTTTTACATTTGTCATGCCGGTGAAAACCGGCATCCAGTCGTCATCCCCGCCCCGCATGCGCGACACAGGCTAACGGGATTGCTTCACTCTTCACTCTTCACTCTTCACTCTTCACTCTTCACTTGTCACGTATTACTTATTCACCCTTACGCCTTTCGCCTTTCGCCTTAACCCTTTACTACTTCTTCACCGTCGGCGGAAAGCTTTTGTAGGATGCATCCACCGGCGGCATTTTCACGCTTTCCTCGATGCGGGGAAGTTTGCCGTAAACGGGATTACCCTGCCATCCGTCCAGATGCGCGGCACGGCGCGCCGCCGCCTGATATTTTTTCCAGTCGGCACTGCCGTAAAGAAACATCTCCTGCGCGGCCATCGAGCCTTCGCCGTGAATCGTATCAACTTGCCAGTGATTGCTGGTAACATCTTTGATCAGGCGTAAAATGCGCAGACGGTCTTCCGTCGGAACACCGTCTTTCGCCGCCAGATACTTTTCAATAAAAGGTTTTATCTCCGGATTTTTCCAATCGCGAAAAGCCGGCACAGTGGTGGTAAGCCCGCCGCCAATATCCTGCATGTGTTGGCACATCGTGTGGAAGTTGCTGGCGTAAGTCCACTTCGAGGCGTTGATCGCCATCCGGTTGGGCATCATCACATCCATGCCGAATTCCGTCTGCGGATCCATGCAAGCCTGCTTGGCCAGCATCTGCACTGTTTCCGTGATATAGGCCATCCAGGAAAGTTTCTTGCGCACATGCGGGACATTCGAAACACCGTTGTAGTCGGCAATCAAGCTTGCCGCTCCGGTCATCATTTCCAGTGTATGCGTCATTTTACATGTGCCGAAGAGGCGATGATAGCTGGCAAAGGCATAAGCCAGAATCTGCGAATACTGCCATTCCCCGCACATGAAAACCCGCTCCCAGGGAACGAACACATCATCAAAAATAATGAGCGACTCCGATGGCTGCAGATGGTCGGACATCGGATAGTCGAATTCCCCTTCGTCGCCGTAGAGGCGCGTATTGGGCTCCACGCCCAGAAGTTTTACGCCTTTGGTGTTTACCGGCACGGCAAAACCTAAAGCGTAATCTTTGTCGGCTTCGCCATGCGTCCGGCAGGGCAGGCACAAAAGTTCATTGGCGCAGGGCGAGGCGCTGATATGCACCTTGGCGCCGCGCACAACAATACCGTCCTTCTTTTTATCCACGATTCTCAGATAAAAATCCTGGTGCTGTTTTTGTTTTGAGGGATGCAGACTGCGGTCGCCTTTCACATCGGTAATCGCGCCGGTGAGGGCGAGGTCATTTTTCTGGAGATACGCGCGGTAATTTTCGACGCGTTCCATGTAATTTGTACCCAGCTTTTTATCCATCACCTCGGCGGCCACGCTGAATGCCGCCAGAGCGTCCGCGCCCATGCAATGCACCAGCACGCCGCCGCCCGCCCGCATGCCGACCATGTAACATTCGCGCCTGCGGAGCATGTCCTCCGGCGTTTTGGGAGACGTGAGCAGAAAATTAATATCCTCGCCGTCTTTGTCCTTGGTGACGAAAAGATGCTTATAATCGGGATGGTTCGGCAAAACGTAATCCATTGCGGCCATTCGGATAATCGTACTGGTCGATGGATGCGTCCGGACGTCCTTTACTTTTTCGCCCAGGCACCAGACTTCCCTGCCGTCATTGAGACTTTCCAGATACTGCTCGACTGTTTTAATCATGGCGTTATTCCTCTTATTTAGTATTTTTTGCAATTAAATGCGATGTTACTGATCATTATACAACCAGTCACGAAAATAATTAAACTTTTTCCTTCTGCTAGTATCGCTTTGTTTTCATTGACAATATTAGCCGATTAAAAAACAATCTTCCCCATTGCTTCGTTAATTCGTTTTAGCGCTTTTTCTAAATTAAAGTTCTGCCGTTCTTTTTCAGTCAGCACATCGAAAAGTTCCGCTTTGATACGTGAACGCATGTCTTTTATTTCCGCGTTTGTCCGTCCCATATTGACGAGATATTTTTTTAGGTCTGTATCACCGCCATCTTCCTTAATCTTCTTGAGGAAAAGGTCACTCACCCGATGATCTGATATATTAAACTTATTACGCAAAATAAAATCAAGGTCATAAAAATCACGGGGAGCAATATCTTTTCTTAAAGCCGCCGCGCGCATCTTTTCGCTGACAATTTCGCCAAGCGCCAGACAATTGACCAAACCGGCATCAAACAAGAGCTTGTTTGTAAAGGGATGAATATACAGATGTTGAATCTTACGCTTTTCACAATCCAATAAGGGATTGGAACGAAGGCTTATTTCCAGCTTGATTGACTGCGCAGTTGGAACGGTTACAGCATCGTAAATGAAATAGTAGATATATTGCCTTGACTCATTTCTTCCGGCATTTTCAGTTTCTTCCAGACTAAAACCCAGCCCGGCGGCAAAGGCCGCAATATTAACTTTGACGGCCTGAATGGCCTTGCGCCGGTTACTTCTTGAAGATACAGGTTCAGGTATGAGCATGCTAAAATCAAGGTCTTCGCTCAAACGGTAATAGGAAAAATATATTTTATTAAGGCAAGTACCTCCTTTGAAAACCAAATCAGGACTTAATTCGTTGATCCTGGAAAGAATAAAAGTTAAATAATAATCTTTTTCCATAAGCGGCGCATAAAAGCCCGCGCTGGTCGCCGCACGGTCAACCAGTTCACGAAACCTATTTTTATCCTTATGCAGAAGAAATGATTGCGCGCCATTTTTCATTGATTTTACCTTTTCGGTTATCCGTAAACGAAATCAGAGAAGTTTTTTTCACGCTTTCCGCCAGAGGCGCGAGCATTTTCCCGCTAACCCCTGCTTTCTCAAGAGTCAGCCCTATAAGCTTGCGTGTCTTGATGACGGGAAATTTTACGGCGTATTCAATAAGTTTTTTTGTATCGCACTTACCGCTTTTGACGAACCGCGCCAGAATTTCAGTTGCACTGTTCATGCCACCGACGGGTTTGCTGTAATAAAGCAAATCTACCAATGTCCTTTCTTTTGAGCTGACAATCGCTGTCTTTCCCCGAATTTCTATATTTTCCAGACCGTACATCCTTTGTCTGGGAATTTTAACAAATTTAAAAGATATGCCGGCGATGGTTCTTTGAAGGGAGATTCGCGCATTCAATACATAAACCTTCTGAAATTGCTGGTCAGTGAAATTATAATAATTATACATCGTGGAATAGCCGATATAGTAATCATTCCGGGGAAAGAATACGGCAGGAATCAAGAATTCGCTGATACGGCGGCCTGTAGGCACTGCTTCAATAGGAACAAAGATATAAACGCCGTTTTTGACCGGAATCAAAATTTTCTTTTTCATCAGACTGCTTACCAGCTTTCTTCTATAGGCAAAGCCGCGAGGCAAATATTCATCAAGCTCTCTGGCGGTAATCATGTCCCTCTGCTCGTAAGACATACGAGCCACCAGTTCTGCTTCTTTCTGCGTTAGAGAGCTTATTGTATTTTTGTTTATCATATGTACCTTTTATTGGAACATTCGCGTCACATTATTACAACACAAAATAACAGATTATTTCGTCCTGTCAACTAAATATTATGGAGAGAAATTTGGGATTTGTACGGAAAAACGTCTTGAAAAGTGGTGGGGTTGCGGTAATCGGGATGGTTGGGCAAAACATAATCCATCGCCGCCATTTTGATAATGGTGCTGGTCGATGGATGCGTCCGAACGTCTTTTACTTTTTCGCCCAGGCACCAGACTTCCCTGCCGTCATTGAGACTTTCCAGATACTGTTCGACTGTTTTAATCATAGTGTTGTCTCCTTATTATATTTATGGTTCCGAAGGTTGGTTTGTTAATATTTAACCTGCATCGCGTTTTTTCTTATTTTTTCAAGAATTCGGGGAATAATTTTTACATCACCGTGATCTTTTATAAAAGATTTCGCTAAGTCTTCCGCCTTCAGAATAATTTCCCCCGACATTTTGACCAGCTCTTTTAAGACTAATGATTTCTTTATTTCGACCGTTTCCGCAAAGTTTTCCCAGTGGCGAAGCGCAAGCCATGTAACTCTGTTTTCTGTGCCTATTTTCATAGCCAGCTTATCCGTCAACTCTTCGTAGGCCATCGTGCAAATAAGATCGTAAAAAGGCGCGAGAGAAGGTTTGCGCTGGTGGTAAAGGAGCGCCAGATTTTTCGCATGGGCATCGGCGTTCCCGATAAGCACATTAAAAATAATCCATCTGAGCAATGCCTTTTTATCAGCGGCAGGCTTCAAGCTGTAAGAGGAAAGAACATTGAAGCATTGCGGTAACGATGGGCCGCCTTCGCTTTCGTATTTCTGATCAGGCATAATCTGCAGCGCTTGACAAAAATCTTCCTGATGCAGGCGCTGTAAATGGCGCTTTTTATCCCAACTCCGGTCATACCTCTCAATAAGCAAAAAAGCGTCGGGCGTATGGAATATTTTAACCCGCGGTACCGGTAATCCCATTTTACCCGCCAGTATCATACAAAAAGCCTCATTTTCTACCGAATCCGGCAAACCGGGAATAGGCGGCTTTAAGATGTGGGTACTGGGGGCATTGCCAGTCGCAATAGAAATTTCTTCATTTTCAACATAAACAGGCAGTTTATTCTGCGCACCGGCAAGAGATAATCTCAATCCTTCCTCTCCGGCCAAAAGCGGCCGCTGCGGCAGACTGATAATTATGTTATGCAGAGATTCTTTATCAAGTTTGCGGTATCCGGGCTTTACCTGAGGCATTAATCCTTCGGGAAATACAGATATAGCTCCGGCGCATTCTCCGCCGATTTTTTCCAATAAAGCAAAATCGTTTTTATCGGATATCTGCAAATTACGGCTGATGATTATTTTGATTTGCGCTTCCGGCAGAAGGTTGGCAAAAAAGGAACGCGACTTGTCATTTTCAAAAGCCTCTTCCTGCAATGGAAGCGCGACGGAAAGCGGCACAGCGCGCAAACTTTTCGCCCAGTCCCTCGTGTATTGAAAAACGAACCGCCGCTCGCTATCCAGCCAGAGATGGCCGGCAAGGTTATCCTGAAAATAGACGGTAAGCTTAGGTGATATATGGTTAATCATTATCTTTCCCTGCGCCCAGCCACAAATCGATGCCCAGCCCCTTCAGGACTTGCAGTACTTTGTTGAGGTGAACGGTAGCTTTTCCGTTTTCCAAGTCAGAAAGAAACCGGTATCCAACATTACACAGAGCAGCGGCTTCAGCCAACGATAGTCCATCCTCTTTTCGCTTCTTTCTGATTATCCGCCCTATATCGGCGGGCGCGATAATTTTGACACCAGTCTTCATATTTCCGCCTTATTCTTTATTCCCGTACGGGAATAATACAGCTTATAGCGTTAATGTCAAGAGAAATATTCCCGAGCGGTAATAATTACCTCGTTTGTTGTTTTACAGAACAATTTATTCCCGAACGGGCTGATGCAGATGTCTCTTCTTGCGGTTTTCTATAAAAAGCAAAGGGCTTACTTCCCGCCCGTCATTCAAACTTTCCAGATACTGCTTAACTGTTTTTATTATGGTATCTTCTCCTTTAAGGTTAAGATCGTTAAGTTTTATATCCCCTGAATTTTACACCGATAATTTCTATTATTCATTAATTTTGTCGTCTAAACGCGCGCGGAGAATTTTAAATCCGTTTTCCAGATAATATTTTCTCTCCGTGGCGTCAAGCAAAGCGCCCAGCTTGACGGAAAAGTCTTTCTTGCCCAGCTTTTCCAGACCCGCGTGCAACTTCTTCATAACGTCTTTTTCACCTAACAGGGGGATGCCTTTTTTTAAAAGAAACTCGATGTCATAAGCGTCACGGATTTCACGTCGGCTTAAAAATGCTTCAATCTTCGATTTCATCATCTCGTCGAGCGCCACCGTTTTCATCAGAACCTGCACCGTTGAATTGGGGCTGAACGCTATGGAGGACTCGGTTTTAATTTTTTTTGTTTCTTTGCGAATCTCGATTTTCAGTGCTCTTGGGTACCGCGGCGATTTTAGTTCAAAAAGGATGGTAAACCTTTTATTGGCGGAATCGGCCAGTTTGTAATATTGAAGCAGGTATTTTTCCAGCCTGCCGTGAAATTTTTTCCAGTCCAGATCCTTGGTCACCCAGAAATCCAGATCCACCGAATAACGCGCCAGCCCGTGGCACAAACGCAGCATAGTGCCGCCGCCAAAAATCAGGCCGGAAAGAAATCGCCCGCCTTGAAGTCTTTCGAGCACTTCCAACTCAAATTGCTCGTGAAGAATTAAATCCCGCACAGTCTTTTCACCGTGTCCTTTGTTTTTTGAGGATAGTTTTTTATCATGCTTTTAAGTTTATTGAAATCAAGCTTTTTAAAATCCAGCGAGTCCGCGTCAAACCGGTATTTGCCGAATGAATACAGATAGGCCGCGTCCAGAAACGCCTTTTCTTTCGTGGCGATGAAAAAACCTTCGGTTTTGACAAAACCGTTGTAATATGGCCGCTGCATTTTGACATAACTAAAAACAGCCTGACGGACGTTATACCCGATGGTGCGCTTCTGGCAGATGCTTTCCTGATAATCCTGCTGCGCCTGTGTGGTTACATCGTAATACGCCAAAGCGGTCATGAGCGAAATGTAGGAAGGCACCTGCAAAATATTGGCGATGACAAAATAGTCTTTGCGCGTTAAATTTTCCCATCTCCAGGAGGTGGTGTAGAGATTATTCTTAAGCCGAACCAGCAAGCCCTTTTTAACATAGCGGCTGCCAAAAACGCGTGCCGAGCCCGGCTGAAGGCCGAGGTTTTGCGCCACGTCATCAAGCGTAAAGTATGCGTTTCGGCTTAATTCCTGCAATTTTTCAATATTTTTACTAAGCATATATAATTACCATTATTGATAATTATATATACTTAGCAATATTTTGCAAGTAAAATTATTATGCCGGTTTTACGTTTAAAAGATTACCGGGCGTAAACAACTCTTTTTACCAAGCGTTTTCCACGGATAAACTTACATTCAGCCGTATTTGTTCAACTGAAATATTTGTTTTAAATTATGAAGCCGATAATATTTTCCGCTACAGGCTATGATAATCCGATACGATGTAGCGGAAAATCAATGACATCACATGATACACTAATACGACGCTTAGATTCCCTGCTAAAACGCTGCCGCTTCACTATCTGCCGCATTCGTTCTTCCTTGAGCACAGGCATAATGGCGGCACATTGCTCAAGATCCTTATCACGTTTGGCATCAGACAAACGCCTTTGAGCAATAATAAGTTTGTGAAGAAAAAAGGCCTCAGGAATGGGATAACGAATAGTAAAACCACACAGTGTGCCTACTTCTGAAAAATCAGTAAGAACGCTGATGAAAGGGAGAGGTATAGCGGTAACGTTCCATTCGGCTACAGACAAAGCGCCTTTACTTCTGCCGCCGGAACGCTGTCCGATAAATTCTACTTCATAACCGCCACCGGTAAATTTTTTTACACCTTCGGAGTCAAAGTAATATGTAAATCCCTGAGCGGTAATTAGCTTATGCAAGTCTGCTCTTAGCTTGCTTTTTGGGTGGGCGATATGGACGCCAAAATCAACATCTAATGTTCGCAAAACATATCGAGTGCCATAGAGTTCCTGAAAAATCAGCATAACCCAACTGCCAACCACAACTGACCGTTCAAAAAATCCAACATCACTCATAGCACAGAAAAGATTTTTTATTTTATCAGGAAAAAGGTCATCCGGCAGTTTATTTTCCATGCGCGCTTTCCCTTTTTGATTTTTTTAAGAGCTTTGATAAATAGGCGGTACGCTTTTTGTAGGCCAAAATCTCCTTACGGCATTTTTCGCGTTCTTCGATTTGCTTTTTAAGTTTCGGCAGATTCTGTTCTGAAACGTGAAGATTGATAACATTCTCCCCCTCTCGCCGGACAAGATAATGGTAAACATATTCTTTGCCTTTAACCTTTTTGCGCCGGACATTCAGGGCGCCTCGGGGGTAGTTTTTTAACCTGGCCTGAAGCGCCTTAATAATATCCTGACTCCGCCTGAATTCTTCTTCCAGCATGCCGTGGACAACATTGTCTTTTTCCGCTACTTTCATGCCAAATATCTACCAATGTAGTGGAAATTTGTCAAAGGTTATTTTCTGTCCTCTGTCTGATGATTGCTGCTGATTTGGTTGTTGTTAAACAAATTAATTGGTTTTAATTAGCCTGCGATTAGACGAATAAAATAGAATTATTCTTACTTAGGCTCAAGAATCTAGCGCAACACTTTGGTATCCTATTTTGGATATTGAAGGGAGGCGTTAGAGATGGAAGGTGTAAGTTATCGGCGATTGGGGCTTAATGAGCGGGAGGAGATC
>OMKS01002831.1_pt1 | contig 14193 bp, 10 predicted proteins | sample 1674721 | NCBI WGS metagenome assembly OMKS01 (sample SAMN06264996, study PRJEB25208) | sediment metagenome | isolation source: hot spring sediment | place: USA: California | collected 2014-09-02 | reverse complement strand
GTCGGGGATGAACAGCGCTCCTACCAACGCCACGCCCGTCGACCCTGAACCTCCGTCGGGCATGAAGCCCGACGCTACGGCCCCTCCCCGGCGAACTCAGCCGGCCGGAGGCTACGGACCGCTGGCCCCGACGGCGTCAGCCACGTCGGGGAGGTCGAGGGAGGCCAGGCGGGCCTGGAGCGGTACCCCGTCCCGGCTCCAGCCCCGGGCCTCGTAGTAGTCGTCGAGGAGTGCCTGGAGCTCCTCCAAGCTCACCCGATTTCCCGCTGACGGCCCCTCGGGGATGGGGAGCTCCATCACCCGCGGCGGGAGGTGGTCGTCCTTGCGGGTGAAGCCCTCCCGGACGTTGAACGCCCGGGCGAGGTTGCACGCCCGCTCCCCGATCGTGAGGAGCTCGGCGGCGGTGAGCTCGACCCCCGTCTGGGCGGCGACCATCTCCGGGAGGCCTTCGAGGAAGTAGATGTGGCGGGTGAACTTGCACACGCCGAGGATGTCGTAGACGGCCATCAGATCCTCGAGGAGCTTCACCTCGAATCCCTTTCCGCGCAGGGAATGCCGGTCCGCGGTGAGCTTCCACCACGACCCGCCGTACTCGAGGCCGTACACCCCGCCCGTGAGGTGGTCCCCGCCGCGGAACGCCACCGCGAACGCAAGCGCGACGCCCTTCGAGCCGCGGATGTCGTAGGCGGGAAGCTCCATCCCCTTGATGTGGATCGCGAACGAGGCGCCCTTGCCGAGCCGCTCGCAGGCGGCCTTCGTCCCGTCGGCGAGGAGTTCCCCTGTCCTCCCCTCCCGGCGGCCCATCTTCTCCAGGACCGCGAGCATGGCGTCCCCGTCGCCGAACTTGAGCTCAATGCCGTCCAGGTCCTTCTTGGTGAGGAGCCCTCGCTCCACCGCCTCCATCGCCCACGCCACGGTGACGCCAGCAGAGATCGTGTCCAGGCCGAGGAGGTCGCAGACCTCGTTCGCCTTGGCGACCGCCTCGATCGACGCCACCTCCGGACACCCGCCGAGGGAGTACAGGGTCTCGTACTCCGGCCCGTCCACCTCCGTGCCGGCGTACTTCCCCTCCTTGAGCTGGAACAGCTGCCCGCAAGGCTTGGTGCAGGTCGGGCAGGCGACGTTCTTCGCCACGTACTTCGGGGCCCAGTAGTACGGGTCGAGCTCAATCTTCCCGTCCTTGGCCCGGGCGTAGGCGCTCTTGAAGTACCCCCACTGCCAGTTCTTCGACGGGAAGGTGCCCGGCTCCTTGTTCATCCAGTCGAGGAACTCCCCGCTCCCGTAGGCCCGGTCGGCCTTGGTCACGGGGTGGTCGCGGATGATCCCCTGCCAGTGGGAGACAAGCTTGTTCAGGCGTTCGCGGTCGTGTACGGGGACCGCTCCGGTGCCCTTGACGAGGATCGCCTTCAGCTTCTTCGCCCCGAGGACCGCCCCCCCCCCGCCCCGGCCGGCCTGGCGGCCGTCGCACTCGATCGTGGATATGCGGGACAGCTTCTCCCCCGCCGGGCCAATCACTGCGGTGCGGTACCCCTCCCCGAACCGCTCGCGGAGGGCCCGGCCCACGGCCCGCGTGTCGAGCCCCCACAGATCGGAGGCGTCCTCGAACCGCGCCTGGTCATCCTCGATGATCAGCACCACGGGGCCCTTGCTCTCCCCGGTCACAAGGAGGGCGTCCCACCCCGCGCGGCGGAGGGCGATCCCGGCCCAGGCGCCGGCCACGGATCGGGCGAGCGTTCCCGTGAGCGGGGAGCGGAACGTGAACGTGGTCTTCGACGCGGTGGAGATTCCGTCGCCCGTGAGGAGGCCGGGGACCATCGCCACCACGTTCTGCACCCCGAGAGGATCGGCCCCCTTCGGGATCCGGGTCCAGGCGAGGTGGGCGCCCAACCCGAACCCGCCCAGGAACAGGCGGTACACCTGATCCGGCAGCGCCTCCACCGCCGTCTTCCCCTGCGAGAGGTCCGCCACCAGCATCTTCCCCGCTACACCGTTCATCGTTTCCCCCCTTCGTATCTGTGATCTCGCGCTTGGCCCCTGTCCCGACCGCCGCGCCCGAGCCGAGTATAGCCCCACCCGTCCGTTCAGGCCCGACCGGCGTGCGCCAGAGGTCAGGGCATGCAGTGGAGTGGGAGACTCGTACCAGCCCGTGAAGCAACGGTCCTTGGAGCCTTTGGCAACGTGGAGAGCGTCGGACCTCCGCGGCAGGACACCGATTCACCGCAGAGACGCGGAGCCCGCAGAGGAATCTTGGAGTGAACATTCATTCGGCTTCGGGTTTGAATTCAATCCCAAAGACGGTTTTCTCTGCGCTCTCTGCGCCTCGGCGGTAAACAAGTCCACGGCGGGAATCCGTGAGCCGAAGGCCCGCGTGCCGCAGGTCCGCGGCCCCAGTGATCCCCTACGACCTACCCTTTGATCAGCCGCTCCAGGTACTCGCGGATCTCCTCGAGGCCGTAGATCGTGCGCCGGGCCTCCAGATCATCAAGCCACGCCTCGGCCACCGTCTCGTCGCGGATGACCTCCACGTCCTCGACGTCAAGCGAAGCGAGGAGTTTCCGCCCTTCCTCTTCGATCTCGCCGTCGTGGGCGCGAAAGATAAACCTACGCATCTCCGTAGCCTCCGGGGGGGAGGATAACCCAGACGTTCCCTGTCGGCGGTCAGAGACCCAAACCGCCTGCTACGTCCCTGCCCCTCCCTCAGGGTGAAGTGCCGAACGTGGCGTTCAAGGTGTAATACGCCCCGCTCACGATGTTCACCGTCTGCTGTGCGTCGGGGTATCCCGAAAGCCGCACCACAACCGTGCGCGTGCCCGCGGCCACCTGCACGGTGAGGGGCGTGGTGCCTCTGTGCACCCCGTCGATGAACACCTGAGCGCCCGGCGGGGTGGAGTTCACCTGTAACGTGCCCTGCCCGCTGGGCGACGGATCGCTCGGTGGCGGACCGAGCACCGGCGCCACGGCGAGCCGTCCCACGTAGTTGCCCCACTCGGCGGTGAACCAGACCTGCTCCTGCGCGTCGAGCGCGAGGAACGCAGGGCGGGTGTTCGCCCCCAGCGGGTAGAGCACCATCTGGTTGGCAACCGGGTTGAGCTCGCCGATCGCGTTGGCCAAGCGATCCGTGAACCAGATGGTGCCCGTGCTGTCGCGCACGAGGTCGAACGGCTGCGCGCCCCCCGGAATGGGCCACAGCCGCACGTCTTGGTTGTTCGGGTTGAGCACGCCGATGGCGGGTCGGCTCGTGTCGGTGAACCACACCCAGCCATTGGGCCCCACGATCACGGCGAGCGCCTGCGTTCCCGAGGGGAGTCCGTAGTAGAGCAGCGTGTTCGTGGTCGGGTCCAAGACCGTGACCAGGGAGCCCCCGTCGGTGAACCAGATACGCCCATCGGGCGCCACAGCCACGCGATTGGCTCCGCTCGGGCCTTCCCACTCCGCGAACGGAGGTATCCCCGTAGGCATCACGAGCGCGATCGGGGGAGGCAACATGGGGTTCCCTGGGTCGAACTGGGGGACCACGACGCTCGAGGCACCGGTCAGTTGCGCAGTCGTCGGCAGCACCGTCGTCGGGTGCGTGGTGATGTAGATCATGGGGATCGGGATCTGGGCGGGTGCGAACCGGGCCACCTTGCCCGCGTTGCGTTCGGGGAGCCACAGGTTCACCTGTCCCGGACCTGTGGGTGCGGCGACGAGCGTCCCGGGAAACGCGGCGGGCGTCGGCAGATTGGCCCGGCTCGTGCCGCCGTGGAACACCATGGTCTCGACGGCGTTCGCCCCCGCCAACGTGTAGTGGAGCGTCCCCCCTGGGCTGACGTACAGCCCGTACGGCCCACCGTCGGCCGAGCGCTCACGAATCTGATTCGTGGCCGGATCCAGTTGGCCGATCTTGTTCGTGTTGTACTCGGTGAAGTAGACCTTCCCATCGGCGGCGACACCTATGCCCTGGGCATGGGCGTTCGCCGTTGGGATCGACCAGCGGGTCAGCTGGACCGTGCCCACCCCCGGCGGCGGTGCCGCTCCCCCTACGGTCACATTGATGGTCCCGCACGCGAACGAGGTCTGCCCCGGCACGGGGACACTCGCCTGGAACGACTGGCCATCGCGGGTGCCACCGATCGTGAGCGATGTCGGGGCCTGCGACAGCTCGTAGTTGAGCGTCCGTGTTTGCCCCATCGGCACGGTCACCGACGTGAACTGGAAGTGGAGAGGGAAGAAACCACGGAAGAACCCAACCTGCGTGATCGTCAAGCTCGCGCAAGACGTGTTGCTGACGACGACATCGACCTGGGTACTCGCCAGGCCCGTCAGCGGCGCCACGGCCAGCGCCAACACGACGAGCCACAGGAACCGACTTGCCTGCCTTCCTCGTGTGTACCTCATGGGTACGCCTCCTTGAGCCCCGGCTCCTCTGTTCTGGCGGTTACGTATCAGGACCGTACGGACCCGGTGCTCCTCCCCTTCCGGTTCAGTCACGTTCACCAGCCCGACAAGCCGGCGCACGGGAGCGAGGTCGTCCATCGCGCACGGTCATCATGCCCAGAACCTTCCCAGGGGCATCCGACGACCTCAGTCTAGCACTTTTCCGACCCGCATGACGGCATGGCCGCGGCGTGCGCTGTTCCCGACTCGGTGCGTTCACGGGACGGGCCTCGCCACAGGGGGAAGGCGTTACGCTCGGTGCGTAGTGGCTCGCGGCGATTGCCTCATCCGAGGGCATCGTCGCGGTCCAGCGGGAGAACGTCGGGGGAACGTGGGACGTCACCCGCCCGCGCACGCACAACTCCGCGGTGCTGGCGTGGCAGCGTCAGGTGTGGCCGGTGCACGCCCTGACACCAGGTCCATCGAGGGCGGTCCCGCTGCTCTGCCTTCCCGCCTCCACCGCGTCCAGCAGCAGTAGCCCCCCGAGATATGGGCGTGGTATGCTCGGCGTGGAGGTGCACACGATGAACCGAACCCGATGGTGCTGTGCAGGTGTGGTTGCTCTTGTGTGTGTGGCAGGACTTGGGGCACTGGCCGAGCCTTGCACGGTCACCGTGGGGCCGGGGGAGTCGATTCAGGCGGCGATCGATGCGGCTCCCGAGGGCGCGACCATCTGCCTGGCGCAAGGTGTGTGGGAGGAGCACCTGGCGATCCGAAAGAGCCTGACCTTGCGCGGCGCCGGGGCCGAAGAGACGACGATCCGCGGACACAGGGCGGACACCGCCGTAATCCGCGTGCACACACCCGAGGACGAGGAGGGCATGGTCGTCTTGGAGGGGCTGGGCGTGACAGGGGGCAGCGGCATGTACGGTCCAGGCCTCCTCGTCGAGGCGGCGTCCCGCGTGGCCGTGATCGACTGCGGTGTGTTTGACAACGGCTTTGGGATATGGCTCAAGGGCACGGCACAGGCCACGCTCAGCCGAACGCACGTCTTCGACAACGCGGCCACGGGCATCTGGCTTGCCGACAGCTCCCGCAGCACTATCGCAGACTGCACCGTCTCCGACAACGCCTTCTCCGGCATCTGGCTCACCGGGGAGGCGCAGAGCGTGATCGACGAGGTGATGGCCAAGGGCAACCGGGAAGGCGTAGGCTTGACCGACGCCTCCTATGCGCGCATCGAGAGTTCCAGCATCGTCGGCAACCAAAGACGAGGCATCTCGATAAACGAGTTCGCTCGGGTCTCGATCACCGGCTGCAGCATCGTGGACAACGGGTGGGAAGGCGTCTACATCGCGGGCTCCGCTGAGGCCACCCTCGAGGGGAACGTAATCCAGGGCAACCAGCGTTACGGCGTGCTCCTCTTCGAACGGCCGTGCATCACCACCGACAGCGTGTTCGCCGGCTACGTCGCCGGCCGCCGCAACCTCATCCCCTGGCCCGAGCTTCCGGGGGGGAACAGATTCGGTGAGGTCTGCCCTGCGGACCTGGACTTCCTCCTGACCACAGACGGCGGCGAACTCGACCGGCGGGAGTAGCGACGAGGAGGGATCGGAGATGAACGGGCAATGGAGGCGCGCGACGATAGGGGTGTTCGTGGGCGCAGTGCTGGGGCTGGCGGGTCTGTGCCTCATCGGCCTCGGGGCTATGGCGGGAGGCATCGAGGTGGACGGTGACGGGGGGTTCCTCCACGTGCCTGGCGTAACGGGGTCGGGGACGACCCGGGATCCGTTCGTGATTACAGGCGCCTTCGATGCCGAGGGCGGACCGTTCGCCCTGCGGATCGTGAACACCCAGGCCCACTTCGTGATCGAAGGGGCCACCTTCCGCGGGGCGTCCGAGGCTGGGCTGTGGCTGGAAGACGTGGAGAACGGGTGGGTCGTGGCGTGCGTGTTGGAGAACAACCACGTTGGAGTTCAGCTAGACGGCGATGTAGTGGATGTCACCTTCACCCTCAACACGTTCCGCTCCAACGCTCACCACGCCACCGGGACGGCGAGAGCGGTGCAGTGGGATGACGGGCGTGTCGGGAACTGGTGGGAGGACTACCTGGGGACGGACGCCAACGGCGATGGGATCGGCGACGTTCCCCACGAGGTGGTCCCGGCCGAGGACCCGACGGACGCCCAGGTCGACCGGTTCCCGTTGGTTTCTCCGCTGGCGGGGGTCGAGCCGCCCGAGGGATCCGTCCTTTTACAGGTTCGCGCCGATTTGGGGGACCGGCGGGTGTCGGAAGCGGAGATGTCCATGACCTTCGACATGACGACCATGGGCGTGCACATGCCGATGGAGATGACCGCTCGGATGGTCATCGAACAGGTGGTGATGGAACGGCACGGGGGGGGCAGTTCCTTCATCGTGCGACTCACCGTCCTCGAAGATACAGGAACGGTGACCTCCCCCCGTGTGGTCGAGGAGTACGTGAGCGATGTGGGGAAGGTCTCGTGGCTTCGGTTGTTCCGATTCGGCGGGTACGAGGATCTCGGCGAGGTAGTCCTCCCCACGGCCCCCATCCCGATTTCAGAGTTAGGGTGGCCGGCGCGGTGGATGCACGTCGGGGACACGTGGACACGCACGGTGGAGACGAGCGCCGACGGGCTGGGAATCCCCGGGGGCACGGCCCGCTTTCACATGGTGGGCAGGCTGGACCTGGTCGAGGAGCGCAACGGGCAAGCCGTGGCCGTGCTGACCATCGAGGGCGAGTTCGACATCGGGGGAGGTGAAGAGGACCCATTCCTCGGGCCCACGGAGTTCGTCATGGAGGGGACGTTCTCTGGTATCTCCGTGGTGGACTTGGCTTCTGGGCACGACGTCGAGTCGGCCATCACAATCTCCTTTGCGGGGGACATCGTGGCGTCCGGGTCGTCCATCGGGACGATGGACGTGCGGATGTCCATAGCGGGCCGGGACCTTGTGCGAGAAGCACCTGCCGAGCCCGTCCTTCCGGATGAGATGGACCAGGTGAGGCTGCTGGAGGCCCGCCTGGAGGAGCTTGCCGCGCGGGTGGTGGCGCTCGAAGAGGTTGTCCAGGCCCAGAAAGAAAGGCTGGAAGGGCTCGTCGCACCGCCTCCGGTGCGGATCGCGGTCGTGGATGCGGAGACCCTGTTCACCCGAGTGTTCCTCCCCCAAGTGCAGGCGGAGCGGGCAGCGATGGAGGCGAAGGCCCGCGAGATCCAGTCCCTTCAGGCTGACTACGCGGCCGGGAGGATCGGGCTGGCTGCGTACCAGCAGCGCTACCTCCGTCTGCAGGCGGAGCTGATCCGGGCGTCCCTGAACGTGAACCTGGCGATGCTCGACAAGATGATCGCCTCGCCCGGGTTTCTCAACATGAGAGCGGACCTGGTGAGCCTCCGCTCCGAAGCGCGACCGTTGGAATCGGAGGCCGAGGCGCTGATCAAGGAGGCCCAGACTACGATCCGTGATCCGTCGGGGTTCTCTGACCGTCTGCACCAGCTTCAGACGGCGTTCCAACAGTTGGACCAGCTCCTGACCCAGGTGGCGGCGGCGAAGATCGTGGAACTCGCGCAGCAGGTGGCGCGAGAGCAGGGGTTCGACATCGTCCTCCGGACGAAGGAGGTGGTGATCTACTCCCGTGAGGCGGTGGTGAGCGACCTCTCGCCCGATGTCGAGGCCCTGCTGTGGGCCCTGTTCCCGGTTCGATGAGCGAGTAGAGCGGAGTTTGGAGGACTCCTTCGAGAGCCCTCCCTGCCGGACGCAAGGCTCCGGCCCGCCCGCTCTGTCCCCTCACCCCCACGGGGGGGAGCGGGATGGTGGGGTGAGAGAGTACCTGATCGCGGTCGGGTAAACTTCTGGGCTACGGGCTGCTGCCTTGGCTGCAGTGGCCCAGGAGGGGTGCATGGCAGGCCGGGAGTTCTCCATCGAAACGCAGGATCTCACCCGCGTGTTCCGAGTCAAGCGCCGCGGCCGAGCCCGTCTTGCGCGAGCTGTTCGCCACGGCCCCGGCGAGGGTGGTGGAGGCGCCCTAAACCACCTGGTCGGGGACGTTCACCGAGGGGTGGACGCTCCGGAAGGTTCTCCGCCGAGCGTTGTGGCACGAGGCGTTCCACATCGAGGAGATCCGCCGCCATCTGGAGGGACGCTCTGGCGATCGAGCTGCGGTCGGCACGCTCTGACAGACGGGGGCAGGCGGTGCGGGATCCGAGCGGCTGCCTCCCACCTGCGTGGGCATTGAACGGGCACTATCTTCGGACGTCCGTCTCTTGAGCGTGTAAGGAGGCAAGGATGAGGAAGTTGATGGCCCTGCTGTTCCTTACACTGGTTGTTGGTGTCCTGCCCTTCAGCCCTTCCGTCGCCGCCCAGGCCATTCCCTCAGGCATGGTCCTCATCCCCGCCGGGAGCTTCCAGATGGGAGATAGCTCCGGCGAGGGCGGCTCCGACGAGCGGCCGGTGCACACCGTCTACGTCAGCGCGTTCTACATGGACACGTACGAAGTCACGAAGGCCATGTGGGACGAGGTGGCGGCGTGGGCCCAGGAGAACGGCTACGACCTCAAACCCTCCGACGGCTCGGGCAAGGCCCCGGACCACCCGGTGTACAACGTGTCGTGGTACGAGGCGGTGAAGTGGTGCAACGCCCGTTCCGAGCGGGAGGGGCGGACGCCGGCCTACTACACGTCGGCGGCGAAGACGACGGTGTACCGCACTGGCCAGGTGGACGTGCAGACCGACTGGGTGCGGTGGGACGCGGGGTACCGCTTGCCCACCGAGGCGGAGTGGGAGAAGGCCGCCCGCGGCGGGTGCGACGGGCGACGGTTCCCGTGGTGCGATTCGGATACGATTCAGCACAGCCGGGCCAACTACTACAGCCACTCGCGCTACAGCTACGACACCAGTCCGACTCGGGGGCACCACCCGACGTACGAGACCGGAAGCGAGCCCTACACGAGCCCGGTGGGGAGCTTCGCCCCGAACGGGTACGGCCTCTACGACATGGCGGGGAACGTGTGGGAATGGTGCTGGGACTGGTACAGCTGGGACTACTACGCTTCGTCTCCGCGGACCGACCCCCGGGGTCCGGCGTCGGGCTGGGACCGGGCGGTTCGCGGCGGCTACTGGATCGCCGACGCCGGCTACTGCCGCGTCTCCAACCGCGCCTACGGCGGGCCCGCCGACGGGTACGGCTTCGTGGGCTTCCGGGCCGTGCTCCCTGCGGGTCCGTGAGGCGAGCTGGGCGAAGCGGAGTGGGAGGAGGCCTTGGAGGTCCTCCCCCCGCGCATCGGACGTTACCTGGATTGGCTCTCCGGGTTCGAACACCCGCGCACCGCTGAGGTGCAGAAGCTGTGGGGAGGCCGCGGCGCGGTCGTCTCCACCCTGCCGATCCAAGGGTGGCTCCTCATCCTCGCCCTCGCCGTGTTCCCGTCGATCCTCGCTTATGGGCTCTACCTCGGGGCCCTGCGGAGGCTGGAGGCGAGCCGAGCCACAATCGTGGCCACGTTGGAGCCGGTGCTGTCCGCGCTTTGGACCTCGCTTGCCCTCGGGGAGGGGATGGCTCCCGGCCCGGTTGCGGGGGACCCTCGTGATCGCCGGGGTGCTCGTGCTGCGGGTCAGGCGCCCCCCGCTAGATCTCCTCGTGCTCCGCTGCCGGGGGAAGACGGGGGGGCCGGTATCCCTGGGCGGGGGAAGATAGTGCGCCGCACTTCACCTCTCCAGGGACCTCGCGGCACGCCCGGACCCGGTACCAGTACGTCAGGCCGGGCCGGGCGGCGGTGTCCTCGATCTGGTTGGTCGTGGGTTGGCCGACGAGCGTGGGGAAGTCTCCGTCAGGGTGCCGGTCCCGGAACACCTGGTAGTTAGTGGCCCCTGGAACCGAGTTCCAGGTGATGACAATCTTGTCCCGGTCATCGGTACTCGCCTTGACGTCGGTAGGAGCGGGGGGGTGCCCGGCGTATCCCGGGGCCGCAGACGAAGGCGGGCCGCACCCCGCGTCGTTGCACGCCTGGACCTTGTACCAGTAGAGGCGGCCCTGGTACTCGCTCCCCACGATGTCGGTGTAGGTGAGGGTGGGGCATTGAACATTGCCGATGGCCCCGTACGGCCCGTCCTCGGAATCGGCGCGGAGGATGCGATAGCTCGTCGCCCCTTCCACCGCGTGCCAGTTGACTTCGATCCTGTCCTCGTGTTCGGCGAGCGAGGCCTTGACCACGGTCGGGGCACGATCCGGGGGCAGCGTGGGCAAGAAGTCGAACAACCCGCATCCCCCGATCCCGAGCCCGCTCCCGATCAGGAGCAGGGCCAAGCCTGCCTTCCATGCCGCGCCTCGCTTGTCCCTCATCGCCGATCCCCTCCGCTACCGATCATAGGCCGGGTCGCGAGGGGCGACAAACAGAGGCAGCGCGCCATCGAGCCTTTCCAGCTCGGTGTGGAGCGCGTCCGGGGAGGTATGGAGGGCGGTGGTGATCTCCTCCTCTAGGGAGCGAAGTGAAGGCCGGGCCGCTGCGATCGCGTCTCTCGCGGAGGGATAGCGATGGGAGAGCGCCGTCAGCCGAGGGAGGAGCCCGACCACCTCGCCTTCCTTCACGATCTTGTCCGCGTAGTGGACGACCTTCTCCTCCCACGTCTCAGGCTGCGCCCCCAGGACGTGGCGCTCGGCGATCCCGGCCAGGGCAGGCCAGCCAAGGCCGCGCAGGATCTGCCCCGCCTTCATCCCGTGGTCTGCGGGCTTCTCCGCGGACGCCTTGTCCAGGTCGTGGAGCAAGGCCCCACGGTGGACGAGGAGGGGATCGACGTCCACCCCAGCTTCCCGCAGCCGGACCCCCAGGTGGTGGGCCACCGCTGCCACGGCGAGGGAGTGTCGAACGATGTTCTCGGGCACCGCGTGTTCGCGCAGGACCTGCAGGGCTGCGGTGATGTCGGGGAGGAAGGGCTTGTTCAGGATCTGGGGGAGTCCAGCGAGCGCCTGGATCTCCGCGTCGTGGACGGGATGGACAAGCGGGCAGGGGGAACGAGCGGGGTTGAACCACACGACCCGCAGCCCGGCCGACTTCGCCCCCACGATGTCGGTGGTGTAGCCGTCCCCGACCATGACCGCCTCCCCGGGCGGGGAGCCGATTCGATCGAGGGCAGCGCGGAAGAACGTGGGGTCGGGCTTCGCTGCCCCGAGGTCGCGGGCGGTGACCACAACGTCGAAGTAGCGCTCCAGATGAACGCGGGCCAGGGCCTGGCGAACCAGGGCCTCGTCTGAGGCGGAGGTGCCCGTGGCCAGGGCCAGCCGGTACCGCCCGTGCAGGGCGCGCAGGGCGTCCTCCACCCCGGGGACGGCCTCCGCCCGCGGCCAGCCCGCCAGCGGACCGGCGAACCCCGGGAACTCCTGCATCAGCGTTCCCCCCCAGTCGAACAGGATGGCGCGGATCGGACTGCGTTGCCTGGTCATCGTTGGCGATCATACCCGGCAGCGTTCCCAGCGGAGGAACTCATCGCGCACGCCGGTGGGACGGAACCCGGTCTTCTCGAGAACGCGGATCGAGGCCGCGTTGTCCGGCGCAGTCGGCGGCCACGCGTTCCACTGTGGGGCACGTGAACGCCCACGCCACGAGGGCCCCCACGGCCTCGGTGGCGTACCCCTGCCGTCGGAACGCGGGCGCGACCTCGTACCCGATCTCCACGGTCGCGGACCGATCGGGCTATAAGGGGGGAGGATCCGCTGGAGTTCGGGAGGGGGCCGGCCGGGCAGCAGCGCGGCAGTTCCATCCTACCCCAACAGGAGAGCCCGGCGGGCAAGCCCGCCGGGCGCGGTCCGCGGTCCGCCCGCCTAGTCCCCTTCCTTCACCTCGAGCGACCACAGGAGAAGGAGATCGAAACGGTTCAAATCCTCCTTGAGCTTCCCCACGATTCGGGTGAGGTCACCTCGCTCCCCCATCCCGGGCCATCGCTCCTCGGCCCGGTCGCGGGCCAGGTCGACGAGGCCCTGGGCAAACTGGCGAAACTGCTGCGCTGTTCGGGGACCCATCTGCGCGGTGAACCGATCTACGAACTGCCTCACCGCGGCGCGGAACTCGGCCATCTCCCGCGCGCCCTGCTCCGGGTCGAACAGGAGGCGGTGGAGGTGCAGGTCCAGCCTCAGGAGCTCCACCTGGACGTCCTTGGGCTGGATCTCCTCGGACCCGCGGATCAGGTCCCGCAGCGGCCTTCTCGTCCCGCAGATGCCGGTCCAAGTCCTCAGAACTGACCAGCGAGTCACCAAGTCGTTGTACCCATGCTCCTGTTATGACGGGGCGCCGCTAGATGGCGGCATGCACCCGGGCGCGGACCTCATCCTTGATCGATGGGGGGGCGAACGAGGCCTCCGCGCTCGCGAGGAGGATCGTCTGCACCTCGCCCCAGCTGAGGCCGAACGCCTCGACGACCCGCCACAGCTCCTCGGTCGAGGAGGTCTGGGACATGAGCCGGTTATCCGTGTTCACGGTCACCGGGATCCCGAGACCGAGGTACCGCTTGAGGGGATGGTCGGCGAGCGAGCGCATGAACCCTGAGATCTGGAGGTTGCTCGTCGGGCAGACCTCGAGTGGGATCCTCGCCTCGCGGACCCGGGCCTCGGTGGCCGGATCCTGGAACAGGTACACTCCGTGCCCGATCCGCTCGGCTCCCAGCTCGATCGCTTCGGCGATGTTCTCCGGGCAGCACCCTTCCCCCGCGTGGAGGGTCAGATGGACCCCCGCCTCTTGAGCGAGGCGGATCGCCTGGACGTGCGCGGAGAGGGGGAACCCCTCCTCGGGGCCAGCGAGGTCGAACCCCACCACCCCCTGGTCCCGGTACCGCCCGGCGAGCCGGGCTACCTTCTCCGAACGTTCCGGGGGTTCGTTCCGCATCGCGCACAGGATGAGCCCGGTGTGGATGGGGAGCGCGGCCTCGGCCCGGCGCATCCCAGCGAGGACCGCCTCGACGACCTTGCCCGGGCTCAGGCCGCGGCGCAAGTGGAGGAGGGGAGCGAAACGAATCTCGATGTAGACCACGTTTTCGCTTGCCGCGTCCTCGCAGAGCTCCCACGCCGCCCGTTCGAGGGCCGCCGGGGTCTGGAGGAGGGCGACCGTGATCCGGAACGCCTCGAGGTACTCCTCCAGCGTGCACGGGACGTGGGGGAGAACGGCTTGCTCCACCGTGTCCGCGATGGGGGGCCTCCGTCCCTCTGGCAGAGCATCCCACAGTTCGCGCACCGTCTCCGGGCGGAGCGAGCCGTCGAGGTGGACGTGGAGGTCGAGCTTGGGCAAGCGGGCCAGAGTCTCTCGGTCGATGGTGCGATCCATGCTCCGATCGTAGCCTGTTTGTGAGCGGGCGTCTTCGCGGCGGAGCGGGGAGCACGGGCGGAGCTGCTCGGGCGGATGGCTGTGCCGGCGGGCAAGCTTCTCGCTTCCGGGCCGATGCGAACCGCACCTGGTCACCCACGGAGGCGAACGGGCCGGGGCTTCCGAACCGCTGGGCCAAGCGGTGCCACCCGCTGGCCCGGGAGGCGATCCACGTCACGAAGGTCCAGACCGCGACGAAGGACAGGATGGCCGCCAGCGCGAACGCGGCGGGAGATTGGGTCGGATCCATGGAGCAACCGTAAGCCCGCACGCGGCGACCCGCAAGACGGTTCCAGGTCTTAGCCCATCGATGCTGCGTGCGCGGGGATCCTAGAGAACAGATGGTGCCGCGCTGCGAGGGACAGACGTGATCGCCCCCGCCGGACAGGTGCTCACGCACAACCCGCACCCGAAGCACCGCTCGCGGTGGAGCGTGGGATGCTCCAGCTCGTGCGTCCAGGCTCCGGACGGCCATCTC
>OMKS01002830.1_pt1 | contig 14194 bp, 10 predicted proteins | sample 1674721 | NCBI WGS metagenome assembly OMKS01 (sample SAMN06264996, study PRJEB25208) | sediment metagenome | isolation source: hot spring sediment | place: USA: California | collected 2014-09-02 | reverse complement strand
CGGCCGCCCGGGCGGCCGTACTCCCGATTTCGGCGAACAGATTTTTCAAAGCCTGCCCCCGATCCCGGGTAAGTTTGCGGCCAACCAGGTCAAGGGCCTGAATGGCGTTGGTGCCTTCATAGATACAGGCGATTTTGACATCCCGCAGATACTGCTCAACCGGATATTCGGAACAATAGCCGTAGCCTCCGTAAATATCTATTGCCAAGGAACAGATTTCCACCCCTTTGTCGGAGGAAAAAGCCTTACAGACCGGAGTCAGCAGCTCCAGAATGCCCCGCCATTTTTTCTTTTCCACTTCATCCTCGGCGATCTCGGCCCGATCAAAAGCGAAGGCGACATAATAGTTCAGAGCGCGAATACCCTCCACATAGGACTTCATCCACAACAGGCTGCGGCGCACATCCGGATGTTCAATAATCGGGACGGCCCGGGCTTCGGGATTGGTCATATCCCAAATGGCGCGACTCTGAATCCTTTCCCGAGCATAATCGCGGGCATGTTCGAAGGCGGCGGAAGCGTGGCCGAGTCCCTGCATGCCGACCTCCAGGCGGGCTTCGTTCATCATGTGAAACATGATCGCCATCCCCTGGCGTTCACGACCCAGCAGTTCACCGACGCAGTCGTCATTTTCCCCAAAATTAAGGGTACAGGTTGCCGATCCCTTGATGCCCATCTTGTGTTCAATATTGCCGGTCAGAACATCGTTACCGCTTCCGAGAGATCCATCATCATTAACCCTGATTTTCGGCACAATAAAAATGGAAATACCGTCGGTCCCAGCCGGATCACCTTCAATTCGAGCGAGAACGGCATGAATATTATTGGAGCACAGATCATGATCACCGCTTGAGATAAACATTTTAGTTCCGGTTATTTTATAAGTGCCGTCGCCTTGCTTGACGGCTTTAGTGCGCAAAGCTCCGACATCGCTGCCGGCCCCGGGTTCAGTCAGGCACATGGTGCCGCCGTACTCCCCCGCATACATTTTACTCATATATTTTTTTTTCTGTTCTTCACTGCCGAATTTCTCGATCAGAGCCGCGGCGCCACAAGTCAGGCCAGGGTACATCATCAGGGAAAAGTTGGCCGCGTTGAAAAGTTCGGCGCAAGCGGAAAACAATAAAAGGGGCATGCCCTGACCGCCGACTTCCGGATCACGGGCGGCACAATTCCAACCGGCTTCACAAATTTTAGCGTAGGCTTCATGATAGCAGGCGGGGGTCTTGACCTTACCATCCGCGAAAGTACAGCCCTCCCGATCACCTTCGGCATAAGTCGGCACCATCACGTTGACCGCCAGTTTCTCCGCTTCACCCAACATCATGGCCGCATCATCCAGCGTATACTCGCCATATTTCCGCGATTTAAAAAGCTTGTCGATCCCCATCTGTTCAAAGAGCAGAAACTTCTGATCCCTGACGTTGACCAAACCATTACCCATTTCTACCTCCTGTTTAATCTGCTTGTAAAAATCAAGCTTTTGTTGATTGTAACCTCTATTTCAACCCGTTATGACTGAGCGTTCACTCATCAATAAGAAAAAAAATTTTTTCACTGAGATCCACCCGGGGTCCGGCCATCGCTACGCAGACCCCGGCCCAAGACATAAAGAATACCGTCTACCATCGCTTTCAGATCATAGCGACGCCGGCTTAAAACCCAGCAGCTGACCACCTCATCGATACTGCCGAAGATGACTTTGCGGGCGATCTTGACATTAACTTTGGCGTCAATCACTCCCTGGGCCTGTCCTTCACCGACAAAGCCTTCGATCAGCCGGTAAAAATTACGCAAAGGCCCGGCGATGCCATGGCGAATACTGGGGTTCGATTGACGTAACTGGATCTGAAGAAAATTGGCCAGCACCGGATTTTCTCCCAAAGTTGTTAAATGATAACGCACCAGAATTTCAATCTTCTGCCATGCGTTATCACAATCATTGGTCAGCGCCTCAATATCAACGATAAGGCGATTGATCTTTTCCTGAAAAACCGAGACCAGAACCTCTTCTTTATTGGCAAAATAAAGGTAGATGGTGCCATCGGCAACCCCGGCCTTCTTGGCGATCTTCGCCACCTGGCAATCATGATAACCATATTCGGAAAAAGCTTCCAGCGCCGCTTCTATTATCGCCAGATACTTGGCTCGTTTCCGCGGATCGTCCGACACGCCGGAACCCTTACCGGACACCGCCGAAACCCTACTCTTCATAAAGAGCATCCAGTTCTTTCTGAAATTTGGCGGTTACGATTTTACGCCGAAGTTTCAGGGTCGGCGTCACTTCATTTTTGTCCATTGTAAATTCACTATCCAAGGTGACGAATTTCTTGATCTGTTCATAAGAGGGAATATTGTTTTCCTGATGCACCTTTTCAATACGCCGGCCCAGCATGGCGCGAATCTCCGGATTTTCAAGCAAGCCTTTGCGGTCGGTGAAAAGGATATCATTTTTCAAAGCATATTCCTCGACCTTCTCGAAATCCGGAACCAGCAGGGCGGAGATGAATTTCCGGCGATCACCATAGAGCATGGCCTCGGTTATGTACTTATCCATCTTGAGCAGATTTTCAAGATGTTGCGGCGCGATATTCTTGCCGCCGGCGGTAACGATCAGATCCTTTTTGCGATCCGTAATTTTAAGATAATTTTCGGCATCAAGCACCCCGACATCGCCGGTATGAAACCAACCGTCGACAAAGGCTTCATCGGTGGCCGCCTGGTTTTTATAATAGCCCAGGGCAATGTTCGGACCTTTGGCGATAATTTCACCATCCGCCGCGATTTTCAAATCAACCCCCTCAAGAACCGGACCGACCATGCCGAACTTCATATGCCCGGGATAATTGACCGCCAGCACCGGAGAGGTTTCCGTCAAGCCGTAACCTTCATAAATAGGGTAGCCGGTGCCGTAAAAAAACTCGGCGATTTTCTGGGGTAAGGGAGCGCCGCCCGAAATGAAAAAACGCAGACGTCCGCCAAGCTTTTCTCCCAGCTTGCTGAAAACCAATTTCTTGGCAAGCTTACGCTGCCAGAGCAACCAGGCTCCAGGCTGACGATTCTCGCGCAAGGCGGCGGAAAGTTGATCCGCCACGCCGAAAGCCCAGAAGATCAATTGTTTCTTCAACCCCTTACTCTGCTGCGCGCCATCATAGATACGGTCGAATATTTTTTCAAAAAGACGCGGCACACTGATCATGATGGTCGGCCGGACTTCCATCATGTTCTGGGAAACCTTTTCAATCGATTCGGCGTAAGCGATCACCGCGCCATTATAAATCGGCAGATAATAACCGGCCATCCGCTCAAAAACATGGCTTAAAGGAAGATGGGAAAGAAAAACATCATTACCGTCAACCCGGACACAATTGCTGGATGCGGCAACGTTAGTGATAAAATTACCGTGGGTCAGCATGACGCCCTTGGGATCTCCGGTGGTTCCGGAAGTATAAATCAGCGTGGCCAGATCATCATCGTTGATATTCTGCCAGCCGGCCTCGAAAGATGCGCGGTTCTTCTTGAGCCATTCACGACCGGTGGACAACAACTGAGACAGGGTCATAACCCGTTCATGTCGAAGCGACTCCGTCTCCCCCATGTCTTCAAAAACAATGATTTTTTTCAATTTCGGACATTTATCGACAATCGCCAAACTTTTTTTAAGCTGATCGGCGTTTGAGACAAAAAGAAAAACCGAATCCGAGTCATTGACAATATACTCAACCTGGGGAGCGAGATTGGTTGGATAAACCGGCGCATCGGCGCAGGCGCAGGCAAGAATGCCCAAATCGGCAAAGGCCCACTCGGGACGATTCTCGGAAAGCAGCGCAACCTTTTGACCTTTTTCCAGTCCCGCGGCCAGCAAGCCCCCGGCCACTTCTTCCACCTTGACTGCGAACTCCCGCCAACTGATGTCAAAATAGACGTCGTTGCGTTTCACTTTCATGGCAACCTTCTGATCGAGCCGCCGCGCCTGTTCAAAAAAAATCTTTACCAGATTCATCTCTCACTCCTAAAAATTAAACCCTGGACCAATCAAAAAAAATGAATGAAGACTCATTCCGAGATCCTATTAACTGAACGTCATTAGATTGTCAAGGCTAAAATACTATTTTATTTAACGGGAAAAAGGCGAAAGAAATCATCAGATCGGTTTGTCGAGCAGAGTTCCACGGCGTGGGGATTGAAGACCCTTGCCTTAGCGGGAAGTTTATGAAATAATACTTCGGCATGATTCTTCTGTAACGGATAACCCCCCAGGAAGCTTTTGCCGGAGAGAAACCGCCATGACCCCCCTTTCATTCTGCGCCGCCTGCGGCAAACCGATCAACCCCAAAAGTCGATACTGCCCCCACTGCGGCCATGAAAACCGGGTTTCAGATCCCCACCGGAATGCCTTCTGCCCCCGTTGCAAGGTTGCCCTTGAACCCTATGACTATCGGCAAACAGATGCCGAAATCTGCCCACTTTGCGCCGGTCTCTGGTTCGACCGCCGAGAATTTTCCTACCTGACCTCTGAACGCGATGTCTATCAAGACCAAAACCTGCCGCGTGAATACCAACGGCCACCCCGACAAAATGATCCCGGTTACCTGAGCTGCGTGCGTTGCGGCACCCCGATGACAAAAAAACTTTCAGGAGGTTTCCGGGGTCATGATCGACATCTGCGGTCGGCATGGTATTTGGTTGGATGCCGGGGAGATGAAAAACATCCGTAGCTTTATCGCCGCCGGCGGTCTTGAGCAAGCTCAGAATAGACACATCGCTCACAACCGGGTTGCCCTTCAGGAACTCGCCGCCCGGGTTCAGGAGGTCGAATTCACCCAGAAGGTTCTCCATTTTTTCGATTTTAAATACTGGCTCTTTAAAATCTTCTGAATAAAAAGTTTCCCGGCGACCTTAGAAACCATGGCCCCCTGCAAGATCGGCTGATTCCTGAAATAACCGCACTAATTTTCAGCCGGCGTCCCGGCGCCGGCGATCGTTGCTCCGGGCCGCGCCGTAACCCCAGCCAACAAGGCTTCCAAGGCCAGGCGCAGGGGCTCGGGCAGGAGTGGACCATGGTAACGATCAAACCGTAAGCTCTGCGAACAACCACTTATTTCCGCCGCCACCTGCTCACAGCGCCGGCGAAAATCATCCAGGCTGCCAAGCTGATGCCGCTGCCAGGCGTCACTTAAAGCCAGGCTGAGCTCAAGCAGACCGGCGTAGCTCGACTGCAACAGCAAGTCCTCGACCGCGGCGGTCAGCGCTCCGCCATCGGCGTCAGGTTCCAAGTTGCAATCCGCAATAAAATCATAGACCGTCACTCGCCGTTCCTGAAGTCGCTGAAAGATGTCACGTTCCGCAACAATGCCGTTTTGACGTCGCACCGCTTCAATCACGGCATTATAAACCGTGCCGGCAATCAATTCTCCCATTTTGCTGTGGCCGCCGGCATTCTCAATGGGCCGCCCCCGGCCTTCCACAACAATGATATTGTCGGTTCCGGTTCCGGTGGCCTGAAGAAAAGCGGGGTCACTGGCGGCGCGAATATCCAGATCCTGAAGCGCCGCGCTTTTGCCTTCGCAGGCGCTGAGCAGGGCTCGACTCTGAGCCTTCGGCGCAAGGCGGGCATTAGTTAGAAGAATTATATTGATGGTGCCCGGATCGACGGCCCCGGGAGCTTCATAATAATATCCCTCTTCGGCGCCCATGCGCATCGCGTTGGATTTCACCCCGGCCGTGACCAGGGCCGCGACCCGCAAATCCTGAAAGGAAGCCTCCCGGCAAGACAGATTATTCATGTCGGCCCCGGTAAAAAGCAGGGCGCACCTTTCCGGATCACGCTCCAGCAGGGACGTAATCTTTTTTTTAAAATCAGGTGCTCCGAGATAATGCACCAGATTCCAGGTCGGCGGCGAAAGATAATGATTGCCAACCGTGCTGATTCCGGCGCACACCCCTTCCAGGGTGGAATGAACCGCCATCGGCTCGGTAAAATCAATCACCAGGGTACGCTGAATAAAATCAGCCACTCGCGATTCCACGACTTCAGCCCGGCGGACATAGGGAAAGTCAAGGACCATGGCTTCTCTTCGCACCACCTGTTCCGTCAGAACCAGGTGGTCGGAACGACTGAAAAAGTCGGAATAGATCACTGATGCCAGCCAGGCGGCGAAATCGGCAAAATGAGTGCTCGCTCGACAAGTAAAATCACAGGGGAAATTATAAATCTGAGTATCCACGATTGCCGTGATCCCGATTAAGGACGGCCGGCCGAAAAGATTTTTGATATGCTCGGTTGGTTTGCAGCTATAGATTACCTGCGGATCAAAAGCTTGGATTTGCGCGACGTCGACCTCGACCACATCTCCCGTTTTGCCCCAGACCGGCGCAATTCCGCCCGCAACCCGGATCAGCTCATTCTGAAACGAGTCATCTCCCGGCAGGAGAAATCTATCCTGACTCATCATCACCATAACCCGACGCCGTTCGGCCACGGGAATAAGGTCGACCTTTTTTTTCAGCAAAGCTATCTTTTCCCGCATGCCGGCAAGCAACTCTGCCGCCTGCGCGGATCGACCAACCAGGCGACCGACGAGCTCGATATTGGCGAAAATCTCCGCCTGGGTTCGGCTGGCCATGGCAAGCACCCGGCAACCGTTATGTTCAAGAACGCCGCGCAGGTGATTATGGGATGGTGTGATAAAGATCAAATCCGGAGACAAACTCTGAATTCGTTCCAGGGACGGCTGTTGAAAACCACCAATAAGAGAACAATGTTCAAGCCCGGCCAGTGAACTGCTGTGATAAGTAATCCCAACCAGTCTATCCCCGGCCCCCAGCGCCGCGACGATCTCGCTGACCTCGGGCGCCAGGGAAACTATCCGCAGGGGCCTGCAAGTCAGCCTGACTTTTTGCCCGGCGCTGTCGATCAGGCTCAACGGATATTCACAACCCGCCAGCAGCAGCGCCAGCCCCAGCAACACCAGTCCCATGACTCCAAAAAACCTTTTCATGCCCACCCTTTTCTCAAGAAACATCGGAACCCACCTCATCAACTGCTTGCAGAAAAGGCCGGCCCCAAAAAGGATCCGGCCTTTTTTACCCGTACAACCGAAATAATGCCGCGTTAAGATCAGTAATTTTCACCCAGCAGTTCGAAATGGGCCTGCGGATGGGCGCAGGCCGGACATTCTTTCGGTGCTTCCTGGCCCTGGTGCAGATAGCCGCAGTTGCGACAACGCCAGGTCACCACCGCCGCCTTTTTAAAAACCCGACCGGTTTCAATATTGGCGGCCAGATCAAGATAACGTTTTTCATGCTGTTTTTCAGCCACGGCGATCGCCAGCATGATCTCGGCAATCGCGGCAAAACCCTCCTCGCGGGCAATCCGGGCAAATTCCGGATACATCGCGCTATGCTCATGATTTTCTCCGGCGGCCGCCTCTTTCAGATTATCCAGCGTCGAGCCAATCACGCCGGCGGGAAAAGCGGCGCTGATTTCAACCTCTCCCCCTTCAAGCAATTTGAAAAGACGCTTGGCGTGCTCCTTTTCCTGGTCTGCGGTTTCAGCAAAGATCTCGGCAATCTGGACATAACCCTCTTTTTTAGCCTGGGCGGCAAAATAATTATAGCGGTTACGGGCCTGACTTTCACCGGCAAAAGCCGTCAGTATATTCTTTTCGGTCCTGGTTCCCTTTAAGCTGGCCATCAGTAAAACCTCCTTATAAAATTAAATGTTCCTATTATACCACCTTCGGGAAGAGACGGCGGCAAAACAAGCAAATTCCCCCAGCCGAAAAAAACTGCGGGATACCTGTGGGATAGGTGTTCATTACTACAACAAAATTTTGTTCTTGGCAAGCGCGACCTTAAAAACCTACCCATGAGGACACTGAGGGAACCTCCGACCACGGCAAGAGGGTCAAGAAAGCCCGGATACCATCCGGGCGCATATCCCCCACCCCCTCGCCAACGTTGTCTTTTGACTTTATTCTGTAATCTTAACAGCAAATCTAAAGGCTGAAGGCGAGAGCAAGCAACCGCCGAAGTGAAACGCGCCATATCATTGTTGGCTGTAATCACACTTAAATGATTGACAAAAATACTGACAAAATAAATTATCAACTTGACAGCAAATGAGTTCTTTGCCTATAGCGAAGATCAAATATGAAATTTGTATCCGACCTATTATTCCATCGAATGACGTGGTCTATTTATACTGTTAAGCGGCTCGTGATAGGAATTAAAAAATGGTGCCATATAAAAAATTGACTTATTTGGGGGCGATAACTGTATTTGTCCTGTCAGTGGCTATTACGATAACCCTACCAATTTCAGAGTTGTTTAAGGGTATTACAGCCATGCCTGCTGTTGGAGCATTAATCGGCGCCCTCTACCAACTACTAAGAGATCATGCTGCACATGAACGACAAATTCAGTTGCAGAACAAAAAGCATTCCTTTGATTTGGCTGTTACCTCACCCATGGCTACTATCGCTTTCAATAAACATGCAGAATTCTGCGAGAAGTACATGAAAAAAATACATGAGACACTACGTACCCTTATCCGTGGGGGGCAACAAAGCAGGCCTTGGATAATTCGTATCGTCTTTATCAAGTGCACCTCGACTATGAAGCTTGGATAACTTCCGAGATCGCATTGGAATTAAAAAAATTTGAAGCGGCTTTGCGTTCTATGGCAACGAAACGTGGTTACGCTGAATCGACTGCCAACATTGATAAAGAACAAGAAAGGCGTAGAAACGCATTTGATGAATCATACCGTATTTTTGAGCGAATACTTGGAGACATTTTCGATAAAAATAGTGAGGTTGACCAGGATATCGCAATCGAAAAAGTAAAAGGAAAAATTAGATCAGTACTGGGAATCGAAGAACTCACAAAGAAAAGATCAGAAAGTGGGTCGTTTTACAAGCCGCAAGTCAAATAAGGGAAAACGCTTAACCACATGCTTTACGCGGACTCGTGTTACGCTCCGCTCCCCACAAGCCGGAAAGCATGGCCGTTGGACAAATGCTGTTTCGCGGCAGGAAGCAGATTGCAGACATGGGCAAGGGAAAACGTCTTAAACAGTTGCGGAAAATGTCTCAGCAAAGCTTTTCCGACATAGCTTCCGTGGTGTTCACCCGCCAGGTTCAGAAAGAGATCCACAATTCCACACTTTGGGATCAGATAGCGGCGCAGTTTGGAGAAAAACGTGCGCTGGAGATTCTCAGTGAAGGCAAGGTCGAAATCAACACCAATATAAGATCGCCATCAGCCATGCTCTGCATTCAGCGGTCACAATCCGTCTTCCGCAGGCCGATGGAGGTGCCGGCCAGGGTGAACACGGCACCTCCGGCCGGTACCGGCAGCCCCCTCGGAGATATACATAGCTGGAATCTCCTTCCTTACTCCCCCTTCGCCCAAAAATAAAAAACTTTCCTCGGGAAAGGGAAGCGGCTGAAACGTCGAATTTTAAAAAGTCAGATTCAACCCGGTCAGGGCCCGCAGGCCGTCGTCGGGGTAACCGTAATGGATCTCAAAATCGGCATCGAAAAGGTTCTCGACGGTGACAAACCATTCCGCCGTCAGGCCTTGCAACTTTAAAGGATAAACGGACTTGAGATCAACCGTCAGATAGTCATCCAGCCGCTGAGCAGGATCATTTTCCGACTCACTGTATTGGCGCGAACAGTAGCGGAGCGTGGTTTCCCAGCGCAGGCCGGCAAGCGGGGGCCGGGCGCTGAAGGTCAGATCGATCTTGACCCTTGGGGTATAGGGCAGCTCGCCGCCATGGTCTTTGATCTCAGAATCCTGAATGATAACACTGCCGTCAAACGACAGGTTGGTTCCGAGAGCCCATTTGGCCGTTAATTCAAGGCCGTGCCGCCAACAGCGGTCGGCATTGACGGGTTGAAAAATCAGCCGCTCATCACGAAAGTAGACAATCGCGTCGTCGGTATCGACCCGGAACAGAGTCACCTGCAGGCGATGCTCCTGATCCCGGCGATACTCGAACGCGGCATCCCAGGACCAGATACGCTCTTCGTCAAGGTCAGGATTACCTCGCACCTGATCGATACTACCGTGGCTGGGTTGAAACAACTGGCCGAAAGAAGGGATCTTGACGCTGTAGCCGGCGTTCAATTTAGCCATCCAGCCCTGGCCGATGCTCCAGCTCAAACCGGACGAAAGCCCGGGGCCATAGTCAAAATCACTGCTGCGATCGCAACGCAGCCCCCCGGTCAAAACCCAGGCCCCGAATCGACGATCGAGTTGGGCGCCGAGCCCGGCCGTGACCCGATGATGTTCACCGGAAAGGGAATGGTCAATTTCATCGCGCTCGCAGATACCGCTGAAACGCAGGCTCCAGGCTCCGTCACCAGCCTCCCAGCTGCTTTCCCCTTTCAGCCCCAACTTGCAATCATCGAGACTTGCGGTGTAGCCACTCTGGCTGCGGTCCTCAAGATTGATCCAGTCCCCGTATAAGTTCAGTGAATAATCCGCCGCCCCGCCGAAGAGACCACTGAAACGGGAATCGAAACTGGTCTTACGATAGCGCTGCCGGGCATCAGGGGTCGAATTATCGAGGGGCCCGGGCGAGCCGTTTTCGGCCAGATAACCACGCCCGTCGATTTCCAGACGCCGGCCGCCGCCCAGATCGCGATCCCAGTGTAGGGTACAACCGCCGCTGTCGCGGTCGTTATTTTGCCGTTTGCCGTCACGATGGCTGCCGTTGGCGCTGAGCATCACACTGCCCTGAGCCAGCGGCCGGCGATGGCTGACACTGCCCTGAGCCAGACCGTAGCTGCCGCCGGCCAATCTTAAACGGGTGGCCGGGGCCGAGTCACGCGGGCGACCTGGATCCGCTGCCGCCGTGGTGATATTGATAATCCCATCACTGCCGCCGGGACCCAGCCAGACCGGCACCGGCGGCTTGAAAACCGTAATCGAGCCGACAATTTCTACCGGAATCGCCGACAAATCGACCCCGCCGTACTGGTTGCTGTTCAGGGGCCGGCCGTTGAACAGCACCAGAACCCCGCCGGACTTACCTGAACCACGGATCGAAATCCGCGAGCCGACCCCGGCACTGCGCTTGACCTCGACCCCGGGCATGACGCCCAGGGCCTCTTCGACACTAAGCATGTTGCGGCTCCGGATTTCGGCATCATCAAGGCGCTCGACCTGCTGCGGATGGTTGCGGACATATTCGTCGATCCGTTCGGCGGTCACCACCATAGCCCCCAGATCGAGATCGCCGCCGTGGCCGTGATCGGCCGCAACAACCAGGGCCGGGGTGAGAACAAAAACAAATAGCGTCAGCAGGAAAGGTTTAATCAATCCCATCAGACCCACCCCTTTCTTCAAGGCCGGTGGCCAAAGCGTTGAGGGCCAGGCTAATGGGCTCCGACAAGGTGTTAGCGCTAAAAACCGGCATCAGCTGAGCCAGCGGCCGTCCGGCAATCCGAGCGGCGGTCGCCCGGCAGGCGGCCTCAAAGGCACTTAAGTCATGCACCGTACCGCGCTCCTGAGCGTCGGCCAGGGCCAGCGCGCATTCCAGCAAACCGGCATTGGCCGGCTCGAGCAGAAGAAGCTCGAGTCCGGCCGCAAACTTCTGCCTGGCAGCCAACGGGGCCGTGGGCCGGGCCTGCCGGACCAGGTGGAAGATGGCGAGGTCGCGTTCCGCCAGGCGCAGAAAGATATTGCGGCCGCCGACCAGGCCGTTCTGCTTGCTGATCGCCTCGCGGACGCCGGCGTAAACGGCGCGGGCGATTAATTCACCCATTTTACTGTGGCCGCCGGTGGCCTCTAATTTAATTTCACCCCGGCCGGAGACCACGATAATATTATCGGTACCAGTCCCGGTAGCGGCTAAATGGGGCTGCGGCGTACTGCGGACATCGAGATCCTGGAGAACGGCGCTTTTGGCCTCGGTAGCCGAGATAATCGCCCGGGTCATGGCCCGCGAACTGAGTTCGGCGTTGGCCAGGATAATCATGTTGATAGTGCCGGGTTCGTACCAGAAACCGGTATCCCGCCCCATGCGCAAGGCATTGCCGCGAACCCCGGCAGTCACCAGGGCACAGACCTTAAGATCTTTATAGTTTTCCCATTTGATGGCCAGGTTGTTCATGTCGGCGCCGGTAAACAACAACGAGCTGTCGGCTTCGTTCAGACCCAGCACCGGAAAAGTTTCGCGCCGCAGGGCCGACAGGCCGAGGCCGTGGTTAATCGGCCAGCAGGGCGCCGAGGAATAATGGTTGCCGACCACCCTGATCCCGTCGCGCTGTCCTTCGAGGGTCGAAACCACGCTTACCGGCTCACTAAATTCCAGCAACAGGCTGCGGTTGACGAAATCGTGAATCGTGCTTTCGACGATTTCGATCCGGCGCACATAATCAAGCTCCAGATCAAGCGGCCGGGATGCGGTCACCCGGCGCCGCAACAGCTCATTCTCAGCCCGGGCAAATTCAGCCGTATACAACCGGGCCGCCAGCCAGGAGACGAAATAGCCCATATGGGCACCGGCCCGGCAGGTCAGTTCACAGGGAAACCAGAGCATACGGTCTTCCCGTACAGCCGTCACCTCCTGCCAGCCGGCCCGCGTCAGCAAACTGTCGGCCGCCTCCCGATCACCGCCGCAGCCGTAGATCACCTCAGGGTCGAATTCTCTGAATTCCGACAGGCTCACCGGCACCACCGCCCCAGTTTTGCCGAAATCAGGCGCGATACCGCCGGCGGCGCGGATCAGTTCGGTCTGGAATGAATCTGATCCCGGAGTCTGCAACCGTTCTCCGTCTTGAGAAAAGCGCATAAAACGCAGTACTCTTTTCCGTTTTTCCAGGGGGATTTTCGCAACTTTCCGGGCAACCAGTTGCAATTGAGCACGGTTTTCGGCCGCCAAAACGGCCGCCACCGGCCGACATTGGAAAAGTTCGCCCAGTAGTTCCATATGGCGAAAACCGTCGGCCATGGTCTGCGCCCGTAGATAGAGCACCGGCACCGTAGCGGCCAAGTACCGAGCCAGTATCTCTCGATGACGCGGCGCGGCGATCACCAGATCGGGCTTTAAGTCCGCTACCCGGCGGCCGTCCGGCGAGAAAAAACCGCCGACGACGGCCCGGCCCGCAGCCCCGGGCAGGCCGCCGTCATGGTGGGTCAGACCGACCAGCGCCTTATCGGCCTCCAGGGCAAAAATGATTTCGGTCGCCGTCGGCGACAGACAAACCACCCGCTGCGGCGGCGCCGTAAATTTCAGCCACTGGCCGCTATCGTCGCTAACCGTGATCAAGGCCCCGGTTTCAGGTGCGCTTGCAACCACGGCCAGGCCGCGGCCGGTTATGGCCAAGATCACACATAGCAACAACAGACGCCGGGCGACTTTAAGCCGGAACTTGTTTCCACCATTCGGGTTCGTGTATTTTTGAAAAAATCGCACAGCAGATTCTCCTCCTTTTCACTCAAAAGCCTGGTTCGGCGTTCAAGCCTGTTTGATCAAACCTATCGAGCCCAATAGTTTTTCAACTATTTCTCCATGCTCCACTGTAAAGCCAATATCAACCCACTGATCTTCAAACTCGCCATGAAAATTCTGTCTCAGCTTGGGCGATCAACGTCGCTCGGAAACCATACCTTGAAATTTCCAGGACCATGAATTCGCCATTTGCCGTTTACCTTAACGCCTAAAAGAACGTGACATCCCCGTCCGTTATCGAAACCAGTTCATCGGCATAGGTTGATTCTATGACTTTAATTTCCTCCGAACAACCGAAAAAAATAACCACTTCATCTGTCTTTTTGGCTATTTGTCTCCTTCATCCGGGACGTACAGCATGCTGCCGTCTTCCAGACGATAAGCCACGCCGAGACGATTGCCCCGGCCGCCGGCGGCTTCCCAGGTAATGCGCGTGGCCTTGATTCTGGCACCCTCTTTGATGATAATCTCCATGCTGCCGTCGGTCTGCTGTTTCATGATCGTCATCTCTGAATTCTGATCAAAAAGATCCTGCAGACGGTAGGCCGAAAACAGGATCATCAGCAGACCAACGATAAACTCCAGGCCGATGTCGAAGAGATTGGCGACCCCGGTCATGGGATCGTCGTCACTGAAGGCTTGGCTGCCGAAGGCCCGGCCTTTACGGCTACTGCGCCGCTGCTGCAAATACTTCATAACCATTCTCCGCCGCGCTTTCTGCCGGCA
>OMKS01002829.1_pt1 | contig 14196 bp, 12 predicted proteins | sample 1674721 | NCBI WGS metagenome assembly OMKS01 (sample SAMN06264996, study PRJEB25208) | sediment metagenome | isolation source: hot spring sediment | place: USA: California | collected 2014-09-02 | reverse complement strand
AACTGGTCAAGCAGAAGCTGGCGATGGTCGGCATGGACGGTTACCAGCAGCATTATCCGGCTGAGCTGTCCGGCGGACAGCGAAAGCGCGTCGCCTTGGCGCGGGCGATTGCCCTTAATCCCGAGGTCATCCTGTACGATGAGCCGACCACAGGTCTTGATCCTGTCACGTCGGATGTCATTAATGAATTGATCATTAAACTTCAAAGAGAACTGAAGATTACCAGTGTCGTGGTTACCCATGATATGAATAGCGCCTATAAAATCGCCGACCGCATTGTGATGCTGCACAAAGGAAAAATCATCGCCGACGGCGACGCCGAACACATCCGCAATCATCCCAACGACCTGGTCCAGCAGTTCATTCAGGGCAAAGTCGGTCAGGCCGAGCTGGCGGCCCTTCGACTGGGCGGCACCCGACTGGAAACCCAGTTCACGCCGGACGATTTCCGCTGATTGATTGATACCGTCCACCGTTTTTTGAACAATTCAAATGATGAGCCGCATTGTCAGCTTTTCGAGACATCGCGCAAGATGGGCCAGGCCGTGAGGAAACAATGCGTCAGCGTATGTCGATGCGATAGTCCTGTTCAAAGACCGTATCAAAATCAAAGACGCTGTCAAAATCGTCGATGGTGTCGGTTTCCTGCGAGGTCATCCATTCGTGCGCAATCATTAAATAAACAATCTCGCCGAAATCCCGCGTTTGACGCACGCCCCATTGGGTCAGCACCATATTGGCCAGACGCCCCCATCGCTGCATCGCCAGGTCCGCCAGTCCCCAGGCCAGTTCCTGACCGGAAATATGTCGGGGATGCTCGGCGTCTTCATTTTGCCGCAGCTTCTCAATCGTCGCAGCCAGCCCCTCATACACAAACTTCAGCGCCCGCGCATCGTATCGCCCGTCGGCTCGTGCAATCTCTTCAAGCGTCTCTTTCATCGCACTCATCCTGCACACTCTGACTTCAAAACGCCGATCAATGGACGCGCTGGCCGGGCTGGGCGCCTTTATCGGGCGAGATCAAAAAGACCTCGCTGCCCCCGGGACCGGCGGCACAGACCATACCCTCGGACAGACCGAACTTCATTTTTCGCGGCTTGAGATTGGCCACACACACCACCAGCCGACCGACAAGCTCTTCAGGCGTGTAGGCCTTTGCGATGCCCGCAAAAACATGCCGGCTCACGCCGCCCAGATCCAGCTCCAGGCTGAGCAGTTTGTCGGCTCCCTCCACCGACGAGGCCTTAGCGATCCTGGCGATGCGTAAATCCACCTTCATAAAATCCTCTATCGTACATTCCTCGGCCAGCGGTTCGTCGAGCGTTGGTGCGGGCGTCTCTGCGGTCGGCGGGGTTGAATTCTGTTTGCTGTCTTCAATCATGGCGTCCACCTTTTTCTTGTCAATGCGTTCAATCAAGCGTTCAAAGTCGTTAATCTGATGATCTTCAAGCGTCGTCTCGGCGTCCGCGAACGTCAGCGGCCCAACATTCAAAAACCGCTCTATTTTTTCGGCAAACGCCGGCAGCACCGGCTTGAGATAAATCGTCAGCAGCCGGGCGGCGTTCAGCACCGCCGTCAGCACCATTCTTGTTTTTTCCGGATCGGTTTTGATCAGCGCCCACGGCTGATTGTCTTCCACATATTTGTTGCATTGATCGGCCAGGGCGCAGATCCTTCGGATGACTGCGGCGTAATTCAGGGCTTCATAATTCTGTATAATCGTGTTTTTCGCTTGGCGCAGAGCTTCCAGCAGTTCCGCGGCCGCCGGATCCGGACGGCCGAGCCTGCCGCCGAGATGTTTGGTCAGCATCGGCCCCGAACGGCTGGCCAGATTGGCCAGTTTGCCCACCAGATCGGCGTTGACCCGGCTGACAAAATCATCGACGTTCAAATCAATGTCCCCCACGTCGCCGCTGAGCTTGGTGGCGTAATAATAACGCAGATACTGCGGATCCAAATGCTTCAGATACGTGCGCGCCATCACGAAGGTGCCTTTGCTCTTGCTCATCTTCTGCCCGTTGACGGTCAAAAATCCGTGAACAAACAGCTTGTCCGGACGGCGCATCTTCGCGGCCATCAGCAGTGCCGGCCAGAACAGCGCGTGAAAATACATTATATCCTTGCCGATAAAATGATAAATTTCATATTCGCCGCTGTTCCAGACGTGCTCAAAGTCCAGTCCGTTTCGGTTGCAGTAATTCCAGCACGAGGCCATATAGCCGATCGGCGCATCCAGCCAGACATAGAAATATTTGTCGTCCTCGCCGGGGATTTTGAAGCCGAAGTACGGCCCGTCGCGCGAAATATCCCAGTCCTTCAGACCCGCGGCAAACCATTCATCCAGCTTGTTCCGAACCGAGTCCTGGACATAACCGGCGGCGAACAACTCTCTTAGTGCGTCGGCGTAATCGCCCAGCTTGAAGAAATAGTGCGTGCTTTTCTTCAGCACCGGCCGCTGGCCGCTGACGGCGCTGACGGGGTTGATCAGTTCCGCGGCCTGATAATGCGCTCCGCACACATCGCACGAATCGCCGTACTGGTTCTCCGCTTTGCATCGCGGGCAGGTCCCTTTGATGTATCGGTCGGGCAGCCACATCTGCTCCTGTTCATCGTAGGCCTGCTGAACGGTTTTCTTGACGATGGAGCCGGCTTCCAGGGCGCCGGTATAGATGCGCTCGCTGAGCTGACGATTTTCTTCTGAGTGGGTCGTATAGTAGTTGTCAAATACGATCTCAAAATCACTGAAATCCTGCAAGTGTTCGCGATGAACCCGTGCGATCAATGCTTCCGGCGTCGTACCCTCGCTCTTGGCCCGAATCATGACCGGTGTGCCGTGCGTATCGTCGGCACAGAAATAATAACAGGTATTTCCGCAGGCTTTTTGGAACCGTACCCAGATATCCGTTTGCAGGTATTCGACCAGATGGCCGATATGAATCGGGCCGTTGGCGTAGGGCAATGCGGAGGTTACAAGCAGTTTACGTGTCATGGGCGTTTACTCTCCGGAAGGCTTTCCATCGGTGTTCTCGGTCTTGAGAAAACGATTTTGGGGTCCGTTCTTGTTGCCGCCTCGACGTTTTTTGCGGCGATTCTTGCCGCGTCGATTCGTACGGCCGTCCTCGGCGCCGGGGCCGGTTGCGCTTTTGGCGGCGCGTTTCTTTCGCGGTTTTCTGCCGCTGCGCTGAGGGGCGTTGCGATTTTTCTGACGGTCGGCGCGCGGGTCGGGCCGCGAGTCTTTGGGTTTGTTGTCGCGTTCTGTTCCGGCATTCGAACTCTCGCCTGCAAACAAATCTTCAACCGACGTGATCGCGGCGGCCTGTTCCTGTTGGGCTTCGTCCTCGACCTCTTCGACGACATCCATCTCCTCGTTAAGCGGATGGACAGGGCGGTTTGGCTGGGTTTCTTTTTCTTCGGTTTGATCCATTGGCAGCAGTTCATCGACTGGCCAGGCCTGACGGTCGCCCAGCGCGTCCTGCACCACCACCAGTTGGGTCAGAATCTGAACGTCGATGACGCGTCCTGTGCCCTTGGGTGTGCGAACCATCGAGTTGCGCGACGGAAGATTATCCTTCAGTTCCGTATAAGTCAGGTCTTCATATCGAAGACAACATTTCAGCCGCCCGCAATGCCCGCTGATCTTCGATGGATCGAGCGTGGCCTTTTGCAGCTTGGCCATCCGCATATTCACCGGCTCAAGAATTTTCAGAAACCGGCTGCAGCAGCACTGCTGGCCGCATGTTTCATAATCGCTGACCAGCCGAGCCTCGTCGCGAGCTCCGATCTGGCGCAGTTCAATTCGCGTCTGGTATTCGCGGGCCAGTGTCTTGACCAATTCGCGAAAATCCACACGTCCCTCGCTCGTAAAATAATAGATGATGCGCTCGCCGCCGAACAGATGCTCCGCATCGACGATTCGCATCGGCAGGCCAAGTTCCTTGATATACTTTTCGCAGCAGGCGATCTCTTCCTGTTCGGATTGAACAAGGTGCTCCTGTTCGCGAAGGTCCTCATGGGTGGCGAATCGGACAAATGTTCCGCCGGGGCCAACGGGCGAGCCGACGCCGAGATTGCCGTAATAGCTTTCGACCTGTTCCGGCGTGCTGCGAAACTGTCCCCCGCGGTAGTTATGGATGCCGACCACTTCGCCCAGTTCCAGGCCGCGTTCGGTCTTGATGATGACCTTGGTATTGAGTTTGGGAAGGGTGTTTTCGTTGTGCTCAAACCATCCCATCAACCCTATACGGCCGTAACTGACCAGCATATATTTATTTTTAGCCCCTTTGGGCTTTGTCGTTTCAGGTTGCGACATAGATATCGACTTCTCCACTGCACTACATTTTACGTTTCGGGCAAGATGCTCGAAGTTCTCTTAGCTTATAGAAAGATTGATTATATCCGATTGCGTCAGATTTAACAAGACCTGCTCAAAAATCAGTTTTTCGTTGACATTGTCCTCAACCCAGCGGCGCAGCGCATACATCTGCCGGACCAGCAGAGACAGCAATTCCGGCTCATAGTTATCGGCTAATCGGTGAATAACTGGTGTTTGATCGACGTTGACCAACGGCTCGGCCGCACCGACGTGCAGTTTCAGGGCGTCGGTCAGCGCCAGGGTGAGCATTTGGATCGCCCCCGTTTGTGCCCGTCGATTGATATCTTTGGTGCTGACGTTTTCCATCGCCGCCGACCAGGCCGCGGCGATGTGTTTGGATGCCTTACTCATCCACTCGGCCTGCTCCAGCACATCCGGCAGGGCGGCGCCGGCCAGCCGTTCAAGTAATTCACACTTAATCTGATAAGGACGGTCGCCTTTTGGCGTAAGCGACGCCCATTCAAGCGCCTGGCCGAGCCGACCTTCACTGAAGTTGGCCCAATACACGCTTTCCGGCTCGCGGATCCCGATCTCGGCCAGTTTGCGAATGATCGTCTGCGAATCAATCGGCCCGAAACGCACCGGATGACACCGCGACAGCGTCGTCGGCAGCATTTTTTCCAGTCGGCTGCAAATCAGGATAATTACACAAAACGTCGGCGGCTCTTCCAGAATCTTGAGCATCGCGTTCTGACTGGAACGGTTGACCTTCTCGGCCTCCTGAACCACATAAACCACGTGCTGACTTCGCTGCGGACGGGTGGTGATTTTATCGATCAGAAATTCCCGAATCACATCCACCGGCATGTCAAGGGGGGCGGTTTTGTTTTTTCCGTCTTTGGTGAATGTGATCAGCTCTTTATAAATCGGCTGAAAATCAGGATGCCCGCCGCTTTCAAACAACCGGCAGGAATCGCATTGCCCGCAACTGTCGAAAAACACCGGCTCGCCGGCTCGCCGGGTACGATTTTGACACAGCAGCATTTTGGCCCACGCCCGAGCGGTGGTGAATTTGCCCACACCGTCTTCGCCGCAAAACAGGTAAGCGTGGGGCATACGCCCCGCGGCATACGCCCGCTGAAGCGAGCCGATGGCCTTGTCCTGACATACAATATCGCTTAAACGTTCTGCCATCCCAACACCGCTTTTAGATATTCACAAACCCCCTGATGTACCCTCTCGACTGATGCTCGCGCGTCAATCACCGCCGCATTGGGGCAGTGTTTCTGCATCGCTAAAAAACCCTCACGTACACGAGTATGATAATCAGCGCCTTTCTGTTCCATCCGATCCAAATCCCGATTCATCCGCTGCCGTGCGGTTTCGACGTCCACGTCCAGAATAATTGTCACATCTGGCCAGACTCGTTCCAGGGCCGCCTCGGCCACAGCCAGCACCTTCTGTACGCCAACTCCGCCGGCGTATCCCTGATACGCACAAGTACTGCTCAGCCACCGATCCATCACCACAAACCGCCCGTGTTCCAGATCCGGCCCGATATGTTCGGCCCAAAGCTGCGCCCGCGCGGCCATATACAGCAGCACCTCAACCGTATCTGTCATCGCCGTATGCGACGGATCCAGCAGAATCTCCCGAATTTTTTCCCCGATCGCGGTTGTCCCCGGATCGCGATAGGAGACCACCTCCCATCCCTGCCCGGTGATCCACTCGGCCAGCAGACGCGTCTGCGTACTCTTTCCGCAGCCGTCCGGCCCGTCCAGCACAATAAATTGTCCCGTTTTGTTTATCATCTTCTTTCGGTTTCAATCGCGATAAACAATACCGTTGCCAGCATCAATGTCAGAATCGTCAGACTCTGGAGCAAATGACCCGCGGTCAACGCGATATAATACACCGGGCCGTCTTTCGGAGCAAGTGATACAACGATCCCTATGACCGCCATTACCGCCAGTCCCGCCCCATAAAATCTCGGCAGCAGGCCCAAATTGCTTAGACGCACTTGCCGCATCATGGCAAAGGCCTCTATTGCCTTATAATCCAGCACCAACATAAACGATGGAATCAGGAATATGGGTTTTACCAGCAGGGCGACAGCGCCTGTCATCATCAGTGTCATCAGCCACGGGGGAAACGATTCAGCCTGCTTATAGCCTGTCGCCGAGACGATCAGGATGGCCAAAACACCGGAAACAACCCAAACGGCCAATCCCAATAAAATCTGAACGCCCAGTATCTGCCAGAAATACGGACGTCCCGTCCTGAGCAGGGTATTGGGTTCCTGCGGCTTGGCCCCATCGGTCGCCGCTGTCCGCAAAAAACCCAGATACAGCATCTGCCACACAATCGCCAGGATCATACATCCCATGCCCAGCACAAACATCGTCCAGTCCGGCATCGTGGCCGGGCGCGATGGATCCATTCCGCTGCGAAGCATAATCTGATCCAGAAGCACCATCAGTCCCGCCTGAAACACAACGACCAGAGTGATCTCTGGCCGCCGTAATTTGAAGATGTCGCTAATTTGACTCAATAATATCTCTGAATTTCTTTTCATTCCGCGCATTGAACCGCCTGTAGAATTGTAAATCCTATACGTTAAAGTATGATACAGCAAAATCATCACAAAAGAAAGCGTTTTACACAATCCGGCGTCCGGAATAGCAGCGGGCCGTTTTTGGATATCAATACGGTTTTTGCGTGTGGGAATTATGAACCGACGATGTTTTTGCGGTATTGCTGAGGGGTAACGCCGAAGGTTTGTTTGAACAGACGGTGAAAAAAGTGGATATTATCGTAGCCGCAGCGGGCGGCAATCTCTGAACACCGCAGTGCCGTGGCTCGCAGCAGCGTCCGGGCGGCCTCCAGACGAAGCTGTTTTTGATACTCCAGCGGGGCGACGCCGAACGCCTTTCGAAACGCCCGAAACAAATACCCCTTCGAAAATCCCGCCAACTGCGATAATTCTTCAATCCGGATGGGTGTATTGTAGTGTTGCTCGATGTACTGCCGAACGCGAATCACCCGTTCATCGGCAATACCGCCGGAGGCGGCCGGTTTAACGCACGCCTGTACGATAAAATGCAGGAGCTTGAGCAGGGCGTATTGCAGATAAAAATCTGATAGCAGATGTTCAACCCCCGCCAAGTCGGCAATTTCGGTCAACACGGCGTTCAGCACGCTGATCTCGGCATCCGACAGCCGCATCGGATTATGTAAATCGATTTGTGCCCCGGCCCACTGCTCAAGCAGTTCTTCAAAGGGCAAGGTCAGAGGCTCGCATTGTTCATTTTCAAACGCCAGCGTCAGTTCTGAATAAACGGCATTGCCGAACCGTGTGATAAAATCGTGCGGCTGGCCCGGCGAAACGAGAATGACCGTGCCGGGTTTGGCAGGGTATTCCAGGCGATTGAGCAGGCACACTCCGCTGCCGGCGGTATAAAGCACTATGTGATACAGATTATGTCGATGTTCTCGGAATGTTTGGATGTCGCCGACAGGTCTGTCCTGAGCAATTGTGGTATGCAGAACAACCGGTCGGTATATATCTTTATCGTGGAGGATGCGCAGCACATTGCACCCCGACACTCCGTTTTTGTTGCGTACATAGCGGTACATAGTCATTATTGTGCAATAAAAAGCGATAAAAAACTAAATAATCTTTTATCCTAAAGTATTATAGTATAATAGCGACAGGACGTCAAAGCAGTATTGCTTTGTGAAAGTCAATGGAAAGCGGCGAGGGATTATGACAAACGAACAATGGCAGTTGTTACTCAAGCTTATCGAGGGCAAGACAATCCGGCCCTTGCCTATCGGTTTTATTATTGACAGCCCCTGGCTGCCGAGCTGGGCGGGTATCTCCACACTGGATTATTTTTCCAGCGACGAGTGCTGGTTCGAAGCCAACAAAAAAGCCGTGCAGACCTTCCCGGAGGTCGTGTTCCTGCCGGGTTTCTGGAGTGAGTACGGAATGTGTACCGAGCCGAGCGCCTTCGGCGCCAAATGTTCGTTCCACCGAAACGATCTGCCCTATGCCGACAAAATCATTCACCAGCCGGATGATATTGACCGTCTGGCCGCACCCAATCCGCAAACCGACGGCTTGGCTCCGTTTGTTTTGAATCGGCTGGCGCTCAATCGCCGCCGCATCGAATCGCTGGGGCATCACATTCGATTTGCCGTCGCCCGAGGGCCGCTCAATATCGCCTCTTTTTTGATGGGGACAACCGAGTTTCTGATGGGTCTTCGCACCGACACGGAAAAAATCCACAAACTCCTCGATATGATCACCGACTACACCGTTCGCTGGCTGGAGCTGCAAAAGAAAACCATTGACACCATCGACGGGGTGTTTATCCTTGATGATATTGTCGGGTTTTGCGGCGAGCCGGATTTTCGGGAGTTTGCCGCTCCGTATTTGAAACGAATCTTCGGATGTCTCGATGTGCGGGTCAAGTTCTTTCATAACGATGCCGACGGACGCGGTTGTGCGGGGCATTTGTCCTCCGTAGGCGTCAATCTGTTCAATTTCAGCTTTCTGCACTCGCTCGAAGAGATGAAGACCTGGACGAGTAATCAGGTAACGCTCGTGGGTAATATCCCGCCGCGCGATGTGCTGGCCCTTGGCTCACCCGATGCGGTTCGTCAAAGCGTCCGGCAGGCGCTGGCGCCGCTTTCGGACACACGCCGTATTCTTTTGTCCTGCGGCGGCGGAATGCCCGACGGCGTATCAACCGAAAACATAAAATCCTTTATTCAGGCCGCTCAGGAGATCAAACAATGAAACACAGCACACGCACCTTTGCATCGGCAATGGGTCTTACGGGCTTTCTTTTCGTCATTTTTGCCGCGTCGCCCCTCGGTGCTGCGCAACAATTCACGCTGACCGCCGAAAACACGGCGATTCTGCCGGCGCCGTTGTCGCTGGATCTGGAAGGGATTGCCATTCCTGAAACCCACACGCCGCGTTTGTACCGCATTGACGCCGACAGGAAAATCCCGCTGGCCAGTCAACTGGATCTCTCGCGCGCCGCTCGGTTGTGGTTCATTCCCGATCAGACGATTCAGCCGGGCCGCAGCGTCCGGCTGGAACTGACGATGGAACCGGCATCTGCCCCGTCGGTTCCGCTCAGCGCGACGGTCGATGAAAAAACAATTACCCTGCTCTATCAAAGCAAACCCATTCTCAGTTATCACCACGCCGAACATCCGGTCCCCGAAGGCGTCAATCCCGTCTTTCGACGCAGCGGTTTCATTCATCCGCTTTACACGCCCGACGGGATGGTGGTTACCCGCATTCAGCCGCCCGATCACTATCACCATTACGGTATCTGGAGTCCCTGGACGGTTACACAGATTGAAGGCCGGCAGGTCGATTTCTGGAATCTGGCCAAAGGCGAAGGGCGCGTGAGGTTTGCGGGCTTGCTGTCCACCGTTGCCGGCCCTGTCTATGCCGGTTTTCAGGTGCATCAGGAACACGTGATGTATCTCGGCGAGGAAAAAATCGAAAAAGTCGCGATGAACGAAGTCTGGGATATCCGCGCCTCTGCCGTGCGTCTTGACGGACGTACCGCCTGGCTGGTGGATTATACCTCGACGCTGAATAACGCCTTGTCAAGCCCCATTGAATTGTCGGCCTATCGGTACGGCGGGGGACTGGGGTTTCGAGCCACCGATGACTGGACCAAAGACAACGTGGTGGTTCTGACCAGCGAGGGCAAGTCCCGCAATGAAGCCGACGGCACGCGCGCCCGCTGGGCGGATCTGCGCGGCGCCGGACGCAATAAAACCGGCACGGCCGGCGTTTTATTCTTAAGCCACCGCGCCAATCGGGAACATCCCGAACCGATGCGCGTCTGGCCGGACGACGCCGCCGGTAATGGCCTGATGTTTTTTGAATTTTGTCCGATTCGGCATAATGATTGGATGCTCCGGCCCCATCAAAACTATGTCCTGCGGTATCGGATGCTCGTCTATGACGGTCGGATAACGCCGGAACTTGCAGAAACGTTATGGAATAATTTTTCTCAACCTCCACTCATTAAGGTGCAGCAATGAAAAAACAAATATTGACGGGGCTGTTGATTTTGGCGATCGTGTGCCTGGGACAAAGCGTGAGGGCGGAAGGCCGCATCCTGATTTATACGCGAAACAGCGAAGGTTACATCCACGACAACATCCCCGCCAGCGTCGAATGTCTCAAAGCCATTTGCCGGACAAACGGCTGGACGTTTGAGACCACGGCGATTGACGATTCATCCATTTTCAATGACGCGGAAAAAATCGCCTCGTTTGACGTGCTGGTCTTTGCCAATACCAACAACGACGCCTTTGATAACGATGACCAGCGCGCCGTCTTTCAAAACTACATCCGCAACGGCGGGGCGTTCGTCGGCATTCACTCGGCCTGCGGTTCTGAGCGCAACTGGCCGTGGTTCTGGGCGAATCTCGGCGGTAAGTTCGTGCGCCATCCTCCGCTTCAGCAATTTGACGTCAAAGTCATCGACAAAGACCACCGTTCCACTGCCCACTTGCCGCAGATATGGCACTGGGAAGATGAGTTCTACTATATGAATGAATTGAATCCCGGCATCAAGGTCCTGCTGGCCGGCGACCTGCGCACGGTCGATGACAATCAGAAAGACCGTTATCCCGGCCGCACCTTCGGCGACTATTTTCCGCTGGCCTGGTGTCAGGAATTTGACGGCGGACGCCAGTGGTACACGGCCTTAGGGCATAAAATTGAACATTACCGGGATCCGAACTTCATTAAACACCTTGAAGGCGGCATCCGCTGGGCTTTGGGCATTGAGTCGGCTCAAAACCAGACAAAACAAAATAATGAAAAACAAGGCGATTGAAATGTTATACACAGAATAAAATAAGGTTAAAATTGAGGCGTGAGTATGAGAAAGGCATTTACTTTAATTGAGTTGCTGGTAGTGATCGCCATTATTGCGTTACTCCTGTCAATCATTGTGCCTTCCCTTCGGCTGGCAAAAATGAAGGCCTCCTCGGTGGTGTGCATGACCAACACCAAGAATATGTCGTTGGCGTGGTACAGCTATCAAGCCGATAACAACGGTCGGATTATGAGTGCTCAGATGGACGCTCGTGAAGAAAACGGTACCTATGTCGGATGGATCGGCGCTCCTTTTCGCAGTACTCCCGGCGATCTTGCCAATACGGCGGTCAATACCCCGCCGATAACAGAAGAAGATGCGATTCGGGGCATTCAGCAGGGGCGTCTGCATGAATATCTCAAGTCGCCGCAATCCTACAAGTGTCCCGGCGATACCATTCGAAAAAGCGTTTATGATCAAGTGACGCCTTATGTGTCCTATTCCCTGTCGCGGGCACTTTATTGGACGACGAATCGCAGCTCTCAATTTTACAATCAGCAAATTCGTGCTTTTGGTGAAATCACGTCGCCTTCGACACGTTATGTGTTTGTGGAAGTGGCGCAAGAACGTAACTGGAATCAATCCGGCTGGTTTTCCTTTGGCGCTCCAGAGTATTACGGCCAGGCGACCGGGCACAACCGTCCCGGCGGTTGGGGATGGTGGGACCCGTTGGCGATCAATCATGGCGACAGCAGTATTATCGGTTATACCGACGGTCACGCCGAGACACGGCGATGGCAGGACCCGTTTACGCGGGAAAGGGTGGAGAAGCTCAGCCGAACGGGTGTGGCGATGTACAATGTAGAATTTCCACCGGACGGTCAGACCGCGGATATTGAATACATGGCTCGCGGTTGGGCCTATCGCTATCGGTAATAGCATGGATATCAATAGGTCGAAAGGGAACAGAGTTGACGAAAATGACCGTGTTTTTTTGGAAACGAACAAAAAATGTATCCTGAATTAAGGGAAGTATTATGAAACGAAGAGAATTTTTGAAAGGCTCTGTTGCTGCGGCGACGGGTGTATTTGGAATGCCGACACTGGTGTCGTCGGTCGCCGTGGCCAAGGCGCCGTCTTCGCCCAACGACAAGATTAACATTGCCCAGATCGGTTGCGGGCGTATTGCCAGAGCTATGGATTTGCCCGGTGTGCTGCGGCATGATTTGTGCCGCGTTGTCGCGACAGCGGATGTGGATATCAAACGCGCCCGCGACGGCAAGAGACTAATTGAGGATTTCTATGAGAGACGAAAAGGCAATCGCGGCTATGTCGATGTCAAAGTCTATCAGGACTATCGCGAAATGCTGCGTGATGAAAGCATTGACGCCGTCGTCATCTCAACGCCCGACCACTGGCACGCCCGTCCGACTGCCGAAGCGGCGCTGCTGGGCAAAGACGTCTTTTTACAGAAACCCGCCGCGCTGACGATTGCCGAAGGTCGGATGATGAGCGACATCGTCAATCGCACCGGCTGTGTCTTTCAACTGGGCAGCCAGCAGCGCGCGAACAGTCCCTGGCCTCAATTCAAATGGGTCTGCGAGCTGGTTCGCAACGGCGCCATCGGACAGGTCAAACATATCGAAATCGGCCTGCCCACTGATCCGTCCGGCAGAAACTGGCCTGAAATGCCCGTCCCGGAAAACCTCAACTACGACATGTGGCTGGGTTCAACGCCTGTTGAGCCGTACACCGAAAACCGCGTCCACCCGCAGAACGGGTATGGGCGTCCCGGCTGGCTGCGCATTGAGGCTTACGGCGCCGGAATGATCACCGGCTGGGGCACGCACCACGTCGATACCGCGCATTGGGGAATGGGGACCGAATATACCGGTCCTGTAGAGATTGAAGGAACTGCCGAGTTCCCCGAATCCGGTTTGTGGGATGTCCACGGTCCTTATGATATACGCAGCAAATACGCCAACGGCGTTACGATGCACATCAGCGACAAGCACCCCAACGGCGTCCGGTTCATCGGCGAAGAGGGCTGGATCTTTGTGTCGCGCGGCAGCGCCGGCGTGACGGCCTCCGACCCGACTTCCGGCGACCCCAATACCGAGGCGCTGCGCGTCAGCGACCCGAAGATTCTCCAGATGGAAATCGGCTCCGATGGCATCCATCTGTACGAATGCCCCGACATTCATCTGGACTGGCTTCGCTGCATCCGAACCCGACGTCAGGCGGTCGTACCGGTTGAGGTGGCTCATCGCTCGTGCAGTGCCTGTTTGATCTATCATATGGCGATGAAATTGCCCGGAACACTTCATTGGGATCCGCGCAAAGAGCGATTCATTGACAACGATCAGGCCAATGCGATGCTCTCACGTCCTCAGCGGGCGCCTTATGGTCTGGAGCATATGCGAATATAAATGCTCGACTGCCTCGAAGACGGACAATATATTTTTCAAGCTCGTTTCGGTTTTACCCAAACGGGCTTTTTTTACGGCAGGGGCTTGCAACGCCGTGCGGTATCCGGTAGAATACGCCGTCTTTGGCAGTTCCGGGCAGTTCGGGCCGTATGGAACTCAACAGTGGAGAGGTGTCGGAGTGGCTTATCGAGCTGGTTTCGAAAACCAGTGTGCGCGTCAGCGCACCGGGGGTTCGAATCCCCCCCTCTCCGGTTTTTTTAGCCCAAAAATTCTGTTTTTAGTCTAAAAACGCAGATTTTTGCTTTTTATCCCTCTGTTATCCATTATCTAAAATACTCCAAAAAATTTCATATTTTTCCAAAAAAATGCGCAAAAAATGCGCAAACTTTTTTTTCCGGGCTTTACTGTAGTTGTATTGCCTCAGTTGGAATTGGACAAATCCTTAAAAAGTGTTATTCTTTTGTGGACATTTTTGAAGGGGATTTGGTATGAGTAAGCAGCGTAGGCGGTTTGAGGCGGCAGAAAAGGTGAAAATCATTCGGGAACATCTTCTTGACAAGCAGCCGCTGTCCGAGGTATGCGAGCGGCAGGC